>Ga0207422_1000081_pt1 | contig 385380 bp, 364 predicted proteins | sample MarCyaLeptolynsp_FD_187757 | JGI IMG/M metagenome (GOLD analysis project Ga0207422, IMG submission 187757) | Marine cyanobacterial communities from Panama - species 1 Leptolyngbya sp. (SPAdes) | ecosystem: Environmental > Aquatic > Marine > Unclassified | place: Panama: Panama City | collected...
TTCTATTTTTCTCAAACTAACTACAAACTGAAAACAGCCGCTTGAATAAAGGGCTTATATTTAAAATATTTGCCTATTTTTAAATCATAATTGAACCCAAAAAGGGTTTTTAGACGAACTGACGTTGCCACACATTTGAAAAAACGAACTGCATAGAATGAAAAGAATACTTTTTTTAATATTTATTTCCTTACCTGTTTGCAGTTTTGGACAAATTGAAAATAGATGGCAACCTGATAGCATTTATGCAAACCGACAAGTAAAGAAAATATTTGTCTATTTGAATTCACCAAAAGACTTATCTGAAGTTGTGGAATTTAACCGAACTGGAAAAAGAATTCGTTTGACTGAATATAGCGCATCCTATGACCGAAGAACTCGAAAATCAAAAGCAATTGAGAAAATCAATCGATTTGAATATGACACACAAAATCGATTAGTTAAAATAATTGATTCTATCGGAATGGATTCAACAACTTTTAAATATGGGACAAATGACAATCTGACTTCATCTCGAAAGAATTTGGGAAGTTTTGTTTATGAAACAACCTATAGCTATAAGCCTTATAAATCTACCACAACAAGAAGAAACGATTCAATTGTGGTTTACCAAAAGACCAAAGAATATGACAAGGACTTTTATGTCAAACGATTTTATGGATTTTATTTTGAGCCAAAACTCAAAAAAGTTGTAGATACCATTAACGGAATTTCGAACACAACTGCTTACAAGGACTATACGGATTTAGAAAAATTTAAAGATGATAAAACCATTACAAATACTTTCAATGAAAAAGGTCAACTTATTAAATCGGACATTTACTCGATATTTATGAACGACCGAGTTAACGAATACCAACTGAGATACGAGTTTTACAAAAACGGACTTTTTAAAAGTATTCGTGGATATGTTCCGAGATATTTTGAATATGAATACTGGGAATAGAAAAAACGTGTGGCAACATTGTATAAGCGTAATGCGGGCTAAATTGCTAATTTTAAACGAATTGAATATTAATAAAGATAAGGTCAAACCGAAAGTGCGGTGCTTCTAATCCCGCACTACGCTTATACTTGACGTTATAGCCCATTTTAAAAGACGACACAGAATGACAGATATTTCAACACTTCAACGACTGACCAAAGAAAATCCACTTGACTATGGGTATTGGAACGACCTTGGAATTGAGTATAAAAAGCAAGGACGACTTAGAGACTCTATCATTTCATATCTGAATGGAGTAAACGCAATTTTTCAGAACATTTATTTACAACTGAAAAACTCAAAGGACAATGAATTTTTCGGACTTGAAACTTTGGGAAAGAAAGCAAATCATAAATTTTGGTTGGACAGGACAATAGACTGCATTACAGCCTACGCCAAGACAGAAGGAATTACAAGTGTTCGTTTCCCAAACGGTCAAACAGCAATCACATTTTCAGACAGAGCAACATATGGTGGACTTCTTTATTTTGACAAAGACAATGTGAGATATGTGCTTCCAAACTTCATTCACACATTTGCAGACTGTTTGACTTGGAACAAAATTTATGCGACCTACCTAAATAACATTGGAGTTGCATATGCGGAAATGGGTAACAATGACAAGGCAAGAGAATATTTTAAAGAATCTATTGCATTTATACCATTGGGGACAGACTATCCAAATCCTATAATCGGACTTAAAGAACTTGACGAATGACAAGAAAAACGGGCTATAACAGCACCTACCCAAAAGTGGCGGTTCAGTGGTTAAATCAAGCTATGTGCTACTATCAAAGTTCCTGCTTGGTTGACAGTGAAGTGCTTCGAAATCGCCACCTTCGGGTAGCCGCAAACCGTTGCCCACAATATGAAAAAACTGCTGTCAATAATCATTTTAATTCTGATTTGCTCTTGTAAAAGTCCGAAATATAAAATTATTGACTTTGGACAATTTGAAATTACTGTTCCTGAAAAATGGAATAAATATGAAAAAACAGGAATTGATAGTTATGTTGGCGGAATTATAACTAACAATAATGATACTCTAAATTTTGATTTCGGAATGTATTCTGCTGATTTAAGTAAAAGCGATTTTCCTATGGTTTATGATTCTATCGGATTAGCAAGCCATCACTTTAAAAGAATTGACCCATCTGGAAATAGGTGATTATGTCACGCACATCGATCACGGTATCGGGAAATTCGGCGGACTGCAGAAAATTGATGTGGAAGGCAAAAAACAGGAAGCCATTAAACTTATTTATGGCGAAAGGGATATTTTATACCTCAGCATCCACTCGCTGCATAAAATATCGAAATACAACGGCAAAGATGGTAAGCCGCCAAAAATTTACAAACTGGGTTCCAATGCCTGGAAAGCACTTAAGCAAAAGACCAAAACCCGTGTCAAGGAAATTGCCTTTAACCTTATCGAGTTATACGCCAAGCGAAAATTACAAAGAGGTTTTGCCTTTGATCCCGATTCTTATTTGCAACACGAATTAGAGTCCTCTTTCATTTATGAAGACACGCCCGGTAAGTGTGGATTATCTGAATCGTTTCCGCACGGCGAAAGAGCGCAAAAATGCTTTGGAAAACCTCGAAAACGGAAAATTGGACATTATTATAGGAACGCACCAATTGGTCAATAAAGCCGTAAAATTTAAGGATTTGGGATTGTTGATTATCGACGAGGAACAAAAATTTGGCGTTGCCGTAAAAGACAAACTCAAGCTGCTGAAAGAAAATGTGGATACGCTTACATTAACCGCCACCCCTATTCCGCGAACGCTTCAATTCAGTTTGATGGCAGCACGTGATTTATCGGTTATTACTACACCACCGCCTAACCGGTATCCTATAGAAACCAACGTGATTCGTTTTGGGGAGGAATTGATACGTGATGCGATACGGTATGAGATTTCGCGTGGCGGACAAGTATTTTTTGTACACAACCGCATCGAGAATATTACCGAAGTTGCCGGACTTATACAACGTTTAGTCCCTGACGCAAAAGTGGGCATTGGTCACGGACAAATGGAAGGCAAAAAGTTGGAAAACCTGATGCTGTCGATTATGAACGGCGCTTTTGATGTTTTGGTTTCTACCACGATTATCGAAAGCGGGCTGGATGTTCCCAATGCGAACACGATATTTATCAACAACGCCAATAATTTTGGGTTGAGTGATTTGCACCAGATGCGCGACCGTGTGGGACGAAGCAATAAAAAAGCATTTTGTTATTTTATCACTCCTGATTATTCGGTAATGACCGAAGATGCCAGAAAACGCATCACTGCCTTAGAGCAATTTTCTGAATTGGGCAGCGGGTTGAATATTGCAATGAAAGATCTCGAAATACGCGGTGCAGGTGATTTGCTTGGTGGCGAGCAAAGTGGTTTTATCAACGAAATTGGTTTTGATACCTACCAGAAAATTTTGGCGGAAGCCATTGAAGAACTCAAAGAAAAAGAGTTTAAAGACCTGTATAAAGACCAAAAGAAAACGAGCTACATCAAAGAAACCGTTATCGATACCGATTTTGAAATCCTTTTCCCCGATGATTATGTCAATAATATCACAGAACGTTTGAACCTTTACAACAAATTATCAGAATTGAAATCTGAGGAAGAGTTGCTCCAATATGAAAAGGAACTGGAAGACCGTTTTGGTGAACTGCCGATACAGGTGGTGGATTTGCTCAATAGCGTTCGCGTAAAGAACATTGCAATAAAAATGGGTCTGGAACGCGTGGTGATGAAGCACGGCAAATTTGTGGGTTATTTTATCGCAGACCAGCAATCCGGGTTTTACCAGAGTGAAGGTTTTACCAAAGTGTTGCAGTTTGTACAGGAAAATTCGCAAACCGTAAAGATGAAAGAAAAGCAAACCCGAAGTGGTTTACGCTTGTTGCTGACATTTGAAAATGTACGCTCTGTGAAACAGGCATTGGGAGTTTTGGGGAGATTTGCGACTGCTTAATTATGACTTTCCCTTTTGTTATCTTTCGGAAAAAAGTAAGTGTAAATTTTTTGATGACCATTTTTTAAATTTCCGTTATACCTACAAATAGTGTTTACATAGTTTTTTTATTCTTAAAATTTATTTTAATCGCCTTAGGTAATTGAACTTAAATCTTAAGATAAAATTTGTATATTTCCCTTAGATTTATATGGGGAATACTACTCAAATTACAGAAAAGTTTACATTATTGGACGCTTTTATTACAAATAAAGAAGCGCCGGTTAGGGAATTTTATATTTCGGAATATCCTAAAACAAAGCATTATATACTTAAAAATGGAGGTACAGTAGACCATGCAAATGATATTTTTCAAGAAGCTTATTTTTCTTGTTGGAAAAAATTAAGTTCCGGACAATTCAGCCCAAAAAATCGAGCAGAAATTGAGGCATATCTTTTTACAACCGCTAAAAATAAATGGATTGACCAGGTAAGAACTAAAAAGAAAACAACATCAATTGATACAACTGCCTATCAACTTAGCGCAACCGAAACAATACAAATACATGAACTAAACGAACAAGAACAAAAACTGAGTATCACTTTAAACGCTTTTGAAAATTTGGGAGAAGCCTGTAAAAACCTACTTACGCAGTTTTACTTTCATAAAATGTCTTTTAAGGAAATTGCTGTAAATAACGATATGGAAGAAGCTTCCGTTAAGAACAAAAAATATAGGTGTATCCAAAAACTAAAGGAACTAGCACTTAAAAAAGAAATTAAAAAATGAAATCCCCAATAAACATATCATCTGAAGAGTGGAACCTTATTGAAGATTATCTGAATCAGAAATCTGAGCTAGATAAGGATGCTATTATGAATAAAGAATTAACCTCAATTCCAAATATTGAAGAAAAAATAGCTTACATAGAAAAGGTAAAGGAAGAAATTGAAGATAGTATTCGGCAATCCAAAATAAAGGAATTTCACGAACAATTGCCTGCTGCTGAAAATTATAACTCTACACTAATGCTAAAAAACAAAAAGACAAAGTCCAACGCTATTTGGTATGCAATGGCCGCAGTATTAGTTGTGCTTCTTGGTATTTTTTGGATGATGAATACCAATTCCCCGGAGAAGATTTTTGCAAAAAACTTTAAACCGGATATTGGGTTGCCGTTAAAAATGGGAACTACAAATAGCTATAATTTTTATGAAGGAATGCTGGATTATAAACAGGAAAACTATACGGATGCTATTTCAAAATGGCAGGATTTATGGAAAGAAAACCCGGAAAGCGATACTTTAAATTACTTTTTGGGCGTGGCCCATTTAGCACAAGGCAATGCACCGAAAGCTTTGGTTTTTCTCGAAAATCAAGAAAAGTTTCAGCAAAGTTATTTTGAAGAAGATGCTGCTTACTATGCTGCATTGGCAAAAATTAAAGAAGGAAAATTTGAAGATGCCAGACTATTACTTAAAGATAAACCTTCAACACGCAATACAAAACTCTTGAACGAGATTTTAGAACAATGATACCTCACGTCAAAATAATCAATTGTTTATTTATACTTTGCTTATTTGGCATTTTCACTTTACACTCTCAAGAAAAATTAAAGACTATACAAGATATTCATCTACTCATTAGTCAAGACTCGTTAGAGAAAACCAAAATTCTAGTTTCTAAAAACATAGCTTTTTATAAAAACCAAAAACAATATGATAGTCTTGCAGAATATATTCAGTTTGAAGGTAGTTTTAAATTGAATAATGGTAATCACCAAACAGCTATTTCTAAGGCCAAAAAACTCACAGACTTTATTACTGCCACAGGAGACCCTAAACTGATTAAAAAAGCACTCACTGAAATGGGTTGGATTTATGACGATGCCGGGCAAACAGGTAAAGCTTATGACCTACTGCTTCAGGCTGTAGAGCCCACATTGCAAATCAATGAACCTAAAAATACAGATGCAGCCTCTGTACAGTATAGTTTAGGGTATTATACCACCAAAATTGGCAATTATCCGCTTTCTAAAAAACACTATTTAAAATCTTTGGAACTCTTAAAAAAAAGTAAGGATGAGGATTATGTTTTTTATAATCAAATTTATAATTCGTTGGGCGGCATTCTCTGGCAACAGACAAAACTGGATAGTGCCAATTATTATTTTCAGCAAGCAATTGAGGTTTTAAAGAAAACTGATAGTACTGATATAAAAAATAAATACTATAGGCCAAGCCTCTTAAAAATGAATATGTCCATCATTCTCAATGCATTGGGCAATAATAAAGAAGCTATTACAATTTCTTATGAAGCAATTGATAATTTACAAAAATACATAGAAGAATCCATAGACGAGTTGGATATTAAAAAAGCTAAAGGCAACCTCTTTACCGCATTAGATAATCTTGCATCTTACCACAATACTATTGGCGAGTTTAAACGGAGCGAAGAGATTATGGAGTACTCATATGCACAGAAGCAAAAGGTTTTTGAGAAAAATGATATTATCCTAATCATTTCACATATCATATTAGCAGAAGCAAAAACAGCAAGTAGAAATTTTGAAGAGGCAGCGCAATATGCAGATCTGGCGCTGGAGCAATTTAAATTCAATGCCGGTCAAGATCTTTATTGGAAAGCCGCTGCACTTTCGACCAGAGGATCTATTTATGAAAGAACCGGGAACATGGAAATGGCCAAAAAGTTTTATGAATTGGGAGATCAGGTTTACAGGACTTCATTAGAAAATACCTATTCCAAAGAATTTTTAGACCATCTTATTGAACTTTCAAAATTTTATGTAAAGATTGGTGAAGAAGAAAATGCCATTGCAACTGCCAAAGAAGCTTTTGATTATGTGCGCAAAGGAACTTTAAACAAAACCCTTCAGGAATTTTATCATACTCAAAACGTAGCTGAGGTATATTATAAATTGAAGAACTATAAAGAAGCGATAGAATACAGTGATAAGGCCATGCAATTTAATAAGTCTTCAAATGGAAATAGAATGAGCAGTGCAGATTCCATTTTAGTACAATACAGAAAACCTAGCGCCATATATATTAATACTGCTTCAAAATTTCACTTAGAGCAAAATAAAACAGAAGAAAATTTAAAAAACTATTTATTACAAATAGAACAAGCGATTGCAATATTAGAACAACGCAGAAAAGTGGTTACTACGCACGAAGATGTTACCATTCTTATTAATGAAAATGAAGAACTTTTTAATTTCGCAAAAAAGCTTCGGTTAAATCTCTTCACTTTAACTAAAGATGAAAACTATCTCGATCAGGTTATTTCCCTACACGAATCTGCTATGTACAACAGAATACGCTCCCGGCTTAACCTTCGTGAAAATATAGCTTTTAAAAATGTCCCTAAAAAAGTATTGGAAAAAGAAACACAACTGAAAACCAACTTAATAACTACGCTTCAAAATACCGAAAAAGGAATTGGAAACTATATTTCTTCTTCCGAAAAATGGGAAGTTTTTGTGGATCAATTGCAAAAAAACTATCCAGATTATTACAAAATGCGCTACGGTACAGTGGAAAAACCAATAAAGGATCTCCAGGAAAAAATACCTAAAAACACAACAGTGGTTCGGTATCTTTTCATAGAAGATTACTTATATGCTTTTGTAGTAAATTCAATGTCAAAAAAATTGATTTCTCTGGATAATACAATTGTTCAAGGTCATTTAGAACAACTTGCAGAAGAGAATTTTTCTATGGTTAAGAACAGTAAATTGCTTTTTGAACTTTACAATGTACTATGGAAACCATTGGCAGAAAACATACAAACCAAAAAAATAATTATTGTTCCTGACAGGGAATTGTTCAATTTGAGTTTTGAAATGTTAACCCCAAAACCCCTTAGGGATTTTGAGGAATTTACTACAAATAGTCTGTTAGCAAATTATGACATCTCTTATAATTTTAGCTTGTTACTTTATAAGGATAAATCTAAGGTAATAGACTACCCTGAAAATTATATAGGGTTTGTACCGGGATTTAATAGAGAAATGAAGCAGGATTACAAGATTTCAATAACAGATTCCATGCAATTAGACCAAGCATATTTAACCTTGTTGCCTCAACCTTATAGCGAGAAGTTGGTAAAAAAATATTCGGAAGTTTTTGATGGCACTTATTTTATGAACGAAAATGCCAGCAAAACCATATTTTTAAATCAAGTAAAAGATCACAAAATAATACATATAGGGACCCACGCAGAATCTAACAACTTAAGCCCTGAATTAAGTAGATTGTTATTTGCCAAAAAATCAGGGAGCGAAGTAAATCCAGACGAAAACTCTCTCTATGTTTATGAAATTTATAACACAAACCTTTCATCAAATCTAGCCATTCTAACCGCTTGCGAAACAGGGAAACCTTCCTATCAGCCAGGTGAGGGAATGATTTCGCTGGCCCACGCCTTTAATTATGCCGGAAGTGAAAGTATTTTGACCAGCCTTTGGGAAATCGATGAAATTTCCAGTTCCCAAATCGTGGGTTATTTTTATGATTTTCTTTCGGAAGGTCTCCCAAAAGATGAAGCTTTGAAAAAAGCAAAATTAAAATACCTTTCTACTGCCGAAGGACGCGGTGCCTCACCGCAATATTGGGCAGGTTTGGTATTGATTGGGGACACATCGCCTATTGCGCTTCAGCAAGGAGCCAATCCTATTTGGTGGTGGGTAATTGGCTTGTTATTGGTTTCATTGCTTTTAATTTATTTCTTCAGAAGAAAAAAGGTTAAGAATTAATAGCCATTTTAATTCTGGTAGAGTCCCTTAGTTCCCAAATAAATAACTCCCAATTTTTCTAGTTTCATAAATTCCTTGTAATCATTTTTTTTTAATAAAAGTGATGACCTTTTCAAATAGTCACGTTAAATTTTTAAAACCGGCATTTTTAATGCTTGACATTTTGAACACAATTTAACCCTAAAAAAGATTATTTATGAAAAGAAAATTATTCTCCGTGACATTAAAAACAAAAATTAACAAATTAAGTCTTTTTGCTTTCATCTTTTTATTTGGAATATGCAATTACTCTTTCTCCCAAAACTGGGTGCAACAGGGAAATAATATGAATGGAGAAGCTGCGGGCGATGATTTCGGCAGGTGGGCTTCTATCAGCGCAGACGGGAATACAGTAGCCGCTGGAGCCCAAAGCAACGATGGAAACGGTTTCGGTGCTGGTCACGTACGTATTTTTACCTACAATGGAAGCAGTTGGATTCAAAAAGGAAGCGATATTGATGGAGTCGCTGCAGAAGACCAAAACAGTAGGGTGGCCCTTAGCGCTGATGGAAACACGGTAGCAGTTGGAGCACCCTTGAATGACGATACGGGAAATGGTTCTGGACATGTTCGGGTGTTTGATTATGATGGTGCCAATTGGGTGCAACGAGGTGCTAACATCCCCAGCGAAACGGCAAACGATCAAGCTGGCACCTCGGTGGGCATAAGTGCAGATGGTAACAGAGTAGTCATCGGGTCACGGGATCATCGGTCTTCAGGATCTCGTACAGGACAGGCTAGAGTTTTTGGCTGGAATGGCAGCAGTTGGGTAAAATTAGGTTCAGACCTTAATGGAGAGGCAATGTCAGACGAGTTTGGCGGGGCCGTACAAATAAGTGCAGATGGAAATACTATTATTGTTGGTGCACAATTTGCAGATCCTGCGGGTAATGGATCTGGAGAAGTTAGTGTTTTTGAATATGATGGTAGCGAGTGGGTAGCAAAAGGAAATGATATTCCGGGAGAGCAAATCAACAGTAATTTTGGCAATTCTGTAGATATAAGTGCAGACGGCAATACAATTATTGCAGGTGCAGCTGAGCAAACAAATGGTAATGGTGATCGTCTTGGTAGAGTAAGAATCTTTTCCTGGAACGGAACACAATGGGTGCAAAAGGGTTCCAATATAGAAGGAATTGCCGATGGTGATAGAATTGGGATAAGGAGTGCCATAAACAGTACCGGAAATATAATAGCTGTAAAAGGATTGTTGGGCGTAGGAAATGTACAAAACCTAAGTGGAAATGCACGAATATTTTTGTTCAATGGGACTGATTGGGTTCAATTGGGGCAGACAATTTATGGAGAAGCTGCTGATAATGCTGGTTTTGGGCTTGATTTTAATGAAACTGGAGATACCATTAGTATTGGCTTCCCTATGAATGACGCTAGCGGGCAAGATGCCGGGCAGCTTCGTGTTTATAAATTAGATATTCCATTAGGCACAAACCAAAATTACCATATTAATTTTGCGATATATCCAAACCCATCCAACGGCAATTTCACGATTGATTTAGGAAAAGAATTTGCAAATGTTTCCATACACATTTCAAATATGCTCGGGCAAAAAATTTCTTCCTCTACTTATCCTTCTATAAAAATAATTGAGCAGGAAATTAATGCTCCTTCAGGAATTTATTTTGTAACGATAAGCACTTCTGAAGGGATTTCCAAAACAATGAAAATCATTAAAAATTAAACCCATGAAGTACATCAAATTAATTTGCATATTGGTAAGTATTTTTCCATTGTCTAATTCCTGTCTTTCTTCTTCTAAGGATCAAGAATCCCATTTTTTAGAGACAGGAATGGCCCGGGAGAATGCTAACTCAGAAAACAATAATGGCGAATCAACCACTATAGATAATCCTACACCAAGGTTAAAGTATTTCAATATTGTTGATACCCAAAACGGGATGGTAATTGAACGACTTCCATTCCCCGAAAAGTGGCAAAAACATACAAGTGGCGAGTTTGCCTATACGGGTCCAAATGGCATTAAAGTATTGGGGGAAAGAGGAATGAATTATGCCTTTTCAAATGATCCCTACACCCTTCAGCTATATCAATCCACCGGAATGCAGGTAGCACAACCACTTACTATAGAGCAGGTTGTAGAACAGGTTTTGGTTCCATATGGAAATTCTATCAACAGGAAAAAGACCAAAACCTATCCCTTAAATCAAATAGCTGATTTTTATAAAAACTTTGACGCAATGTTGTTTAAGGTAGATCAAAACCCAAAACATTTTAAGGCAATTGGCATTGAATGGATAGATCCTGACGGGACTAAATGGTTAACCGTTTTGCATCATTATGTGGAACAAGGGCCTAATCATATATATTGGGGATTCGCCGGCTCTGCCATCGGTGCTCCCTCCGCTTATTTTGAAGAAGCTAAAATAGACTATCTCAACGGGTTGATTAATAGACAATTAAACCCGAAGTGGATTTCCTCTATGAATCAACAATCAGAATACACCATTAGAAAAAGTAATGAAGCCCACGCACAAAGGGAAGCAGCATTTAAAAGAGGAGTTGCAGAGCGACAAAAACAATATGAAGCTAATTTGGAATTAAGAGAGCGAAACCAAAAGCAATGGGAAGCAAGCCTGGACGCAAAGGATCGGCGTCAGGAACGTATCAGCGATTATATTCTTGGGAAGACAAATGTAAAAGATCCCACCTCAGGGGAACGTTACAAAATAGATCCTACCCACGATCATTACTGGATTAATACTCATGGTGAATATGTGGGTTCCGATAACTATAAATACGACCCTAACAAAGACGATTTTATAAATAACCGAACTTGGAACTAATTAGAAATGGACAATTGGGAATAATTAAAAACGGTATTGAAAAATTAATTTTCGGATATCGAAATCTGAATTTATCAGTATCTACATAAGGTTTAAAAAAAAAAATTAATAATGAAAAGTATTGTCATTTTATGTATGCTATTAATGAGTAGTATTAATTTTGCTCAAGTTGGTATTGGAACTATTACTCCAGACCCATCTTCACTTCTTGATATTACAAGTACTACTTCTGGCGTATTAGTTCCAAGAATGACCGAAATACAACGCCTTGCAATACCAACACCAGCTACAGGACTTCTGGTATATCAAAACAATAATAGTACTGGATTTTGGTATTATAATGGTGTCACTTGGATTAGTCTTTCTGGCGGTAGTAGCGGTGGGGAGTTTCAAAGTATAAATGGTGTGGTACAGAATACAACAGATATTTACAATGATGATTTTGTATTTGGAGGCTCTACTTTGGATAACGATGGGACCCCGTTTGACAATAACAAAATGTTTTTTAACAAAAGTAAAGGTGCCTTTAGAGTAGGAAACGTATTGGGAAATGAGTGGAATGATGTGCATGTAGGAGTAGGATCCATTGGTTTGGGCTGTAATAATAGAGCCTCTGGCGAGAATAGTGTAGCTATTGGAAGAGCTTTTGCAACTGGTGAACATTCCATTTCAATTGGTTATGGCTTTGCATCAGCGAATGGTTCCATAGGTATAAATGGTGGTGCAGATGGAATTGAGTCAATTGCATTACAAGCATCAGCAACAGGTTATCGCTCTGTTTCTATTGGTGATGGCTGCCATACAACTGGCATAACGTCATTTGCTTTTGGAAGTGTCAATGAGGCTATAGGAGATTATAGTAGTGCTTTTGGTTATGGTACTACTACCAATGGCAATTACGCAATGAGTTTTGGATTTAATTCTGAAGCAAACGGTGAAAAATCTTTTGTTTTTGGAGATGGTTGTACAGCAGAAGGAAGTCGTTCTTATGTACTTGGCAGGCAATCTCAAGCATTTGGCAATAATTCATTTGCTTTTGGATATTACAATAGAGCATTTTCTTTTAATGAGGTGGTATTTGGGTATGATGCACCCTTTTATACCCCTGCAAGTACAACGAGTAACGTTGGCACTGATAAATTATTTGTTGTGGCAAATAATGGCTATGCAATGACCATACTCAAAAACGGCAAAACAGGCTTGTCAAGAGTTCCCACTACAAATACACTGGAAGTTGAAGGAGAAGCTTCTAAAACAACAGCTGGAGCTTGGATAGGAAACAGCGATGGAAGACTCAAAAAAAATATAGAAACAATTTCAGAAGAAAATGCTTTAGCATCTATTTTGAAAATGAGAGGCGTATCGTATGAATGGAACGATACACAGACAGGTGCCAAACGTCCCGAAGGAATCCAATACGGATTTGTGGCTTAAGAACTTCAAGAAGTATTCCCTGAAAAAGTAACTGAAGATGCCCTTGGGTTTTTACAAACTGCCTATGGTGATTATGATCCGATAATGGTTTAGGCTATAAAAGCACTTAATGCCAAAATTAAAAACTTGACAAAAGAAAACATAGATTTAAAAACACAAATTAATATGCAAGGTGAAGTAACCAAGAGGGTTGAAGCACTGGAAATGGCCTTGCGGGAATTAAATAATGAATTAAATCCCTGATTAAAAACATAATAAATAAACTGATATTTTTTAATGAACTACTATTAACCATAAATTTTTATTAAGATGAAAACAATTACTTTATTATTTGCACTAGTTGGAATAATTTTTTCAATTCAGGCACAAGATCCCTCCATTATTTGGCAAAACACCATAGGAGGCAGTGATGCCGATTTTATAACTGCTCTTGAACCCACAACCGATGGTGGTTTCATTATTGGAGGAACTTCTTCTTCAAACATTTCGGGAGATAAAACTGAAAACAGCAATGGCGCTTTAGATATTTGGCTTGTAAAGACAGATCAAAACGGTGACATTGTTTGGCAAAACACTATTGGAGGTGCCGGGGATGATTTTTTGATTTCTGTGAAACAAACTAGTGATGGAGGTTATATTGTAGGCGCCAGTTCAGATTCAAACATATCAGGAGATAAAACTGAGAACTCCCGTGGCGGCTTAGATTACTGGATATTAAAACTGGACGGAACTGGTGCTATTACCTGGCAAAAAACCTATGGCGGCGGTCAACCCGAATTTGATACTTATGTGGTAGAAACAAACGATGGTGGTTATTTTGTAGCTGGTTATTCTGACAGTAATGTTTCCGGTGACAAAACAGACCCAACTAACGGGCAGCGCGATTATTGGGCGCTCAAACTGGATAGCACAGGAGCTATCGTTTGGCAGAACAGTATTGGAGGAAGTCTGGTGGATCGTACACAAGCAGCTTTTCAAACAGCAGATGGCGGATTTATTATTGGAGGATTTTCTTTCTCAGGTATTTCCGGTGATAAAACAGAAACAAACCGTGGAGTTAGTGATAATTGGATTGTTAAGTTGGACGCTAGCGGAAATATTATTTGGGATAAAACCTTAGGTGGTAATGATAGTGATGTGCTACGGGATATGATTCAAACTGCAGATGGCGGTTATCTGGTAGGTGGTTATTCAAGATCCAATATCTCAGGTGATAAAACCGAAAACTCCCAAGGGGATTTCGATTATTGGGTATTAAAACTGAATAGTAGTGGAAATTTAATCTGGCAAAATACAATAGGAGGAGCTGGCATAGATTATGTTCGTGACCTAAAACAACTGGCAGATGGCAGCTACATGATTGCAGGATGGAGCAATAGTAATATTTCCGGCGATAAAACTGAAAACAGCAATGGAGGTTATGATTATTGGTTGGTAAGTTTAGATTCATCAGGAACAATTACCGGTCAAAATAGTATTGGCGGTGCGGGCGATGAGAGTGCTACCTATATTATTGAACTTGCTGATGGTAATTTTGTTATGGCGGCTACTTCAGATTCCAATATTTCAGGAGATAAAGCAGATAATAGTGAGGGACTTGATGATTACTGGATTTTTAAAACTACAGCAACAATACTTGGTATCTCAGAAAATTTAGACACGCTTAAATGGGCGATGTATCCAAACCCAAGTGACGGTAATTTCACAATAAAACTGGGAGAAGTATATGATACTATTTCGGTGGAAATTACAAACTTAATTGGACAAAAAATAGCTTCTTACACCTATAAAAATACGCAAACCATTTCTATATCTGATTCTTTTTCCTCTGGCATCTATCTTGTCACATTATCAACGGATAGCATTAACAGTATAACCAAAAAAATAATTATTAAATAAACTTGGTTGCTAATTAAGGTTACTTTAGAGATTTAAAACACCCCTATTAGCGGGGTGTTTTTTTATCAGTTTTTCTATGTTAAGATTAGACGTTGGTTACTGACACCGTATGGAGATGAATATTACCCAATTTCAGGGTTTGGACTTTCAAAAAAGGAAATTAAAGAACTACTTATTGATGCCGACTATGACGCCACATTAACCCAAAATAAGGATTCAATTCAAAGCTATCATATGATTTTCTATTTTCAAGAGAAAATTACAGAACGAATAAATCAAATAATAAGACACCCAGACTTTCAGAAAGTTAACATTAAAGAATTGATAACTTCAGATGAACTTTCAATAGTAATTTCAGACGACAATAAACTTATTAACTTCTCAATTAACGAAAAGACAGGTGGAACGTATCGTTCTCAAATTTCCATAATGCATTACACAGATTTTATTCCACAGGACTCAGCTCAATTGACTGAATTTAATTCGTTTTTTTCTTCGGATGGATATGGAAATATATACACACTTAAAACAGACGAAGGAATAAAATATGTATTGACAGGGTATGTAAGGGGGTGTTCTTATTACTTTCAAACGTTTGTTCGCTTAATCACTTTCAAAAACAATAAATTCATAGAAGACTTTACATATTCAGTTGACAATAGGGATTGGAATGACGGAGTCTCATATAATCACGAGACAAAAACCATTTATGTTGACTACCACATTGATGATTTAACATCCTATTGTTATTGTAGTGGAGAAGTTGACAAAGAAAAATTTAACTATGATAAATTTGCTGACAATAAGACTTCCATTAATTGCCAGTGCAAATTTGTTTTCAACGGATTGACATTTGAATTGGTTGAAGAAAGTTGGAAGAAAATAAACAATGAAGACAGAAAAGAATAGAAAAACTGCATATAACAGCACCTACCCAAAAGTGGCGGTTCAGTGGTTAAACCTGCCTGCCGGCAGGCAGGTCAAGCTTTGTGTCCGCCTCAGGCGGATTTGTGCTTGGTTGACAGTGAAGTGCTTCGAAATCGCCACCTTCGGGTAGCTGCAAAACGTTGTAAAACATACAGAACGAAATTCCGTACCTAAAAAAACACTTCAAATATTTTGAAAAATAGTAACTTTTAAGTTACCTTTGTTGCAATGGAAAGAGTTAGGCAAGTAATACAATACAAACACTATTTTGAGGAGTTTCTACTTGCTCAACCAATAAAAATACAGGATAAAATATTTAAGGTTATTGAAATAATCGAAACCTATCAACACGTACCAAAAACTTATTTGGCACCAATAAAATCTCAAAAAGGATTATTTGAGGCTCGCATCAAATTAGGTTCGAACATTTGGCGGGTTTTTGCTTCTTCGACAAAGGTAAACTAGTGATACTCTTAAACGGATTTACCAAAAAGACACAGAAAACACCAAAAAAAGAAATCGACAAAGCAGTTCGATTAATGAAAGAGTATTACGAAGAAAAAAACAAAGAAAATGGAAACTAAAAGTTGGAAAGACATTAAGGATACCGTTTACGGAGAAAAAGGAACTGAACGAAGAGACGAGCTTGAAAGAGACTTTGAATCTTTTAAAATCGGACTTCTTTTGCGAAACGCACGTGAAGAAAAAAATCTGACTCAAGAGCAACTTGGTGATCTGATTGACAAAAAACGGACTTATATATCTAGAGTAGAAAATAATGGTAGTAATCTGACTTTGAAAACCTTATTTGACATAGTTGAGAAAGGACTTGGAGGAAAGGTTAATATATCGATCGAGGTCTAAAAAAGTACGTTTTACAACACCGGCTCATAAACTATGGCTTCTACCGGCTCACTCGGAAAATTGCCTACGGCCAGTTCGCTGCGCTCGTGTCTCTCGGATTTTCCTCAGGTCTGGGTTTTGTTTGCTAAACCTGCCTGCCGGCAGGCAGGTTAGTTGTTAAATCCACGCCACAGTTTATAGCCATCAACGTTGTAAAACATTAACCCGAACGACTCCAAAAAAAGGTAAATATCGGATCTAACTATGAATGAAATTTTTGGAATACCCTTATTGCTTATCATCTTCAATTTCGTGGGAGGTTCAGTTCGATATATTTTCGGATCATTAGTTAGCCTTATAGTAAGAAAGCCTAACTACACTTATAAGCAGTACCTATACGGATCGAAAAATTCAAATAATAGGACTGACAAAATGGATCATAGCACCGCAAACGGACTTATAGGTGCAGCTGTTTTTTTCATAATTGCCACTATAATTATCAAGTACAATATTTAAACGTTTTACAACAACATATAAAAACAATGCTTTAATCAGTCTCAATTCGAAATTCCGTGCTCGCTTGCAACGCCTGATTGTCCTGCGGACAATCAAGCTCGCCAGCTCGCACAGTTTTTATATGAGACGTCAAACTGTCTAAAAACCTTTCTTTTTCAATGCAATTTTCAACCAATTTCTTGATTAATTAGTGGGCTTTTTGTAAATTCATGCTATTGAAAAATAGCGAGTTATATGAAATTTATTCAAGGCAAAGACCGTAATCAAATCGCAATGTTTTCTTTGGATCAAGCCATTGATCAGGACAACGAAGTGCGATTGATCGATATGTTCGTGGGAAGTTTGACACTTTCTGATGAAGAATACATCTTAATAGAAAATGAATTATTAAGTTTAGCTAAAAATGCTGGTTGGTCTTTCTCTAAATTAAACAATGCATTTGGCAGTTTAAATATTAAAGAAAAGCCCAAATCATATTAAAATTCAAAAAAAATGGAAGATTTCATCATAAACTTTAACAACAAAAATTTAGCGTGTAATTGCAGATGGGGTTGGTGTGGTTCAGGTGATGATTGTGAATCTGCAAACTGCAATGAAACAGATATGGGTTGTGGATTTTTATTTCTTGGTTCTTGTACAGATAGATGCGGTGGTTTACCTCCTGGCAGTCAACAATAAAATAAATTATCTAAAAATTGAATTTTCATATTGACAATCAATTACAAACTTCAAAAAAAAATGAAGACTCCTTAAACCTCTCTAAAGTAAAGATTAATTTCTTCTTAGCTTTAGAGAGGTAAAATGGAGGCTCATTAAAAAACTTAAAAAAAAGCTTATCTATTTTATACAAATTAAAAAAAAATAATTTCTAATGAAAAATATTCTTTTGCACACAATAGCAATATTAATTTTATTCATTTTTTATTTATTAACTGGGATGTATATTAGTTCAAATCATTCTTGGTTAATTCTTATTATGCAAATTTTAATAATTCCTCTGTATTTTATATATCATTTTTACCACAAAAATTTTATTGTCTTAAATAGTATAATTTTTTTTTCAATTGTACTTATAATAGGGATGGTAATAGAAAAAGATTTTTCAAGGGGATCTGTATATCCTATTTTTCTAATCTCAATATATTATCTACTTAAACTCTCGATAAGGACCATACCAAAAACTTTATTAATCTCTTTTATTATTTTATTCAATAGCTTTTTAGTTTTTCCAAACTATTTTGAATTAGTTCATGACTATAAAAAAAATGAATATATAGGTGCTGATATAACAAAATTAAATTTAATTAATGAAAACAATGAATCAATAATTCTCCCAAAAAATGGCATACTTGTTATTGACTTTTGGAATACTACCTGTGGAATTTGTTATAAAAATTTTCCTCGTTTTGAAGAAATAAAAAAAAATTATGAAAATAGAAATGACATTAAATTTATCGCTATTAATGTGCCCGTAAAAAGAAATGAAGATTTACAGTCAAGAGTAAATAGAATAAATTCTTTGGGCTATACTTTTGATAAATTGTATTCTATAAATCAAAATGATGTTGAAACTTTATTAAATTTTAACACTTATCCTAATACTATAATTGTTAAAGACGGTGAAGTGATTAAAAGTAATCTAAAAATAAACCCTAAAAATGTATTTATAAACAATTTAAGCTATGAACTAAAGGAATTAATTGAGCAAGATTAAAGAAGGCATCTTGCAACAAAGGCTATAATCAATGGCTTGTCCAGGCATACTCGGAAAATCCTCTCGGATTTTCCTCAAGTCTGGGTTTTGTTTGCTAAATTTACGGCTAACCCAAGCCACTGCTCATAGCCAGCACGTTGTACAACATTCCCCACATAAAGAAACTCTATTAATTTCTTGAGCTAACGTCTTGAAATTTAAGTGGGAAAGATGTAGAAAATGAGAGAAAATCCAAAAAATATAAATAACTGATAATCAACACAATAATTTGGCGTTAGTCAGAATTTGGAAAAAACAAACTTTATACTGACCTTTGACGTTAGTAACGTAAAACGAAAATATGATAATTTCATTTGGCTCGAAAGAGACCGAACAGATTTGGAACGGAATCCGAGTTAAGAAAATGCCGATTGAAATTCAAAACGTTGGACGTCGGAAATTAAGAATGTTGAACAATTCGCAAGATATTGCCGATTTGCGAATTCCACCATCAAACCGACATGAAAAACTTACTGGAAAATTAAGTGAATTTTATAGCATTCGGATTAACAAACAATGGCGGATTATTTTCATTTGGGAGAAAGGAAACGCAAGCGAAGTGGAAATAATTGATTATCATTAAAAAAAATATATAAATGAAAAAGTTAGCAAATGTACATCCTGGAGAAATCTTGAATTACGAATTTCTTGAACCACTAGAAATAACAGCATACCGACTTTCAAAGGACTTGAAAATTCCGCAAACGCGAATTTCTGAAATCATAAAAGGAAATCGCCGAATTACAGCAGACACAGCTTTGCGATTGAGCAAGTATTTTGGAAATTCTGCAAAATTTTGGCTCGGACTTCAAGACGATTTCGATATTGAGGAAGAAAAGGAATCAAAAGAATCGGAACTGAACGAAATAAAACACTACGAAAATAAAAACGTTGCCTAACACCGCATATACTTTATGGCGAGATGGTTGTTAAATCGAAAGTTCAAATGCTATTAATCAATTATTGGTACAAGGCAACCTAGTATATTTAAAACCTATTATTATACAGGATATAACAACCCATCTTTTTGGGATAATCCAAATACAAATACTCCAGGTGATGGCTATCACGGTATACTCTATAACACACAAATAACTCCTACAAATCAATAATTTATGAGATTATTAATGATTATTTTTTTTATAATACTTCTACAGTCTTGAAAACAAAGAGAAATTAGTTTGACTATATTTAACAATTCTCAATATACTATTGATTCTATAAGTATAAAAAGGATTTATTCAAATGTTGTATTTAAACATAATACAAAATTGTCACCCAATACACATGAAAAATTTATTTTTAATAAAAAAAATGAAATAAAAGGTTCAATAAAAGGTGTAAATTTTGTATCATTTTACATTAATAATAAAGAATACAATTCAACTTGGGGTCACGTTTCTGGATGGTTATCTATTGAAATGGACACAATTTATGTAACAAATGAATACTTAGAACATTTATGGCTTCTTAACAAAAAGTAAGGAATACAGACCATAACAAAGGCATAAACACAATAGCGGTTTGGTTGTTTAACCCAAACTGCTGTTGTGCTTTTATAAAACTTGTTTAACTAATAGGTGCCGGTTAATTTTTCGCTACTGCGTTTATACTTGCCGTTAGCGGTCAGGCTAAGAAACCACACCCTTAAAAATGATTGCAATAAATGAAAGATATTTTTCCATTTTATACCATTGACCGCCTTGTTCATAATGCACATAGAATCGAAATTAAAGAAGAGTCTATGCGTAAAAAAATGAAAAATAATCACTAATTTTAACTTCAAATGAATCGATTTTTAGCAATTACTTTGCTATGCTCACTTTCATCCGCCGCAAGTGGCTCTCTTCAAACCACATCATTTCCCCATATATTCCAAAAAAACGCTTTTATAGCTTTCAGAGATTTCTACCTCGGCACCATCACTTAAAATCACAGAACCGCCATTGCTTTTGATGTATGAGGTTACACAATGCATATTGATGAGGTGAGAGCGGTGTACTCTTAAAAAGGGGAGGGGAAGCATTTCCTCAAAATGTTTTAAAAAACGGCACACCATTTTTTTACTACCGTCTTTGAGGTGAATATCGGTGAAGTTACCGTTTCCGCGTAAGCGAATGATATCTTCCATTTTTACTACTTCAAAGCCTTCCAGAGTGGGGAGGATGACTTGTTGTTTTTCCGGCTGGGGTTCCTTGATGTTTTGAACGATGATTTGATTGCGGTTAAAAAGCAGGTTTTTGTTGATTTCTTCCTGAACTTTGTTGACAGCCATAATCAATTCTTCGATGCTCACGGGCTTCAAAAGATAGTAGGCCGCACTCTGGTTTAAGGCACGCAGCGAGTATTCAGAAAAAGCGGTAACAAATATGGTTTCAAAGTGCTGGTCTTTGCAGCCCTCCAAAACGTCAAAGGCATTGCCAAAGGGCATTTCTACATCCAGAAAAACGAGTTCAGGTTTTAAAGCGTGAATCAAATCAATTCCTTCCCGGCTGTTGTGTGCTTCACCCACAAGCTCCACCTGTGGGCAGTATTTTGCCAAATAAGTTTTAAGCGCCTCGCGGGCAGCTTGTTCATCTTCTACAATTACACTTTTTATAGCCACAGTTTTTCAAATTAATTGAACGTAAGGGTTACTCGGGTACCGCTTGATTCCTTGAGGTTTTCGATTTTAAATTGAATGTTTTGTTTGTACAGGTCATTGAGTAACTCAATGCGCTCCTTCACATTGTTGAGTCCACGCGAAATGTGTAGTTTTTGATTTCCGGTTTTTATCGCTTTGCTTTTTTCCAGTCCAATTCCGTTATCTTCAATGATTACTTTAATGTGATTTCTTTCTTTTAAAAATTGAAGTTTGAGCAGTCCTTTTTCTTCTTTATAACGCAAACCGTGCCAAATGGCGTTTTCAAGCTGCGGCTGAATGAGCATCCCGGGAATTTTTACAGCATCAGGGTCAAGAGAATCATCTACACTTATTTCAAAATCAAATGTATCATGAAACCGCAAGTGTTCCAGATTGAGGTATTTCTTGAGTTGCTCAAGTTCTGCATTGAGTGTGATAAAATCTTCATTGGAAGTCTCCATCATACTGCGCATCAAATTAGAATAAGAAGTGAGGTATTTGTTGGCTTCAAGTTCGTTGTTTTGTGCAATAAACTGATTGACACTGTTGAGGCTGTTAAAAATAAAATGAGGGTTCATCTCACGTCTAAGCGACTGCAGCGCAATGCGTTTGTTTTTCTTTTGAATGGAATAGAGTGAGCGGGCAATCCAGGCTAGTAAAACCAGCATCACTATTACTGAGAAGACAAGCACCGCATTGAAGGTTTTTGATTTTTCCAGAAGGGCATCTTTTAGTTGCCGTTCTTTTTCCAATTGCAATATTTTTTCTTCAGTGGAGGCAAATAGTTTGGTATCCACCAGCGAACTGTCCCTCATGATTAAGGTTTCAAAGTCGTTTAGAAAACGGTCGTGAAGTTTTAATGATTTTTGGATGTCACCTTTGGCTTCAAAAATAGCTGCGTGTGAGAGGGTGGTTTCTTTGGCGGCATATGTTTTTCCCAATTGAACAGCTTGAAGATAGATTTCTTCAAGTACCGTGATGGCTTTCTCTTCTTGGTTATTTTTAAAATAGAGGTCTGCCAGTTGCTGTTTTTGTTTGAGTATTTCGTTGATTTCACCTGCAAAGATGGCTTGTTCCAGAGCACTTTTTGTAAGTGCAATGGCTTCTTCAAGTTTGTTTTCATTAGCATAGATGGTGGCCACTTCACGCTTTAGTTTTGCAGCTTCAGCCGGTTTTTCTGCGGCCAGTTCTATGGCTTTTCCATAACTTTCGATAGCTTCTTCCTTTTCGTCTTTTAGTAGATTGGTCACTGCCTTTTGCCGGTAAAGTTGGATTTGTTCATCGCTTTCTGCATCGGCCTCTGCGATTTCGATATTTGCATCAATATAATCCATTTGTGCCGCCGGGTTTGCACGTTGGCTCACCCTGTTGGCATCATTGAAATTCATTTGGGAGGAGGAAGCACCTTCCGCACGATTGCCTGCCTCACGAAAATTGGTAATGGCCTCGTTGTATTTTTTCTGGTTTTCCTGAACTTGTGCAAGTCGGCGTGTGAGTTGCACTACTTTTTCTGTATTGTTTTGTTTTTTATAAAGCTCAAGCGCATTGTTGATATAGAATTCTGCTCTGGCAAAGTCGCCTGTTTCAATGAGACCGTCAGCCAATTCTTCATAGCTTTTTGCCAGGGCTTCAGGATTGTTTTCAGTTAAAGACTTTTCTACTTTTTGGGCTTTTTTATTTAAAGATGAAGGGCTCTTGATGATCTTTAAAGTGTCTTGCCCCATCAGAAGAGAAGGGGTAAGAACTAAAAAAAAGAGAAGGTATAAAAACCGTTTCATAGAGTGCTAAAATAACAATGTAAAGTAAAGAAATAAAAACGTTTTAAAAAACGGGATTCACCAAGTCAAATACCCGTTTCACCATGTCTTTGGACATTGAAGCGTTCTGCCGGCTACTTTTACTCAAAATCTTTAAAAACATCTATTATGAAAAAATTAATTTTAAGTATGCTCGTTTTCCTTATCGGAATTTTTTTCGCGCAAGCGAAAGTATCAAATGAATTTTCAAACTCTGAAGAGTTCAACACCGGCGGAAGCATTCAAGTAGCCCTTTTGCTGGATACCTCAAACAGTATGGATGGTTTGATCAATCAGGCAAAAGCCCGTTTGTGGACCATCGTGAACACTATGACAACTTTGCGATACAATGGCAAAGCTCCTGATATTGAAATTTCCTTATATGAATATGGCAATTCCGGTTTGTCACAAGAGTCTGATTACATTCGCCAGGTAGTGGGCCTCACAAACGATTTGGATTTGATTTCTGAACATTTGTTTGCACTGCGCACAAATGGTGGTCTGGAATACTGTGGTGCTGTTATCAAGGATGCTACTAATAAACTCGACTGGAATGCAGACAAAAAGGCTATGAAACTCATTTACATTGCCGGAAATGAGCCTTTTGACCAAGGAAGTGTAAATTATAAAGAAGCCATTGCCGACGCTGTAAAAAAGGGAATTTTTATCAACACCATTTTTTGTGGAAACAATCAGGAGGGCATTCGCACCCACTGGAAAGATGGGGCAGACAAAGGCAACGGGAAGTATTTTCATATCGATTCTAACGCTAAAGTGCGCTATATTATCACGCCCTATGATGATCAAATCACAATTTGCAATCAACGCTTAAACACAACCTACATTGGTTATGGCAGCGCCGGAAGAGCTAAAAAAGAATCACAAATGCAACAGGATGCCGCTGCAGAAGGAATTTCGACAGCCAATTATGCAGAACGCACGGTGGCCAAAGCTGGGTCTGTGTATCGCAATGAAAGTTGGGATCTTGTAGATCGTTTAAATACAGACCCCAAAGCACTTTCAAAACTAAAAGATGAAGAGTTACCAGTAGAACTAAGAGGCAAGTCAAAAGCCCAAATTGAAGCATTTGTCAACGCTAAAGCGAAAGAGCGCGAACAAATCCAAAAAGAAATTGCCGAACTAGCCAAAAAACGCCAAGCTTTTATTGAAAAAGAACAGGCCAAAGAAGGAGCTCAGGATGATTTGGGCAATGCGATTGTTTCTTCCATACAGGAAATTGCAAAACAGAAAGGGTTTAAAGTGTTGTAAGTTTTTAAAATGAGTTGCACATAAAAAAACCTGTAATTTTTGATTACAGGTTTTTTTAGTCTTTAAAACTTCTTAATCCAATAAAAAAAAGCTTATTTCAATCTGTTTTTTACGAACTCAATTTCAGTTTTACCGTGGGGCTTGGGTTTGCCGTTTTCATCCAGTCCCACCATCACAATTTTATCGATGGTAATGATGCTTTCACGTGTCATTTTATTGCGCACTTCACAATTTAGAGTGATTGAGGCTTTTCCAAAACTCACCACATCCAGGCCTATTTCAACAATGTCACCGGGAGCGGCAGAGCTTTTAAAGTCGATTTCGCTCATAAATTTGGTAACCGTTTTGGGGTTTTCCAGCTGGATGATGGCATACAAAGCGGCTTCTTCATCAATCCATTCCAGCAAGCGACCGCCAAAAAGGGTGCCGTTTGGGTTGAGGTCTTGGGGTTTAATCCATTTTCGGGTGTGGAAACGCATGGGCGCTTTAGATTTAAAGTTTCAGGTTCAAAGTTCAATGTTGTTTAAACTCAAAGTAAGGATAGGTTATTTGTTTGGGTAAAAATCCAAACGGTTGACATTGACCTCTGGTGCATTTTCATTTACCAGACGTTCAAAAGTATCTACATCAGCAAAACCATCTTTTCCTCTATAATGATAAGGGACTACCGTTTTGGGTTTGAATTCTGCTACAGCAGAAGCTGCACTTTCAACGCTCATAGTGTAAGGAAGGTTCATACAAATAAAGGCGAGATCAATACCCTGCAGGTCTCTCATTTCAGGGGTATCCTCTGTATCACCGGAAATATAAACTCTGTAACCGTCTTTTTCAATGAGGTAACCATTGCCACGTCCTTTTTCATGAAATTGTAAAGCTTCTTCCCTTAGATTATACATAGGAATACCTGTGATTGTAAAGCCATCTTTTTCAATAGTTTGGTCATTTTCAAGTTGCGTTACTCGCTCTTTTAAACCTTCGGGTAATTGATTTATAACAGCCTTTGGTGCGATAATTTGTGCGTTTTCACTTGTAACTGCTTCCAGAGTTTCCAAATTCAGGTGGTCACCGTGAATATCTGTTACAAGTATGATGGTTGCGTCTTTTTTTCCGGCGAAAGCCTCTTTTCCACCCACAGGGTCAATATAAAATACATTTTCTTCCCATTCAAGGACCATCGTTGCGTGGCTGATGGGTTGAATGTCTATGGAGGGGATCACTTTTGTAACGATGGTTTGGTCTTCAACTTCTGTTGTTTTTTCAGCAGTATTTTTACAACTGAAGGCCGTAAAGAGTATAACAATTAGAAAGAGTGTTTTGAGTTTCATGTTATTTTGAATTTGATTTGAACCACTAATTTACTATAAGTTAGAAAAGTTGAGTGTTAACTAACTTATAAAATCAACAATCATATAAGCCAGTAATTTTCCCACTTGTTTTTCTTGATCGGTACCGGGAGTTGGAGCAGCTTCGCAAAGATGAAGGTAAGCAACATTGCTATTTCTGGAAAAATAACTTATAAAACGACGGGCTTCGTTCACTGAAAATCCACTAGGGGTTTTTGCACTGCTTGGGATATTTTGAATGCTGTCTAAATCCATTTCCAATCCAAATTTTTCACCTGCCATCGTGAAGGATTCTGCTTCTTTCATGGCTTGGCCAAATGCTTTGGTGCGCTGTGTTGCAACATGTTCAAATAAGTTATAGGAAATGGTTTCTTTATTTGTATGAAGTCTATCAAAAACGGCTTGCGAATTGTAATTTTTTTGAAGTCCAAAAACGAAGTAATGATTGAGAAAACCTTCATTATAAGCATACGAAAAACCATTTCCGCTGTGCCGGTGTTCAAGTGGTCTAAAATCGGCATGGGCATCAAAATTAATGACACTTATGGGTTTTTGAAGAGCAAATGAAGTTCCTTTGATGTTTCCGTAACTGTTATTATGACCACCACCAATGATGATGGGCACTTTTCCTTTTTTGACAATATGTTCAACAACAGTGGCCACTTTGGTGTCAATTTGAGAGACAATGGTTCCCAGTTCCTCAAAATAATGAGCGTCTTCTTTGTCAAGGGTAGCAGCTGCTTGTAATTGACTAGCACAATCAATTTCACCAAGTATGACTAAATTTTCCGGTGTGGTAAATTGATTGGCTTGCATATTTAAAAGCCCTTTAAGACAGGCGTTCCAGGCATTTTTTGTTCCGGGCAAGCCTGAGTTTGCAAGAACTCCAATATCTTCCGGAATGCCCAATAAAACATATTTTGCAGGAGTAGTTTTAAGTTCGTCCAGCTCCTGAATGGTCAATACAGACTCACCAAATTTTACTTCCAGTTCTCTTTTATTGATATATTTTTCAAGTATTTTTTTATCGTAAATAATTAAGTTATTCATTATCAGGGGAGTGTTTGATTAATTTGTTTTGGCTCTTAAAGCCTTGAAATTAGACAATAATTTTGGAAATTAAAATGACTGAGGTGTATTTTATTTGCTTAAATATACCCAACCCACAAAAAGTTTAAATTCAGGGTCATTTAAGTTTAAAACATAGTAGTAGAGTCCGGTAGGGACCGGTCCATCATAGAGCAAACCTGCATTGGCTTTACCATCCCAAAATCCGGTTTGGTTGTTTCCTTTAAAAATGAGATTTCCTTCTCTGGAATAAATGAGGAGTTCGTGTTCTGTAAAAATATTGAGTAGGCCTGATATTTCAAAAAAGTCATTAATGCCATCATTGTTTGGAGAAAAACCTTCCGGAATGAAGGGAGGACAATTTATCGTTGAAATTTTAAATGAAGTAATCGTAAAACAGACGGTATTGTCAAGACGCATAAAAATGAATTGTGGGTTTGAAGTGCTTTGATAGGCTTCGGGTAAAAAAATGGGGTTATTTTGTTCAAAAGCGTCTTCAAAAGAAGTGTAGAATGTCACTTGCCCATCAAATAATGGAGTAATAAATTCCTGTTGCAGGGTTAAATCAAAAACAGCAAAACCAAAGCCTTCATTACACAATTCGACGTCGGGAAGTGTTGGTAATTCCGGAATACTTTCAAAGTTTACTGTGGTAATAAATAAATTGTTTGTTTCATCGAGTTCTTCAACTACCCCTGTGCCATCTCCAACGTCATCCACGCTGAGTTTAAGTTCAAAAACATCGGGAATGTTTTCTGAAAGTTGAAGGGGGGTGGTCATCTGTATTTGCCCACCCACAGGAATTTGTATGGGTGTAAAATCTACAGCATAAAGTTCCTCATTGATATAGATAGCAAGAGGGGTTTGAGCAGGAAGCGGTAAGGTGCCCAAAGTGTTAGCCACTTGGTAAACAATATCTAAATCACGTCCTCGACAGGCATTTAATTCACCAATTAGAGCGATGGTTGCGTCAGGAAGTGGACAGCTGGTGACTTCAATTGAAAATTGAGCTGTCAAAAAACAAGGACCGTTGTCTACTCTCACAAAAATAGTTTGAGGGTTTTCAATGTTGGTATAATTTTCAGGATTGGGAATGGGGTTTTCATTGTTTTGGGCGTCAGCCTCAGTGAGATGAAAACTAAGGTTGTATGAAGGGTCTATTTGTTGTGTAGCCTGTGTTAAATCAAATGTTTCAATCCCCACAGCATCACATTGTTCTAAATTAAGGAGTCCGCTTATTTCCGGAAAAACAAGCAGGATGACATCTGTACTGTCCTCATTATTTGTTTCATCGATTTCTGTAACAATGCCAGTGCCATTTCCAAGGTCATCAACAACTACCCTCAAAGTAAATTCTTCAGGGATGGATAGTGGAATCGTTAAAGAGATTTCCTGTGATTCTGACTCATCAATGGGTATCTCGTCAATAGTTGCTGTTGTTTCCACTAGCGTATTATTTGCATAAAAAGCAATGGGCGTATTTGCGGGTAGTATGTCTGTACTGTTGATATTATAAACTGTAAACTCCAAAAAGACCTCGCGATTGCCACATTCTTCTCCGGCGATAACCTTGTCTATTTCGATAGTTGCGTCGGGCAATTGACTGTTCAGTACCGTAACGATGTTGTTAATCATCACAAAATCCTGTCCTGAGGTTAGCGTGATAGTTGCCTGTGTGTCTCCAATGGCTATGTTGTTTTGAATGTCATAAAAATCAATATCCATATTCCACAATGCATCGCTGTTTGTAAAACTGTTGGTACTGTTAAAAGCGTTGTTTGCAGGATTGAGTGGAGGGCTGCTAATGATGTTTCCATTTACCTGCAAGGTTTCATTGACAGCGATTGAGGAATCACCTTCCCAGGCGAGAAACCCAATTTTTGCTCCTTGATTGTCGATTACGTTGAGGTTGTCAAGTTGAATGCTAAGCGAATTATTAAATGCAGAAACACTTTCTAATCCATCATAAACGTTGAGTTGATTGAGAGGTAATGCGGGGTCTTCATAAACAATTACAATTGACCAGCCTGCGAAATTGGTTCCTGAGGGGCAATAAGGTGCTATAACATCTGTCAAATCAAGATCTGAGAGTGTGTAATTTGCATTACCGGTATTTTGAATTAGGTCTGTCACATCAGTATAAGCAGCAAAAAAAACTCTCGTTTCATCTAGAACATTGGCAAATGTTCGTTGAGCGACGATGGGTGTGCCATTAAGAGTTACTATAAAATCACCTTCACCAGAACCCGCCCAATAAAGGTAAGCAGCAACAACACTTTGAGTGGGCTGAAGTTCAAGGATTGCTGAGGAGCTTGTTAAGATGATACAAGGGGCTCCGGTACCATTTTCAGCAGTATTCATCGTGTTTCCAATGGCGATATAGTCATACCTTCCATTAAATTGCTGGTAAAGTTCAATCTCTTGTGCATTTGAAAATAAAAAACTGAAAAGAAAAATAAAACTGAAAACAGACTTCATAAGGTTGGTTTTTTCCTGAAGTCTAAATATACAAAAATGAACTTAGGAATATGCATACACAAAAAAAGCCTCCTCCTCCATTAATTACGGAGGACGAGGCCTGTTTTCACAGAGACTTATATTCTGGGTGGAAGACCGGTCTTCCCGATAGTCATCGGGATAAACTTCTCGACCTATTTCCTTACTAATCCAATTTAAGCCACAAAAAAAGCCTCCTCCTCCATTAATTACGGAAGACGAGGCCTGTTTTCACAGAGACTTATATTCTGGGTGGAAGACCGGTCTTCCCGATAGTCATCGGGATAAACTTCTCGACCTATTTCCTTACTAATCCAATTTAAGCCACAAAAAAAAGCCTCCTCCTCCATTAATTACGGAGGACGAGGCCTGTTTTCACAGAGACTTATATTCTGGGTGGAAGACCGGTCTCGAACCGGCGACCTCTAGAACCACAATCTAGCGCTCTAACCAACTGAGCTACAACCACCATTTTAATACACGCATATGGGGGTATCTCGCTTCGCCGCATAAAACTTTGAAGCGCAATGCGTTTAATTTGCTTCTAAAAACAATCAATATTTGATTTTTACAAGCGGATGCAAATTTAATTGAAAATCATTTCATTTTCAAAACAAAACAATGATTATTTTATATCAAAAACCGAATTGATTGCAATTGTGCGTTCTACAGTAAAACCTTCTGCATAGTCAACACCGGTTAATCGTCCCAAATCTCTGGCTCTATAGGTAATGCTTTCTTTGAAGTTGGAACTGCTAATAGGGGTTTCGGGTTCATCTGCTTTAGGGTCAAAAAACTGACTTTCATAAGCCAATACTGCTTCCACTTTCTTTTCCATAAAACCTGAGACATCAATGACAAAATCGGGTGTAAGATTTTTCCATTGAATGTAATGGTACACATTTTTGGGGCGCCAAGGTTTTTGTTTATTTCCCTCAAAAATGGTTTCTATTTTTACTAAACCGCTCAAAAAACAGGCATCACTCACTAGCTGACTGCCTTTGGGATGGTCGATGTGTCGATCTTCAGGGGCATTGCAAAGCACAACATCAGGTCTGAATTTTCTCAATATTTTTATGACTTCAAGCTGTGAGGCGGTATTGTTCACAAAAAAACCATCTAAAAACCCCAAATTTTTTCTAAAAGCAACGCCTAGTATTTCTGCTGCTTTGGCAGCTTCTTTATCCCTAATTTCAGCAGTGCCTCGTGTGCCAAGTTCGCCACGAGTTAAATCTAAAATCCCTACTTTTTTACCTGATGCAATTTCTTTGGCGAGTGTTGCCCCACAACCTAGTTCAACATCATCAGGATGTGCGCCAATGGCAAGTATATCTAGTTTCATATCCATTATCCCCGAAATCGGGTATCTTGTTAATTTAGTTTGACTTAGGTCGGCAAGACTTATGTTATAAGGCTAACACTTAAATTTTAATTTAAAAAAAAAAAATATAAAAATAATCTATTTTGTCTTAGGCCTTAGGTCTAAAATCTCATGTCTTATTTACAAGCTTCCAATGCCTGTTCAATATCTGCAATTAAATCTTTTTTCTCTTCAATTCCAACTGAAAAACGCAATAAGTTTTCTGAGATTCCTTGTGCTTTTCGTTCTTCTTCACTCAATAAAGCGTGTGAAGTTTGGCTGGGCAATAAAATAGTTGATTCTACTCCGGCAAGGCTCATCGAGGGCTTTATGAGCTTGAGGTTATTCATAAATTCTGTAACATCAATACTTTTACTTAGCTCAAAGGATAGCATTCCGCCATAACCACGCATTTGTTTTTTAGCGATTTCATAATCGGGATGTGATTTCAATCCGGGATAATAGACGTTTGCAACATCTGGGTGACTTTTTAAAAATTTAGCCAGGCGTTTGGCATTTCGATTTTGGGCTTTTACGCGAATACCCATGGTTTTGATGCTGCGTTCCAAAAGCCAAACGGTATAGTCGCTCAGGTTGCCCCCCAGGTTTTTTCCCATTTGAAAAATGCGTTCAATGTGTTCATGTGAAGCCGCCACTGCCCCGGCAAGAATGTCGCTGTGCCCGCCCATATATTTGGTAGCGCTGTGAATGACAATGTCAATACCCAGGTCAATAGGGTTTTGATTTACAGGCGAAGCAAAGGTATTATCAATCATCGTGACGATGCCTTGTTTTTTAGCCAGCTTTGCGACCATTTCGATATCAGTAATCGTCATCAAAGGGTTTGAAGGCGTTTCTATGTAAATCACTTTTGTGTTGGGTTGAATTTTTTCGGCGAAAGCTGCTTCAGACAAATTATTTGTGAATGAATATTCGATTCCAAATTTTTCAAACTCTTCAGTCACCAAATTGAAAGTACCTCCATAAAGTGTTTTTTGTAGTAAAACGTGATCTCCCTGCTTTAAAAAGGCGAGGAGGGAAGTACTCACGGCTGCCATACCACTTCCAAAAATTAAAGCAGCCTCAGTGTGTTCCAGGGCAGCAATTTTTTTTGATAATGCTAACTGGTTTGGAGTGTTGAAGTAACGGGGATACCTTTTTATTTCTACATCAGTAAAAGCATAAGAGGTGGCCATATATAGTGGCGATACGGCCCCTTTGAATTGGGTGTCTTCCAGTTCGCCATAATGCGTGCAAAGGGTGTTGATACCCGGGTTTGATTTGTTGTTCATTGTAAACTGAATTTTGAGACAAGCAAGTTAAGAAAACTACTCGTTTTTAGTAAGGTTTAACAAAAATATAATCTTTGAATATTGTCTACGGAATTTTGCAGTGTATAAAGAAATAATACAAAGCTTGGTACTTAGGTTCATATTTCTAACTTTGTACTTTCAAGCTTTTATTTTTGCCCATGACACATCTCATTACAAACATTAAAGAATTAATTGGTATTACTTCTAAACCTATTTTAATTGGTGATGAAATGAAACTTCTTCCCACCCTCAAAAATGCTTTTTTAGTTATCGAAGATGGTTTGATTTCAGATTATGGAACGATGGATAATGTGCCTTCAAATCAACATAATGAAACAACAGATGCCGCTGGAGCCATTATTTTGCCAGCTTGGTGTGATTCTCATACACACATTGTTTATGCCGGTAATCGCGAGCAGGAGTTTGTTGATAGAATCAACGGGTTGAGTTATGAGGAAATTGCAAACCGGGGTGGCGGGATTTTGAATTCTGCAAAAAAATTGCAGCAAACAAACGAAGATGATTTGTACCAACAAAGTGCAGCCAGACTGGAAGAGGTTATGCACTTGGGGACCGGTGCCATTGAAATTAAAAGTGGCTATGGGCTCACTACCGAAGCCGAGTTGAAAATGCTGCGTGTGATTAAACGATTAAAACAAAACTATCCTGTGGCAATTAAAGCCACCTTTTTGGGTGCACACGCCATTCCGGCAAATTTTGCAAAAAAAAGGGACAAATACATTGATTTGCTCATCGAGGAAATGCTTCCTAAAATTGCGGAAGAAAAACTCGCAGATTATATTGATGTGTTTTGCGAAACCGGTTACTTTACTGTCGATGAAACCATAAAACTCATGCAGACAGGAAAAGAATTTGGTTTAAAATCAAAGATTCATGTCAATCAGTTTACCGCCATAGGCGGAATTAGAGCTGCTGTTGAAAATGGTGCTTTAAGTGTCGATCACCTTGAAGTGCTTCTACCGGAAGATATTGAAGTGCTCAAAAAAGGAGCTACCATACCGGTAGCTTTGCCTTCTTGTTCTTATTTTTTAAGCATCCCATACACACCGGCCAGAGAACTAATGAATGCGCAATTGCCCTTAGCTTTAGCAACTGATTACAATCCGGGTTCGACACCTAGTGGTAATATGAATTTTGTTGTAGCAACGGCCTGTATCAAAATGAAAATGACCCCTGAAGAGGCTATCAATGCCGCCACAATCAATGGTGCTGCTGCGATGGAGTTGTCACAAACCCACGGGAGTATCGCCAAAGGAAAAGTAGCTAATTTAATTTTCACCAAACCCATTCCTTCCTATGGGTTTTTGCCTTATTCGTTTGGAAGTAATCATATTGATAGGGTGATGCTTCAAGGCAAATTCCTTAGCAGGAAGTAAATGGAATTTCTATAGATACTAGTTTTTTGAATAAGAAGTTTAATTTACTTTAACCCTTTCAGGGTACTGAACCCTGAGAGGATTAGAATGCAGAATTTCTACAAATCCCTTTTCTTCACAACCACATAAGACAAGTAAATAAAAATAAATGTCCAGGCCAAAACAATTAGGATAGTTTCCCAATGCACGGCATAGCTTTTTGTAAAACCCTCACCCAACTGGGAAGCAGCAGATTTTATGGCTCCAATGCGTGAAAAAGGCTCCACGATTAGATTAGACATCGACTCCAGTGGAAAGAATTGAGCGATGTTTTCTGCGGTTTCAGTGCCTTTAAAAAAGCGCCATTTAAATAAACCATAAACAATGGTCTCAAAAATGGTCCAAATCAATAAAAATCCCAATGCAAAAGCAGAGCGTTTTACTAAAACACCTAAAAATAAACAAAAAGAGAAAAACCCCAGAAGTTTAATGAAATAGGCGAGGAGATATTCAAGGTTGCTAAATATAATTCCTATTTCTGTAAAATCTGAAAAACTCAAACCCAGAATCATAGAAACGATAAACACAAAAAGTGTTGAAATGAGTGCAAAACCGGCAACCGTGATAAATTTTGAAATCACAAATTCCTTTTTGCTCAAACCGTCAATAAGGTTTTGTTTGAGGGTGCGGTGGCTGTATTCATTGGCCATCATCGATACAATCACAATGGCCAAAAATATTTTTAGAATTGCAGCAATATAGGTGTTAAAATGCCAGATATAGGGGAAATTAAAAATTCCCTGATCGGCCACTCTAAAGTTGATGTTTCCAAAATTAAACTCGATAGAAGCAATCAGGGCAATGAATGTAATCAGTACAAAATATACAATTGAAATCACCTTAGCCGACTGGTTGTAACGCAATTTGTGAAGTTCTATAGATAAAAGACGAAGCATAGCTTTAGTTTAAAGATTTTGTGAGTTGTAAAAATTGTTCCTCAAGGCTTTCTTTTCGGTGCACCAAATGTGAGAGTGCAATTCCTTTTTCAAAAAGATATTTGTTGAGTTCTGAGGGAGCCATCGGGTTTTTTAAATAGGCAACTAAAAACCCATTTTCCTCTTTCACCGAAGCAAAATCAGGGTGGTTTTCTAATGCTGTTTTTAAGTTACTTTGATTTTCGCTTTTAAGCGTAAAAAAACCATGACTGGCATTCATACCATCCACAGTGCCGGAGTAGAGTTTAATTCCCTGACGTAAAATAACCACATGAGTACACACTTTCTCTACCTCATCGAGCAGGTGGGATGCCAGTAAAATGGTCGTGCCGTTTGCAGCAATTTTTTTGATGATTTCTCTTATTTGATGAATTCCTTGCGGGTCCAAACCGTTTGTGGGTTCGTCGAGAATTAAAATTTCCGGGTCATTTAAAAGTGCTGAGGCAATTGCTAAACGCTGTTTCATACCTAGTGAAAAGGTGCTAAACTTGCTGTTTTTTCGCTCTAATAAACCCACTAATTCTAGTTTTTCATCAATTTTATCTTTTGAAACTTCTTTGATTTTGCAGACCAACTCCAGGTTTTGTGAAGCGGTCATAAAGGGATAAAAATTGGGTCGTTCAATGATAGCACCCACTTTTTTAAGGGCGTTGTGGGTAGAATTACTTCCGTCAAACCAGTGAAAATCACCGGAGGTTTTATTCACCACATTGAGTACCATCCCCAAGGTGGTTGATTTACCGCTTCCGTTGGGACCTAAAATGCCATACACATTGCCTTTTTCGATAGTAAATGACAAATCCTGAACGGCTTTGATAGGACCAAAATGTTTGGTTAAGTTTTCAAGCGTAAGAATGGTTTCCAAAATTGATTAATTTTAAGGATTGTTTGTATATGACTATATTTCTTTTATATTGTTACATTAAGTTTACACGTGCACAACACTAAAGATACTATTTTTGAACACAAATAAAATCTGATGGAAGAAAAGTTAATGTCAAAAAAGAAACCTTCCTTTCCGGTAAAGGAATTTCTCTTTCAATATTTAAAAAGATACAACCGCGATATGACCATTCCTGTATTTTATGACGATTTACTTCGTTTCACCGGGTCTGTAGCTGTATATGATAAGAATGATGAAGACACGCTTTGGGTGAGTGTCTATTTTTCAGACTCTGAACGTGAAGAATTGGTTCATAACCTTAAACAAGTTTATACCATTCTTTTTTCAGATGGAGGTGATGACGTTACTGAGTTTTTGAGTGTTGATGCTATTGACTACTGTACTTTTGGTAACTCAAAACCTTTTCGCATCAAAATAAGAAACATTCTCAACGATAATTACACTTATTTTTATATCAAAAGAGCCGATGCCTCCCGTATTTATGGTCTTGAGTTGGAACACGCACTATCACCCAACAGAATCAACTTTGTAGTTCACGGTGATACCTTGATTGAAGAACATATTGCCGGAATTCCCGGTGATGTTTTTATCGAAAATGAACTCGAAAATCTTGATGCCTACGGAAAAACCCAAATCGCCAAAGAATTTGTGAAATTCAATGAGCGTTGTATGATGTTACTGCTGGGCGATATGCGTTCTTATAACTATGTGATTGTTCCAACGCACGATTTTGATCACGTGAAATATAAAATAAGAGCCATTGATTTTGACCAGCAATGCTATGAAGGTAATTTAAAGGTTTACCGCCCCCAGTTTTTTAAAGAAAACTTTAAAATGGTAGAACTTGTGGCTTCCAAACTACACGAAAGCTCCATTGAGCAATACCGAAAAGAAGAGCGCTCATTGTTGGCAAAAAGAATTATCTCCTCACAAAGCAGGCTAAGAATGCTCATTAGATGTATGATGAAAGACCAGATTTCTTCAACCTCAAACCTCAAGGAGCTACGCACCCAACTTTATGAACTCACCTATGATATGAAGTTTAAGCGATGCAAATCCATGGGGCAAATTGTCAAAACAGCCCTTGAGTTTATCAAACGAAATTATGAAACGGTAAACACAAAAAAAGTGGCAGAAATAAAGGCGATGCAGTAATTAGCTTTTTTGCTCTTTATTAAAATATACCAGATAGTAATACATCTGTTTTTCTTCATCCCAGCCTTTTTCGATAAAACGTTCAGCAGATTCCGGGTTGATAAAATCCATTTTTATCTGAATATTGGTATCGAGATTAATCACATTTTTGATTGATTTTCTGGCCGCTGTCACAGCGTTGTTTGCTATCGGAAAGCTGGAAATATCTTCTATGTGGTACTTAGGCGCCTTTTCTTGTTTGTAATGCCTAAACTCCGGATGCAAATCAGGATTGTCAATCACCTCATTCATAAAATTGGTTTCCTCAAACTCGTCATTTTTTGCAAAATAGTTCACACTGCGGTTCATAAACATGACCTCCTGTTGCTTGTCTTCTGAAGGTAATACCACATCACGGGCAAAATCCCGGCAAAACTTCAAGTATTTTTTGGTGTAGAAAATTTCATCTTCAAAAAGTGAAACCCCCAAAAAGCTCTCCAACCAGTATTTGGTGTCATATTTATTAGAGTCAATAGAAAGAATTTTATAACCCTCTTCTTTTTTTGTGTTGAAAATCAAACAACCTTTATCCAGTTTATTCAAGTTAATACCCTGCTGAAGAATAAGGTCTATTTGATTTTCCTTTTCTTCAAACAATAAAAAGTCCTGTTTGATTTCAGATTTAAAAATCCCAATGCCATCTACTTTTTCATTGTCAATTTGCATATTCTCCAGATAGGTCACATACACTTCACCACTTTTTATGTGTGGGTGTTCAGATTGTTCATAAAGGTGTTTGGTTATTTCCAAACTCAAAGCATGCGCCTCATTAGGGTTGTAAAAAAGTTTTGAAACCAAATTGAATAAAGGGTGAAACTCCAAATCCTGTTCGTGGGTGAACTGGTAGTAGCTTTCCTCTTTATCCCTGAAAGGCTTAAAGAAAAATTCTTTGATGAGAGGAGTTAATTCGTCATCCAGCTTGTAGGGGCTTTGAGATAAAATCACAGATTCGTTTCTACTTTTGTTTCCCACTTTGTGAATGGAAAGTGACTCGATTTGGGTGTTGTATAAATTAATCATGGTTGTGTAAGGTCTTGAATAATAGCATTTAATGTTTCGGTCTTGCGCCGAAATTTTGAAGCCTAAAAATACATTTTTTTAGATGCTCGCAAAAGAATTCCAACTTTAGTTATCAACCATTTTTGTTTAATTTCTTAATTTTTTTGTAAAACAATTTTCTTATCTAAATAATTCAAATATATTTGCAGAGTTAATATCAGAACAATGAACTTAATTACACTACATCACCATCATCATACTGGCCACCAGGCGAGCTGATGATTCTATGTAGTTATTTTACATAAAATTTAAAACCCGTCTGAGTATCTCTGACGGGTTTTTTCTTAACGACCCTTTTGGTTTTACTCAGACTCAACAAAAAAAAAACAAAATGAGTAAACTAAAAATTGCCATCCAAAAAAGTGGCCGTTTGAGCGAAAAATCCATCAAACTCATTCAGGAGTGTGGAATAAAGATTTCAAATGGCGACAGAAAACTCAAAGCCGAGTCTTCAAATTTTCCGATTGAAATTCTTTTTTTACGCGACGACGATATTCCTCAATATGTGGAGCAAGGTGTAGCAGATATTGGTATTCTTGGCGAAAACGAAGTCTGGGAAAAAGATAAAAAAGTAAACCTAGTTTCAAAACTGGGTTTTGCCAATTGCAAATTGTCACTCGCCATTCCGAAAGATGAAAACTATACAGACATCAACTACTTTTCCGGAAAACGCATAGCCACATCCTATCCCACGATTCTGAAAAAGTATTTTGATGCTAAAAACATTGCTGTCGAAATTGAAGAAATTGGCGGTAGTGTAGAAATAGCTACAGGAATTGGTCTTGCCGACGCCGTTTTTGACATTGTTAGTACCGGTAGTACACTTTTGATGAACGGACTCAAGGAAGTGGAGGTGGTCGCAAAAAGTGAAGCGGTACTCATCTCTAGCGCCAAATTAAGCAACGATAAACAAGAAATTCTCGACCGACTTCTCTTTAGAATCAATGCCGTTAAAAACGGAAGCGATAACAAATACATCCTTCTCAATTGCCCTGTTAAAGCCCTCGATCAAATCACCCAACTAATTCCCGGAATGAAATCACCCACTATTTTGCCTTTGGCGAATAAAGACTGGTGCAGTTTGCATTCTGTTGTGAAAGAAGACGAATTCTGGGATGTGATTGATCAACTGAAAGCCCACGGTGCAGAGGGAATTCTTGTGGTCCCTATTGAAAAAATGGTGCTTTAATAAATTTATAAAAATGAAAAAAATACAATATCCAAAAACTGAAAGCTGGTCAAATCTTTCAAAACGCCCTTTAATAGATTTCACCTCAATTTCTGATACGGTTCAAAAGGTATTTCAAGCGATTAAAAACAATGGCGATGGAAGCGTTAAAACCTATACCAATTTGTTTGATGGTGTGGAGATAGATCAACTTCAAGTCACTGAAGATGAGATTCAAAATGCTATTGCAAATGTGCCGGAGGATTTAAAACAAGCCATCCAACAGGCAGCAGCAAACATTGAAACATTTCACAAAACACAAATAGAACAACCACAAAAGACAGAAACTACAAAGGGGGTAGTTTGCTGGCGCGAAAGCAGACCCATAGACCGTGTGGGCATATACATTCCAGGTGGGTCGGCGCCTTTGTTTTCAACAGTATTGATGCTCGGTATTCCCGCAAAAATTGCCGGTTGTCCCGAAATTGTCCTTTGCTCACCTCCCGATAAAAACGGAAACATCCACCCCGCAATTTTATACACTGCGCAACTCATTGGAATTACAAAGCTTTATAAAGTGGGCGGCATACAAGCCATTGCAGCCATGACTTTTGGCACCGAAAGCCTTCCAAAAGTTGATAAAATATTTGGTCCGGGCAATCAGTATGTTACAGCAGCAAAACAACAAGCGCAAAACTATGGTGTAGCCATCGATATGCCTGCCGGACCCAGCGAAGTCCTTATTATCGCCGATCAAAGTGCCATTCCCGCTTTTGTTGCCGCCGATTTGCTATCACAAGCTGAACACGGCACAGACAGCCAGGTCATGCTTCTTTCTAATGATGAAAACACTCTTGACGAAGTGCTTAAAGAAATCACCATCCAACTGGAAGCGCTTCCGCGAAAGCAACTCGCAGAACAAGCCCTCTTGAGCAGTAAGGTGATTCTTCTTAAAACCCTTGAAGAATGTATAGCTTTTAGCAATCAATATGCCCCTGAACACTTGATTTTGGCCATTGAAAATTATAACGAAGTCATCCCAAAAATCACCAATGCCGGATCGGTTTTTCTGGGAAATTACAGTTGTGAAAGCGCCGGCGATTATGCCAGCGGAACCAATCACACACTGCCCACAAATGGCTATGCCCGAAATTACAGCGGCGTGTCACTAGATAGTTTTCTCAAGAAAATCACTTTTCAGGAACTTAGCTCAGAGGGCATTAAAAACATAGGTCCGGCCATCGAGCTCATGGCTGAAGCAGAACAATTGCAAGCACACAAAAATGCAGTCACTTTACGTCTTAAATCTTTAAATAATGGTTAATATAGAAAATTTAGTAAGAGAAAACATTCGTAAGCTGAAACCGTACTCCAGTGCGCGGGACGAATTTAGTGGTGCAAAAGGGATGTTTTTGGATGCCAATGAAAATCCGTTTGGAGACTTGAATCGTTATCCGGATCCATATCAAAAGAGATTGAAAGATAAATTGAGTCAATACAAAGAGATTCCAATTAATAACATCTTTATTGGTAACGGAAGCGATGAAATTATCGATCTGGTTTTTCGCATATTCTGTGAACCGGGAAAAGATAAAGTCATTACCTTTCCACCTACCTATGGTATGTATGAAGTTTCAGCGGCAATCAATGATGTGGAGGTGATAACAGTCCCTTTAACCGCTGATTTTCAAATAGATTTTGAAGCATTCAATAAACAAATAGAGACCAATGAAAACATCAAAATTGTGTTTGTATGTTCGCCAAACAATCCCACCGGTAACAGCATCAACAAAATTGAAAAACTGCTGAAATGCAACGCTATTGTGGTTGTCGATGAAGCCTACATTGACTTTTCAGATAGCCCTTCTCTTCTTGGAAAATTCTTGAATTTCCCCAATTTGATTGTTCTGCATACCTTTAGCAAATCCCTTGGTTTGGCAGCAGCCAGAGTGGGCGTGGCCTATGCCGGTGAAACCATCATTGAGTTGATGAATAAAGTAAAACCACCTTACAATGTGAGCACCCTCAATCAAAAAGCGGCTTTGAAAGTACTTAAAAACCATGAAGCTACTCGAAGACATCTCAACCTGATTTACAAAGAAAGAAATCGGGTTTTTAATGCCCTTACCAAACTAGAGCAGGTTATTAAAATTTATCCATCAGAAGCCAATTTTCTTTTGGTGGAGGTTAAAGATGCAAATTCAGTTTACAACAAATTGGTTGAAAAAAACATCATTATCAGAAACAGAAATAATGTGGTCAAAAACTGTGTGCGCATAACCATTGGCACTCCCGATGAAAACGATCAATTAATCAACGAACTTAAAAATCTTAGCATATGAAAAAAGTACTCTTTATAGATCGCGACGGCACGTTGGTCATTGAACCACCCATTGATTACCAACTCGACAGCCTCGAAAAACTGGAATTTTATCCCGGTGTTTTTCAGTATCTGGCGCGCATTGCTACCGAGCTTGATTTTGAACTCGTGATGGTCACCAATCAAGACGGGATGGGCACATCATCTTTCCCCGAAGAAACTTTTTGGCCGGCACAAAATAAAATCATCAAAGCCTTTGAAAATGAAGGTGTTTATTTTTCTGAAATCCTCATTGACAAATCGTTTCCCGAAGACCAAGCACCCACCCGAAAACCCGGCACTGCTATGTTAACACACTACATCAAAGGAAATTATGATTTGGAAAATTCGTATGTCATTGGCGACCGAGCCACAGATGTACAGCTTGCAAAAAACCTGGGAGCGAAAGCCATTTTTATTTCAGAAGAAAAAAACAATGATACCACATTGACGACAACTTCCTGGAAAGAAATTTACACTTTTTTAAAAGCGCTTCCGCGAAAGCAAACAGTGACTCGCACCACAAATGAAACCCAAATCAGTGTCACAGTTAACCTCGATGGCTCCGGGAAAAGCAGTATCAGCACCGGACTTGGCTTTTTTGACCATATGTTGGAGCAAATCGCTAAACACGGAAATATCAATTTAGAAATTCAAGTAGAAGGTGATTTACACATTGATGAACACCACACTATTGAAGATGTAGCTATCACTTTCGGCGAGGCATTTATTAAAGCTTTGGGTTCTAAAAAAGGGATAGAGCGTTACGGGTTTTTGCTACCTATGGACGATTGTTTGGCACAAGTGGCCATAGATTTTGGCGGCAGACCTTGGTTAGTTTGGGAAGCCAACTTCAAACGCGAAAAAATAGGCGAGATGCCCACCGAAATGTTTATGCACTTTTTCAAATCCTTCAGCGACCACGCCAAATGCAACCTGAACATCAAAGCTGAAGGCGACAACGAGCACCACAAAATCGAAGCGATTTTCAAAGCTTTCGCTAAAGCGATAAAAAACGCTGTTTCAAAAACCGAAAATTATTCCATCCCCAGCACAAAAGGAACCTTATGATTGCGATACTAAAATACAATGCAGGAAATACCACTTCGGTTAAAAACGCTGTGGAACGACTGGGCTACAACTGTATGGTAACCGATGACCATGAAATCATCCAAAAAGCAGACAAAGTTATTTTTCCAGGTGTAGGAGAGGCAAGTACCGCAATGGCATATTTGAAAGAACGAAAACTTGACACCCTCATAAAATCACTAAAACAACCTGTTTTAGGAATTTGTTTGGGACTTCAATTGCTTTGCAAATACAGTAAAGAAAATGACACCATCTGCATTGGTGTCTTTGATGCGGAAGTCAAGCGATTTCCAAATTATTTGATCGTTCCGCATATGGGGTGGAATGTGATGGAAGTGAGAGAGAATGGGTTGCTTAAGGGAATTTCAGAAGTGGACGATTTTTATTTTGTACACAGTTATTATGCTGAAGTTTCAGACAATACCACAGCAATCTGTAACTACGGACTGCCCTTTAGTGCAGTGATGCAAAAAAATAATTTTTACGCCACTCAGTTCCACCCTGAAAAATCCGCCGGAGTGGGCGAGCGTATTCTTAAAAACTTTTTAGAATTATGAGAATAATCCCAGCCATAGACATCATCAATGGAAAATGCGTGCGACTCACCAAAGGTGATTACGCCACACAAAAAACCTATAGCGAACAGCCGCTTGAAGTTGCCAAATCATTTGAAGACCACGGCATCAAATACTTGCATCTCGTCGATTTGGATGGAGCCGGGTCAAAACACATTGTCAATCACAAAGTACTGTATCAAATCGCCTCGCAAACAAGTTTAAAAATTGATTTTGGCGGTGGTCTAAAAACCGAAGCTGACCTCAAAATTGCTTTTGAAAACGGAGCCAGTCAAATTACCGGAGGGAGCATTGCAGTTTCACATCCAGAGGTTTTTGAAAATTGGTTGCAACTCTATGGTGCAGATAGAATCATTTTGGGAGCCGATGCCCACAACCGAAAAATAGCCACACACGGCTGGAAAGAAACTTCAGCACTCGATGTGATTGATTTTATAAGAAATTATGAATCAAAAGGAATCACCCAAGTGATTTGTACAGACATCGCTAAAGATGGCATGCTTCAAGGGCCTTCTTTTGAGCTTTACGATGAAATATTGAAAGAAACCACAGTACAACTCATCGCCAGCGGAGGTGTGTCAAAATGTGATGACCTTTTAAAGCTCAACGAGTTGGGTTGTGAAGGGGTTATTTTAGGAAAAGCCATTTATGAAGGAAAAATCACTTTAAAAGAATTAGAAAAATTATGCTAAAAAAAAGAATCATACCCTGTTTGGACATAGCAAACGGAAGGACTGTAAAAGGAGTTAATTTTATGGACATTCGGGATGCCGGTGACCCCATTGCGCTCGCCAAACGCTATGTGGAAGAAGGTGCAGACGAACTCGTTTTCCTCGACATTACTGCTACGCTCGAAAAACGAAAAACACTGGTCACATTAGTCACTCAAATTGCTTCGGCGATAAACATTCCATTTACGGTGGGTGGGGGAATCAACACGCTTGAAGATGCCAAAGCTGTTATTCTCGCAGGAGCCGACAAGGTAAGCATCAACAGTGCCGCTATCAAAAATCCCGAATTGATTACTCAAATATCCAATCATTTTGGCAATCAATGTGTGGTGGTCGCTATGGATGTAAAAAACACCAACGGTGAGTGGAACGTCTTTAGTCACGGAGGAAAAACGCCCACCGGCCTCGATGCAATAGATTGGGCTTTAGAGGCAGAGCGTCGGGGAGCCGGTGAAATCTTACTCACTTCCATGAACAATGATGGTACCAAAAACGGCTTTGCCATTGATATTACAAACACCATAAGCAGCACTTTGAAAATTCCGGTGATTGCTTCGGGTGGAGCCGGGACAATGGAACACTTTAAAGAAGTTTTTCAGCAAACCAAAGCCGGGGCAGCACTGGCAGCAAGTATCTTTCATTTTGGTGAAATAGCTATTCCACAACTAAAAAATTATTTACAAACTCAAAAAATACCGGTAAGATGTCTATAGATTTTTCAAAAACAGATGGCCTGGTGCCTGTGATTATTCAAAACGATACTACACAACAAGTGTTAATGCTTGGGTATATGAATGAGGAGGCTTTCGTTAAAACGAAACAAGAAGGCAAAGTTACCTTTTTCAGTAGAAGTAAAAACCGGTTGTGGACCAAAGGTGAAATCTCCGGAAATTTTCTTTTGGTAAAAGAAATAATGATAGATTGTGACCAGGACACCATCCTTATTAAAGCCAAACCCCAAGGGCCCACCTGCCACACGGGAAGCAATACTTGCTTTAACGAAGAAACGGCCAAAGGGTTTCTTTACCAGTTGGAACAAACCATTAAACAGAGAGTAGAAAGTGGCGATGAAAAATCATATACACGAGATTTAGTCCAAAAAGGCATTAATAAAGTTGCCCAAAAAGTGGGTGAAGAAGCGGTGGAATTGGTTATTGAAGCCAAAGACAACAACGATGATTTGTTTAAAAATGAAGCTGCAGATTTGTTGTTTCACTATTTGATTTTGCTCAAGGCGAAAGGATTTTCTTTGGAAAAAATTGAAGAAGTCTTAAAATCTCGTGCAAAATAAATTTTTATAAAAAAAAGATGGGATTTTAAAATCACTTAGCTATATTTGTTTTTCAATATGAGAAATTCAAATCAATACAACGCTTGGTGGTGGCAATCTAGAGCCCGGATAGGATTCAGGTAGTTGTGCCATGTTGTTTTGAAACCAAAATAAACCAAGCCCGCTGAATCCAGCGGGCTTTTTTTGTGCCAAAAAATGAGAAATAAAGAAATATACAATGACATTTACCTTTAAAACAAACATTAAAAAAACACTCAGCGACACCCATACGCCCGTGGAAGTGTACCTCAAATTCAGGGATAAATACCCGGGATGTTTTTTGCTGGAGAGCTCAGACTATAAAAGCAAGGAAAACAGTTTTTCATACATCTGTCTGCAATCCATCGCTTCCTTTTCTGTTGATAGAAACCAGACAACCATGCGCTATCCCAATCAGGAAAAAAAGATTTTAAAAACCGATGAAACTCACATTTCTGAAACGCTGAACACCTTTGCAAAATCCTTTAAAACAGACGAGCAGCAGTTTGATTTTGTTACCAGCGGTCTCTTTGGCTACACTTCATATGATGCCATCCCGCTGTTTGAAGATATTACATTCAAGAATCAAGATTTTGACCTTCCGCTCATTGAGTACCAACTCTTTAAATACATCATCGTTTTCAATCATTTTAATAATGAACTTTATATGGTTGAGCAACAAGCCCCGGGCGAAAATTCCCGGTTGAATGAAATCGAAGATATTTTAAACCACAGGACAATCACACAGTTTAAATTTTCGACACTTAATGAAGAAACCTCCAACTTTACCGATGCCGATTTTTTAAGCAAAATCAAAAAAGGGATAGACCATTGCCACAAAGGCGATGTCTTTCAGGTGGTGCTTTCGCGAAAGTATTTTCAAGACTTTAAAGGCGATGAGTTCAATGTTTACAGGGCTTTGCGTTCTATCAATCCGTCGCCCTATTTGTTTTATTTTGATTTCGGAAACTTTAAAATATTTGGTTCTTCGCCCGAAGCCCAGCTCACCATAGCCAATCAAAAAGCCATTATAAACCCGATAGCCGGCACCTTCAAACGCACCGGAAACACCACTGAAGATGCCCAGTTAGCCGAAGCCTTGAGCAACGATCCCAAAGAAAATGCCGAGCACATTATGCTGGTGGATTTGGCAAGAAACGATTTGAGCAAAAACAGCACCTCTGTGACGGTCGATAGTTTTAAGCAAGTAGAATATTACTCCCATGTTATTCATTTGGTTTCCAAAGTGAGCGCTACTTTAACTGAAGATTACAACCCCATTAAAATTCTTGGGGACACCTATCCTGCAGGAACTTTATCTGGCGCACCCAAACACAGGGCGATGCAAATCATTGATGAAAATGAACCCCAAAGCCGCGGTTTTTATGGAGGAACCATTGGCATTATTGGCTTGAACGGGAGTTTTAATCACGCAATCTTTATACGCTCTTTTTTGAGCAGGAAAAACACACTGACCTATCAGGCAGGCTGTGGTATTGTTGCCAAGTCGGTTCCTGAAAGTGAACTTATCGAAGTTGAAAATAAATTATCTGCATTACGTAAATCCTTAGAACTCGCAAAAACACTCTAAAATATGAAAATACTGGTTATCGATAATTATGACTCTTTTGTGTATAACATAGTTCACTATCTGGAAAATCTGGATGTAGATCAAGTGCACGTTGTTAAAAATGACAAATTTGAGCTCGATTTAATCGAAAGTTATGACAAAATTGTCCTGTCACCCGGCCCGGGCATTCCAAAAGATGCCGGATTGATGCCACAGGTGATTCGTGAATTTGGAGCTTCAAAACCCATCCTTGGGGTTTGCCTGGGCCACCAGGCCATCGCCGAAAGTTTTGGCGGCCTGCTGCACAACCTTCAAAGTCCGTTACACGGTATTGCTTCAAAGGTTGAAGTCATTCAAGAAGATTATTTATTTAAAAATATACCTCAACAGTTCAATATCGGGCATTACCATTCGTGGGTGGTAAAGCCGGGATTGCCAACCGATTTGGAAGTTTTAGCACAAGATGGCTTCGGAAATATTATGGCTTTAAAACACAGCAGTTATGACTTGCGCGGTGTGCAGTTCCATCCCGAATCGGTACTCACGGAACACGGCCACCAATTGCTGGAAAACTGGATAAAACAATAAAAGAGAACAGATGAAAGACATATTAGAATTTCTCTATCAGCACAAGACCCTTACAAAAAAAGAGGCCAAACAAATCCTGATGGACATCGCTTCAGAAAAATACAATCACTATGAAATCACCTCTTTTTTAACGGCTTTCATCATGAGAAATATCACGATAGAAGAGTTGAGGGGGTTTCGTGAAGCCTTACTTGAGCTTGCTATTCAAGTAGATTTATCAGAATTTAACCCCATGGATGTTTGCGGCACCGGAGGTGATGGCAAGAACACCTTCAATGTATCTACGCTCTCTTCTCTTGTCGTGGCAGGGGCGGGAATTCCGGTAGCTAAACACGGTAATTATGGAGTTTCTTCTGTTTCAGGCTCATCCAATGTATTGGAAGCAATGGGCGTCGTTTTTCAAACGGATGAGAGTAAATTAAAGAAACAACTCGACACAGCAAACATCTGCTTTATGCATGCACCTTTATTTCACCCGGCGATGAAGTTTGTCGCTCCGGTTAGACGTGAGCTGGGCGTAAAAACCTTTTTCAATATGTTGGGGCCATTGGTAAATCCCGCGCGACCAAAAGTTCAAATGACCGGGGTATTTAGTTTGGAACTCGCTAGAATGTATCACTACCTTTTTCAAGAAGAAGATATGCACTATGCTATTGTATATGGGTTAGATGGTTATGACGAAATTACCTTAACATCAGATACAAAAATTCTTACTAATGAGGAAGAATACAATACAAACGCCGCCCATTTTGGATTTGAGAAAACACTACAAGCTGATATATATGGTGGTGAAACGGTTGAAGAATCAGCCACAATTTTTAAAAATATCCTTAATGGAAATGGAACGACGGCACAAAACAATGTGGTCATCGCTAATGCTGCCACAGCTATTAAAACCTATCACCCCAACCTTAATATAGAAACCGCTATTGAAAAAGCCCAGAACTCACTTTTTCAAAGTCATGCCAAACAAGCTCTATCTAAAATAATCGAATTGCAATGAACATACTCGAGACTATAAAACATCATAAAATCAAAGAGGTAGCACTTCAAAAATCGGAAGTTTCTATCAGGCAATTAGAAAAAAGGGACCACTTTGAAAAGCCATGTCTTTCATTTACTAAATCCATAAAAAAATCTAACAGCAGCGGTATTATCGCAGAGTTCAAACGAAAATCACCTTCAAAAGGAGAGATCAACATCACAGCAACGCTAGAGGATGTTATTAAAGGATATACCCAAGCCGGAGCAGCAGCAATTTCAATTTTAACAGATGCATATTTTTTTGGCGGAAAAAAAGAAGATTTACCTCAGGGAAGAACATGCAGTTCGTGCCCCATTCTCAGAAAAGAATTTATAGTGGACGAGTATCAAATCATTGAAGCCAAATCCATTGGAGCCGATGCTATTTTATTGATTGCCAAAATGATATCGGTTAAAGAAATTAAAAGATTTACGACACTAGCACATCAATTGGGAATGGAAGTCTTGTTGGAAACCCACACGGAAGCTGAGGTTTTAAGGCATTTAGAAAGCAACGCTGATGCTTTTGGTATCAACAACAGAAACCTTTCCACATTTGAAGTTTCTGTCGAAAACAGTATTCGTTTATCAGAAATGCTCCCTAAATCAAAGCTAAAAATAGCTGAAAGCGGCATCGATTGTGTTGAGACCATTAAGCAACTAAAAGCAAATGGATTCGATGGTTTTTTGATTGGGGAATATTTTATGAAACATAGCGATCCCGGGGAAAAATGTAGGGAGTTTATAAAAAGTTTGTCACTCATTTAAAATATTAAGTTTTAAATAATTTTCTCTGTGAAACTCCGTGTAAGTCTCCGTGAAACTCTGTGGTACAAAATAGAATTACCTGACTTATAAATAATACCACAGAGTTAAACAAAGAAGCCAAAAGTACACAGAGGAATATAAAATCGAATTTAGTGATATGAAAATGAAAATTTGCGGACTCAAAGAAGCAGATAACATAAAGCAGGTTTCGGAAGCAAACCCAGATTTTATGGGCTTTATCTTTTACCTCAAATCAAGCCGATTTGTGGGGGATGAGTTCTCAAAAAGTGCTTTGGCTGAAATTCCTGAAAGTTGTATAAAAACTGCTGTCTTTGTCAACGAAAGCCTAGAAAATATATTGAAAATAACAACCCAATATGACTTTGAATCAGTACAGCTGCACGGCGATGAATCACCCGAAACCTGCAGGCAACTGAAAGAACAAAACCTCATTGTCATCAAAGCCTTTGCAATAGATGCCAACTTTGATTTTGAAACACTGCATCAATATGAAAAGCAATGCGACTACTTTTTATTTGACACAAAAACAAAGCAGTATGGCGGAAGCGGAAAAACATTTGACTGGAAAGTTTTACAAAATTACAATTTAGAAACCCCGTTCTTTTTAAGCGGCGGGCTGGGTCTTGATAATCTGGAAACCATTTTAAGATTTAAACACGACAAACTCTACGGTCTGGATTTTAACAGTAAGCTGGAGGATCGTCCGGGTTTTAAAAACATTGAATTGATGAAAAAAGTACTTGATACCATTAGAAACTATGAACACATTTAGTCCCACAAAAGAAGGGTTTTACGGCGAGTTTGGAGGTGCTTTTGTGCCTGAGATGCTCTACCCAAATGTAAAGGAACTTCAAGACAGTTACCTTAATATTATTGGAACAGCTGCATTTCAAAAAGAATTCCGGGACTTGTTGCGGGATTATGTGGGTCGTCCCACACCTTTGTTTTATTCCAAAAACTTGTCAGTAGAACATGGTGCTCAAATCTACCTCAAACGGGAAGACCTCAACCATACCGGTGCACATAAAATCAACAATACCATCGGGCAAATTCTGGTCGCCAAAAAATTAAACAAAAAGCGCATCATTGCCGAAACCGGTGCCGGTCAGCACGGTGTCGCCACCGCTACTGCCTGTGCTCTGATGGGGCTCGACTGTGTGATTTATATGGGCGCGATTGACATTGAAAGGCAAAAGCCCAACGTCGATAGAATGAAACTTTTGGGAGCAAAGGTCGTTTCTGCCACCAGCGGAAGCAAAACCCTTAAAGATGCTACCAATGAAGCCATCAGAGCGTGGATTAACAACCCTGTGGATACACATTATATTATTGGTTCGGTAGTGGGTCCACATCCTTACCCTGATATGGTGGCGATGTTTCAGTCTGTAATCAGCGAAGAAATTAAAGTGCAGCTCATGGATAAAACAGGCAATGAAAACCCGGATTATGTGATTGCGTGTTTGGGAGGTGGAAGTAATGCTATTGGTGCTTTTTACCATTTTATAGACAACAACAAAACAAAACTCATTGCCGTTGAAGCCGGCGGAGAAGGAGTGTATTCAGGAAAAACGGCTGCCACTATTGCATTGGGTAAAAAAGGCATTATTCACGGAAGCAAAACCTATCTCATTCAAACCGATGATGGTCAGATAGTGGAACCGCATTCCATTTCTGCAGGCCTGGATTATCCGGGAATTGGTCCTGTTCATGCTTATTTAAACGACACCAAAAAGGCTACCGTAGTTTCTGTAACTGATGAAGAAGCTCTTGAAGCAGCACGCGAACTCTCACAAAAGGATGGGATCATTCCGGCATTGGAGTCGGCGCATGCGCTGGCTTATTTGAAAAAAATGACCTTTAAAAATGACGATGTGGTTGTGATTAACCTTTCCGGAAGAGGGGATAAAGACATGGCGACCTATCAAAAACACTTGAACTTATGAGTAATAGATTAGGAACACTTTTCGAAACCAAAAAAAGTAACATCCTCTCCATTTATTTCACAGCGGGTTATCCTGAAATTGATGATACCATGAAAATTGTCAAAAACCTGGATGCAGCGGGTGTCGATTTAATCGAAATAGGGATGCCTTTTTCAGACCCCCTAGCTGATGGACCGGTGATTCAGGAAAGCAGTCAACGAGCTATTAAAAACGGAATGACAATCAAACTGCTTTTTGAACAACTTAAGGAGTTAAGAAAGCAGACTCAAATTCCGGTAGTGTTGATGGGTTATTTGAATCCGGTGATGCAGTATGGAGAAGAAGAATTTTTGAAAAAATGTTCAGAAGTGGGAGTTGACGGACTTATTTTACCTGACTTGCCTTTGGATATTTACGCGAATCAGTGGCAGAAAATGTCTGAAAAAGCGGGTATATCAAACATCCTTTTGATAACGCCCCAATCTTCTGAAGAAAGAATCAAAGCCATAGACAAGCTCTCCTCAGGATTTGTATATGTTGTTTCATCAAACAGCATAACGGGAGCGAATAAAAAGTTTGACGCTCAAGCTGAATATTTTAAATACATTCAAAGTTTAAAACTTAAAAATCCCACACTAATTGGTTTTGGAATTCATGACAGGGCAACTTTTGAGGAAGTTTGTAAATATAGTAATGGCGTAATTGTGGGAACTGCTTTTATTAAACACATTGCAGAAAAAGGAATTTCTAAAGATTCAATTTCAGATTTTGTGAACCAATTGAAAGGGTAAAAAGTATTTGCTTTACGTAAAAACATCCATAGCAGATAGTTTTAGTGAGTAGGTTGGATGCTAGATGACCGAAGACCGATGTATAATTCAAATATCAATTTTGAAATACCAAATTTGAAATCATAAAGCGCTTAATCCTCCTCAACAAAATCATCCAAGTCTCTACGGTCTTTTTTGGTGGGACGTCCGGTGCCTTTTTTGCGATAATAATCTTTTGAATATTTGAGGAGTTCCAGCTTTTCGAGGTTTTCTTTGGGAGTGATGTCTTTTCTGTACATGTCCACCAATTTGGCTCCCAATCTGGAATCGGGAATGTCGAGCACTTCAAGTATATAATCAACCTGGTTTTTGCGAATTTGGATTTGATCACCGGGATAGACCTCTCTTGAAGGTTTAATATTGTCACCTTTTATTTTTACTTTTCCTGTTTTACAGGCATTGGTGGCAATACTTCGGGTTTTAAAAAAACGCACACACCACAAATATTTATCCACTCGCATACTAGGGCAGTTTAAAATAAGTTAATTTCTTTACAAAAATAAGAGATTATTGTATCTTGCACCACTAAAATATACAGAATGAAATTTGCATACAGAACACTTTCTTTTCTAATCATCGCAGTAGTTGGATTCATCTCTTGTAACAAAGACGATGGAGATGGTGTTATCATCGTTCCCGAAAGAGATCGTGCTGAAGAAGCTATTGTCGCCAAAGCAGAAATAGAAGAGTTTCTACAGACTCATTTTTATAACTATGAAGATTTTCAAAATCCACCCGCCGGGTTTGATTTTAAAATTGTATTTGGAAAAAGAGAAGGAGATAATGCTAATAAAATTCCTTTAATTGATCAGGTTTCGTCAAAACAAGTAACCGATAGAGTTAAACCTGAAGTTACCTATACCCTCTACTACCTCAATGTTTTGCAAGGAGAAGGCCAATCTCCTATTTTTGCAGATGAAACCCTTGTAAAGTTTAAAGGTCAATTTTTAGATTTAAATGCATTTGATGCCTCAGACTCTCCTGTCAAATTTGATTTAACAGCGGTAATTCAAGGCTTTCAAGAAGCGCTGGTTGAGTTTAATGGGGCTACTAGTTTTACAGAAAACCCTGATGGCACTTTAAGTTTTGAGGGTTTTGGTGTGGGTGCCGTTTTTGTGCCTTCGGGTATTGGTTATTGGCTGAATTCTCCGTCAGGAATACCGGTTTACTCTCAATTGATTTTTACGTTTAACTTACTTGATGTGACTACAGATATCGATCACGATGAAGATGGTGTTCCCTCTTTTATGGAAGACCTAAACAACAATGGGTTTTTAGGAGATGATGATACAGATGATGATGGAGTTCCAAATTATTTAGATACTGACGATGATGGAGATGGGGTATTAACCCGTGATGAAATTATCATACACCCAGATGGCACCATCGAGTTTCCGGATTCCAATGGAAATGGGATTCCGGATTATTTGGATGATACCTTCCCCAATAACTAAAAAAATATTACTGAACTGCCCATAAGGGCAGTTTTTTTATTTACAAACACTTATTGTTTCTTGTGTTTACATAATTTTCAATACTTTTACTATCAATTGAAGCATGTGAATTATGAACTATATCCTTTTTGATGGTCCTGAACGCAACAACCTCTTACCATTTACTTATACAAGACCTGTTGCATTAATAAGAATTGGAGTTTTAAGCTTACGAGAAAAATGGGAAAAACTTCTCAAAGCATCTACCTCCTTTGAAACAGAAAAGTATCTTTCTGATAAATTTCAAAAAGTAGAACTCGATAAAAACATCAAAATCAATCCGGCGTATATACCCTCTGAAAATCTGGCGGGGATAGTAAAAAATCTAAAAGAAAATCAGGCACTTTTTTTTGAAGACCAGCCCATTGCATACTTTTATTCAAAAGGGCAAAAAGTCAATTTTGACACCTTTGAAGTCATTCAATATTCTCATGATGATGTTCTTAAAATATCAAATACATGGGACATTTTTCGTTTCAACGGTGAAGCTATCACGCGGGATTTTAAATTACTCACCCAAGGTCGAAAATCACAACCCATTCCAGACAGTGTTATTTGCATCAATAAAGAAAATATCTTCCTTGAAGAAGGAGCTAATGTAAGTTTTGCAACTTTAAATGCAAGTACTGGTCCAATCTATATTGGTAAAGACGCAGAAGTAATGGAAGGGAGTTTGGTGCGTGGGCCGTTTGCTTTGTGTGAACATTCCACCTTAAAAATGGGTGCCAAAATTTATGGACCCACAACCATTGGTCCTCACAGCAAAGTGGGTGGAGAAGTCAATAATTCGGTGATTTTTGGGTATTCAAACAAAGCCCATGACGGGTTTTTAGGAAATTCAGTCTTAGGCGAATGGTGTAACCTGGGAGCCGATACAAACAACTCCAATTTAAAAAATAATTATGCCGAGGTGCGTCTGTGGAATTACAACACAGAAAACTTTGCCCGCACCGGACTGCAGTTTTGTGGCCTCATGATGGGCGATCACAGCAAATGTGGCATAAACACGATGTTCAACACAGGAACAGTCGTGGGCGTGAGCGCTAACATCTTTGGCAGTGGTTTTCCGCGCAATTTCATCCCAAGCTATAGCTGGGGCGGTGCAGCTGGTATGACTACTTTTAAAACCGACAAAGCCTTTGAAGTAGCCCGTGAAGTGATGAAAAGGCGAAACCTGGAGTTTGATCAAACCGAAGAAGCAATTTTAGCGCATGTTTTTGAAATCTCGGCCAAATATCGCAGAAGTTAATATAAAATACAAAGAGATCAAGATGTAATATATTACGCCTACAGCAAATGTTAAGTCAACAATAGTAAAGGTTTAATTATACATCAACAATATATCAAAAAGTAAAGTGTAATACAGTACACTTCCAACTATAATGAAATTTACTATAACCAAATACCAACCTGAATACAAGCAACAATGGGACGATTTTGTGAGCCGTGCTAAAAATGCCACCTTTTTGTTTTATCGTGACTTTATGGACTACCACAGTGATCGTTTTGAGGATTACTCGTTGATGGTATTTTTAGAAGAGAAGCTCGTTTCAGTTTTACCGGCTAATATAATTGAGAATGAAATTTATTCCCATAGGGGATTGAGTTATGGTGATTTTGTTTTCTTAAAAAAAACCAATCTTCAGGAATGTTTAGCAATCTATGAAGAAACTTTAAAACACCTTTTTAAGATTGGAATATTAAAGATGCATATCAAGTCCATTCCTATTATTTACCATAACCAAATTTGTCAGGAAACAGAGATATTGGTTTACTTTCTAGGAGCAGAATTGTCGCGAGTAGATACTTATTTTATCATCGACAATCACTCAAAATACACCCCCAATCGCAACCGAAAAAGAGCTATTACAAAAGCACTATCAAATGGGTTGCAAGTAAAAAAAACAAATGATTTGAAATTATTTTGGGAAACCATCTTAACCCCAAACTTGCAAAATCGATTTGGAGTAGAACCAACTCATACTCTTTCAGAAATTGAATTACTAAAAGATAGATTTCCAAAAAACATTCTATTTTATGGAGCATATGAGCAAGAGGTACTTAGAGCGGGAGCCGTTATCTTTGAAATGGAAAAAGTAGCTCATTTTCAATATAGCTCTGGTGATGAAAAACGCGATGAAGGTGCTTTAGACCTGCTTTTTGACTTTATAATCAAACAATATAAAGATAAAAATTATATTAGCTTTGGAACGAGCAGTGAAGCAAATGGCAGTAAAATTAATAACGGGCTAGCTTATTGGAAAGAAAGTTTCGGCGCAAGAAGTATCGTTCAAAATTTCTATGAAATACAAACTTCAAATTATAAAAAACTAACAAACAGATTTGTGTGATACCCTTTTTAGACCTCAATAAAATCAACACTCGTTTTAAAACTGAATTTCAAGAAGTGTTACAACAATTTCTCGATTCGGGTTATTATATACTGGGAAACCGTGTTCAGGAGTTTGAAGAGGCTTTTGCCAATTATTGCGGAGCAAGACACTGCATTGGTGTTGGGAACGGACTCGATGCTTTGCGACTCATTCTCGAAGGGTATAAAGTGCTAGGAAAATTTAATGAAGGAGAAGAGGTCATCGTTGCAGCCAATACCTACATCGCCACCATTCTTGCTATCAAACAAGCAGGTTTGACCCCCGTTTTGGTAGAAGCCGAAGCCGATACCTACGGTTTTGATATTTCCAAGTTAGATCAAAGCCTCACCCCAAAAACCAAAGCCATTATGCCGGTACATTTATATGGGCAAATCACTCATATGGATGAAGTAAACGCTTTCGCGAAAGCGCATAACTTATTGGTCATTGAAGATGCAGCGCAGGCACATGGGGCAAAATTTCAAATCACAAATTCCAAATTCCAAGCACCAAATTCCAAGCACCAAATTCCAAATACTGAACCCGATAATTCTCACCGGTTAATTGCTGAGCGGAGTCGAAGCACACCACTCACCACTCACCACTTTTTAAGAGCAGGAAATTTAGGTCATGCAGCAGGTTTTAGTTTTTACCCCACCAAAAACCTGGGAGCACTGGGTGATGGTGGAGCGGTCACTACCAATGACGATGCCCTAGCCGAAACCATTCGTAAATTGCGAAACTATGGCACTTCTACAAAATATGTGAACGATTTAGCGGGGTTCAACTCGCGTCTTGATGAATTGCAAGCGGCCTTTTTACTCATCAAATTAAAACAGTTGGATGCAGACAACAACCGGCGACGAGAAATTGCAAAAACCTTTCTCACGCAACTTTCTAACCCAAAAGTCATCTTACCGGTAGTACCTCATTTTGATGCACACGTGTTTCATCTTTTTGTTGTAAGGGTTTCTAATCGGGAAGGATTTATGAACTATATGAGTCAAAACAACGTGGGAACGTTGATTCATTATCCCATTGCACCCCACAAGCAAAAAGCGTTGAGCGAACTAAACCATCTGGGTTTTGCTGTAACAGAAATGATTCACGAGACTGTGGTGAGTATCCCCATAAGCCCTGTGATGACAGATGAGGAGGTGAGTCGAGTGATTGAAATCGTAAATAACTACTAAAAAACCGCATAGATCTATTATCTCAAATCTAATGTCTATTGTCTAACCCCATGACCGAAGAAAAAAGTGCATACCGCCAAGTTTTTAAAGCCACTTCTTTATTTGGCGGAGTACAGGTGTTTCAGATCCTCATTGCGGTAATTCGTTCTAAAGTCATTGCTGTTTTACTGGGGCCTTATGGGATGGGTATTTCGGGATTGTTATATACTACTTTAAATTTTATTAGTGAACTCACAGGTGCCGGTCTCGATCGCAGTGCCGTCAAGGATGTTTCTGCTGCTTTTGGACAAAAAGACGAACAGAAAATTGTCAAGGTACTGGGGGTTTTAAGAAGGCTTGTTTGGTTTACAGGAATTCTGGGAGCCCTATTAACAATCGTTTTGGCCCCTTTTCTGAGTCAATGGGCTTTTGATACTACAGATTTTACCCCGGCTTTTATATGGATTGCCTTTGCCATACTAATCAAACAATTGGCTTATGGAAATCTTGTGGTTTTGCAGGGTATGAGAAAATTAAAATCCCTTGCTAAAGCCAACCTGATGGGAAGTGCTGTGGGTCTTGTCATTGTCGTTCCCTTATATTATTATTTTAGGATTGATGCTATTGCACCGGCCATATTCATATCATTTTTAATGATGTTCTTATTCAGTCGGTTTTATGCAAAACGGGTGCGACTTCAGCCCGAAAAAGTAACTACCAAAGAAGCCTTTTCTCAAGGAAAAGAAATGATCAAGCTGGGGGTGATGTTGAGTATCAATAGTTTAATGGTGGCGTTGGGAATGTTTTTAGTTCAGCTATTTGTGAGCAATACCGGAGGCGTGGATGAAGTGGGGTTTTACCATGCCGGTGTCGTGATAATCAACTCCTATGTGGGCATGATTTTTAGTGCCATGTCAACCGATTATTACCCGCGACTGGCCGCTATAGCAGATGATATCATTAAAATAAGGGAAACGGTTTTACATCAGGCTGATATTGCAGTTTTATTGATTACACCCATCATTATTTTGTTTCTAATTTTTGCTGAAATTGTAATTCAACTTTTATATTCAGCCGCGTTTTTACCGGTTGTGAGTTTTGTGATTTGGGCGATTATGGGAACCCTTTTCAAAGGGGTTTCTATGTGTATGGGCTATATTTTTGTTGCTAAAGGGGATTCAAAAATATTTATCAAAACAGCCGTTTTGTTTAACGTTTTGTTGCTTGTTTTCAATTTACTTGGATACCATTATGGAGGCTTAGTAGGCTTGGGAATTAGCTTTTTGAGTTATTATATACTTCACTTCTTTTTGATGAATATCATAACAAAAGCTGTATATAAATTTTATTTTCCGGTATCTTTTTATGGACTGTTCACAATTTGCTTGTTGCTGTGTTTTGCCACTTTTATAAGCACATTTTTGGAAAATGATATATTGAAATATCTTATTTTCAGTTTATTGGTTATCATTTCTTCATCTTTATCCTTTTATCTTTTAAACAAGAAAATGGATATTTTGGAAGCTGTCAGGAATATTTTAAAACCGAAAGAAGAATAGTCATATCAATCAAAGTCTTTCCATTTTTTTAAATCCAGGTTTGTAATTTTTTTGAGAAGTGCAACATCCTCTTTAAATAGTTGACAGAGCCATTCTCTTTGTTCAGTCGAGAGTTTGGGGTAGCTTTCCTTTGTTTTTGTGAGGTTTAAAAAAACTTCTGAAATATTTTTTTTGTACTTTCTCCTGAATTTTTTTGGAAAAAAATGTTTGACGACATCCCTAAATCTGTTTTTACTCAATGTAAGTGTCCTTAATTTTTTATAGATTTTCGGAAATTTAGTTTTTACCGTTACGTTTGATTTTATTTCAGGAATTTCATCGAGTCTTGGGAGGATTAAGAAATCAAAACATTCATTCAATGTTTGCAATGGGTTTTCTTTAAAGTCTTCAAAAAGGATAATTTTGATTTGGCTTTTATCAAAAGTGTAATAGAATTTCTCAAGCCATTTTCCATACAAGCTGTACTGATAGTAGTTTTTTACAATAAGTTCGGGTAAGAGATCTTCGGGTTTTGGATCTTTTTGATGGTTTTTTAGAACAGCATTTTCAAAATTATCGTCTTCGCTTCCAAGGCTTTTGACATAGGTATAATGCGAATAGGCCCTGTCTATGGGGTTGCGCAGTATAAAAATAAACTTTGGGTTTAGTGTTTTTTGCGAAAGCAGGTTTTCCTTAAAAAGGTCAAAATAAAAGTAACCGGTGCTGGATTCGCCATAATAAGTATGCTTTTTTTCTAAATTGAAGTTTTCCAGATAGCTGGAAATCTCAACCTGAGAGTTTTCTGAAAACCTTTTGTTTGTCCAAAAGTGGGGTTCTTTATTTTTTGACATACAAATCTGAGGATGCAGATTTAAAAGATCGTGCAAACTGCTTGTGCCTGATTTTGCAGCTCCGGGGATATATAAATTTACGATGGTTGGGCTTTTCATTTTAATCATTTATTCCAAGCTTCTAAATATTTAGTAGCCACAGCTATATACTTGTGCTCCCGTTCAATAAATTCACGGGCATTTTTGCCAATTCGCGAAATCTCATTTGGGTTTTCGATCAACCAGCTCAATTTTTCCACTAAATCATCCACGTCAGGTAAGGCGTTGATACACACTTCATCTTCCTGTAAATTGTAGTGTTCCAGAAATTCTTTTTCGGCACCGGTAAAGACCACTTTTCCCCTAGCCATAGCTTCTAATGCGTTGTACCCTTGGTCATAAGCATATACTTGATCTAAAAGGATGTGAGCGTTTTCATAATGCTTGAGATATTCTTTGTAAGGAATGTTTTCAGTGATGATGATTTCCACTTTTTCAGGATACATTTTTTGAATTTTGATCAAGGCTTTTTCAAAAAAATCATTTCCTTTTTTGTAAAAGTTTCTACGGTTGATTCCGTGAAAAATGACTATTTTATCTTGAACAGGATTTTTTAAATAAGGTAATTTGTCAGCATTGACAGGATTTGGAATCAAGCCTAAATATTTTGGATGACCCTCTAGCGGAATATGATAATCCAAATCTGAAGCGATAACCCCCTCAATGGCATCGTAGACAAAGAGATGCAAGTTTATAAACTCTTTTTGCAGGTACTTCAATGCAGGAAAGAATTCTTTCTTAGAAATCTTCCCTTCAAAAAAGGGGGTCATTATGGAATAACGAAACTTCTTTTCATACCCATACTTCACACTTATATGGTCTGTTCCGCAAGAAAGTAGAAAGAGCTTTTTATTATTTTCTTTTAAAAATGTGATGATTTGTTTTTCATAGTGTGGTTCAATTCCCATTGGGCTTTCATTGATAAGTTGCACCACATCAAATCCTTTGAGTTTTTCAGAATGTTTAAAAAATTGATTCTTAAGGTTTACAGATGTTACATCAATTTTGAAAAGTTTGTAAAGAAGTACTTTTATTTTTTTTTGAAGTCCAGTTTGATATTTTCGCTTTAGCTTGATATCTGCCGGAAAGTTTTTAAAATAATCGCCGGTGCCCACTAATGTGACTTCTTGTCCCAAAGTTATCAACCCTTCCTTTAAAGAGTTGTGTAATCTGCTGTATTCACCCACCAATAAAATCTTCATAAATAGTTTATATTTACGCAATGATTATTTCACCAAAAATACTATAAAAATTGAGCATTAACCTATGAAGGTAGCTATAGTTGCAATTTCATTGTCAAAAGGAGGTGCAGAACGGTCAACGGCTTTGTTGTCAAAAATGCTTGTATCAAAAGGAATAGACGTGCATTTGATAACCTTGACAGATGCGGTTGATTATGATTTTTCGGGAAAGCTCTTCAACCTGGGGCTATTTAAATCTAAAAATGATACCCTTTTAGATAAGTTCAGCCATTTGAAACGATTAAAAGTATACTTGGAAAAAAATAATTTTGATTTTATAATTGACAATAGAACCAGGGGATCTGCATTTAAGGAATTTTTTTATTTAAATTATATATACAACAAACAAGAGGTGATTTATGTAGTGAGGAGTTTTCATTTAGCCAATTATTTTCCGAAAAATAAATGGATTGCATCACAAATGATTCAAAGAGCTGCTAAAGTAGTGGGCGTTTCAAAAGCAATTTCTGAAGAGGTAAATCAAAAGTTCAACACCCAAAAAGCAGTGACAATTTACAATCCGTTGCCTGAATTTGAAGCCGTTGAAATTAAAGAACCAGAAAAGCCCTATATTTTATATCTCGGTAGAATTGAGGAGAATGTCAAAAATTTCACCCTACTTTTAAATGGATATCAAATGTCAAAACTATCTGAAAGAGGTGTGGTGTTGAAAATTTATGGAGACGGTCAAGACAAGGATGCATTGTTAAAAATGATTGAACGTATGAATTTAACTTCACAAGTTTCAGTACATCCATTTACACCTGACATTTACCAGGTATTAAAAAACGCCTTATTTTTAACCCTCACAAGTCGTTATGAGGGATTTCCAAGGGTTTTGCTGGAGGCACTTTCTGTGGGTACACCGGTACTTTCAGTAGATTGTAAAAGCGGACCCAATGAAATTATCATACATGAGCACAATGGATTGCTCATTGAAAATTTTAATGAACAAGCACTCGCAGATGCCATGAATCGTTTTATATTTGATGAATCACTGTATCAAAAGTGTAAGGATAATGCAATTATGAGCGTAGCTCATCTAAGACAAGAACAGATCGCCAAACAATGGGTAAATCTATTAAGCAATGCAAAAACAAACAATTGACGCTATACAAATCATTGAAATCCCTAAAATTTCTGATCCTGACGGTAGAGGAAACCTGGCTGTTGTTGAAAAAAACACACTTCCTTATGAGGTGAAACGAGTGTATTACCTCTATGATGTGCCCAGCGATGCCAGCAGGGGCGGGCATGCTCACATCGAATTACAACAATGTTTAATTGCCCTGAGCGGAAGTTTTGATGTTCTTCTTGATGACGGTAACAATCGCACTAAAGTACATTTAAACAAACCCAATAGAGGTTTGATTATTCCCAGTGGAATATGGCGGGAATTGGAAAACTTTTCTTCAGGAGCCGTGTGTCTTGCCCTTGTTTCTGAGGTCTATAAAGAAGAAGACTACATAAGGGATTATAATGCTTTTGTATCTTATAAAACTATGTGATTTTCGATTATAACCGAAAATTACCTAGATATTTTTCGGTTATAACCAAAAAATACCTAGTTATCATTTATTTAAACGCACTCAACCGAATCCCAAAGCGTTCAAAAAAATTCTTTAAACTGTATAAAAATCGGGTGCTTTTTGGCGAAAGCTTCAGTAAAAGGCGTTGTTTTTTATTGAGATTGCTTAAATCTATTTTTTCAAAATTGCGTTTAAAACCAGCCCTGTCGTTTTTCAGCTTTGCAAAAATGGCCAATGAAAACCGGTTCAGGTCCAGAAACATTTTTAAAGCGGGATTGTCAGCTTCCAAATGACTATAATTAGAAAAATCTGCTTTGTCCTCCAAAGAATTTGCCGAGCGAAACAGGCTATTTTCAATAATGTAATAACTGGAACAAATTCGGTTACTGAATACAACATTGTATTTTAAACCTATCCGAATATACAGATCGGTATCTTGTTCAATTTTTATGGAAGGGTCATAAAAGCCCACTTCATCAAACACCTCTTTTTTTAATACGGTACTCGAGCTGTGAAGTATGGATGCTTGACTGCTGGCTTTAAAATAATTTAAAACCCCCTCTTTTTCAAAGCCTTTGGGAAGCGAGTAGGGTTTGGGATAGGATTTATTGTTTTTAATAATTTCCTGTGCTGTGGCAAAAACAGATTCTCCGGGGTGTTTTTCAATCAAACGGTTTTGTTCTTCCAGATAATGTGGAAACCAAAAATCATCAGCATCCAGCAAGGCAATATAGGGAGCAGAGGCTTTTTTAATGGCAGCATTTCGTCCCGCAGCAGCACCTTGGTTTTCTTGTTTAAAGTAGTTTATTCGTTTATCGTCAAATGATTTAATAATTGCTTCACTTCCATCAGTAGAGCCATCGTTGACGATAATGACTTCAAAATCTGTAAACGATTGTGCCAAAACAGATTGCAAAGTTTTGCCAATGTGTTGCTCCTTGTTGTAAACGGCTATGACGACAGAGAATTTGGGCATGAATAATCAAAGAATTCGTTAGGGGCCGTAAGTTCTTACGACCGGGTTTTCTGTTTTTTTAGTTCTGTAAAATAATACAATCGGTACAAATCAAATAAAAATAGGGAAGGGTTTTTGCCTTTCAGATTTTTTTCAATTTGATTTTTCAATCGTTTGATTGTAAATATAAAGAGTTTTAAAAAATAATTTCGCTCTAAACTCAAATAAGCTTTTTGAATGGGGCGGTAGTCATTAGGGATGAAACCTTCTTTTTCAAAATAAAGCAACGATTCCAGACCCTTTTTAGATTTTTCAATAAAGCTTTCACTGGATTCCAGCCCCAGATGCACAATGGGGTTTTCAATGTGAAGCACACGGGTTTTGAGTTTTTCCAAATTTTGAGCAAAAAGGACATCAACACCATAAAGGTTTTGATGAAATGTGTTGGCTTTTAAAAAAACTTCCTTTTTCATTAAAAAGCACTGAGATATAATTGAAAGGTGGGGCATTTTTTCGCGTTCAGAGACCGGTTTAGCTTCACGGGCTTTGCCATATTTCCATCGCAATAGTTTATCACTTTCCGGTTTAGAATTTTCGTAAGAAATACCGCCAAAAACAACATCTGCTGATTGGTTTGCAATGTCAAATTTTTTGATAAAATCATCATTTCCTGGGAGTACATCGGCATCCATAAAAAGAAGCCAGTTGTATTTTGCTTTTTCAGCAAGGGCTTGTCTGGTTGCGGTTCGACCTTTGTTTGTAGGATTTTGACTATAAGTGCAGTGGGAAATTTTCTCAATATTTTTGTTGGATTCAACAATTTCTGCATTTGAAGAGCAGTCATCAAGCACCAAAATTTCAAATGAAAAACTTACCTTTTCAAGTTGTTTTGAAAGGCTTTCTACCAGCGATATTACCTTGTAGTTGTATGTTGGAATAAGGATCGAAAGCATAGGATTGGCTTAGACGGTCTTTTGCACGACTTCAAATATCTGGTTTTCATCACATTTTAATGTTTTGGAAGGATATTTTAACAGGAGTGCATAATCATGTGTAGCCATCAGTATGGTATTGCCGTTTTTGTTGATTTCCTGCAATACTTCCATCACCTCAACTGATGTTTGCGGGTCGAGGTTTCCGGTGGGTTCATCGGCCAGAATAAGTTCAGGGTCGTTTAGCAAGGCACGAGCAATCGCAACACGTTGCTGTTCACCACCCGAGAGTTGGTAAGGAAACTTAAAGCCTTTGGTTTTCATGCCCACTTTATTTAATACTTCCTCTACTTTGTTGTCCATCGCTTTTTTTTCTGTCCAGCCGGTTGCTTTGAGCACAAACAATAAGTTGTCATTCACGGTTCGGTCATTGAGTAATTTAAAATCCTGAAATACCACGCCCAGTTTTCTGCGCAAAAAGGGAATGTCTTTTTCTTTGAGGGTTTTTAAATTAAAGTCCACAATTTCGCCTTCGCCCTCTATCAAAGGAATGTCACCGTAAAGCGTTTTCATAAAACTACTTTTTCCGGTTCCGGTTTTACCAATGAGATAAACAAACTCACCTTTTTCTATCGATACATTTACTTCAGAAAGAATCAATGTTTCTCGTTGATAAATAGCGGCATTTTTTAAATATAAAACAGGTTTTGACATAGTGATTGCATGCTTTTCAGCGAAATTACATTTATTTTACATAAGCTAACGAAAAAGATTTGAAAATCATATGTTCAGACCTGAGTCAAAAGTACTGCTCATATCAAAATTGAAATTTGAAATTTAGAAATGTCAAATTTGAAATTTTAATGATTAAAAAATAACTTCTCACTCTCTGTTAATGCGCATCTTTCTTTGGGTTCTGTAAATGTTTGTTCTCACTGTTATCGTAATGGTTTCATTAATGATTTCCGGTAACGGAATTTCTGCGATTTCCGTTATTTTAAATGTCTTTTTAAATATTTCTTTATCTGTTTCAACAGTAACAGTATAATCTGAATCGATAACTCCCTGAATGGGGTTTACTCTAATTCCTTTAATAGATTCAAAGACTTCAATTTCATAAGGTGCTTCAAATTTTGGAGCGTTTGGAACGCTGTCACGTTCCACCCCGGGTCTTTTAATGGGTGGTTTTGGAAAACATTCTTCTGTGGGCAGTGTGGGGTCAATTGTCAATTTCACAAAGCCGTTTTTATCGGGTTGTAATTTTGTTCCCGGTTTGAGTTTTATACGCTTTCGGGCTATAAAGTCAACAGTTGTAGAGTCTCTAAAGGATTGGTTTAAAATATCAATCTGATAGGGCGACGAGAATAATTTAAAATCAAAACGGTAAAAATCCCTGCCTGATATGGCTACAGTACCTCTTTCTTGTTGCATTTCATCGGCCATTTTTACGGCTTTGTATGCATCAACTCTACCGGCACCCAGTTGCATTCTAAAGGGTTCATTCCCCGGAAGATGTTCAATGTCCACTGAACTCAATTTGAGAATACTTTCTACCTCAGCGCTTGCCAAACAATAATTGGCAGACCAAATGAGTCCAATCACTCCCGTTACAAATGCAGCAGAAGCTGAGGTCATTCCCACAAACAGTTCGTCATCATAACCACACTCGGGTCTTCCCATATTAAAAGTTTCTGCGGGAGCAGAAATATCTACGGCAAGATTGTGTTGTGCACCAAACTGAGCATTGATGGGGTATAATTTATCAAAATGGCCTTCATTGTGCATTCTCAATCTTGAAACATGTCTGTCTTTAAGTTTACTTGCAATGATTCCATATTTTTCATCTTCAAGAATACAATCTTCATAATGACCACATTCTGCAAAAACTTTGGTTACAGAAATCACGTTTTTAAAGGAAGCTGGGTAAGCATAATTGGAGGCATAATCTCTCAGGTAAGGATTGCATTTTTTTGAGTTTCCGGCACTGGAGACAATGATAATTCCTTCGTCATACCATTCATTGATGCGTTCCTGTACATTTTGATGATAAGCGCCAAACCCACAAAGTGCCCAACTGGCATTAATAACTTTAGCACCGGCTTCAACAAGCTCTTCAAGGTATTCAAATCGTCCATAACCGGTTGCAATGAGGTCGCAATCTGAACAAATACCGGGAATTCCAAAGGCATTATCTGCCTTTGCTCCAATTATTGAAGCAATACCCGTACCGTGATAACAAACCGTTCCTCCTGTTTTATCATAATATTTTAAATAGTTACTCACTCTACCCATCAAATCTACATTGGTGGAATCTATCCTGCCATCTGAAATGCCTATAACCACTTTTTTATCCCCTCTTGTAATTCCCCAAGCACCGGGTGCATTAATCAAGTCGAGCCCCGTCATAGGAAAAGGAACACCCAGGTTTTCCTTAGGACTGCTAGTGCCATAATCATTGGGGTAAAATGCATTGGGAGTTGGGAAATATTGACCTATTCGAGTGTATTTTTTGGGTTGTTGATTTTGAAGTTGTCCCAAAAGAATATCGCTGTTTGTAGAAATCCGATATACGTTTTTCAGGTTTTCCTTCAGGGTGTTTGGAAAGGCAGGCTGGAATACATAGACTTTGTATCTGGCAAAAATTTCGGTTTCTTTTCTGTTTGTTGGATTTTCAATTTTAAGGGTTCCACTACTTTGTTTGGTAATTTGTAAAGACTCAGGATTTGAAATGGTAACGTGATAGTGATACCTCTCCTCGTTGTCTTGTGCACAAACCACAAAACCAAGCAAAAGTGAAATAACAAGCAAAGTTTTATTCATTTTGCAGGGTTTCAATTCTTTTGGATAATGCATCAATTTGCTTTTGCTGGGCAATGGTATGAAGGGTCAATTCCTCAATTTTTTCAAGAAGTACAAGATTCATTTCTTTCAAAGAGAGTCCTTTTTTGTCGATTTCAGCAGCAGAAGGTATTTTTGGTAAATGATGATGTTTTTCAATGAATTGTTCTATTTCGCTAAGCGAGAGAAATTCATATGCCGGATTCAAAAGTGAGGTTCCCGTAAAAAATTTTTCAAAGACATAATCGGGCGCTACAGCTCCCTCAAGGTCAACCACCACTTCCTGAGTGTGAATGGTGCCTTTCACAGTGAGCATGGCATCTGGAGTTTTTGTATTGATGCCAACAAAACCATTTTGGGCTTCTGTAATATTTTTAAAGGTGGCATTGTTTTGGCTATAGCCAAAAACAATAGCACAAAATAAAAAAAAGATGAGAATGGAGTTTTTCATAAAAAAGGAATTAATAGAGAATGAGACTGATAATTAAGTTTCTAAAACAAATCTAAAACTTGAAGGCTCAATTTACAAAAATCAAAAGCAACATTAACAAAATTCTCACGTTTAAAATGAATAAAATAAATGGAGAATCCAATATCTTTGGTCAACGATAAACCCACACACTATGATTAAAAAGCACATCCTAATATTTGGCTGTTTTTTTCTTTTTACAACGGCTGTTATTGCACAACAATCGGCTGTATATACTAATGATTTTGCGGCTTTTCAAAATGCGTTGACCCTCTTTCAAAACAAACAATACAGTGCTGCTCAATCACAATTTTTAAAAATCGAAAGAGCAACTACAAATGAAAGTATTAAAGCAGATTGCGCATACTATGCTGCAAATGCCGCTGTTAGAATGAATCAGCAAGGTGCAGAACAGATGATGGAAGATTTTGTTGCTAAGTATCCCACCAGCACCAAGCGCAACAATGCTTTTATGGAAGTGGGAACTTATTATTTTGAAATGGGACGCTACCCGCAAGCCATGAAGTGGTTTGACAAAGTAGATGAAAGCAATCTGGGCTTTGCTGAACGCGAGCGTTTTTACTTTCAAAAAGGATATACAAATTTTCAAAACAAACGCACTACAGAGGCTCAAAAATATTTTAACCGCATCACCACTTCAAAGGAATATGGTGCTCAGGCAAAATACTATTTGGGCTATATGGCTTATGAAGGAGATGATTATCAACAAGCAAATCAGTTTTTTGAAGGTGTGACCGGTGATGAACGATTGTCAGAAAACCTGTCCTACTTTCAAGCAGATATGAATTTTAAATTAGGCAATTTTGAAGAAGCCATCCGTTTGGGAAAAGATCAATTTGGCAAATCTAATGCGCAAGAAAAATCACAACTTTCAAAAATTATTGGCGAAAGCTATTTTAATCTGGGACAATATGAAGCAGCCATCCCTTATTTAACTGAATACAAAGGCTTGCGCGGAAGGTGGAACAACACAGATTACTACCAGCTGGGTTATGCTTACTATATGGAAAAAGACTATAGCAACGCCATTGCTGAATTCAATAAGATTATTGACGGTCGCAATGCCGTGGCTCAAAATGCTTATTACCACCTAGGTGACTCTTATCTGAAACAAGAAAAAAAACAGCAAGCACTTAACGCTTTTAAAAATGCTTCAGAAATGAGTTTTAGTGCTCAAATTCAAGAAGATGCTTTTTATAATTATGCCAAATTGAGTTATGAAATAGGGAATGCCTATACCTCGGTGCCACAAGTGCTAACTTCCTTTTTGGAAAAATATCCTCAAACCAACAACAAATCTGAAATTGAAGATCTGCTCATTGATTCTTATATTACTTCAAAAAACTACAAAGCCGCACTCGATTTACTGGAAAACAACAAAAATTTCAGCAACAAACTCGCTTTTCAGAAGGTCGCCTTCCTACGTGGATTGGAACTATATGAAGAAAGAAATTATAGCGACGCAAAAGCCCATTTTGACAAATCACTCAAAGAGCCCAGAGATGCAAAATATACAGCAAGAGCCACGTTCTGGAAAGCTGAAAGTGATTTTCAGTTAAATAATTTTGAGCAAGCCCTCATCGGGTTTCGACAGTTTCAGCAACTCCCCGAAAACAAAAACACCCCTGAGGCAAAAAACAGCAGCTATCATCTCGCTTATACGCAGTTTAAAACAAAAAATTATACTGAAGCCATTACTGCTTTCCAAAACTTTTTAGCACAACCCGGCATCGACCCGGCACGTCAAAAAGATGCCAATCTGCGACTTGCAGACAGCTATTTTGTAAGCAGTCAATATTGGCCGGCGATGGAAAGCTATAACAAAGTGATTGCTGCAGGAGGTGCAGAGGCAGACTATGCGGCATTTCAAAAAGCGATTAGTTATGGATTTGTTGATAGAACGGCTACCAAGCTCGAAGAACTCACCGCTTTTGACCGAAACTTTCCCAACTCAAGCTACCGGGATGAAGCACTTTATGAATTGGGAAACACACAGCTTTCGCTTAATAAAAACAATGAAGCCATCGCGGCTTATGACAAACTCATTAATACTTTACCGCGCAGTAGTTATGTGCCTAAAGCTTTACTAAAAAAAGGGCTTATTTTAAACAATACAGACCGACTTGAGCAATCACTCGCCGTGTTTAAGAAAGTAGCTAAAGACTATCCATCTTCACCAGAGGCGATACAGGCGGTTTCTTCAGCCAAGTTGATTTATATCGATATGGGAAAAGTAGATGAGTATGCCCGCTGGGTTCAAACACTAGATTTTGTTGAAATAGCAGATGCCGAGCTCGACCAGGCATCGTTCACCTCCGCAGAAAATAAATACCTGCAAAATGATCGTCAAGCTCTAGTCCTTTTAGAAAAGTACATCAAAGATTTTCCAAACGGAATTCACAGCTTACCGGCAAACTTTTATCTTGCTGAATTATATTTTTCGGGCAACCAAAAAGACAAAGCCATTGCAAATTACACCTTTGTGATTTCCAGAGAGCGCAATGAGTTTACAGAACAAGCCCTGGCGAGAGCTTCTCAGGTTCACCTGGAAAAAAATGATTTTCAAAAAGCCATTCCTTTATTGGAAAGACTTGAAAAAGAAGGAACAAAAACTCAAAACATCATCTATGCACAATCCAATTTGATGAAAGCTTATTATGAAGGAGAAAACTATAGACAGGCAGTGGTTTTTGCAGAAAAAGTCTTGAAGGATGCAAGTGCAGACCCCAGAGCTAAAAACGATGCACACAGTATTATTGCCCGTTCTGCAATGAAAACCGGCGATGAAGCTAAAGCTAAAAACGCCTATGCAGAGGTTCAAAAAACAGCAACCGGATCTCTTGCCGCAGAGGCTTTGTATTATCAAGCTTATTTTGAAAACAAAGAAGGAGCTTATCAACAGTCAAACGGTAATGTTCAAAAACTGGCTAAAGACTTTTCAGGGTATAAAATTTGGGGAGGAAAAGGTTTGGTCGTTATGGCTAAAAATTTCTATGCCCTCAAAGATGCCTTTCAGGCGACTTATATTTTAGAAAGTGTCATTAAAAACTTTGCTGATTTTCCCGAAATAGTCGAAGAAGCAACCACCGAACTCAACAAAATTAAAACCCAGGAAGCAAAAACTAACGCATCGGTTGAAACCGTTGAAAATTAATTCTTTTAAGCTTTAATAATAAAATCATTAACAATACACCAATAAAATTAACGATACCAAGTATATGCTTTATAAAACCTCTAGATTTTACCTTGCACTGTCACTGCTTTTTACGGTGACCTCTATTTATGCACAAGATCCCATCGGGACAGAAGTCATTAATGTGGTAAAACCCTATACCCCTTCTGTTTCTGATGCGTTTAAGATTAAAGAAGTTCCCAATTTGCAAGATACTTCGGCAGAAGATAAAAAAGAAGTGACATACAGCATATTTTCGGTGCCGGTTGCTTCTACTTTTACCCCGGCAAAAGGAAAAGCAACAACTGTTGAACGCAAGAAACCCGAAAAAATATTCACAAATTATGCAACTTTAGGTTTTGGAAATTTCACTTCTGTTTTAGGAGAATTGTACACTCGTTTTGATGTAAATCGCGATGATCAAGTAGAATTGTTTTTCAAACACAACTCCTCTCAAGGGGGAATCGATGAGGTGCTGCTGGATGATAAATTTTACAATACTGCCGTGGATGTAAACTACAAAAGCAGTGGTCGTTTTATGAGCTATACTTTTGGAGCCGGAATCATTCATCAACTCTATAACTGGTATGGCCTTTCACCAGAGTTTAGAGCAGAAAATCAAGTGCAAATTGCTGAAGATGCCGGTGTAAATCATTCGTTTTATGGAATCGCTCTCAACGGAAATTTCAACATGCAAGATTCACCATTTTCAGGCGGGGATGTACTCTTGAGGTATTTTGGTGACTCATACAGCTCTTCAGAAATCAATTTTATTGCAAAACCCGAGTTTCTTTTTGATCTGGGTGGACAAGACGTGGGCATCAATGCGGAAGTAGATTACCTTAACGGAAGTTTTGATAAGGGCTTTTTTGACACTCAAAACGCTATTAAATACAGTTACCTCAATGCGGGAATTCATCCTTTTATCAAGTTTCAAGATGATGATTTTTCTGTAAACTTAGGAGCTCAGGTTGTTTTTGGATTGGTTACAGAAAATAGTGAAAGTGATGTGTTTATTTATCCAAAAGTAGCGGCCTCATACAACCTTATAGATGAATATCTAACACTTTATGCCGGCGCTGATGGCGGATTGGATCAAAATACCTACTACGATTTTTCACAAGCAAATCCCTTTGTATCACCCACACTTTTTGTGGCACCTACAGATAGACAATATGAAGGTTTTGCCGGGGTGAAGGGAAAGTTCACAAACTCGGTGAGCTACAATTTAAAAGGAAGTTACACCAATGAAATTCACAAAGCGTTCTTCTTGTCCAATCCTTTAATGAATACCAATCAAAACCCACAGGGTTATGAGTTTGGAAATTCCTTTGGGGTGGTTTATGATGATGTCAACACTTTGGAGGTATTTGGTGAATTGCAAGCTGAGGTTGCAACAAATGTTACAGTGGGAGTCAATGCAAGCTTTTTTAATTACTCCCTGGATGTTCTTCCCGAAGCTTTCAACCTGCCCGAACTCAAAGCAACCGTCTTTGCAAATGCCGCATTTACTGAAAAAATTTATGGCGGTTTGAGTTTGTTTTATGTAGGCGAGCGAAAAGACCAAATAAGTTTTGACCCCTTATTGCCCATTCAACCCATCGAAAAAACATTGGACGGCTATGTAGATTTAAACCTCCACGCAGGCTACCATATCAATCCGCAGCTCACTGTATTTTTAAAAGGAAGCAATCTTTTGAGTGATACTTATGAAAAATGGCTAAACACTCCGGTGCAAGGCATTCAAGTACTGGGAGGTGCTACTTATAAATTTGATTGGTAAACTAATCCCCGCGACTTTGTCCTTCAAAACAAGCGTTAGCAGTGAAGGAGGAAAGCGGGGTTCTCGCTTCGCCGCTTGAAGTTTTGAATCGCAATGCAGTAATCAAAAATAAAAATTCATCCCTAAATCAAAAAGCACAGCAAAGCGTGCTATCTGGGTATGCTTTAACATCAGGTACCCCATCTAGAACCGTTTTCCAATTAACAATTTACCATTAACCACTTTCCAAGTAACTTCAAATTCTTTACTTTTACCAACCAAACAACTTTTAAAACAATGAGAGCATTTTTCTTTATACTTACGACCCTAATTTTAATTTCTTGTGAAAATAAACCACAATTAGATTTATTGATAACTAACGCCAATATTTACACCGTAAACGATACCTTCGACAAAGCCGAAGCCTTTGCAGTTCAAAACGGTAAAATTATTGAAGTAGGAACTTCTTCCGCTTTAAGCGAAAAATACACAGCGACAGAAACCATAGACTTTGAGGGAAAAACCATCTTACCCGGATTCATTGACGCACACGCCCATTTTTATGGATTGGGCTTGAACCAGCGAGTGGTTAATTTGGTAGGGGCTGAAAGTTATGATGAAATGATCGAGCGGGTTGTGGCTTTTCAGGAAGAGAAACAAGTTGATTTTATTGAAGGTCGTGGTTGGAACCAAAACCTTTGGGAAATCAAAGAATTTCCCACAAAAGAAAAATTGGACGAGCTGTTTCCCAATGTTCCAGTAGCACTCACCCGCATCGACGGGCATGCCTATTTGGTCAATCAAAAAGCCTTAGACCTTGCAAATATCACTACAGACACAAAAATTGATGGAGGACTCGTCGAAGTGAAAGATGGAAAGTTAACCGGAATTTTGATAGATACTGCTATGGGGCTGGTCAATGCCATCAAGCCGGATGTATCTGAAAGCGATCAAAGACAGGCTTTGAAAGATGCTCAAGATATTTGTTTTTCTTATGGCTTAACGACAATTAATGATGCCGGTTTGGATAGAGCAGTGATAGAGTTGATAGATAAAATGCAAAAAAATGACCAATTGAAAATGCGCATTTATGCAATGGTTTCAAACAGTCCCGATAACTTAGATTACTACTTAAACAAGGGAATTCTAAAAACCGATAAACTCAACGTGCGCTCTGTAAAAGTATATGGTGATGGTGCATTGGGGTCTCGAGGTGCTGCATTGAAAGAGCCTTACTCAGACGATCCTCACAATCACGGTTTGTTTTTAACTCCCGTAAGCGAAATTGAAAACCTCGCTAAAAGAATAGCCGCTTCAGACTATCAAATGAATACCCATGCCATTGGTGATTCGGCAAATGTGGTGGTTTTAAAAGCCTATACAGAAGCCCTTAAAAATCAAGAAGAACGCCGCTGGAAAATTGAACACGCACAGGTGGTAGATGTGGCCGATTTTGATTATTTTAAAAACGGAATCATTCCTTCTGTGCAGCCCACACACGCCACCAGTGATATGTACTGGGCAGAAGATCGCGTGGGAGCAGAAAGAATCAAAGGGGCTTATGCTTATAAAACCCTCTTAGATAAGGCAGGTATTGTCGCACTTGGAACCGATTTTCCGGTGGAACACGTGAGCCCATTTTACACCTTTTATGCGGCTGTCGCCCGAAAAGATTTAAACCAATTTCCGGAAGGTGGATTTCAAATAAACGATGCTTTGTCTCGAGAAGAAACCTTGAAAGGAATGACCATCTGGGCCGCTTATTCCAACTTTGAAGACCACGAAAAAGGAAGTATTGAAGCGGGTAAATTTGCCGATTTTATCGTGCTTGACAGAGATATTATGACCTGTGATGAAAACGATATACCCAACATTCAGGTAGAAGCTACTTTTGTGGATGGTAAAAAGGTGTATAGTAAATAAACTTTTTAACCCGTCTAAAAAATCAAAATCCGGAGAGGGTTGAGTCGTTTAAGGTCTTTATTTCCCTCCTTTAGCTTGAAGATCCTCGATACATAGCGGGTCTAAGCCACTAGTTGTCGATTTACTTAAAAGGGCCGAGGTGACAACAGCTCTGTTGCCTGAAGTTTGAAAATACATCAGGCAGTCTTCAACAACACAGTGTTTGTTGTTTTGTGTGTCTTCATGGTCCTGATGAATATCGTCGAGTTGCAAATTTACTAAGCCCAATAAATGGCCAAACTCGTGATTTAATGTGGTTCTTTCTGCAATTGGAATGCTGATTCCGTTAGAAATAGCTATGTCCCTAATGGTTTTTTTGTAAATCACTATAGAGGTGTTTCTGTAAGCTGAGCCCAGTGTGACCCTGTTTGGTGTATCATTACTCGAACTTTTATTGGCAAAAAAGATATATACAGCCAGGTTGCTCCCGTCGTTATAAATGGTCCTGTTTTCATCTTCAATACTAATAATCTCATTGATGTTAAAACTAGAGCCTTGAGGTGTGGGAATTACATTTTGAACTATAGTGATTTCTCCCGGTTTGTGGAGACGTTCCTCCAGGAAACTCACTAGATTATTGATGGTGCCCGCTTCCGGTTCAAAGCCTTCTGCATAAACAAATTCAAGGGTAAGACTGGTAAAGTCTGAATCTTTTAAAAAATCTTCTGATGAAGAGCCTGTGGCCTGTTTGTTGGCTATTGTTAGATCCTCAGGCAGATCGTTATCATCTTTTTTACAAGCATTCAGTAAAAAAAGTACTATTAGGGTGAATATTATTTGAGAGTAAACAATTTTTAGTTTAGGGGTCATCATAATAAAGATTTTATGTAGAATACAACTCATTTTATCTACAATTATTTTATAGATAATTTGGCAAGATAATCATAATGGTCACCTTCTGCAATGAGTTCACATTTCAACCCCAATTGATTGGACAATTGTTTAAGTTGTTTAAAATCAAGATACAGCCACTCAAACTCTTCTGAAACGTCATCTTTATAACTCATTTTAAAAGTGAGCTCGCCATAGTATTCCCTTTCGGTGGAAACCCATACACCACCATCGTCATCAACATCAAACATATAAATGAGGTCGCTGGAATCAATAAGGATTTGTCCGTCTGGTTTAAGAAGCGTTTTAAGATGTTTTAAATATTGTGGGGCTTTTTCCAGGTTTTGAAAAATACCCGTTCCATTCATTAATAAAATAACCGTGTCAAATTTTTCTGAAACTTCCAGTATATCAGCTACTTTTGCTTTTTGAACGCCTCTTAGCATACACACCTCAATAGCTCCGGGCGAAAGGTCTATGGCTGTTACTTCCAATCCTTTTTCTTGTAAACACAAAGCGTGGCTCCCGGCGCCGCAGCCTACGTCCAAAACTTTTCCGTTGGCTAATTCTAAAGCTTTTTGCTCGATAAAGGGCATTTGCTCAAAACACCTGAATAAATAGGGAAGGGGTAAGGTGTCTTCTTCAGAAATATTGGTTTCTGTGAGGATATCTTCAGTATAATTTCCATGAAAATAATCTAAGAGGGCTTTGCCTAAAATGTCTTTTTGCATGTGTATCTTTGTGTTATGGAAGAAATATTGAAACAACTTCCGGCGCGAGCCAAAGATAAGCATAACGAACATAAAAAGTTTTTTGCAAAGCTCAAGAAAAAACCGCCCAAAAATCTGGATGTGGTCATGCAGCAGTTGCACGAGGATGAGTTTCAAAAAACCGATTGTCTCACTTGTGCCAACTGCTGTAAAACAACGGGGCCTTTATTTACCGATAAAGATATTGAGCGCATTTCCAAACATTTTAAAATGAAGCCACAACAGTTTATTGATACCTACCTTCGCATTGATGAAGATAATGATTATATCTTGCAAAGTGTGCCCTGCAGCTTTCTGGGAGCCGATAATTACTGCTCCATTTATGAGGTGAGACCCAAAGCCTGTCGCGAATTCCCCCACACTGACCGTAAAAAATTCCAACAGATTTCAAATTTGACCTTAAAAAATGTAGCCATTTGTCCGGCGGCGTTTAATATCGTGGAGAAAATGATGCATACTTTAGAAAACAGAAAATAGCTGATTGCCCAAATTGGAATTGGTTGCCATTGCTCATAGGGTTGGAATTCTCCCTCAGCCAGGTTTGGTGCCTGTTATTTTAAATTTTAATCCAGCGTTGTAGCGATATACACCAACTCAAAAAGTATCGCCCAGTTTTTGACAAAGTGCATGGCCTCCAGCATGACGGTTTCTCTTTTTTTTACCGCCCAGAATTTGTGGAGCATAAATGAAGCCACTGCCAGAAAAACACATAAAGCAATGATTCCTTCTATAATAAAATAACCACTAATAAGTGTTGCTCCTCCCGCGACTAAGAGCATGACGCTTAAAGTCACCATCAACTTTGGGGCAATTAAAGATCTGTTTTGAGCATATTCTTTTAAAATATGGGTGTTGTAAAAATGATTGACCCCGTTGAGGAGAAAGAACAATCCCAAAAGTATGAGGAGTATCTGTTTGATCATTCAGGTTAAAAATAGGTGGTTAAATCACAAAAAAACATTCCTTAACGACTTTGCGTCTCTGCGAGAAACACTCAAAAAACGGGTAAAGCCGAAGAGCCGCAAAGTTTTAAAATACCATTACGTTTCTACTAAAGCACATCACGAATTTCCGAATTTTTATCAAACATTGCTTTGGCAAAAGGACACAGCGGAATGATTTTTAAACTGTTTTCACGGGCATAATCCACAGCAGCCAGTACCATTTTTTTGCCTACTCCCTGTCCATTAAATTCAGCATTTACTTCGGTGTGATCAATAATGAATTTGTGGTTGCCGGCCCGGGAATAGGTCATTCTGCCGGCTTCTTTCCCGTCTGAAACAGCTTTGAAAAAACCTTTACTTTCCCTATTGATTTGTTGAATTTCCATAAGATTAATCGTTCTTTTTATAACTCAACGCCCCCGAAGGACAATTGCTCACCTGATTGATTAACTCTTCTGACGAGGCATTTTCGATTTTAATCCAGGGGCGCTCTTTGGGATTGTAAACTTTGGGTAAGGTTTTAACGCATATACCTGAATGGACGCAAAGCGCAGGCTTCCAGAAAATGGTGATTTCACCATTTGAGTATTCATTTACTTTTTCCATTTTCGAATGTTTAACTGTATAAATCTAAATTAAAAAAAAATTGGTTTCGGCTTCGCTCAAACTTTGTATTTTGTTGTTTTTAAATACAATCTACTCAAAAACCTGCCTACCGACAGGCAGACTCACCAACTCAAATCTACATCACTTCTCACCATAAATCATATACGCCCTCCGCATGCCATCATACTTTTCCAGTCCCGGTTTCCAGCTTGCACGGATTTGCTCATTGTTCAAACCATTTTCAATTTGTTGTTGCAGCGTCTTTGTCCCGGCAAGGGTGGTAAAGAAGTTGGTAAAAAACGGGGTTTGCTTGCCGGAGTTATGGTATGCATCAATGAGCCACTGAAGGTTCAAGTGGTCAAGATTTTCTTCATTCCTCAAGTCCTTGCCAAAACACAATTGTCCATTAAATTTGGGATTACTCGCTCCCTCATTGGGTTTTGGGGTAAAGGTAAAGGGGTATTTATCTTTAGGTAGGGTGGGACTTCCAAAGACCTGAAATTGCATAGTTGTACCGCGACCTTCACTAAGCGGTGTTCCTTCAAAAAAACACAAACTTGGGTAAAGATTGATTGCTTTGTCATTGGGTAGATTGGGGGATGGTTTTATGGGAAGTTTGTAGGTTGTGTTTCGGTTGTAATCTTTAACCGGCACAATTTCGAGTTCACATTGCACACCGTTTTCAAGCCATCCTTCGCCATTTATCATTTGGGCATATTCTGCAATGGTCATTCCATGGACGACGGGAATGGGATGCATCCCAACAAAGCTTTGATGAGCAGGCTCCAAGATGGGTCCGTCGATGTAATGGATATTGGGATTGGGTCGGTCGAGGATCAAAAGTGGAACTCCCGCTTCTGCACAGGCTTCCATCACATAATGTAGTGTAGAGATATAAGTATAAAAACGCGCGCCCACATCCTGAATGTCAAAAATTAGTACATCGAGGTCTTTCATTTGCTCGGGGGTGGGTTTTTTATTGCTTCCGTAAAGCGAAATAATGGGTAAACCGGTTTTTGAATCTTTCCCGTCTTTAATCACCTCACCGGCATCTGCAGTACCTCTGAAACCATGCTCAGGGGCAAAAACTTTTGTAACCTGAATATGATGTGCCAAAAGTGAATCCACCAAATGGGTGCGTTTACTAAATACCCAGCGCTGGGTTTGGCGTTGCTGGTAAGAACGTGAAGATTCATCCCAATAGTCCTCCATAAAGATAAAATTATCGGGCTTGAACACGACACTGGTTTGATTGGCAACAATGCCCACGCGTTTATCTCTTAAAAAAGGAAGGTAAGCCGTGGTTTGGTTTGCTCCCACAACGGGATAAGTAGCCACTTCACTTTCCTCAATGGTCGTTTCAACATTGAAGTTCTTTTCCTGACCTTTACAGGAAATAGAAATGATCAACACGAGCATCAAAAATAAAGTGGTATTTTTGGGCATCATAAACAAGGAAATATTGAATTTTGAGTTTTTCATAGCAAAACGAATCATACGGTCTAAGGACTATAAAAGTAGTATATCGGCACCAATTATAAAAATTGCAATTACAGCAATTGCACTGGGGATGATCATGATGCTGGTTTCCATCGCTACCGGTGTGGGCTTGCAGCAAAAAGTGCGTGAAAAAGTATCGGCATTCAATGGAGATATCATCATATCTCATTTTGATACCAATTTCTCAAATGACTCTCAAAACCCCATTTCAATAAATCAGCCGTTTTATCCAGTATTTGAGGAGATACCCGAAATCAAGCACATTCAAATCACGGCTTTGAAAGGTGGCATCATACGCACAGAAACCGATTTTGAGGGCGTTGTTGTCAAAGGTGTTGGGGATGATTATAACTGGCAGTATTTTGAAGAGTTCCTCCGTGAAGGCCGTTTGCCGGAATATGGGGAAACACTCAATGATGAGATTTTACTTTCTGAGTATATTTCAAAGAGATTGGATTTAAAAATAGGGGATAAAGTAATTACCTATTTTTTTGATGAAGAGAGTAAAGACAGGCCTTTGAGACCCAGGGGCTTTACGCTTGTGGGAATTTATAACAGCGGTTTTCAAGAGTTTGATGCAAGTTATTTGATAGCCGACATAAGGCACATTCAACGGCTCAACCGTTGGGAAGAAGACCAGATTGGCGCTTTTGAGCTTTTTGTAACCGATTTTAAAAAAATTCAGGAAATTGGAAACAAAGTATACTATAATGTAGATTCTACACTCGACACTCAAACCATAAGAGATAAGTATTATACTATTTTTGAATGGCTGGATCTGTTTGATTTTAATATTGCACTCATCATTGGGATTATGATTCTTGTAGCCGGCATCAATATGATAACGGCCTTACTGGTTTTGATTCTGGAACGCACTAAAATGATTGGGATTTTAAAGTCGTTGGGAAGCTCCAACTGGAGTATAAGAAAAGTGTTTATTTACAATGCGGTGTACCTTATTGGTGTGGGTTTATTCTGGGGCAATTTGATAGGGATTGGTTTATTGCTTGCACAAAAATATTTAAAACTATTTCCTTTAAACCCAGACACCTATTATGTGACTGAAGCCCCGGTCTATCTGGATTTGGGGTATATTTTAATGCTCAATGCCGGCACCTTCTTGTTGTGTTTGTTGATGCTTTTGATTCCTTCTTATATTATTACTAAAATATCGCCGGTGAAGGCGATTCGGTTTGAGTGAAAATTAAGTTTTAAAAGGCGACCGCTCCTTATGTGCCCTCATTGCTTTAAAACACAAGCGAATACTAATAGCAAGCCCCACAAAAGATAAGAACCAAAAGGCAGGATAGCTTTGCTGCATTAAAAAGAAGTTATACAACCCGTGTAATATGATGGCAGCGAGTAACCCTTTTAACTTATATTCTTTGGCTCGATGTTTATATTGCCAGGCAAGGCCAAAATAATAACCCATAATAATACCAAAACTGGCATGTGCAGGAACAGCCGTAAACATTCTTAAAATCCCCACTTGTAAACCGCCATCTACGACGTAAAGTATATTTTCAATTCCGGCAAACCCCAGACTGATGATGGCGCCATAAACAATGCCGTCAAAAGGCTCATTAAATTCCTTTTGGCGAAAAGCATAAAATCGCAGTATTAAAAATTTAGCAAATTCTTCAGCGAAAGCAACAACTATCAGTGCATAAACCGCCACTGAAACAATGTTTCCAAAATCCACCGGAATAAATTTTCCCAGAACAATTGACATTATCAGGGCGGGTATCGCACATAATACGCCAAGTATAAAACTGATAAACATATGCCTTAACGGCTCCCGGTCATATTGATCCTTAAGCCATATAAACAAACCAATTACTGCTCCCGGTGCCAAAGCTAATCCTATTATAAAAAGTATATCCATAAATAGTTCCTCCTCCTTAGGAGTGGACTAGTGGGAAGATTAAAAAACCACCACCTTGTTATTTACAAAAAACAGGCTATTTACAAAAAACAATTTTCCATTTTCCCAAAAGGAACGAAATAGTACATCGTCAACAAGATAAATGATACTGCCTCTTCCCATTTTGTGTTCGCCAAAAACCAATGAATTTTTCAATCCTTCTAAAGCTTTTTCTCCTGCAAAACCACTCACGCGCTCTGCATCTCCTTCAATATAAGCAACGTTGTAGCCACTTTCCAGAAAACTATAGGAGCTGTTTCCGGCTTTTAAAGTGAAATAAGTGTCTTGATAACCAAAAGCTAAGGGATGAGAAGCATCTACTTTGGTTTTGAAAATGCTTCCGGTAATGAAGTTTTTCACACTTTCGTTTTCTCTTTGATCATAAGGGATGAGAAGATTGGGGGTTTCTTTTTCAGCTTCATCTGTTTCATTGCTTTTTAAGCCAAAACCATCTTTATTTGCAAAAGTGCTTAGTGCATTGTCAATAGCAATGAGTGTTCCGCCTTTGCTCACCCATTCTTTGATAGTGCTTAAAGTATTTTCATCTAAATATCCTTGATAATATCCTGAAGGTAAGACGAGCACATCAAATTGATCTAAAGTAATGTTTTTAAAATAGTCTGTATCTACAGAAGTTACCGGGTAGTGCAGTTGTTGTTCAAAGAAATGCCACAAGGCTCCATAACTCAGTGAGGAGGTATATCTTCCTTTCAACAAGGCTATTTTAGGTGGGTGAATAATTTTTACATCAGGTGAGCCAAAATCGGTTCCGGTGTCTGAGAAGCTCGTTGGCGCGATGAATAACTTTCTTCTGTGTTTATTAGCTATTTCAGTAACCTTTTTGTCATAATTTTCAACATTTCGGTTGTCACTTTTGGTGATGACCAGGCTACCTCTTTCAAAATTTTCGCCGGCAAGTCCAAATTTCTTTTCGCTAAAGCGCACTTTGATGCCTTCTTGAAGCAATTCAGCCAGGAAAGCTGCATCTTGCATACTGTTCCACTTGCTGATGTATCCGGCAGCATTGGGATTCATTGCATTGAGCACCGGCGTTTTTGTTTGCGCCTCATTGGCAGTGATGAGCGAGGTGCTTGCTATTGCATCCAAACCATAAGCGTGGGGTAAATTCCAGGCGGTAATGTCATAAGTGAGTGGTGTGCTCAATTTTGTTTCGGGTTCAAAAAGTGCTTGCACCATTCTGCCCTTGGGCTGGTTTGTACTCACTACCAGAGCATTCTTCAAATTCATGCTTCCGTTTTTATTAGTGCCAAAATGAAAACCGCTGGCGCTTCCGCTGCTAGCAAAACCATATTGAACCTCGTGTTTGTCCAATAATTTTGCTAAAGCATTGATTTTATCGGGTTCACCTTGCAAGGCATAGCTTTTATACTTTAAATTGGGTTTAAAGAATTTCTGGAATTCGGTATTGAGTTTCTTAGCGTTTTGAGACGAAATTTCAACAGTGGAAAGACCAGTTGTTTTTTGATGTTCCACTCGGTCCACTAAGGTGAGTTCATACCCTTCATCTGTATCAATTCCCAATCCGGCGCGTCCGTGACCGGCTTGCTCATAGGTCATCCCAATGGCTCCTAAATAGGTGGGATAGGTATCACCATAGCTGGGATAGAGCAAATCAAATCGTTCTCTGGTAAAGAACAACCATCCTTCTTTGTCAAAATAACGCGCGTGATTTTTTCCGATTTGAGTTTGAAAATCGCGTTGCCAGTCTGTAATGACCTCGTGAAAAGGCTCTGCGGCCGGCGCAAAGTAATAAGGCTCATTGATGCCTTGCTCGTGAAAATCAACGTGAATGTGAGGCATCCACTGGTTGTATATTTTAAGGCGTTGCTGTGTTTCTACCTGAGTGGCCCACGCCCAGTCGCGGTTGAGGTCAAACAAGTAATGATTGGGTCTTCCGCCCGGCCAAGGCTCCATATGTTCTGTGGCAACCTGAGCACTGTTATAGGGTGTTGACTTTACTTGATTATACCAGTTGACATAGCGATCACGACCGTCCGGATTTAAATTGGGATCTATAATCACAACTGTGTTTTCCAGCCAGGCTTGTTTTTGAGTGATTAACTCATAAACGGTTTGCATCGATGCTTCAGCACTGGAAGCTTCATTACCGTGCACATTATAACTCAACCAGACAATGGCGATTTCAGGATTGGCACTTCCATCGGCCAAACCAATTTGTTTCAGATTGTTTAAACGAATGGTTTCAATATTTCTATGATTGATTTCAGAAGTGACAATGGCATAGGTTAATTTTCGCCTTTCGTTGGTTTGCCCATAGTCGTGATAAGTAACCATCGAGCTATTCTCAGCAACGTGATTGAAATAGTTTACAATATCAGCGTGTCGGGTGAACTGAGTGCCAATTTCATAGCCTAAAAACTCAGAAGGTGACTTGAGGTTTTGTCCGTAGCTAATAATAAATAGAAGGGACAAAAGAATTGAGGGGAAAATTTTATTCATTTTAAGGTGTTTTTTTGTGCTGCTAAAACTACTAAAAACTCTGACATTTCACTTTAAGATTAACGGAATTTTTAAGAAATTAATACTTCAAAAAACTATCTTTGAATTTCATTTTAAATTTAATTATGCCCGAAGACTGTATTTCGTATCAAAAATCTGGATATTTTTCTAAATTAATTTCAGATTATCTATCTCAAGATACCTCTATTGAGTTTCTTTACAATCGCTTTCCAGCGAAAGAAGCATTCTTAGATCAGTTAGAAGAAAAGAAGGCCAACTATCGTTCTGAGAACAGAAAAATTCTTGTTGATGTCATAGAACAACAGTATCAAAACACATCAGTTTCTAAAGCGACTAAAACAAACATATTAGCACTCAAAAACCCAGACGCCTACACGATTACCACCGGCCATCAGCTCAATCTCTTTACCGGCCCTTTGTATTTTTTGTATAAAATCATTTCTACAATTAATTTGTGTAAAGAACTTCAATTGAAGTATCCCCAAAACCATTTTGTGCCTGTGTATTGGATGGCTACAGAAGATCACGATTTTGACGAAATCAACTTTTTTAATTTTAAGGAAAAAAAAGTAGTGTGGCAACGTGAAGCAACAGGTGCCGTGGGTGAACTGTCCACGGAAGGCTTACAGCAAGTCTATGAGCCCTTTGCAAAAACACTGGGAATTTCACCCAATGCCGAAAAATTAAAAACCCTTTTTAATAATACCTACATCCATCACTCAAACCTTGCTGATGCCACAAGGCATCTTGCCAATGAGCTTTTTGGAGCATATGGGTTGGTGATTCTTGATGGAAATGACAACAAATTGAAACAGCTTTTTGTTCCCGCAATCAAAGACGAACTATTTAATAATACCGCTACTGAATTTGTTTCCAAAACAAATAAGGACATTAATGCCATTTTAGGTAAAAACTACAAATTGCAAGTGAACCCGCGGGAAATCAATTTGTTTTACCTTAAAAAAGGGTTACGTGAGCGCATTATTGAAAAGGAAGACATTTTTTATATAAATAATACGTCATTAAAATTCACGAAAAACCAACTTGAAGCCGAAATTGAAAACCATCCGGAACGCTTTAGCCCCAATGTAATACTTAGACCTCTATATCAGGAAATGATTTTACCCAACCTCTGTTATATTGGCGGGGGCGGGGAGTTGGCTTACTGGCTGCAGTTAAAAGAATATTTTGAAAAGATGGGCGTGACGTTTCCCACGCTGCTTTTGCGAAATTCCGCATTGCTTCTTTCAGAAAAACAAAAAAATAAAATTGAAAAACTCACTATTTCGATTGAAGATTTGTTTTTACCCAAACACCAATTGGAAGAAAAAGTAACCCGACAAATCTCTGAGGTGAAAATCGATTTTTCGCTTCAGCGAAATCATTTAAAAAAACAATTTAAAGAGTTGTATCAACTTGCCGAAAAAACAGACAAATCGTTTAAAGGAGCTGTGGCAGCACAGGAAAAAAAACAACTCAATGGTTTAGATACACTTGAAAAGCGATTGCTCAAGGCACAGAAAAGAAAACTCTCAGATCATTTAGAAAGAGTTACCAAGCTTCAAAAGGAACTCTTTCCCAACGGAAGTTTGCAAGAACGCACAGCTAATTTTTCTGAGTTTTATTTAGAATATGGCGAAGAGTTGATACCTCAGTTATTTAAACAATTAATGCCGCTTGAACTCAAATTCAAGACTCTTGTTTTGAAATAGAATTGAGGTTGCTTCCAAGAGATACTATATCAAGAAATATAATTCCAGATATTTTTATATCTGGTCAATTGTGCATAAGTGTTTTTAATCGCCAGGTTTTCCGCTTTGACAAGTGAGGGGTCTTGTTTTAAAACTTGCCACGCATAGCTGCGGGCTATTTTTAATATATCGCCATCTTTTAGTATATCAGCAATTTTGAATTGCAAAACCCCACTTTGTTGAGTTCCCATAAGGTCACCGGGACCACGAAGTTTTAAATCCACTTCAGATATTTCAAAACCGTCGTTTGTGCGCACCATTGTCTCCAGACGGGTTTTGGCATCGTTTGAGAGTTTAAAAGAGGTCATTAAAATACAATAACTTTGATCGGCACCACGACCCACACGGCCCCTTAATTGGTGGAGCTGTGACAATCCAAATCGCTCAGCACTTTCTATAATCATAACACTGGCATTGGGAACATTTACACCCACTTCTATAACTGTGGTGGCTACCATAATTTGAGTTTCACCATTCACAAAACGCTGCATTTCATAATCCTTGTCGGCTGGTTTCATTTTGCCGTGAACAATTGAAACTTGGTATTGAGGTTTGGGAAACTCTCGTTCAATACTTTCATAGCCATCCATCAAGTCTTTATAATCCATTTTTTCACTCTCTTGAATCAAAGGGTAAACAATATAAATTTGCCTTCCTTTTGCAATTTCATCCCTGATGAATTTAAACACTTTTAAACGATTAGAATCATACCGATGCACCGTTTTAATTTGCTTCCTCCCCGGGGGTAATTCATCGATAACTGAAATGTCCAAATCACCATAAACGCTCATCGCCAATGTGCGCGGAATGGGGGTGGCGGTCATCACTAAAATATGTGGCGGAAAATCATTTTTATGCCACAATTTTGCTCTTTGCTCAACACCAAAACGGTGTTGCTCATCGATGATGGCAAGACCTAAATTTTTAAATTTCACCTTGTTTTCAATAAGTGCATGAGTGCCAATTAAAATGTCTAAAGTGCCATTTTCAAGATTTTCATGAATGATTTTCCTTTCTGAAGTTTTTGTTGAACCTGTAAGTAATGAAATACTGATATTCAATTTATTACACATCTCAACTAAACTGTTGTAGTGCTGGACTGACAAAATTTCAGTCGGAGCCATTAAACAGGCTTGAAAACCGTTGTCAAGTGCTATTATCATTGACATGAGCGCAACTATAGTTTTTCCTGATCCCACGTCTCCCTGCAAAAGTCGGTTCATCTGTGCATTGCTACCCAAATCATTCCTAATTTCCTTGATGACCCTTTTTTGGGCATTGGTTAATTCAAAGGGTAAATGGTCATTGTAAAAGGTGTTAAAAAGAGGACCTACTTTTTCAAAACGATAGCCCTTTATTTTGCTTTTGTGTATGAGATTTTTTCTGATGAGTTGCAACTGAATGTAAAATAATTCTTCAAATTTTAATCGATATTGTGCCTTGGATAAAAGGGCTTGACTCTTCGGAAAATGCACGTTAAAAAGAGACTCATTTTTGGGTAGTAATTTGAGTTCATCAAGGATGTTTTTAGAAAGTGTTTCACTGAACTTATTTTTAGAATCCAGAAACAGTTGTTGCATCAATTTATTGATGACCCGGTTTGTGATTCCGCTGTTAGACAATTTTTCTGTGGAAGGATAAACAGGCTGCATGGCAGAGCGCAAACTTTGCTCGTGTTCTGTCATCAATTCCATTTCAGGATGGGGCATGGAGAAACTTCCGTTGAACCAGTTGACTTTTCCAAAAATCACATAAGGGACATTTAGTTTTAAGCTTTCTTTAATCCATTTCAAACCGCGAAACCAGACCAAATCCATAGTTCCGGTTTCATCTGTAAAGGTGGCTACGAGTCTTTTTTTCTTATTTTGCTCAACAGTCTTTATGTGGATAATCCTGCCCACAATTTGCATCTCGGCAGTGTTTTGTTGCAATTCATTGATTTTATAATAGCGGGTGCGGTCAATATAGCGGTTTGGGAAAAAATGCAACAAATCCTGATAGGTGAAAATCCCCACTTCCTTGCGCAGCAAATCAGCCCGGTTTGGGCCCACGCCTTTTAAGTATTCAATAGGGGTTTGAAGAAAGCTTGGATTCATTTGATAAAATTAAAGCATTCAAAAGGAATGTAAAAGAGAAAAAACACTTTAATGTCATTAGACCTTAGAGGTTTTTAATACCAGTCAGGTCTTAAAACTCATGAGTTCTTTCTGTTCTATTTTCGCTTAAAGCGAAAATTTTAATTACTTTGCCTGCAGTTTTAACCTCTCAATCCACTCGTGTGCGACTTTTAATTTTTTATCTCTTTTCGGTAGTTTGTTCTTTTGCTCAGCAATTGCAAGTTGTAGATTTTCAAGAAGTTAAGGCAACTATTGAAATATTTCCCTTAGAAAAAAGAGTAAGCGGCACATTACACTATACTTTTGAAATTCTTCAAAAAACCGACTCTGTCTTTCTGGATGCCAAACAAATGACTGTTGCACTTCGTAAAACCTCCCCAACTCAAGCAAATATAGATGCTTCCGACGAAAAAATATGGATTAAATATCCTTTTCAGGCAGATAAGACATACAGTATTTCTTTTGATTATGAAGCTTTCCCAAAGCAAACCATGTATTTTTTTGATGATCAAGTCTGGACGCAAGGTCAAGGAAAATACACCTCTCATTGGTTGCCCTCTGTTGATGATGTTAATGATAAAATTGTGTTTAGTCTCAACATCACTGCTCCTGAAGTATTCACTGTAATAGCAAATGGTGAACTCGAGAAAACAACCTCGGTTTCAAATGACAAAAAACAATGGCATTACACGATGCAAAACCCAATGAGCAGTTACCTGGTGGCTGTAGCTTTGGGTGATTTTGAAAAACAGGTCGAGACTTCTACAAGCGGCCTCTCGCTTAAATATTATTACGCTCCAGAAAATAAACCTAAAGCAGAGCCTACATATCGTTTCACAAAAAAAATGTTTGACTTTCTGGAAAACGAAATTGGAGTGCCTTATCCTTGGCAGAACTATAAACAGGTTCCTGTAAGAGATTTTCTCTATGCCGGAATGGAAAATACCACCCTCACCATTTTCTCTGAAGCCTTTGTCGTGGACTCCACAGGTTTTGCAGACCGCAATTATGTGAATGTCAACGCACACGAGCTTGCTCATCAATGGTTTGGAAACCTGGTCACCGCAGAAAGTAGCGAGCATCACTGGCTGCAGGAAGGTTTTGCGACCTATTATGCCTTGCTTGCTGAACGCGAAATTTTTGGTGAGGATTACTACTATTGGAAACTCTACCAAAGTGCAGAGCAACTCACAGAGCTGAGCGATCAGGGCAAAGGGGAGCCCATCCTAAAAGCAGGGGCGAGTTCGCTAACCTATTACCAAAAGGGTGCGTGGGCATTGCATATTCTCAATGAACGCACCGGCAGTTTGGTGTTTAAGCAAGCGGTAGAGAATTTTTTAACTAAATACAAATTTGGTTCTGCTACAACAGAAGATTTTTTAAATGAAGTCACTTTACTCAACGGCGATGATTTGCAATGGTTTAAAGATGACTGGCTATATCAAGCAGCCTTTCGATCTTCACAAGCACTGGAATCCTTGAGAAAATCTCCTTTTATTGAAAATTATTTGGGTCTATCGGCCATCGCCACCAGGCCTTTTTCTGAAAAAAAAGAACTACTTACCGGATTTTTAAACCCGCCCATAAATGATTATTTGGGCCAGGCTGTGGTGTATCAATTGGTTGATGTGCCTTTCGGCGAAAGCCAAACACTCTACAGAAAGGCATTTAACAGCGGTAATCTCTTTGTGAGACAAGCCATTGCTATGAGTCTGGAAGAAATTCCCCTGCCATTAAAAGCTCAATATGAATCCCTTTTGGACGATTCCTCTTATGTAACCCAAGAGGCAGCCTTTTATTATTTATGGCTCAATTTTCCCCAAGAACGAAACAAATATTTAGATAAAATGGAAGGCGTAATTGGGTTTCAAGATAAAAACATTCGTCAATTGTGGTTGACCTTAGCCATAGTGACCGATGGATTTCAAAACGAAAATAAACAATCATTTTTTAATGAGTTGAGTAGTTATACTTTGCCAAAAAATAGTTTTGAAATACGTCAAAATGCCTTTGAGTTTTTAATGGGATTGGACGGTTTTACAAATCAAAATCTCAAAAACCTCATTGATGCCTGTTTGCATCATAACTGGCGTTTTGCCGAAAGCAGCCGAAAATTACTGGAAGAATTGCTAAAAAATGAGGAAACAAAATTTCAAGTGTTGCAACTAAAAAACGAATTACCTGAAAAACAAAAGTCCTGGATAGACAGTAAGTTCAAATAAATACTTCTAAAAAGATATAGGAAGCTTGTTGCAAACAAGTTACTTTTTTGAAACATAATAGAGTTTGCGTTTTAAGCGATTTCTTTTTTTACCCGATTGATTGATATCGATGCTATCTATTTGTTCATAATGATAATTTTGAAATAAACCCTTAAAAGTTTTTATTTCACCTTCAGCGTCTTTAACCAACAATATAAAGGAATCTTCTTGAGGTATTTTGTAGCGTCCTTCTGAATACAAAACCGGTATAGCTTTTCCATATTCCCATATAAATTCGGGTATGAAATTGTAAAACTCATAAACAGGTACGTTTAGGGTTTGAATGTGATGGTTTAAAATTTTTGATCCCCGGTAATCTTTATTGGGGCTAATTTCTTTTGCTATGGGCAACCCAAAACACATGACAGTAATGATGAAAATGATGGAAGCATAAAAAACGTTCTGTATATTTTTTTTAAATAGATTTAACATCAAAAACACCCCAATAGCAAACAACAGACTTGCTGTAATCACAAACCAAACTAGGGAGTTTTGTATGCTTTCGCCCAAATAGATATAACCGGCAACAGGAAAAGCAATGCCAATAACTCCAATCAATCCAAAATGAAAATAAACAGGCCAGGCTTCTTTCGCTTTGAGAGTCTTAAATCTTCTGAAAAGGTATTCTATATAAAAAGCGGTATTAATCGCTAATGGAAATAAAACAGGCAAAAGGTAACGTGCTTTTTTTTCAGGAATAAGCGACAGCAAAACAACCGCTGCCAGGGTCCAAAACAAGCTAAATTGGTATGCTTTTTTGTCAAAAACTTTGTCCTTGAGGTAAGGGTAGAGCAAGGCCACAAATGCAGGAATGGTCCACAGGCCGCTTTGCACTACAAAACTCCAGTAATAATAAAACGGTCGCACATTGTAATTAAACCATCTGCCGGTTTCCAGAGAGGTGATTTCTTTAACAGACTGGTTGTCAAAAAAATAGACATACAAGCTCCAGGATCCTGAAACCAAAGCAGCAATTAAAAAACCAAAAGCAACGGGCAAAAGCCTTCCTTTGTTGAACTTATACACCACACCATAGGCAATCAAAAAAGGGAGAAGCAGAGCATACAACGACACAGGTCCTTTGCTCAAAAAAGAAAACCCAAAAAACAGTCCTGCAATAAGAGCATTTTGGTAATTTTTTTTGCTTTCGCTGAAGAGCTTTAGGATATATAAAATGGAAACCAACATAAAGCCGTGTGTGAAAATATCCCACTGGCCGTCTCTTCCGGAAAAAATAATATGAAATGAAGTGACAGCAATGAGGCCTACCAAAAATGAAAATCGTTTTTCACCGGTTATTTTTAACGAAATAAGGTAAGTCATTACTACTCCAATGAGGCCCAGAATTGCCGCAGGAAGCCGAAGTGCAAAAAGACTGTCTAAACCAAAGATACTTGCAGAAAAAGCCGTTAACCAGGTGGGAAGGGGCGGTTTTTGGTAGCGGGGCATTTCATTGATTGTTGTAAAAATCCAATTGCCATTTTGAAGCATTTCACGCGCTGTTATAAAGTTGCGCGCTTCCATGATATTGACAAAGATAGCGTCCAGATTCACAAAAAATACCAGGATACAAACCACCAGTAGCCATAAAAATTCCTTATTGCTTTTTCTCATGATAATTCAAAAAGATGTTTCTTAAATAAACCACAGAGCCAAAAATGTGCCCGGCCAATAATACAGGATCCCTTCTGAAAACAGCATAAATGAGAATGAGTGTTGAACCTGTTAAACTCAAAATCCAAAAGCCTAGGGGTAGCGATGATTCTTTTTTTCTCTCAGAATAGATCCATTGGTAAATAAACCTGAAGGTAAAAGTGACTTGGGCTACTGTTCCCAGAGCCAAAAGCCAGAATGGAATAGCCTCATTTTTAAATAAATTTTCAAATTCTAAGGTGGAGGAGAAAAAGGAATAGATTACCACAAGAAATGGAAATACTATAACAAACATTCTAAAATAACGATTTAATTTTCTCCACTGGCCTTGAAGTTGCAGATTTCTGATATAAATAAAGTATGTGAGCGTTTGCCCGAGCATAATGGCAAAATCATCTCTAAAATAGCCATAGACAAATAATAAAAAGGAAGCAAAGAGCGAAAGTTGCCAAAAAAGGGTTGGGGTGAGTATTTTTTTATTTTTTTCAGAAACAATCCATTGAAATAAAAGTCTTCCGGAGAAAAGTATCTGGGCAGTGAACCCTATGGAATATATTAACCAATTGCTCATGATTTTTTACCAATCGTGTAATTGATGTATTTTCTCTTCATCCATAAATAGGCAAAACAATCTACCAGTGGACCAAAAAGTCTGTTCCATAGCCCAAATTTAGCCTTCCCTGCAATTCTGGGAAAATGCCTTACGGGCACTTGTTTTATCTTTCCGTGTTGAAGGAGTATCATAGCGGGTAAAAATCTGTGTAAGCCTTTAAACATGGGGATGCGCTTTGCAAAATCGGTTTTTATTACTTTAAGGGGGCAGCCGGTATCGTCCATTCCGTCTTTTGTAAAAGCGCGACGAATACCATTTGCGATTCTGGAAGACATATTTTTCACAAAGCTGTCTTTTCTATTGGAACGCACACCCGTTACCAGATCATAATCCTCAATTTCTTGAAGTAACAAATTAAAATCTTCTGGTGTGGTTTGCAAATCTGCATCTATATATCCCACTAAAGGTGACCTCACGTGGTCAAATCCTGCTTTGATGGCAGCGCTGAGTCCACAGTTTTTTTCAAAAGAAATATATTGAAAATGAGGTCTTCGGGAACAAATTTCCTCAATATATTTTTGACTGTTGTCTTTTGAACCATCGTTGATAAATAATACAGAAGATTTAACTGATGCAATGTTTAAAAAATTGCTAAGCTCTTGCTCAAGACGCATCATATTATCTTCTTCATTATAAATAGGAACAATAATCGTAAAAGCTACATTCATTATAATTTGATTCTAACAACAAATGTATTTCTTTTTTTTAAACTATTGTTTAATTGTACATCTAAAAACTTCTTACCTTGTAGCCTCAAAAAAACTCAAATGAAGATTCTCATTACCGGTGCTGCCGGTTTTATTGGTTCACACACTGCAGAAAAGCTTCACCTGCAAGGACATGAGATTGTTGGGGTGGATAATTTTTCGCCTTATTACAGTCAAGAATTAAAACAAATGAATGCACAAGAATTGCGCAATAAAAGCATCCAAATACTTGAATGTGATTTAAGGGAACCCATTTCGTTTAAATTATTACCTAAAGATTTTGATGTAGTGATTCATTTTGCTGCCCACCCCGGTATCTCTGACACTTCATCATTTGATGACTACCTGTCAAATAATGTCATTGGCACAAACAATTTATTAGATTTTGTGGAAAGCCACGATAAACCTCCTTATTTTATTAATATTGCCACCTCCTCCATTTATGGAGCTGAAGCAGCATTTGATGAAGATACCGCCCCAAAGCCCACTTCTTTCTATGGTGTGACCAAACTGGCAGCAGAACAGCTTGTTCTGGCAAAAGTAAGATTACAAAAAATGAAGGGTTGTTCTCTTCGGCTTTATTCTGTTTATGGACCCCGTGAACGGCCAGATAAATTGTACACCAGACTCATTGCCTGTGGATTAAAAAATGAAGCATTTCCTCTTTATTTGGGAAGCTTAGAACATCTAAGAAGTTTCACTTATGTGCAAGATATTGTTGATGGTATTGTGAGCGTTTTAGACCATTTTGATGCTTGTAACGGCCAAATAATCAATTTTGGAAATGAAGAAGAAAACACCACTCAAACAGGAATTCAACTTGTTGAGGAAATATTAGGCAAAAAAATTAAAATCAACCATTTAACCAGCAGAAGAGCCGGTGATCAATATCGCACCAAAGCAGTTATCACAAAAGCCCGAAATATATTAAATTACAACCCTCAAACTACTTTAAAGCAAGGGCTACAACACCAGGTGGAATGGTATCAAGCTACTTTTTTGAAAAAAGATTAAAAAGTTTTTTTGCCGCTTCAAAAGGGGTGGTTTTGTGTTTTTCTATGGCTTTGAGCAATTTTGGGAGTTCAGATTTTATTTCTTGATGGTTGTAAAAATCTGTTTTTAACCTTTCCTCAATAGTTTGGTGCAGCCAAAATTTATTTTGCTCTGAGCGCTCGTGTTCAAAAAAGCCATTTTCTTTGGTTAAAGTTACATAATCTTCAACAATCGTCCAGATGGTGTCAATACCTTCATTTTTCAAAGCGCTGCAAGTGGTTGTTTTGGGAGTCCAATTGCTTTCTTTCGGAGGGAAAAGATGCAAAGCTCTATTAAATTCAACTTTGGCTTGTTGTGCTGCCTTGGTGTTTTCACCATCGGCTTTGTTGATGACAATGGCATCTGCCATTTCCATAATACCGCGCTTGATGCCTTGCAACTCATCACCGGCACCGGCCAGTTTTAGTAATAAAAAGAAATCTGTCATAGAATGAACAGTCGTTTCACTTTGGCCAACACCCACAGTTTCAATAAGAATGACATTAAATCCCGCTGCTTCACACAGGATGATGCTTTCACGGGTTTTTCTAGCCACACCACCCAAAGAATTCCCGGATGCAGAGGGTCTTATAAAGGCATTTTCTTCTTTGACAAGTTCTTCCATTCTGGTTTTGTCACCCAATATGCTGCCTCCGCTCACGGTGCTGCTGGGATCTACGGTGAGCACAGCTACTTTTTTTCCTCTAGCAATCAAAAGTTTCCCAAAGCTTTCAATAAACGTGCTTTTTCCCACTCCGGGCACTCCCGTAATTCCAATGCGAATGGATTGATTGGCATAGGGAAGACATCCTTCAATAATTTCTCTAGCAATGGCTGCGTGTTTACTTGAGGTACTCTCGATAAAAGTAATACCCCGACTTAATGCAACTTGATTTCCTTTGCGAATTTCTTCAATGAGAGAGGTTACTTCCGGTTGTTTACGTCGTTGTTGTTTGATATGTTGGGCAGCAGAAGCATTTACAGAAGTTTTTGTAACTCCTGAAGTTTTTTTATTGATTGCAGATTTTGTTTGCTGCTTTTTACTCATTGGATTCCTTTAAGACAAATTTAATAATATGAATTTGATAACCATCGTTTTCTCTTGTATATTTAAGTTTCATAATAATCAATAAAATAGAAACCATGAAAACATTGTACAAAACAGCAGTAACAGCATCAGGAGCCAGAGCCGGGCACATCAAATCTGATGATAATAAAATAGATATGAATCTTTCAGTTCCAAAATCTATGGGTGGTGATGGGGGTGATGGCACCAATCCTGAACAACTTTTTGGCGGTGCTTATTCGGCCTGTTTTGGTAGTGCATTACTCGCTGTTGCAAAAGATCATAAAGTGACACTAGGTAATTTTACTGTTACAGCAAATATTAGCTTGACAAAATCTGACGAGGGTGATTTAAACTTAAAAGCAGTTTTGGATTGTTATCTGCCGGGTCATGACATTGAAACCGGAGAAAAGCTTGTGAATGCTGCACATGAAATTTGCCCCTTTTCCAGAGCAACCAGAGACAATATAGATGTGACTCTCAATTTGTTATTGGATGAATAATTAAAAAAAAATAATTCTAATTAGGGTTTTTGGCTCGGGATTTGTTATATACATATAAGAACATATAATGAAACATAAAGTAAACTTCCAAAAACCGGAAAGTCCCTAAAAAGAAACATTATTAAAATGAATTCCAAATAAAAAAGACCTTGAGAAAATCAAGGTCTTTTTTATTTGTACTCTTTTCTTTCTTATTTAATAATTCCACCACAACTAATGCGACCGCCGGCTGCGCCGGTGGGTTGGGTTACAAAGTCATCAACACCTTGATGAACAATCACCGATTTACCCACAATGTTTTTAGTTTCATCATCACAACCAATACACCACTCGTCTGTTTCAAAATGAATCATCCCTTTTCCGTTTTCATTTGCTTCAAAGTTGCCGATATCACCTTTGTGGTAACCGGTTTCATCTCCCCATTTACCGTGTTGCTCAAATGTGGGATTCCAGTGGCCTCCTGTTGAGGTGCCATCTGGAGCAGAACAATCAGCTTTTTCATGAAGGTGGATGGCATGCATACCCGGAGTCATTCCTTCAAACTCGCCATGCATCGTTACAACTCCATTTTCTTCAGTAAAAGATATGGTTCCTTGAGTGTTTGAATCGCTTCTGGGTTCCATTAAGATTGATAGTTGTTTTTTCTCACTGGTTTCAGTGACAACCTCTTCTGTTTCTATACCTTCTTTTTCTTCAGATTTATTGTTTTTACAACTGATAAAAGCAACAAAAAGAATCATATAAATTGCTAAGTATTTAATTTTCATAATGGTTTGATTTTAATTAAAATTGGATTCACAAGTTACAAGTTGTTTGAGAACTAAACAAAATTTTAATAAAGATTTAAAGCTGAAATTGGATTATTGTATTTTAGGTTCTCCTTTCAAATAGGTGTTTAAAAATTCCAAAATGGTTTCATTGGCAGTGATTTGATTTTCTTTTTTTACAAAGCCGTGACCTTCGTCTTCAAATAAAACATATTCAACAGGAACTCCATTTTTTCTTACGTTTTCAACTATTTCATCAGATTCTATTTGCAGTACCCTTGGATCTGTAGCACCTTGAAGGACTAGTAAAGGTTTGGTAACATTTTCAGTATGAAACAAAGGAGAAATGCGATGCAGTCTAATACTGTCTTCTGTGTTGGGGTCACCCATTTCAAGATATAAAGCGTCTTTAAATGATTCCCACCAAGGCGGAATGCTTTTTAAAGTGCGCAACCAGTTTGTTACACCATAGATATTAACTCCCACATCAAACTCTTCTGGAGCGAAGGTGAGTGCAGCCATTGTCATAAAGCCGCCATAAGAACCACCAATGATGCCAATTCTTTCGCCATCAATTTCTGCTTGTTTTGCCAGCCAGTTTTTGCCTTCAATACAGTCTTGTAAATCTCCTTCACCATGTTTTTGGTCATCCAGTTGGTAAAATGTTTTTCCATAGCCACTACTTCCGCGGTTGTTGACTGCCAGCACGGCATAACCGTGATTTACCAGATACTGGATAAGTGAACTAAATCCTTGTCTTGATTGCCCGCCCGGGCCACCGTGAACCCATACCAATGCCGGTACAGGGTTCTCTGAAGAAGCGTTGTGAGGAAGATAATATACAGCTGGAATTTCCAAGCCGTCAAAAGAGGGATACCTTATGATTTTTGCTGCTACCAAATCTTCAGGGTTTATCTCATTGTTTAGGGCATCAGTTAGCTTAACGGCCTCTTTGCTACTCAGGTTATAAGCATATAAATTAGTTGGAGTATGTGAACCACCCACATTGAGTAAAGCCACGGTTTCATCACGTGAAAAACGTATTCCGGTTATATAGGCATTTTCAAATTTTGGTAAATCTAGGTTTTTGCCTGTTGCTGTTTCGGTAATTTCCAATGAGTTGGCAGCGTCTTCATTAATGAAAACGGTGCGGTACTTTCCGTTATGACTAAAACCAACCTCCAAAATATCCCACTCTTTTTCAAGTATTTTTTCTGATGTTTTGTTTCCAATATCATAACGCATTGCTACTGCAAACTCGCCATTTGCATCTGTTGTATAATATAAAAAGGCATCGTCAATAGAAAAATGCTGAGCTGAGTTGCCGCTTTGGCTTTCGTTTATTTTAGTAAATGTTTGTTCAGCGATATCATATACAAACAAATCAGAATCGTTTGTATTTAGTGATTTTGAAAAAGCAATATACTTTCCGGTATTAGAAATTCCACCAAAATTATAAGCATCTTTATTATCAAAAATTAGTTTTGGACTAAAAGTTTCCAAATCCATTTCATATACGTCTGTATATCGGGGGTCTCTTTCATTACTTCCATAATAAAGCTTGTTGCCATCTTTTGACCAGCCATAAAACAAAGCGCGGGCATTTTCAGCAGGTGTTAAACGAGTAATTTCACCTTCATCCATCATAAAAATTTTGTAGATTTCATCACCGTTTCCGTCCATTCTAAAAAGTATCCGATCATCGTTAGGAAAATAAGAAATGGAATAGACTGATGAAGAATCTGATGAAGTAAGAGCCGTCATTTCTCCACCAGATGCCGGCACGGTGTAAATATTGTAAATCCCTGAACGATTACTGCTCACAAGCACTGTGGAATTGTCTTGAGAAAAACCGCTTCCAAAAACGGCTTCGTTGTCCATAAATTGAGCAATACTGTATTGAGCAATTTCACGTTCTTTTGTTGTTTCTTTTTCCGCACAAGAAATTAGCAGAAATAGCATTACTGCCACTAAATTAAACTTTTTCATAGATTGATGATTAGGGTTATTAATTGCTCTAAAGTAATAAAAATACTCAGTATAAGTGGGTTATACTTTAAAAAAAGCAGTTTAATTTTTCTTTAGTTTCTTAATCCTTCTCGGATTCCACCAAAGATAAAAACCGGTAACAGAGAGAAACATCAGGGCAAGACAGGTCATAGTAACATAGGTTTTTTTAACCTCTTCATTGTTGGTTTTAAACAAAAAATCAAGAATGGAGCCATCGTGAATTTGCTCGATGATATCTGAAGTTCTGGTTTTCACCGAAAGGATTTCACCACTTCTAATCCCCACCTGCACTTCGCTATAATGGTGTTCAAACCGCACTTTTGCAGCTCCTTGTTTCAATCTGATGTCAATTCGGTTAATTTCAGGTTCTAAATCTGTATTTTCAAGAATATAGGTCTGCGCGATTTCAGCAATTTTTTCAATAGGAAGAGAGGAAACAACAGTCGCATCCTTTTGAGTGGGAGGAACAAATTTAAATTCTTTTTTCCAGGCTAAAAGTAAACCGGTAGCCGCTATGACAAACATAAATACAAATGTAGTTATCGCGATGTATTTATGAATTTTTCGATACCAGCGGGTGGATTTGGCTATTTTTTTAGCAGAATTTTCCAAGAATATTTTTTTGAAATTCAAAAATACATAAATCCCACAGATAACCTAAAAATTAAATGTTAATGATACCCTATATTTGTAACGATAAATAAACCTATGCAAAAAGAACTCTCCATACAGGTTTCCCCTGAAACAGCCTCAAATAGTGCAGCCTTGCATCATTTTATTTCTAAACATACCGGAATTTCATTTAATGAAATAAAGCATGTTGAAATACTAAAACGCAGTATTGATGCCCGTCAAAAAAACATTAAAGTCAATCTATTAATACAGGTTTTTGTCAATGAAGATTTTGAGGAAACTCCTATACTAAAACCGGAATACAAAGAGGTGGCTAATGAAGAAACTATCTTAATCATAGGAGCGGGCCCTGCTGGATTGTTTGCTGCTTTGCGTTGCATTGAGTTGGGAAAAAAACCCATTGTTTTGGAAAGAGGAAAAGACGCGAGAGCCCGCCGCAGAGATTTAAAAAAACTCAACATCGATCACATAGTCAATGAAGATTCCAATTATTGTTTTGGGGAAGGCGGTGCCGGCACTTATTCTGATGGAAAACTCTATACCCGAAGCAAAAAAAGAGGTGATGTGCAGCGCATTTTGGAATTGCTTGTAGCCTTTGGTGCTACCCGACAAATACTCGTGGAAGCGCATCCCCACATTGGCACCAATAAACTTCCCGCTATTATTCAAGAAATCACACAAACAATCATTGCCTATGGAGGCGAAGTTCATTTTGAAAGCAAGGTGGTAGATATACAAATCAAAAATCAAGAAATTGCCGGAGTAAGTCTTCAAAATGGAGATAAAATAGAAGCAAAAAAACTCATTTTGGCCACGGGACACTCTGCCAGAGATATTTTTGAAATGTTACATCAAAAGGGAGTCACCATCGAGGCAAAACCATTTGCTCTGGGTGTGCGTGTAGAACATCCTCAGGAACTCATTGACAGCATACAATATAAATGTGATTATCGTGGCGAATTTCTACCACCCGCACCATACAGTATTGTAAAACAAGTTGATGGAAGAGGGGTTTATTCTTTTTGTATGTGCCCGGGTGGAATCATTGCCCCGTGTGCCACCTCACCGGGAGAAATTGTCACCAATGGTTGGTCACCCAGTAAACGCGACCAGACTACGGCCAATTCGGGGATTGTGGTGGAGGTGGGTCCAAAGGACTTTAGAAAGTTTGGCAACTCACCTTTGGCCGCTATGCACTTTCAACAACAGGTGGAACAAAAAGCATGGCTGGAAGGGGGAAAAACCCAAACAGCACCCGCACAGCGTCTGGTAGATTTCAGCTCAGGAAAATTATCAGCAGACTTGCCGGTCACTTCCTATAAACCCGGAGTACAATCAGTAGAATTGGGGAGTGTATTACCTGATTTTATTTATAAAAGTTTGCAAAAAGGTTTTGTGGAGTTTGGAAAAAGTATGAAAGGCTATTTTACCAATGAAGCCGTAGTGCATGCTACAGAGTCAAGGACATCCTCACCGGTGCGCATTCCCAGAGATCGAGATTCTTTAGAGCATGTTCAAATTAAAGGCCTCTATCCTTGTGGGGAAGGTGCCGGCTATGCCGGCGGCATTGTTTCTGCCGCTATAGATGGCGAAAAATGTGCAGAGAAAGCGGTACTTGCTTTCGCGTAAGCTATTTTAAAGCATTTACAATTTTTTTCATTTCTTTTTCATTTTTTTCCAACTCCTCAAGAAGTTTCCATTGTACTTTAACGCGAGTGAGATTGTGAGCAGCATAGCTGGTTTTATAGTAAATATCACCACTTAAGTAATCAGTTAAAAATCGGAGACCAATCAAAAATGTCATAAATTGGGTTGATGATACTAAATGAGCAATTTCATTTTGAGTTAATATAGATTGTGTGGTTTTTAAAAATCCTTGCGTATAACTTTTAAATAAATTTAAATTTAGAGTGACTTTACCGAGGTTTTTTTCATCTTCTTCTGCTGTATTTGCTCCGGTTCTAATAGCATCTCCAAAATCAAATAAAACACTTCCAGACATTACAGTATCCAAATCGACTAGTGCAACGGCTTTGTTTTTTTTGTCAAAAAGAACATTGTTACACTTGGTGTCGTTATGAGTAACTCGTTTTGGCACAAAACCCGCCTCTATATAATGGTGGAAGTTCAATAGCTTTTCAATTTTTTGAAAAGCAAAATCAATTTGAGCGTTAGCTAGATTTGCTCTATTGTGAGCGTTTTCCTCCAATGCTTTCTTAAAGGCTTCCCATCGCATTGCCAGATTGTGAAAATTTGGGATAGAGGTGTACACTTTCTCAACAGGTAAATCACTTAGTAAATTTATAAATTGCCCAAGTATTTTTCCACATTCAAAAGCAATCTCAGGTGATTCTATTTTTTGAAAACTGTGAGTTTCTGGAAGAAATGAGTACAATCGCCAGTATGAATTCTGTGAATCTTTGTAAAAAAGTGCACCCGCTTTTGTGGGAATAACCCGAAAGGTGAAAATGTCTTTTTCAGGATGATCCTCTATTTTTTCAGAAATATGCTTAGTCACTAAATCAATAGACACCATCAACTTTTCAACGTTTTGAAAAACAGATTGATTTATTTTTTGAAGCAAATAATCGTTGTTTTTTGCGGTTTTATTTAAAACTTTTAAGGAATTGTGTATGTGCCCTTCATTCATAGCTTCCACTTTTACATCCAAAGCATTGATTTTGAAATGTTGCAGTATTTCCTGAAGATGGGCTTTAGCATACATAAAAATACAGTTAAATTTTAAAAAGATTTTGGGGATAAAAACCTTCTTGAGTCATTTTATTGAGATTTAATTCTGCCAAAGCTTTATCCTCAGGAAAAGTTAGCCCAAACCAATTTTCTGTTGAGGGCAATACTTTGACCCTCACTTGTTGATTTTGAATGATTTGGTCAATGGTTTTTGGCAGAAAGAACTCAGCTTCAGTAGAGCTGTAATTCCATTTTAAAAACGATTCAAAATAGGGAGCAGCCCATTTAAAATAAAGAGGTGTTAATCCCCACATATTCATAGATACCAAGGTGTTTTTGGGAATTACTTCCTTAACAGAATCACCAGTAGAAATGATTTGATTATTGTCAAGCTTGATGGCTGTTTTTTCTTCAACCGAAAGTAGCAAATGGTCATCATTTATTTTGCAAATGCCTCTTGAAACAGCTCCATTTTTTGATAAGGTTTTTTCAACCGGAAAACCTATTAATACAAACTCTTCCGGGCGACTGTTTAAATGATTCTCCAGATATTCAAACATTAATTTATAGGATGATCTTCCGTAAAAGTCATCGGCATTGATAACCAAAAAGGGTTCTTCAATGACCTCTTTTGCTGTCCAAAGAGCGTGTCCGGTTCCCCAGGGTTTTTTTCTCAAAGGGCTCGTTGTATAAGGCGGGGGAAGGGCATCTATCTCTTGAAAAACATAATGTACTTCGGCCAGGTTTTTAAGTCTTTGGTTGTATTTTTTTACGAAAGGCTCTTCAAATGATTTTCGAATGATGAAAATTATCTTTTTAAACCCGGCTTTTAAAGCATCATGCAGTGAATAATCAAGCAAGGTGTTTTTTGTTGAGTTAAACGCATCCATTTGTTTTAATTGTCCATATCTGCTACCTATACCGGCAGCGAGTACAACAAGGGATGGATTGTTTTGAGTTTTGGTTTTCAAGTTTTTTAATTTTTTTCTTAAAAAACAGCTTTTCTACTTTTGTGAATAAACCAGCCGCAGAGCATAAAAATGGACGTAGCGATGAGTGCTTGTGTCCATTGCCCGTATATCCAGAATCCGGTTCCAAACAAAGCAGCATACACCATAAATATTCCGGCAAACATAGCGCTCAATTCTTTGGTGAAATTTGAGGTTTTGAGAGATTTTGCATCGAGCCCATTTCTTTGAACCACTGTTTTAAAACCATAAAGATGGGGTTTTACTTTTAGGATGAAATTGACAAGAATGCTTTCTTTCTCGGGTTTTGTGAGAAGGGTTACTGCTATCCATCCCACAGTGGTAATTCCAATTGATAGGAGCAATCGATAATGTTCCGGGAATTCACTCCAGAAAGCAGAATATTTAGGCAATATAACCGTAAACAGGACAGCAGAAATGAAAGAAATAATCATCGCAGCTATTTCGCTCAACGCGTTAATGCGCCACCAAAACCATCTTAAAATGAAAAGAAGTCCGGTGCCGGCACCAATCAATAAAATGATTTGAAAAACTTGTAAGGCGTTTTGTAAAACCAGGGCCAAAAATGCAGCACAAATCATAATAAAAACAGTGAATAATCGACCCACGGTCACAAGTTCTTTATCTTTAGCTTTTGTTCTTATAAAGCGATGATAAAAATCGTGAACGGCATAGCTCGCTCCCCAGTTTAAGTGTGTAGAAAGAGTTGACATGAGCGCAGCAATTAAAGAGGCTAACACAAGACCCAATAATCCGGCTGGTAAAAAGGTGAGCATCGCAGGATAGGCCATATCATCATTAATAACTGAATCTTCAACGAGGGGAAAAGCAGTTCTTAAAGCATCCAAATCAGGAAACACAACCATCGAAGCCAAGGCAATTAAAATCCAGGGCCAGGGTCTGATTCCATAATGAGCAATGTTAAAGAGGAGGGAAGCTTTCACGGCGTGTTTTTCATCCTTTGCTGCGAGCATTCGCTGCACAATATAGCCACCACCGCCAGGCTCTGCTCCCGGATACCAAACGGCCCACCATTGCACAGCCAGAGGAATGATTAATAAGGAGACCCAGGCAGTGGTATCATTAAATTCGGGAATGAAACGTAAACTGTCCTGAAGTTCAGGTTTGGCTAAAAGTTGAGATAAACCACCCACTTCCGGCAAATTAACTACATGTATTGCCGCAAAGATAGCTCCTGCCATAGCGATGGCAAACTGAAACAAATCAGTCAAAATAACAGAACGCAACCCTCCCAGAACAGTATAAATTAGTGTTATAACAGAAACGATGACAACGGTTTCCACAGCACTCATACCCAGCATGGTCGCACTAATTTTAATTCCGGCGAGTAGGACAGAAGCTAAAATTAAAATATTAAAAATAATTCCTAAATAAATGGCTCTGAACGCTCTTAAAAAAGCAGCCGCTTTACCGCCATACCGTAATTCATAAAACTCAAGGTCTGTTGAAAACCCTGATCTGCGCCATAGTTTAGCATACACAAAAACGGTCAACATTCCTGTGAGTAAAAAAGCCCACCATACCCAGTTTCCGGCGATACCATTTTTTCTTACAATATCTGTTACCAGATTAGGGGTGTCTGCAGAAAATGTGGTTGCTACCATGGAAATACCCAGCAACCACCAAGGCATATTCCTTCCGGATAAAAAGTATTCATTAAATCCTTTTCCGGCTTTTTTGGCGGTGATTAAACCAATGAGAATGGTAATACCAAAAAATGAAAAGATAATGACAAGGTCTAAAGTGCTTAAATTCATGAAGTTTTGGTGTTAGGTATATTTCAGGAATAACTCCTTTCGTTTAAACCAAAACTACATAAAATATTCTAAAAAATTAAGATTACTTTATTTCCTCTTTTCCGTCAGCGTGAATGGCAAAACGACCCCTTTGTGCATCGTGCACATGTTCATAGCTATTCCAGGGCCAGCCGCCAAACTGGTCTTTTTGGTATTGTGCAATAGCATCTTGAATGCCTTGATGGGAATTGGCCACAAAAGGGCCTTGCTGCACAACGGGTTCACCAATGGGCTTACCTTGAAGAAAAAGAAATTCAGCCGGTGAGTCACCGTTTTTGATGGTGATTTTTTCAGTGGGATATAAATCCAGCGAGTGTTCTTTGGGAATGGTAAATCCTTCGGTTTCAATTTCGTTTCCGTTGTAAAAGAATAAGGTTCTGTTAGTGCCCTCTGAAGCCAATGGAATTTCCCAACTAGCTCCGGGTTCCATTTTAATTGTCCAAATGGCAATTTCGTTTTGAGAATCTGCTGCCCACGAATTAGGAGTAGGGGGGGCAGCTTGAGTGCCTTTGTAGTTTCCGGCTACGATTTTTAGTTTTACACCATTGTCCTCAACCACAGGAATTTCCTCATTCCATAACATGCGGAAATAAGGGTCAACACCTTTGCTTTTTCGGGGTAAATTCAGCCATAACTGAAACAATAAAAAAGGATTTTTTTTATTCTGATTTAACAACGGAAACATTTCACAGTGCATCACGCCTTTTCCGGCAGTCATCCATTGCACATCGCCATTGCCAAAACGTCCGGCAGCTCCAAGGGAGTCACTGTGGTCTGCAAAGCCTTTTTCAACCAATGTAACGGTTTCAAAACCACTGTGGGGATGTGCAGGAAAGCCGGGTACTTTTTGTCCGTGATACATCCGCCAACCATCCTTAATGGTAAAATCCTGACCAATGTATCTTCCTTTCAAAAGTGAAGGATCGGGTCCCAGGTTTTTGTTACCTTTTGGAAAATTATCTTTGTGGTAAGCACAAAACAAAAAGGGATCTTGAGTTTCCCATTGAAAACCGAGTTGTTTTACTTTCTTTATTGCAGACATAGTTTGAATTTTAGAAATACAAAATTACCAAATTAAAGGATGAGAGTGTATTAAGGATTTCTTAATGGAAAATGGGTTGATAGCTTCAGGTTTTTAAGACCTGAGAGGTCTAAACTAAAAAAAAAAGGATAAAAAAAAGTCGCAAAAATGGCGACTCTTTTATACATGAAATAACTCTTACAGATTTGGAATCTTTAATACCTGACCCGGATGAATGAGATCCGGATTTTTAAGTTGGTCTGTGTTGGCTTGGAAAATGGCATTGTATTTTCCGGCATTTCCATAGTAATGTTTTGCGATTTTAGATAAAGATTCGCCGCTTTTCACTTCGTGAACTGCATAAACAGAATTGTCAGCAACCTTAATATCTGCCATTAAATCTGAAGGGTTTTCACCACCCACTTTTTTTATTTCATTCCAAAGGAGGTCTTTTTCATAGGGTGTTTTAGCGACACCTCTTATTTCAAGTCTTCCATTTTCTTCTCTCACATCTCCGTTTTGAATTTGAAGTTTTTCTCCAAGATCAAGAACGCTTTGGTATTTTGCTTTAATCATTGTGTTCTGATTTTTAAATTAATAACTATAAATTTAGTAAAATTTATTTGCTTTAAAGTTATGAAACCGTAAATATTTTAAAGTCACTAAAGTATTTCTTCTTTTGAAAATTGCACTTCATAAAGTTTGCGATAATGGCCGTTTTCTATTTTAAGTAATTCTTTGTGATTGCCCATTTCTACAATTTGCCCGGCATCCATAACAATAATAACATCGGCTTTTTTTATGGTAGCAAGGCGGTGTGCAATGACAATCGAGGTGCGACCTTGGGTAAGTTTTGCAGTAGCATTTTGAATTAATTCCTCAGCATGAGAATCAACAGACGATGTTGCTTCATCAAGAACAAGAATAGCTGGATTGCTAACATAAGCTCTTAAAAATGATATGAGTTGCCTTTGCCCTGAAGAAAGCATACTACCGCGTTCTTTAACATTATAGTGATATCCATCGGGTAATGTCATAATAAAATCATGAACTCCAATTTCTTTGGCGGCTTGAATGACTTCTTTTTCTGTGACTAATGGATTGTTGAGGGTGATGTTATTCATTATAGTATCAGCAAATAGAAAAACATCTTGTAACACCACACCAATACTTTTTCTCAATATCTTAAGAGGTACATCTTTGATGTTGTTGCCATCGACTGTGATGGTTCCGGCTTTGAGTTCATAAAAACGAGAGAGCAGATTGATGATGGTTGATTTACCGGCACCGGTTGCTCCCACAATGGCTACAGTTTGATTGGGTTGTACTTCAAAAGAAATACCTTTGATGACCATTTCGGCATCATCATAACTAAAATACACCTTGTCAAAAACGATGTGTCCTTTGATATTTTCGAATGTGTCTTTGCCAATGTCTTCAATAGAAGCATTTGTATCGAGAATTTCAAAAACCCGGTTTGCGGCAACCATTCCCATTTGCAGGGTGTTGAACTTATCTGCAATCTGATTGAGTGGTCTGAAAAGCATTTGTGACAATCTGATAAATGCCACAATGAGCCCCAGTGTTATTGCTCCACCACCCAAAACCTGAAGACCTCCATACCACATAATCAAACCAATTGTGATAGATGCAGTCATTTCAGTCACCGCAAAAAAGATGGAATTGTACCAAACAGTTTTAATCCAGGCAACTTTGTGTTTTCTGTTGATTTCTGTAAAATTTTTATCTTCAGTTTCTTCGCGGGTAAAAAGTTGAACAATTTTCATACCTGTGATGCGCTCTTGCACAAAGGTATTTAAATTGGCTACCTGTGCACGCACTTCTTCAAAAGCAGCCTTCATAGCTCTTTGGAAGAGACGTGTGGCATAAAGTATAAGTGGAAAGACAGCTAGGACAATGAGTGTCAATTCCCAGCTACTGTAAAACATAAAGCCAAGGATGGCAAGCATTTTAAGCAAATCACTTGCGATGGTAAAAAGTCCTTGACTAAAAATACTCGATATGGTTTCAATATCGTTGACTGCTCTCGTGGTAAGGCGTCCCACTGAGCTCTTGTCAAAATACTTCATTTTGAAGAGGACTATTTTGTCAAATAGTTTGACTCTAATGTCTCTAACAACACTCAATCCAAGCCAGTTTGAATAATAGATAAACGAAAACTGAAATAGAACTTCAGCAAGTAAAAACACACCCATGAGAGCAATGAGGTAAATTAAGTTCTCATAATCTTTTGGGATGATAGATTCATCAATTATTTTTTCAAGTAAAATGGGTTGTAAAACAGAAAACCCAGAGACAAGAATGGCAGAGATGCCCACAAACCAAAAAGTGAGTTTATAAGGTTTTGTGTATCCAAGCAATCGCTTGAAAAGGTTAAAATTAAATGCCCTGCCTGTTGCTGCCATAGTTAAATAAATAGTTCATTAGGGTACTCAACCCGGGTTAAAAATAAGCCCTCTGCCGGAGCTGACGTGCCTGCTTCACTTCGGTTTTTACTTTGAATGATGCGATGTAAGTCATTTATGTCTCGTTTTCCCAGCCCTATTTCCAATAAAGTGCCCACAATAGCACGAACCATGTTTCTCAAAAAACGATCGGCTGTGATGGTGAAAACAAGCTTCTTGTTGGTCAATTTCCACTCAGCAAAGGTAATGATACAATGATAGGTTTTTACATCGGTTTTAGACTTTGAAAAAGATTGAAAATCATTATAGTTCAATAAGATTTTTGCAGCTTCGTTCATTTTTTCTAAATCGGGAACCTGATGCAATTGATAACTGAAATCGGTTGCAAAAGGATCTTTTTCCAGACAGATGTGATATTCATAGGTGCGACTCAGTGCATGAAATCGTGCGTGTGCATCCTCTTTGACGGGAACTATACTCTTGACGACTATGTCTTTTGGTAAAAAGGAATTGAGTTTGTAGCAGAGTTCTTTTTTATCAATCGCTTCCGCGAAATCAAAATGGGCAAACAGCTGTTTGGCGTGTACACCTGCATCTGTTCTTCCTGCTCCAACGATATCGATTTTTTTACGTAACAAGGTGCTGAGAGTCTCCTCCAGTGTTTGTTGTACAGAAGCGGCGTCTGGTTGAATTTGCCAGCCGTGGTAGTTTTTTCCGTTAAATGCTATTTCGATAAAATATCGCAAAGAATCTTCTATTTTTGTAAACGAAGCAAAGATAATCACTTATTCAACAACAATGATTTTTGGTGAGTGATTAACGATAATTTTAAGATTTTACTTTATGTCTAAAAAAATCTTGTTACTCTCTGATACTCATAGTCACATAGATGATACCATTTTAAAATATGTAATCCAGGCAGATGAGGTTTGGCATGCCGGGGATATTGGCAGCCTTCAGGTGACAGATGCTATTGCAAAATTAAAACCGTTACGCGCTGTGTATGGCAATATTGATGATGCTAAAATAAGAGGGGAGTTTCCACTTCACCAGCGGTTTGTTTGTGAGGGTGTGGATGTGTGGATGACCCATATTGGCGGTTCGCCGGGCAGGTATAACCCTAATATCAGGGAGGAAATGAAAAGTAACCCTCCAAAACTTTTTATCTGCGGGCACTCCCATATTCTAAAAGTGATGCACGACAAAAAAAACGGGGTCTTGTTCATGAATCCCGGTGCAGCAGGTAGGCATGGTTTTCACAAAGTGTGCACTATGCTTCGGTTTGTGGTTGATGCCGGGCAGGTTAAGGATTTGGAAGTGGTGGAGTTTAAAAGATGATGGTTTTTAGGTGTTACGTTTGTTAATGGCTGGGTGCTTGATGACCGATGACAGATTTTTGTATGATTTACATCTGTTCGATATAATTTAAGTGAAGGTTAAGAAAAAACTATAAGCTGTATAAATTTTAGTCTGTGTGAATTTGTTTTTTTGTCAAAATTAAATTTAGATTTTTTTGACTTGAAAATTGAAACTAAAAACAAAAAACCCCAAAGATGGCATTCTTTGGGGCTTTCACACTAATACTACTAAGATTTAAGGTTTAGCGCAATCTGTCAACAGATTTTACGAGATTTTCATCCTTTTGGATGGCACGATTGGCCAACACTAAAAAAACGATAGAAAGAATAGGAAGAAACATCCCAATACCCTTCTCTGAAACCAAAGTCTCTCCGGGTACCGTTAGCGACCGATAAACGAAAACTCCTAGTAAAATAAAGTTAGTCAGTATGTTTAAGCGATTTAAAACAAACTGATTTTTTCTTTTCTTGTATGATAATATAGCGATAATCGCCAGTGCAATCGAAATAAAAATCAGGGCAAAAAACAGTGGCTCCTCACGTGTGTATAAAAGTTCGCCTGTTTCATTTTTCACTTCCGGAAACCAGACAAAGAGACCACCCATAATAAGAGCGACCATAATCATAAATACCGTTTGGATGCGTTGAATCATTTTTTGAACTCATTTGTGATGCAAAAATAATGTTTCTTTTTAAAAAAATTCCTATCAAAAATTAAAATATTGTTGTATTATTGCAACAGTAATTCACAACCCGCTCAACAGAGGTTGTTTATCTTCCAGATAAAATCAAAAAAATTACCATCTTCTTAAAACTTATTTGTAAAACAATTACAACAACATAATTCACTATTATACATGTTTGAAATTTCAGATTTAAAAGAGCAGAAGCTACCTGAACTTCAGGAAATTGCTAAAACTTTAGGTGTACCCAAATACCGCACTTTAAAAAAATTAGAGTTGGTCTATCAAATTCTTGATTACCAGGCTGCAAATCCAAAAGCAGTAGAGCCTCTTGTAAAAGATTCAAAAGGAGAATCAAAAGAAACTCCAAAAAAACAGGAGCAAAGAGCGCCAAGAGACCAAAAAGATTCACGAGGGCCCAAAGAAAATCGTGACAACAGACCTCAAAACAAAAAACCAAATCCTCAAAAAAACCAATCTTCCGATTCTTCTAAAGAGCAGGTTGATAAAAATGAGGCACCTAAACAAGAGGCACCCAAGCAGGAAACTCCTCAAAGAAATCAGGAGCGGAGGGAGCAAAGCAATCAAAAGAACCAACGTCATCAGGATTCAAAACAAAACCGCCCAAATCCTGCTAAAGGAAAAGACGGCAATGTGGCCGATAAGCCTGAAGCAAAAAAGGACACTTCAGATAACAGAAACGACAACAAGCCCAAACAGAATCAAAATCAAAACCAAAATGATTCTCAAAATTCGGGGAACAGACACAGTAACAATCAAAACGGAAACCAAAGCAATAAAGATCAAGGCAACAAGGATAAGCGCAATCGCTACCGTGAGCCCGATTATGAGTTTGACAGTATCATCCAGAGTGAAGGAGTACTCGATATTATGCAGGATGGGTATGGTTTTTTACGCTCTAGCGATTACAACTACCTTTCGTCTCCTGATGATATTTATGTTTCGCAATCACAAATACGACTTTTTGGTTTAAAAACAGGAGACACTGTTCTTGGAGAAGTGCGACCACCCAAAGAAGGTGAAAAGTACTTTCCGTTAATTAAAGTAATCAAAATAAACGGTTTAAACCCAAATGTGGTGAGAGACCGTATTGCTTTTGAACATTTGTTGCCACTATTTCCACAAGAAAAATTCAAATTGGCTGAAAAACAAAGCACCGTTTCCACAAGAATAATGGATTTGTTTTCGCCCATTGGAAAAGGTCAAAGAGGGATGATTGTCTCTCAACCCAAAACCGGTAAAACAGTTTTGCTAAAAGAAATCGCAAATGCCATTGCCGCAAACCACCCCGAGGTGTATCAAATGATATTGTTGATTGATGAACGCCCCGAAGAGGTAACCGATATGCAACGTAATGTTAACGGCGAAGTAGTAGCTTCCACTTTTGATAAAGAGGCCAATGAGCACGTGCGGGTTGCTAATATTGTTTTGGAAAAAGCAAAACGTCTGGTAGAATGTGGTCACGACGTTGTGATTCTTCTCGATTCAATCACACGTTTAGCAAGAGCTTACAACACCGTTCAACCAGCTTCAGGTAAAATATTGAGTGGGGGAGTAGATGCCAACGCATTGCATAAACCCAAACGCTTTTTTGGAGCTGCGCGAAATATTGAAAATGGGGGCTCATTGAGTATTATCGCTACCGCCTTGACAGATACCGGTTCAAAAATGGATGAGGTTATCTTTGAAGAATTCAAAGGAACCGGAAATATGGAACTTCAACTAGACAGAAAAATTGCAAACCGCAGAATTTTCCCGGCGGTTGATTTGAATGCCTCAAGCACACGACGGGATGATTTGTTACTCGATGAAAAAACATTGCAACGTATGTGGGTGATGAGAAAATACCTCGCAGATATGAACCCTGTTGAGGCGATGGAGTTCATTCACGACAGAATCAAACAAACCAGAAACAATGAAGAGTTTTTAATTTCTATGAATGGTTAAAAACAATTCACAATTGTAAATAAAAAAAAGATTTGTAGACCTGACAGGTATTAAAAACCAGTCAGGTCTTTTTATGTGCTTTAGGTTTGTGTATCTTCGCAAAAAAAATAAATAAATAAATAAATAAATGAGTGTTGTTTACATATTAATTGGATTGACATTATTGGTTATTGGCGGTGAATATTTAGTTCGCTCTGCAGTGGGCCTTTCGTTCAAAGTAAAACTTTCCAAAATGGTCATTGGCTTGACGGTTGTTTCCTTTGCGACCTCTATGCCAGAATTAATTGTGAGTTTACAAGCTGCTTTAAAAGGGTTTTCAGACATCTCATTAGGAAATGTAATAGGCTCAAACATAGCCAATATAGGGTTGGTTTTGGGTGTAACAGCAATCATTTCTCCTATCGTAATTGATAAAGATTTTTACAAGTACAACTGGCCGGTAATGATGCTTTTTTCGGTAGTGCTTTACCTGTTTCTATTAAATGACAATGTGTTAAGTTTTAATGAAGGTATTGCTTTTATTGTAGCAATGGTTTTGTACTTATACTTTCTGATAAGGCAATCAAGAAAAAAATCTAAAGTAGAGGTTGATGATGTTGTGGCCGGAGACACCCTAAAAGGAATCTCCTATTTTAAAATTTTTCTTTGGTTGTTGATTGGTGGAGCGGCTCTTTGGGGCGGCTCTGAATTATTGGTAAAAGGAGCAGTCGATCTCGCTACGGCTATGGGAGTGAGTGAACGCGTCATTGCAGTAACTATGATTGCCGTTGGGACAAGCGTTCCCGAGCTTGCAGCCTCAGTGATTGCTGCTCTCAAAAAGGAAAAAGCGATTTCCTTTGGAAACTTAATTGGCTCAAATGTTTTTAATATTGGTTCTGTACTCGGAATTACAGCAATCATTCATCCCATAACAGTTCAAAGTAATGAAGTGTTAACCAACGATATTTTTTGGATGCTGGGTTTTGCAGTTGTACTGATTCCGCTGGCTTTTATTCCAAAAAAGTTAATTTTTAATAGACCAAAAGGACTCATAATCTTCATAGCTTATCTCACCTTCACTTTTCTTGCATTTTATAATTAAATTTAAATACCTCAAAAAAATAGGGGGTGTAATTCAAAAATAAACAACATGTTAATAACTAACCCCTAAAAAAATAGGGGTATTGTTTTGTTGAAATTAAAAATAGCGTAGTTTTGTCCTATAAAACTTAAAAAGCTATTTTTATGTCAACACTTCGCTTTCGAGCCATCACAGAAACCCTAAACAGAAAACCTGTTTTTATTGAAGAAAAAGAAAGACGTTCCCATCTTTTTGGTCAAAATGTATTCAATGAAAATGCGATGCGTCAATACCTCACTAAAGAGGCTTTTATTGCTGTAATGAATGCACATGAGTATGGAACAAAAATTCCTCGTGATTTAGCCGATCATATATCTACAGGAATGAAAGAATGGGCTATTTCAAAAGGAGTCACACATTACACGCATTGGTTTCAGCCGTTGACAGGTGCGACCGCTGAGAAGCACGATGCCTTTTTTGAAACCACTTCAAATGGGTCTGCTATTGAAAAGTTTGGTGGAGGACAACTGGTGCAACAAGAGCCCGATGCGTCTAGTTTTCCAAGTGGCGGAATTAGAAACACTTTTGAAGCAAGAGGTTATACCGCCTGGGACCCCACTTCGCCGGCTTTTATTATTGGCACTACACTTTGTATTCCCACGGTTTTTGTTTCCTATACCGGGGAGGCTCTGGATTATAAAACTCCACTTTTAAAAGCACTCTCAGCGGTTGATGAGGCAGCGACTGCAGTTGCCAAATATTTTGATAAAAATGTGACCAAAGTTCAGGCAACTTTAGGATGGGAGCAGGAATATTTTTTAATTGATTCCGCTTTAGCGACTTCAAGACCCGATTTAATGATGACCGGAAGAACACTTTTAGGTCATACTTCAGCAAAGGGACAGCAACTAGAAGACCATTATTTTGGTTCGATTCCCACCCGCGTACTAAATTATATGCGCGATCTTGAAAAAGAGTGTATGCTGTTGGGAATTCCGGTGAAAACCAGACACAATGAAGTAGCACCCAACCAATTTGAGCTGGCACCCATATTTGAAGAATCCAATCTGGCGGTTGACCATAACTCCTTATTAATGGATGTGATGGCAAAAGTAGCAGAACGTCACAACTTTGTGGTATTGTTTCATGAAAAGCCTTTTAAAGGCGTAAACGGTTCCGGAAAGCACAACAACTGGTCGCTGGCAACCAATACCGGAGTGAATCTATTAGGTCCCGGAAGCACGCCCATGAGCAACCTTCAGTTTTTAACTTTTTTTATCAATACCATCAAAGCGATGAATGAATATGAAGAACTCATTAGGGCCAGCATAGCCAGTGCAAGTAATGATCACCGTCTGGGAGCCAATGAGGCCCCGCCGGCTATCATTTCTGTTTTTATAGGTGAGCAGTTAACTAAAGTACTCGATAATTTAGAAAATGTAACCAAAGGAAAACTTTCACCCGAAGAAAAGACCGATTTAAAGTTAAATATTGTTGGTAAAATTCCTGAAATTCTGTTGGATAACACAGACAGAAACAGAACCTCACCATTTGCTTTCACCGGAAATAAATTTGAATTCAGGGCAGTGGGCTCAAAGGCAAACTGTGCCAACCCAATGACCGTTTTAAATACCATCGTTGCAAAACAACTCAAAGAATTTAAAGGGGCTGTTGACTCCCTTATCAAAGACAAAAAAATGAAAAAGGACGATGCCATCTTTAATGTGTTGCGAGAATACATCAAAGAGTCAAAGCGCATATTGTTTGAAGGAGATGGCTACAGTGAAGAATGGGAAAAAGAGGCAAAAAAGCGAAAATTAACCAATAATAAAACTGCTCCAGAAGCGCTTAAAGCAAAAGTTTCTAAAAAGGCAATCGACCTCTTTAAAGAAATGGGTATTATGACAGAGGTGGAATCAAAAGCGCGTTATGAAATTGAAGTTGAAGAATATACCAAGCGCATACAGATTGAAGGACGTGTCCTGGGAGATATCGCCAGAAACCACGTCATACCTACGGCCATAAAATACCAAAGTGTCGTAGTAAACAATGTAAAAGGATTAAAGGAAATTTATGGAGGTAGCTTTACCAAAATGGCCGAGCAGCAACTTGAGATTATAGAGGCGATAAGTGAACACATTGAAAAAATCAATCAGGGAGTGACTCAAATGACCGAGGAGCGCAAAAAGGCAAACAACCTTGGTGACTTTGAAAAAACAGCAAATTCCTATTGTGAAAAAGTAAAACCTTATTTTGACGAGATTAGATATCACTGTGATAAACTGGAACTCCTGGTAGATGATGAGCTCTGGCCATTGACTAAATACAGGGAGTTGTTGTTTACCAAATAAATAAAATATTCCTAGTAAAAAACCCATCCTTTATGAGCGATGGGTTTTTTATTCTTACAAAACATTTGGATAATAATTAATATACTTTAAAGTAACAAAACCATTGATGTTTCTAAGTGTATGTACGTATTTGACTTTTAGAGCAATCAATTAAAAAATTAAGATTTCTTACACTTAGTCGACTTTTTTTAACAAAACAACGAAAAGGTCTTTTTTTGTTTTTTTTAAGAGACATCATTTTGTAAGTTTACATTGTAATTGAAAATACAATCAATTATATCCCCACCCGAGTGAATGTATATTTTATGTGTGCTGAAACTCTTTCCCCAATTTACATATAAACGTAGTTGTCTTAAATGACAACCATTTGAATCACATTGTGCTTAAGCATTTATGTAATTTATAATAAAAGTATTATGATTTTAAACAATACAAATAAAAGAAATAATTTACTGTGGCAGCAGTTGAATCAGACCAATTCAAATAATAATGGGTCTGTAAATTTTATTTGTAAATGCATATAAAAGCCATAAGTTATTCTTATGGCTTTTTTTAATTTGAATTTTATTTATTAACCTTAATATATTTATTAACCAATTTTAAATTTTTTTATTATGAAAAAAGTAGTTTTAAGCGCAGCAGCGCTAATCTTTGCGGTGATGAGTTATGCACAAACGCCAACTCCACCACAACAAGCACAAGTAGTTGCTCCACTTCCGGGTGCAGCAGCAGGTGCTAACACAGGAGAGTCCATTCAAAATGGAAATTCAAACAAAGTAAAAGTTCAACAAGCCGGAGTTTCAAATTCTGCAAAAACTGTTCAAAATGACGGTACCGGTTCTGGAGACAACAGAGCTTGGATTACCCAAAGTGGCTGGTTTGTTGGTCAAAACAACGCAGCTGAAATGAATCAGTCTGGTAGTAATAACCAATCAAGATCTATTCAGTTTGGTGATGACAACAGCGCATTGACAAATCAAGGTCAAACTGACGCTTCAAGTGAAGGTAACAGAGCTCGTATTGAACAAAGAGGTTTGTATTATTTTGAAGGCGACAACAACTCAGCTCAAATTGATCAGGATGGAAAGTTTAACAAAGCAACCACCCTTCAATATGATGAAAACAACAATGCTTTAACAGACCAAGATGGAGATTTCAACAAATCTAAAATTGTTCAAAACTCAGCTTGGGGCGGTAGTGGTCACAATGCAGATGTAAAGCAAGCTGGAGAAGACAATGAGTCTTGGGTTTCTCAAACAGGACAATCAACAAACAATGCTATTGCATTGCAAATTGGAGAAGGCAACAAGTCACTTCAATATCAAACCAATAGCGGGTATGGCAATGCTGCTAACGATGCACTCGTTACTCAAGGTGATGGTATTATTGGGACAGACTTAAATGGTAGTATCTTTTTTGGTGGGCTTGTTGGTGTAGATTCTGCTATACAAGCAGGAGGTTCTAACGGCCCAGGATCTGATAATGGTATTGCTTTCCAGTTCCAAAATGGTAGCGGTAACGATGCTGAGATACATCAGTTTGGTAGTGATGCAACAAGTAGCAACTATGCTCAACAAAACCAGTGGGGTGAGGGCAATGATGCTTACATAGTTCAAAATGCTTATGGAACTAGTTTTGGAGGCAACAACTATGCAAACCAATTGCAATCGGGTGATTCCAATGAAGCCGGAGTTGGTCAAAATGGTATAGACCATAAGGCATATCAAAGACAATTTGGAAGCAATAACCAAGCATTATCTACTCAAATAACTAAAGGGAACTTGGTGAACACTTATCAAGCAGGTAACAATAACGTGGCTCATACAGCTCAAAGAGGGAAGTTCAACCAAGCTTTAGTTGTTCAAAAAGGAGGACACAGTTACTCAGTTTCTCAAAACTTAGGCTTGGCTCCGGGTAGTATGGCAGGTGGAAATAACATAGCTGATATTCTTCAGTTAGGTCCAGGTGGAAACTTCCATACAGATGGTGAAGATTGTGAATTTCCAGATCAGTTAGATCCAACTAGAAATTACCACGTTCAAGGATTCAACATTGATGAGGTATGTCCTGATTGCTAGGATTATGTCCTTATAATTTCAATAAAAAGGGGGCAATATTTTTATTGTTCCCCTTTTTTAACTATTTTAGAATATATATTTAAAACAATTTATTATGAAAAACTTCAAAAGTAATCTGGGAATAACTTTAGTTTTAATGCTTTTTGTTTTTCGATTTGGGTTTTCTCAAACCTATAGTGATGATTCATCCTCTAGTAAGCAGGTTATTTCAGATCAAAAAGTAACACCATCAATACTTGCAAATTTAGGCTTTAGCACAGCACCAAACCCGAGAAGTGCAGTCATTCAAAACAATTCGGTTTTTGTTAGACAAATTGGCGATTATAACAAAGTAGCCATTGGTACAACTACAGAAGCCAGTGAAATTAGCTTGGTACAAAATGGAAATTACAACAACACAACGCTTGATTATACTGCAAAAACAGCCATTGCAAATCTCTTGCAAAATGGTGATTCAAATTCAATATTTGACTTTGTAAACAACCCTGAGGCAGACGTTTCGCTTGATTTAATTCAAGACGGAAACAATTTAAACTTTGAGCGCAATGGTGTAAATGAAATCACCAAGTCTTTGCGTTTTAGACAAACAGAGGCATCACCCTCAATAATTATCAGGAGTTTTAATTAGATATGAGATTTAATCTGAAACATATCGAAAAAAAAATATTTATAGTTCTTTTTGCTTTGTTTTTTACAAATGCACACTCGCAATTTTACAACAAAGATATAAAGGCAGAAATTCTCATTGAAAAAACCAGTGAGTTTTATACATTTACGGCAACTGCAGAAAACAAGACATTATCAGACCATAGTTTGTCTTATGAGTTTTCTGTATTTAGTTCAGATGAAAATAACAATGTTTCAAAAAGCAGTCAGGGAAATCGGTTTTACTTAGAATCAAACCAAAAAGTACAACTTTCAGTTGTGACGATAAATTATAGTGTGGATACAAAAGTAACCTTACTTTTGATGATTTATGATAGTGAGAATAATCCCATTGGTAAAGACAGAATTGTACTTAATGATAATGAAGCCAGTGGTGAAGATGATATTGAAAATAAAATTAAGGGACAACAACAGGCCTATGCAAATCCTCAATATGGAGGAGATCAGGCGGCACCACAAGATGGGTTTGTTTTGCCCGGTCTGGTAATTGAAAATACAATCACAAAAGCAGGACGTGATTTTTACAGATATTTTTACTCAGAATATTACAATTTGGGAATTCAAACAGGAATAAATATTACAATTAATGAGGTGCCCGGAAGAGCAAGGACAACTAGAATATCTGTTAAAGTAGGAGATCAACTCGTTTGGCAGTTTTTTTCACAACCTCGAAAAGAGTTTTTAAAAGAAATGGCATCAACAGCCTTGAGACGTTCGATATATCGCTTGCAACAATTGCAGCAGCAAAAAGATGAATTTATAAGATACTAATATGAATAAAACTTGCCTATACTTATTTTTTCTGTTCTTGAGTATAAATTGTTTTTCACAACAGTTTACATATCAACCTAAAAACCCTGCTTTTGGCGGAGACACCTTCAATTATAATTGGTTACTTAGTTCTGCCACTGCACAAAACAGCTTTACAGCACCCAGATCAGCAGCTGAACAACAAACCGAGTTACAACGCTTTGGAGAAAATTTAAACCGCCAGATTTTAAGTCAAATATCAAGAGCACTTTTGCAACAGCAAATAGATGGTATTGGAAATTTTGACAGAGAAGGCATCTTCACTTTTGGTACCTTAAATGTGGAAGTTTTTGAGACCAATGAGGGCTTAGTAATTAACATATTGGATACTGCTACCGGTGAACAAACCCAAGTTATAGTCCCCTTTTAAAAAATTACTATGAATATATTTTACAAACTGGCATCACTTGCCTGCGTGTTACTCTTGACTTCTTGTGGTGCTTATTTCAACCAGCCACTTGAGCAAAGGGCTTCCCGAACCGGAGAGCTGACAAAATCTTCTCAAAAGCTTTTAGATTTACCTGAAGCCGCTCAACCCATTGAAGTTGCAGTTTATAATTTTAGTGACCAAACGGGTCAATATAAAGCAGTAGAATCGGGTAGTACTTTTAGTACCGCAATTTCACAAGGGTCAACAACTATGCTTATCAAGGCTCTTGAAGACTCAGGGTGGTTTATTCCCATCGAAAGAGAAAACCTGAGCAACCTTTCTACCGAGAGAAACATCATTAGAAACACCAAACAGGAATACATAAAAAATCTGAATCCTAATGAACCCCCACTTCCTCCTTTGCTTTATGCAGGTTTAATTCTCGAAGGAGGTATTATTTCTTATGACACAAACATCATCACCGGTGGAATTGGTGCCAGATATTTTGGTCTTGGCGGCTCCTCAAGATACAGACAAGACAGAATCACTGTTTATTTGAGAGCAGTTTCTACAAATAGTGGAGAGATTTTAAAAACAATTTATGTGTCAAAAACCATTTTGTCACAGGCCATCGATGCCAGTTTCTTTCGTTTTGTGAAATTCCAACGTTTGTTTGAAGCAGAAACCGGTATAACTCAAAACGAGCCGGTGCAGCTAGCCATGAAAGATGCAATCGAAAAAGCAGTTAGAGACCTTATCATTGAAGGAATTATAGACCAATACTGGGGAGCTAAAGACGGTAGAGAAACAAATGAAAAACTCGTTGCTGAATATTTGGCCGAGAAAGAATTGGATGAATCTACTCAATTGTTTGACAGAAGGTTTGTGGAAAGAGAATATAAAAATAATATAAGCCTTTCACTTGGAGGCGCATTGCCTGATGGAGATTACAGTCAGAAAAAACTTGGTTTTATGGGTCGAATGCAATTTCAAAGAGAACTTACCAAACATATCAATTTTGATCTGACCGGGACTTTATTTAATTTTAATAACGGGTCTCAATATTCAAATTATTTTGGTAGCATAGATTTGAATGCCCATATCAACTTACTTCCCAATGATGACCTTTCACCATATATATTTGGAGGTGCAGGATTTATAGTAGATGCAATTAAACCCAAAGGAGGAAATTTTGATTTTGGAGATACATTTTTCAAGGCTCAGTTTGGTCTTGGTATTCAATACTTTGTTTCTCCCAGAGTGAGCTTAAAAATGTATGCTGAACAAAATATTGTTTTTAGTGATAATTTAGACAGAATTGTACAAGGTAAAAGAGATGATTTTTATTATAACTTTGGTGTTGGTTTAAATTATTATTTTAATTTCAGAAAAAATACTAATTCAGATAATTTATCACAAGATGAAAACCCTTAAATCTATATTTTTCCTTTCAGTATTTATTCTATTTTCTTGTAGTGAAGATACTATTGAGCCTGTATTAAAAGGCAATTTAAATGGGACGGTTATCGACAAAGAAAGTGGAGAACCTTTGGAAAATGTCAAAATATCAACCAGCCCTTCGTCAAGCACTGTATTCACTGATAGTGACGGTAAATTTTTGTTGTCAAATATAACTGTTGACACATATGCGGTTGAGGCAGAGTTGGATGGCTATGTTACCGGTTTTGAGTCTGCAACCCTATTAGAAGGAGAAACAGTAAGTGTGGCATTTGAATTAAATGTTTCATCTGCAAATAACAGACCCCCTTCGCGACCTGTGCTGGTCTTTCCGGAAGACGGAGCCACTGAAATCCCTCTTGAAGTAGCCTTGATTTGGAATAGTACAGACCCAAATGGAGATGATATTTCTTACGAAATAAGTGTTAGAAATGGTACTACAAATGAAACATTAAATTTTCAAGTAGAACAAGATACTACACTTACAATATCTAATCTACAGCTAGCCACAAACTATTTTTGGCAGGTTACTGCAAGTGATGATATTAACGATCCCGTTAGTTCACCTGTAAGTGTTTTTACAACATTAACCTCTCCTGATAATCCATTTCTTTTTGTAAAACAAATTAATGGAAATAATGTGATTTTTTCAGGCGATCAATCTGAAGGAAGTCAAGGAGATCCAGATATTAATTTACTGCAACTCACTAATGAAAACCAAAATAGCTTCAGGCCCAAAAAAAATATTATTGTTAATAAAATAGCCTTTTTAAGGACACTGGGAAGTAATACACAGCTTTTTTCAATGAATGTTGATGGATCAAATGTTCAGCAAATTACGTCAACCATACCTGTTACCGGCTTCAGACAAAGTGAAATTAGATATGCTTGGGCATTGAATGGAAGCCGACTGTATTATCCAAGTTTAGATAAAGTTTACTCAATAAATCCTGATGGTTCAGGAGTTCAATTGCTATACCAAAGTGATGATGGTTCTCTTGTTTCTGAAGTTGATATTGCTGACTTCGATAATGACCTTTTATTGATTAAAACCAATGACTTAAATGGTTACAACGTCAGGATATTTACCTATAGAATATCAACAGGTCTCGAGGAAACAGTTATACTCGAAAATGTTGCAGGAGCAGCCGGTAGTATAGATTTTTCAGCAAATGCAGATAAGGTTCTCTATTTTAGAGATGTATCAAATTCACAAAATTCTATTTACAGAATTTTTGAAGCAAGAATGTTTATATTTGATATAGCTACTGCTACAGAAACACCAGTTAATTCTGACGTTGTTTTTGGAGAAAATGAACTGGACTGTAGATTTGCACCAAATGAAGGAGGAGCTGTTTTTGTTAGGGTTAATAATAATATAAATGCCACTCCAAGAGTATATTCTATACTTTTTGAACAAAATGCCAATGACAAACTTTTATTTAACGCAGCCTTTATGCCAGACTGGCAATAACTAATTAACCAACTATTTTATAAAATTAAAACGACACTCAATAGGTGTCGTTTTTTTATTTTTAAGAAGTTTACAAGCCATTATATTCTGTGTATATTTGCATTTTAGATATAAAAAATGAGTCACGATACCAGCAAACGTTACAGCCAAAGAGGAGTTTCGGCAGATAAAGAAGATGTCCACAATGCCATAATAAATATAGACAAAGGACTGTTCCCAAAGGCCTTCTGTAAAATAATCCCCGATTATTTAACTAATGATGAAGCATATTGCCTCATTATGCACGCAGACGGAGCCGGAACAAAATCATCCCTGGCATATATGTACTGGAAAGAAACCGGAGACCTCTCCGTTTGGAAAGGCATCGCCCAAGATGCACTTATTATGAATATTGACGATTTACTGTGCGTCGGGGCAACAGACAATATTCTGCTCTCCTCAACCATTGGCCGTAACAAAAACCTGATTCCCGGAGAAGTCATTTCAGCCATTATCAATGGAACCGAAGAATTGATTCAAGACCTCAAGACATTTGGAGTTACCATCCATTCCACCGGAGGCGAAACAGCAGATGTGGGCGATTTGGTTCGCACTATCATTGTCGATTCAACCGTAACAGCCCGGATGAAACGCAGCGATGTCATTGATAATGCAAATATCAGGCCGGGCGATGTGATTGTGGGATTGGCCTCTTTTGGACAAGCAACTTACGAAAAGGAATACAACGGCGGTATGGGAAGCAATGGTCTTACCTCGGCACGTCATGATGTGTTTTCAAAATACCTGGCAACCAAATATCCGGAAAGCTTTGATGCGGCAGTTCCTCAAGAATTGGTATATTCCGGTTCAAAAAAATTGACAGATGTTGTAGAAAACAGTCCCATCGACGCCGGAAAGCTTGTCCTTTCCCCCACAAGAACTTATGCGCCTGTAATCAAAGAAATCCTATCAAAGTACAATGCCACAGATATTCACGGGATGGTGCATTGCAGCGGTGGGGCACAAACCAAGATTCTTCACTTTATTGACAATTTACACATAATAAAGGATTCTCTTTTTGAGATTCCACCATTGTTCCAGCTCATTCAGGAGGAATCAAAAACCGATTGGAAAGAAATGTACCAAGTATTCAATATGGGCCACAGAATGGAAATTTATTGTTCTCCTGAAATTGCAAACGATTTAATTGCTATTTCCCAATGCTTCAATATCGATGCGCAAATTGTGGGTAGGGTAGAAGCATCTGAAAAGAAAAAACTAACAATCAAAAGTAAATTCGGCGAATTTAACTATTAAGGGAACCTAACTTGCAATGAAACTCTCCAAATCCTTTTTTGTTGCAAATAGTTCGTTATTGCTTTTTGGTGTTCTTTTTACTTTTTCATCCAGTTTTGGACAGACTTTTTTTATCTCCCTTTTCAAGCCCTTATTACAGATTGAATTTGAACTCTCTGAAACCGAATTCAGTGCGCTCTATGCCATAGCAACCATAGGAAGTGCTTTAACAATCACCTGGGCGGGACGATTTATCGATCGTGTGCGATTGCCCAAATTCAGCACTTTGGTCATTCTTGGCCTTGTCATTTTCCTGCTTATTTTTGCATGCAGTTTTTCCGTTTTTTTCTTGGGAATTGCTCTTTTTGGAATGCGTCTTTTTGGACAGGGATTGATGTCTCACACCTCCATAACAGCTATGGCTAAATTTTTCAATGAGAATAGGGGAAAAGCCATCAGCATTGCTGCTGTGGGACATCCCATTGCTGAAGCTGTATTACCCATCACAATAGTGATTTTATTAGGTTTTCTTGACTGGCGGCTGGTCATTGGTTTGTGTGCATTATTTTTAATTCTAACCATACCACTCACTAATTTTTTGCTTTTCAGAAAGCGCTATTTTTCAAGACTCAAGATGTATGTCCCCACTTTAATGTCAAAGGAAGATATAAAAGCATCAAGACCTTTAAATGTATTGAAGACAAAAGCCTTCTGGATGATTGCCCCATTGAATTTTTCAAGTGCCGCAATTGGTACAGCCTTCATTTTTTATCAATTAAAAATTGGGGATTTGAGAAACTGGACACCAGAATTCATTGCTTTAAGCTTCTCTGGCTATGCTATTGGCAATTTTTGTATGGCTTTGGTTTCCGGATGGTTAACAGATATTTTTTCGGCCAGAAAACTGTATCCGCTTTATATAGTTCCATTTATCATAGGGCTTTTAGGATTTATCTATATTGAAAGTCAATGGGTTTATGTTTTTTTTATCACGAGTATTGGTGTTACAAATGGTTTTGGAGCCACCGTAAAAAATGCAGTTTTGGCTGAGCTTTATGGCACTAAAATAGTGGGTTCTGTGCGCAGTCTATTCATAACAGTAATGGTTTTTGCTACAGCAATTGGTCCTGTCGCTTTTGGTTTACTTCTCGACAAAGGATTTAATTTTATTCTTTTAAGTATCACTTCGGTTATTTGCTTTGCACTTTTGATGGTGAATGCATTCAGGATTTATTTTCTGAAATAAATAATTTCTTCTACTAGTTCAAAACCAACGTCTTGTTTTTTTCGTAAACAGTTATGTAAGAGAATTCTTATTAACTAACTAAACTAAAACCAAGATGAATTTTAATCTACACCTAAAAGATACCCTGCTACTTGTGATAGTTGTCATATTGATAGCAATAAACTCCATTGTTATTTCAAATTTTGAAATCGAAGTTTCCAGAATGGTAAGGGTACTCACTGCATTTATATTTTTTATTTTCTTTATTTTTTATAGAAATTACTGGAAAGGATTTGTCTTTTTGGCACTGATCCTTTTTATATTGAGGGATCTTTTTATCATAAACTATGAAACTAGCGCCTATAAAACTTCTTCATTTATATTTACAATACTCGCTTATGTAATATTAATTTATTACGGTATACCAAAATTGAAAATAGCAAAGTTTACCACTTCAATAGCTGTTTTTATATTGATATTGGTGGGTTTAAACCTTTTTAATTTATACTATTTGTCTGAAATCTTAACAGACAAGCTGGATAATGATTTGCAGTTGACTCTGTTTTATCTTCAGGGCGGTGTTTTATTGATTCTTGCTTTTGTAGCTTATTTGTATTATGACCGCTTTTTTGGAAAGACACCTTTGCACTATCTGTTTTTTGTGTTATGCTTTGTTTTTTCAGACCTTAGCGGATTGGCCGCTTATTTTTATGAAATTGATGTTGCCTTTTATTTTGAGAGATTTTTTTACATCCTTGGGCTGTATCTCCTTGTAAACTTTGCTTTCACAGTGGCTTCTTCAGTAAATGAGGGTGAATTACGCATTGAACAGGATAGCTATTTATAAACTACAATAAGTCTCACTTACCGATTGTAATTAAATTTCATTTCATTGCGATATTCTAATAATTACATTTTATTATATTAAATTTGCAACACCCAAAACAGAGGGAGACTATGTTAGAAAAATTGCAAATTGTAAAACAACGCTTTGATGAGGTGAGTGATTTGATCATTCAACCTGATATTATTTCTGATCAAAAGCGCTATGTTCAGTTAAATAAGGAGTATAAGGATTTAAATAAATTAATGAAAAAGCGTGAAGAGTATATCACGCTTACAAATAGTATTAGCGAAGCTGAAGAAATCATCCATGACGGAAGTGATGCTGAAATGGTGGAAATGGCCAAAATGGAAATGGAAGCTGCTAAAGAGCGCATCCCAATTCTTGAAGAAGAAATCAAGTTTATGTTGATTCCCAAAGACCCCGAGGATGCTAAAAACGTGGTGATGGAAATAAGAGCAGGCACCGGGGGTGACGAAGCCAGTATTTTTGCCGGCGATTTATACAGAATGTACTCTAAATATATCGAGAGCAAAGGCTGGTCACTAAATGTGATGGACTTTAGCGAGGGCACCAACGGTGGCTACAAAGAAATTCAGTTTGAAGTGAATGGTGAAGATGTGTATGGCACACTCAAGTTTGAGGCCGGGGTACACCGTGTGCAACGGGTTCCACAAACCGAAACTCAAGGGCGGGTTCATACCAGTGCAGCGACCGTGATGGTACTTCCGGAAGCCGAAGAATTTGACGTTCAAATCGATCCCAAAGATGTGCGCATCGACTTTTTCTGTTCCTCAGGCCCCGGAGGTCAATCAGTAAACACGACTTATTCTGCCGTGCGATTGACTCACGTTCCCACAGGAATTGTGGCACAGTGCCAGGATGAAAAGTCACAACACAAAAACAAAGACAAAGCTTTTAAAGTATTGCGCTCAAGACTCTATGACATCGAGCTTGCAAAACGCCAGGAAGAAGACGCCGCCAAGCGCAACTCCCAGGTGAGTAGTGGCGACAGAAGCGCAAAAATCAGAACCTATAACTACCCACAAGGAAGAGTGACAGATCACCGCATTGGCCTTACTCTATATGACCTGGGCAATATAATCAATGGCGACATTCAACGCATCATTGACGAACTGCAACTGGTTGACAATACTGAGAAGCTCAAAGTAAACAGCGATATCTTTTAGTAGGCTTCAAATTTTAGATTATTAAAATTGAATAATTGACACGGGATAAACTCATAGAGCAAATAAGAAAAAAGAATTCCTTTTTGTGCATCGGATTGGATGTTGATTTAGATAAAATCCCCAAACACATTCTTCAATCTGAGGATCCCATTTTTGAATTCAATAAAGCCATTATTGATGCCACACATCACCTGGCAGTAGCTTATAAACCCAATACCGCTTTTTATGAAGCCTATGGAATTAAAGGCTGGAAATCTTTAGAGAAGACCATTCAATATCTCAATGCAAAGTATCCTGAAATTTTTACCATAGCAGACGCAAAGCGCGGCGATATTGGCAACACGTCAACAATGTATGCCAAAGCCTTTTTTGATGACCTCAATTTTGATGCTGTAACCGTAGCGCCTTATATGGGTAAGGATTCTGTAGAGCCGTTTTTAAATTTCGAAAATAAATTTACAATTTTATTGGCACTCACCTCCAATGAAGGTGCTTTTGATTTTCAAACTCAGAAATCAGAATCTACTGAACTTTACAAACAGGTTTTAAAAATTTCAAAAAGCTGGAAAAATAGCGATAGACTGATGTATGTAGTGGGAGCTACTAAAGCCGAATATTTCAAGGAAATCAGAACCCTAGTTCCCGATAGTTTTCTTCTTGTGCCCGGTGTGGGCGCTCAAGGCGGAAGCCTTCAGGATGTCTGCAAATATGGATTAAACAAAGATGTTGGGTTACTCATCAACTCTTCCCGCGCAATTATTTACGCGTCAAGCGAAAGTAATTTTGCCCTGAAAGCAGCCCAAGAAGCCCAAAAGTTGCAAAAAGAAATGCATCAAATCCTGAAAGCACAGATTTAAATCTATTTTTATGGAATTTATTGATCAGCTCCATAGAAAAATAATACTTCCCAAAACTCCTCAACGTATTGTTTCTCTTGTACCCTCGCAGACAGAACTTCTGGTTGACTTGGGACTCAAGAAACAAATTGTGGGTATGACCAAATTTTGTGTACATCCGGAAAGTCTTAGAAAAGAAAAAACGGTGGTTGGAGGCACAAAACAGGTTCATTTTGATAAAATAAAAACCCTGAATCCCGATATCATTTTGTGCAATAAAGAAGAAAACACACAAGAAATGGTTTTGGAATTGGAAAAAATCGCTCCGGTTTGGGTAAGTGATATCAAAACAATTGCCGATTGCTGTGAAATGATCATAAGCGTGGGTGAATTGTTTTCGAAAAAAGAAAAAGCAACAAACATCTCAAGACAAATTCAAATGGAAGCCAAAAGGTTTTCTGATTTTGTCAGCACAAAACCGTCATTAAACGTAGCCTACCTAATATGGAAAGACCCCCATATGGTGGCTGGAAAGAAAACATTTATAAACACGCTTTTAGAACTTAATAATTTCAAGAATATATTTTTCGAAAAAGAAGAGAGATATCCTCAAGTCACTCTCGAAGAATTGCAGAAAGCAGACCTTATTTTACTTTCCTCAGAGCCTTATCCTTTTAGTGAAAAGCACATTTCAGAGGTGAAAGCGATTGTGAAAAACAAAAAAATACTCCTCGTTGATGGGGAATATTTTAGTTGGTATGGTTCAAGGCTTGTGCAAGCCTTTGATTATTTTAGGTCCTTTAGAATAAATTCCTTGGCAGGGTAGGGAATAATTAATCCTGAAGGGCAAATACTCTTCTGAGCAAATCGGTAGTTCTTGATGCGAAATTATTTCTTATCTCCTTTTCTTCAACAGCAATCATAGTAAAAACTCCTTTTAATGCTTCCTGAGTTACATAGTCTGTAAGGTCAGGATTCACATTATTTGTAAGCGGAATTGCATTGTATTGAGTTATGATATTACTCCATACCTGGGTTGCTCCCACTTTATCAAGTGAATTTGAAATTACAGGACTAAATTTTGCGTAGAGTTGGTTTGTTGTTTTATTGGATAAATATTGAGTAGCAGCATTATCTGAACCCAACAGGATGTTTTTTGCATCATCAAAAGTAATTTCCTGAACGGCATTTACAAAAATGGGAGTTGCTTCTTTTACAGCATCTTCTGCTGCCCGGTTGAGAACCTTCAATCCTTCATCTGCCAAATTACCGAGACCTATGTCACGCAAGGTTTTATCCACTTTTTGCAATTCTTGAGGCAGCAATACTTTGACGAGTTCGTTTTTAAAAAAACCATCAGTTTGCGTGAGTTTGGAGACCTGCTTGTCTATACCCTTATCAAGTGCTTGCCGCAAACCGGAAGCAATATCTGCGTTACTGAGTTCTCCTCCTGCTTGAGGTAGTGAATTGATTACCTGTTGCATTTCTGCACAAGAAAAAAGCATAAATGAAACTATTAATAATAGAGACTTCTTCATAAGAGCAAATTTTTTATAAATATAAAAAAAAACATCCCGAAAATTTCGGGATGTTTAAAAATATGTTGTTTAAATTATTTTACAACTTTTACTGTTTTTGTGGAGTTACCAATAGTAACTTCAACAAAATAAATTCCAGATTTGAAACTACTCATGTCAACTGATGGAGAAACAGCTTTTGGAGTGCTTAAAAAAACACTTTGACCCAATACATTGTAAACAGCAACTTTGCTAACTGCTTCGTTAGATTGAATGTTTAAAACATCCTTTACAGGGTTTGGATACACTTTAAAAGATTCTGCTTCAAAATCATTTGTTGAAAGGGTTCCTTCTACAAAAAGAAAGTCATCAATAAAATAATTGTTGTTAGCATCTATTGAAAAGTAGTTTACAGAGCCCAAAGAAGTAGCAGGAGCTCCTCCTGTACCCTGGTAGGGTTCATTGTCAAGCAATACATTGCCATCAATCCATACACTGTGAGTAGAAGCGTCTAAGTCAATTTCATGTTTTACCTCAAACCATTGGTCTGATGGATAAGGTGCAGTATTACCAGAATCATCGTGAGTGATTACCCCCGGGCTACCTCCACTTCCTGTAGCACCGGCAAAAAATTGACCATTCCACTGTATTCCTGGAATTTCATTTTCTTGGATGTTCCAAAAGCCAGTTGCACCACTGAATACAAACATGTAAAAACGAACGGTCCATACACCACTGGTCTGATTTCCTAAAAGAAAAACAACATCATCTGTCTGATTGTTTGCAACATTCATTGAGATATCACCGGAAAAGGCCTCATCAATGACTGCATTACAGTCTGTGCCTCCGGGCCAAATCTCAATAAAAGGCGATTGAGGACTAACACCTCCCAAACTGAAATCTTCAAAGTCAATTTCTATTGAGCGTGCGCGTTAAAGGCAATTAATGCAATTGCTAAAAAGTAAATTTTTTTCATAATTTAAGTTTTTAAGTTTAATAAGTTATTTAAATACAAAACCCCATTTTGAGGAGTACCACTTACAAATGTATTAAACTTTATAGACAAAAAAAAAATTCAATGTATTCATTTTCATTTTAACAATTCTAAAACTGCTGTCTTTATTGATTTTCTTTAAAGTTGTTTTTGTAAATTGCACATCCATTTAAAGTAAATTTTAGTATGCAAGCCCAAACCCCTTATACCCCAAAAAACAAAGTAAGAATTGTAACAGCAGCCTCGCTTTTTGATGGTCACGACGCCGCCATCAATATCATGCGTCGCATCATTCAATCTACCGGTGTGGAAGTGATCCACCTGGGTCATGACCGAAGTGTGGAAGAAGTTGTAAATACAGCCATTCAAGAAGATGCAAATGCCATTGCAATGACTTCTTATCAAGGAGGTCACAATGAATACTTCAAGTATATGTATGATTTGTTAAATGAGAAAGGAGCGGGTCATATTAAAATATTTGGCGGAGGAGGAGGAGTAATTCTTCCTGAGGAAATCAAGGAATTAATGAATTATGGCATCACCAAAATTTATTCACCAGATGACGGACGTGAACTTGGTCTTCAGGGAATGATTAATGATTTGGTGAAAAAATCTGATTTTCCGGTTGGTGACAAATTAAATGGAGAAATTGATCATTTGGAAAAAAAGAATCCCACCGCCATAGCCCGTGTTATTTCTTCTGCCGAAAATTTTCCCGAAATAGCCAAAGAAACCTTAGCTAAAATTCACGAAAAAAATAAAACTTCAAAAACACCTGTTCTAGGAATTACGGGAACCGGTGGTGCCGGTAAATCTTCGTTGGTTGACGAATTGGTGAGAAGATTTCTGATTGATTTCCCGAATAAAACTCTAGGCATTATCTCTGTCGATCCATCAAAACGAAAAACCGGAGGCGCACTGTTAGGCGACAGAATAAGAATGAATGCCATCAACAATCCACGAGTTTATATGCGTTCTTTGGCAACCCGTCAATCCAATCTCGCCCTTTCAAAATATGTAGCCGAAGCCATTCAAGTGCTAAAAGCTGCTAACTATGACTTGATTATTCTTGAAACGTCGGGAATAGGGCAGAGCGATACAGAAATCATAGAACACAGCGATGTGTCTCTGTATGTGATGACCCCCGAGTTTGGTGCAGCCACCCAACTGGAAAAAATAGATATGCTTGATTTTGCTGATATCGTTGCCATCAATAAATTTGATAAACGGGGTGCACTTGACGCTTTACGCGATGTAAAAAAACAATACCAACGCAACCATCAATTGTGGGATGCCAAACCCGACACCCTTCCTGTTTTTGGTACCATTGCTTCCCAGTTTAATGACCCGGGCATGAACACGCTCTATATGAAAGTGATGAAAGAACTTTCTGAAAAAACTAAAACCCAGTTAAAGAGTACTTTCAAAATCACAGACGAAATGTCTGAAAAAATATTTGTCATCCCCCCGGCAAGAACACGATACCTTTCAGAAATTGCTGAAAATAACAGGGCCTATGATAAAAAAGCGAAAGAACAGGAAGAGGTCGCACAAAAGCTTTACGGAATATACAAAACCCTGGAATCTGTTTCTAATTCCTCAATAGCCATTTCTTCAAACGGACTTGATTTTGAAACTAAATCGACTTCCGAAAAAGAACTGCAAAAACTTCTGCTTGCAGAATTTGACCGCACAAAAATGGATTTAGACCCTTATAATTGGGAAAAAATTGTCAATTGGGAACATACTGTCAATAAATACAAAAATCCTCACTACAGTTTTAAAGTGAGGGATAAGGAACTAAAAATAGAAACTCACAGCGAGTCTCTTTCTCACTTACAAATACCCAAAGTAGCACTTCCAAAATACAAGGCCTGGGGTGATTTGCTTCGATGGATGTTACAGGAAAACGTGCCCGGTGAGTTTCCTTACACTTCAGGACTTTATCCCTTTAAACGTCAAGGCGAAGACCCCACCAGAATGTTTGCCGGCGAAGGTGGCCCTGAACGCACAAACAAACGCTTTCACTACGTGAGCCTCGGATTGCCGGCGAAACGACTTTCTACGGCTTTTGATAGTGTAACTCTTTATGGAAATGACCCCGATTACAGACCTGATATTTATGGAAAAATTGGTAATGCCGGTGTCTCAATCTGTTGCTTGGACGATGCCAAAAAATTATACTCAGGGTTCGACCTGAGCCACCCAATGACCTCGGTGAGTATGACCATTAACGGACCGGCCCCCATGTTGCTTGGCTTTTTTATGAATGCCGCCATCGATCAAAATTGTGAGAAATACATCATAGAAAACGGTCTTGAAAAAGAAGTCGAAACTAAAATCGCCAAAATTTACAAAGATAAAAAGGAAAATCGACCCAAATACAATGGTCAACTACCTGATGGAAATAACGGTTTGGGATTGATGTTGCTAGGAGTCACAGGCGACCAGGTTTTACCAAAAGACGTTTATCAAAAAATTAAAACCGAAACACTCAAGCAGGTGCGAGGCACTGTACAAGCAGATATCTTGAAAGAAGACCAGGCACAAAACACCTGTATTTTTTCAACAGAGTTTGCCCTCAGATTGATGGGGGATGTGCAGGAATACTTCATTAAAGAAAAAGTGAGAAACTTTTATTCGGTTTCTATCTCGGGCTATCACATTGCAGAAGCCGGAGCCAATCCCATCACACAATTGGCACTTACTTTGTCAAATGGGTTTACTTACGTAGAATATTATCTGAGCCGCGGCATGGACATCAATGAATTTGGACCAAATCTATCCTTCTTTTTCTCAAACGGTATCGATCCGGAATATGCGGTTATTGGTCGTGTAGCAAGACGCATTTGGGCAAAAGCCTTGAAAGAAAAATACAAAGCCAATTCAAGAGCGCAGATGTTAAAATACCACATACAAACTTCCGGGCGTTCCCTGCACGCTCAGGAAATAGATTTTAATGATATTAGAACAACACTACAAGCTTTGTATGCTATTTACGACAACTGCAACTCGTTGCACACAAATGCTTATGATGAAGCCATTACAACTCCCACCGAAGACTCAGTAAGACGGGCAATGGCTATTCAATTAATCATCAATAAAGAACTAGGTTTAACTAAAAACGAAAACCCCATTCAAGGAGCTTTTATTATTGAAGAATTAACAGATTTAGTAGAAGAAGCCGTTTTGCTCGAATTTGATCGAATTACAGAAAGAGGAGGCGTGCTTGGTGCTATGGAAACTATGTATCAAAGAAGTAAAATCCAAGAAGAAAGTTTGTATTATGAAACCTTAAAACACAATGGCGAGTTTCCGATAATTGGAGTGAATACCTTTTTGAGTTCCAAAGGTTCCCCTACAATTATTCCGGCAGAAGTAATAAGAGCCACTGAAGAAGAAAAACAACTCCAAATCAAAACCCTAAAAAATCTTCATAAAACTTTTGAAGACAAAGCAGACGAGGCTTTGTCGAAAGTAAAAGAAGCAGCCATTAAAAACCAAAATATGTTTACCGAATTGATGGAAGCTACCAAAGTGTGTTCTTTGGGGCAAATAACGCATGCGTTGTTTGAAGTGGGTGGGCAGTATAGGAGAAATATGTAAGCAGAGAGCCACTATTCAAAAGTAAAGCGCATTGAATAGTGAGCGAATCGCTTATCCCAATGCGCGATAGCGCCATTGGGATCTTTTAAATCAAGTTACTTTTATTCAAAAGCAAAGCGCATTGAATAGTGAGCGAATCGCTTATCCCAATGCGCGATAGCGCCATTGGGATCTTTTAAATCAAGTTATTTTTATTCAAAAGTAAAGCGCATTGAATAGTGAGCGAATCGCTTATCCCAATGCGCGATAGCGCCATTGGGATCTTTTAAATCAAGTTACTTTTATTCAAAAGCAAAGCGCATTGAATAGTGAGCGAATCGCTTATCCCAATGCGCGATAGCGCCATTGGGATCTTTTAAATCAAGTTACTTTTATTCAAAAGCAAAGCGCATTGAATAGTTAGCGAATCGCTTATCCCAATGCGCGATAGCGCCATTGGGATCTTTTAAATCAAGTTACTTTTATTCAAAAGTAAAGCGCATTGAATAGTGAGCGAATCTCTTATCCCAATGCGCGATAGCGCCATTGGGATCTTTTAAATCAAGTTACTTTATTCAAAAGCAAAGCGCATTGAATAGTTAGCGAATCGCTTATCCCAATGCGCGATAGCGCCATTGGGATCTTTTAAATCAAGTTATTTTTATTCAAAAGTAAAGCGCATTGAATAGTAAGCGAATCGCTTATCCCAATGCGCGATAGCGCCATTGGGATCTTTTAAATCAAGTTATTTTTATTCAAAAGTAAAGCGCATTGAATAGTTAGCGAATCGCTTATCCCAATGCGCGATAGCGATATCGGGATCTTTTAAATCAAGTTACTTTATTCAAAATCAAAGCGAAAAAAATTTCAAGGAATAGTTTACCTCACTAAGAGTGAGTTTAATTGATTTTTTAAATTATCTTAAAAATAAATTACAAAGTCAATGCCCAGTGATACTGCATTTTTTTAAAACGTCTTATCTCTTTGCGAAGTAACGAAATAAATTCTTTACCATTGGGAACAGAATGCTCCAAGCGTTCACAGTTTTTATAAAGCAATTTGGTTAGGCGTTCCACAGATTTAACGTGTTTTTGCTTTTCTTCAGAAAAGGTCTTTTGCTCAGCATTTATTATTTCAGGAAATAATGAAATGGACTTTTGAACAATATCACCCGTAAAATAAATATCAGGATGTTCTTTTCCTTCTTCATCCAAACCCGACAAGTCATATACAAGAAATTGAGAGATGTTTTTAGACAATGTAAAAATCTCTAAAGCCTTTTTATATATAGGCGAGTGAGGAATGGGTATGGAAAAGCTGTAATGCATTGTTGTTAGATTTAGGGGTGCGAAATTTACACAAATTTAGAGATTAGATTTATTTTTTTGCTTAATAAAATAAATAATTTATATATATTTACCTTAAAAAAATAAGAATAAATATATTAAACTATGAATTATAAAGTGGATGAAACAAATTGGAAAATACTCAAGCAGCTGCAGGAAAATGCGAGAATTTCTATGTCAGATTTAAGCAAACAAGTGGGATTATCGGCTCCTGCGGTGGTGGAACGAATAAAGAAAATGGAAGATTTGGGAATTATTAGAGGGTATTATACCCAGCTTTCTTACATTAAAACAGGTTATCAGTTAAAAGCTATTATCACCTTAAAAGTATTTATGGGAAGACTCAAGCCTTTCTTAGAAAAAGTTACAGAATTTAGGGAGGTTATTAATTGTTTCAGAATTACCGGAAATGAGAACATCATTATGGAAGTGGTCTTAAATAATCAAAAACACCTTGAAACTTTTATTGATCAACTTATTTCTTATGGAGAAACAAAAACGCATATTGTGCTCTCAAATAAAGTAGAAAATGCTCCTATTTTACCACCATACCAAGCGGATAATTAACTATATTTGATAATTATAAAGTTTGTACTGTTAAAATTTCAGCATACATATGAAATATTTCTTTCTCTTTTTTACACTTCTTTTTATTCAAGCAAATTTGTTTGCAATGCAAGAAGAGACTGCATACAGCGAAATTAATGCCTTTCAAAACAAACTCAATCAAGAATTTCTCAATAAGGAAACTTCGATCCTTTTGCCCGAAGACTTTGAAAGTTTTGAAGGACTTGAGTTTTATCCCATAGATTTAAATTACAGAGTGATAGCCTCTTTTTTAAGAACACCGGGAGAGAAACCTTTTTTAATGCCCACTACCACAGAAAGACGACCGGAGTATGTAAAGTATGCCGAATTGCATTTTGATATTGACAATCAAAATTTTGTATTGGAAGTTTTTCAAAATACCAAGCCCAAAGAAGGTTATGAAAACTATTTGTTTTTACCATTCACAGACCTTACCAGTGGAGACGGTTCTTATGGTGGCGGTCGCTATATAGATGTTTTTGAACCGGAAGGTGATAAAATAACACTCGACTTCAATCTATCTTACAATCCCTATTGTGTATATAATTCAAAATATTCCTGTCCGATTCCGCCGGAACAAAACGACTTAAAGATTCGGGTAGAAGCGGGAATAAAAGACTTTAAAAAACGGGATTAACCCGGTTTTACATAAACTTAGAAAGCCAAAACCCAATAAAAACGGCCAAAATACCCAAGAAAAGACTTAAAACTGTGTAAGAAGCAAAGCTTACATAATCTCCGTTTTTAAGAAAATCCAAATTTTCATAAGCAAAGGCCGAAAAAGTAGTAAACCCTCCACAAAAACCAACAGTTATAAATAATACAAATGGACTTGAGTTCATATTGTTTTTTAACAAAAGACCCATTACAAACCCCAGTATTAAACTCCCCAAAATATTGACTGAAAGGGTTCCAATAGGATATGCAAAACCAGTGTTTAAAAACTTACTCATTCCATATCTAAAGACACTTCCTAAACCACCTCCAATAAAAATGAACAAAAGAGTTTTCATTAACTTTTAATTGTTGCAAAAGGGGTTATTAATATTTTATTCAAATTCTTTATATTCCTCTGTGTTGGTTTCAATGGGAATATAGATATCTGTCACCCATTTTGAAGGGTTTTTTTCCTGAGGAGCTTTAATCACATAAACCTCAAAGGGATTCTTATTTTCACTTTTCATAAAACCATTATCCTGAATATATTTTTCAGTTGTTTCCCAAGCCTCAACAAGAAAAGAATAGTTTCCGGTGAGGGTTGTTTTTATAGAAGTACTGGCTTCCATATAACCACTTATTACAGGACTACCGTCTGGCAAGATTACCATATCTGAGGTGTGAATTCCCACAGAAAAAATGGCGGTTTTATTCATCTCGTCCCAATCGAGATAAAGAACAAACGGGTTTCCTTGAGCAGGAATGTTGTTTTCAGTCATGAAATTGGTGATTTGTTCTATCATTGGCGATATTTTGGAGCTCATTTCACTTTGCTTAGAAGCTGTAGTATTGTATAAATAAAAACCCCCACTGTGATTTGTAAGTCCCTTTGTTTCGATAGTATATGCATTCATTTCTTTTTGTAAAACGGCCTCTAGATTTTCAAGGCTTTCTGCATACATCAAACGCACCATTTCCTCTAAACTTTGATCTTGTGTCGCAAAATAAATTTTTTCAAAAAGATTCAAACTTCCTTCCATTGTCCAGTTTACAAGCGTGCTGTTTCCATTGTTTTGGGGTTCAAATGTCCAGGTAACTTGATTTCCTTCATCTTCTAGAGACCCATTAAAAACAATTTTTTGGGTAATTTTTTCATTGGTTTCTAGATCAATAGTTTCCATTGCACCATCTCCATCTTTTTTGCTTGACCAAGAGTAAAAAGCACCTTTACCGGAAGTATTATCAGGATAATTAATTTTTAAACTTTCATCCTTCATCCAAGAACCCCATTTTTGCCAATTTTTAAAGTCATTCACTTCTTCAAAAACAACTTCAACTGGGGCATGTATTTCCCTGGTTTCTGAAACAGAAAAATTACCGTCCTGAGTACCAAAATAAAGAGCCAATCCAATAAAAATGATGAGCAATAAAAAGAATAAATATTTAAAAAATTTCATATAAATTAACTTTAAATTTCTATGTGCTAAGATAACTAATATTATTATGCGAATTTATTACATTTGTGCAAATCAAAAATTTAGACAATCATGAATATTAAAATTTTATACTTTTTAAGTATGTAGCTTTTTGCTTTTACTTCGTGCAAAGACAACACAACATCCACATCAGAGATTGAAGATACCCAAGAAGACACATTTGTTTATAAAGTAGACCAGTTTGCAGACCTCCAGGTATTGCGTTATCAAATTCCCGGATGGGAAGAGCTTTCCTTAAAAGAGCAAGAACTTGTTTATTACCTCACACAAGCCGGCCTTGCCGGAAGAGATATCATGTGGGATCAAAATTACCGTCATAACCTAGAAATTAGAAATGCACTAGAAGCAATTTTCACAAACTATCAGGGTGATAAGGAAAGTGAAAATTGGAAAAATTTTGAAATATACCTCAAACGTGTCTGGTTTTCAAACGGAATACATCATCACTATTCAAACGATAAGCTGCCAACAAACTTTCCGGAAGCATACTTAAAAACACTTCTTGAAGAAACTCAAACCACACTAAGTGAAGAAGCTTTTGCCGTTATTTTTAACGATGCAGACAATAAAAAAGTAGATAGAACCCAAGGCCAGGACAATATTGCTAATTCTGCAATTAATTTCTATGGTCCCGATGTGACCGATAAGGATTTAGAATCTTTTTATAGCAACATCATCAAAAATCAAGGTGATAAACCCCTCGAAATTGGTTTAAATTCAAAACTTGTAAAAGAAGATGGTAAACTAAAAGAAATTGTTTGGAAAAAAGACGGCATGTATGGCCCGGCAATCGAAAAAATAATCTTTTGGCTTGAAAAAGCTAAAACAGTTGCAGAAAATGAAAAGCAAGCTAATGCGTTATCACTTCTTATAAAATACTATGAAACCGGTGACCTCAAGGTCTGGGACGAATATGCAATTGCCTGGGTAAATGCTACAGAAGGTAATATCGACTGGATAAACGGTTTTATTGAAGTATATAACGACCCTAAAGGATATCGAGGTTCTTATGAAAGCATTGTTCAAATCAAAGACTTTGAAATGTCTAAACAAATGTCTGCGCTCTCAGGCAAAGCCCAATGGTTTGAAGACAATGCACCCATAAAACAAGAACACAAAAAAAGCAATGTTGTTGGCATTAGCTACAACACAGTAAATGTTGCCGGAGAAGCCGGCGATGCTTCCCCCAGCACACCCATTGGAGTAAATCTTCCAAACAGTAACTGGATAAGACAGCAACACGGCTCAAAATCAGTTTCGTTAGGAAACATCATTGATTCTTATAACAATGCAGGAGGAAGCGGAAGATTAAAAGAGTTTGCCTACAATGAAGAAGAGTTTAACAGAGCCCAAGAATATGGAAAAATAGCCAGCAAATTACACACCTCACTTCACGAAGTTGTGGGCCACGCTTCCGGAAAATTAAACCCCGGTGTGGGCCAACCCAAAGAAACCCTCAAGCAATATGCCTCAACAATGGAAGAGGGAAGAGCAGACCTGGTAGCACTCTACTACATCATGGATCCCATTATGCAAGAATTGGGTGTTACAGATAATTGGGAAGAAACCGGCAAAGCAGCTTATGACAACTACATCAGAAATGGATTGATGACACAATTAATCCGTGTAGAACTCGGTAAAGATGTGGAACAAGACCACATGATGAACAGAAAATATGTAAGTACTCTTGCTTACGAAATGGGTAAAGAAAACAACGTCATTGAAAAAGTTGAAAAAGAAGGAAAAACCTACTTCAAAATAAATGATTACCAAAAATTGCGAGCCATCTTTGGCGAGTTATTGCAAGAGTTACAACGCATCAAGTCTGAAGGCGATTTTGAGGCAGCCGAAAAAATCGTGACCACTTACGGCAAGAAAATAGACCAAGACCTACATAAAGAAATCTTAGACAGAAATAAACAATTTACAGACGCTCCATACAGCGGATTTGTAAATCCTGTGATTGTTCCTCAAACAAACGAAGAAGGCAATTTTGAGTCTTTTAAAATTGAACAACCCAAAAGTTTTGAAGAACAAATGCTCTATTATGCCAAAGAGTTTGGTTTTTTAGTTCAGTAAAACTTAAAGCAATACCAAATAAAAAAAGCTGTCTTGAGAGACAGCTTTTTTTTATGGTTTTATAAAAAATTTGATAAAAAACAGAAACAATATAAAGGCAATAAAACCTACCAAAACCCATTTAGCACCCTTGTAATGCTTTTTGTGAAGTGCTTTATCTTTTGAATAACTGTATATCATTAAAAAAACAAAACCAATAAAAAATAAAATTGCGACCACCCATTGACCGGAAGTAAACATAATTGTGTAGTTTTATAGAAACAAAAATACAAACAAATAAGGGATTATGAATCGAAAAATTGAAGCAGTTACAGAATTCCATAAAGCTTTTGGACTTGGAATTAAAAACACACCAAAAGCAGACTTGGGTGAAGCAAAAAACCTATTGAGGTATAAATTGATGCGTGAAGAGAATGAGGAATACCTTGAAGCAGCAAACAATAATGACCTTGTTGAAATTGCAGATGCACTGGGTGATATGCTCTACATTCTTTGCGGCACCATCATAGAACACGGTATGCAAGAGGTAATAGAAGAGGTGTTTGAAGAAATTCAAAGAAGTAACATGAGCAAACTTGGAAAGGATGGAAAACCCATATACAGAGAGGACGGCAAAGTATTAAAGGGCCCCAATTACTTCAAACCCAATATTGAGAAGATTTTAGATAAAGCAATTAAAAAATAACAACAGATAGTTAAACCTTAAGTGTCCAGCCAAAAGTGTCTTCAGCTTTGTTATGTTGAATGTCTAAAAGACTTTTCTTCATTCTTTTAGCATAGGAATCTTCAACTTTTGGAAGGTCATAATATTCATTTTTGTAACCAAAACCAGACACCGGGCTGATTACAGCGGCCGTCCCTGCACCAAAAATTTCTTTTAAAGATTTATTTTTTGCGGCATCAATGAGCTCTGAAACGGTTATTTTTCTAACCTCAACCGGCAAACCGTCACGCTGAGCCAATGCAATTACACTTTTTCTGGTAACGCCATCCAGAATTCGATCGCTGGTTGGAGCTGTGATAAGGGTGTCATTAATTCTGAAAAACACATTCATAGTACCTGCTTCTTCCAGGTAATGGTGCGAGCAATCATCTGTCCATATAATTTGATCATACCCACTTTCTTTTGCAAGATTTGTGGGATAAAATTGAGCCCCATAATTTCCTGCAGCTTTTGCAGCACCCACTCCGCCATTTGCAGCACGACTATAGTGCTCAGCAACCAAAACTTTAATGTCTCCCTTGTAGTAAGCCTTAACAGGACAAAGTAAAATCATAAATTTATAGCTGCTGGAGGGTGCAGCAGAAACACCCACCTGGCTCCCAAAAACGAAAGGCCGAATGTAAAGCGAATCTCCATAATCTTTTGGGCACCAGTTTTTATCAAGGTTTAATAAGGCTAAAAGACCTTCAAAAAAAACTTCTCTGGGTACTTCCGGAATTGCTAAACGCACTGAAGACTTGTTGAATCTAAGAAAATTTTCCTCTGGTCGAAATAGCCAAATGTCATCTTGTTCATCGCGATAAGCCTTCATGCCTTCAAAAATGGCTTGACCATAATGAAGTACTCGGGCTCCCGGCGAAATCGTTATAGTTCCATAAGGTTCAATAACAGGATTTTGCCATTTTCCATCCACATAATCACAAGTTAACATGTGATCTGTAAAGACATTTCCAAAACTTAAATTATCAAAATCAACTTGATCAATATTAGAACTTTTAACTGGCTTAATTTCTATCGGTAGGGTGTTATGTTGTTGCATTTTGGGATTGTTTTTTGCATCACAAAAGTAGTTAAAATTTTAAGCAATAAAAAGGTAAAAAATTCATAAAATTGCAGTATATTTAGAGTTTAAACCAATAAGAAAAAATACAAAATCAAAAATGAAGAATTTTCTCTCCTTTTTAATCATACTCTTTACGATTACTGCTTGTAAAAATAATTCTGAAAACCAGCAGGTCACTGCAGATGAATTAGCTCAAGAAATCTCTTATGAAACATTTGGAGAACCCATATCTAAAAATAATTTTGTAAGTAAAGAAGAGATGGCCAAAATCTTCAACAATTTAAAACCCGGTGATACTGTTGATGTAAAATTTACTTCTACAGTTAATGAAGTGTGCCAAAGCAAAGGTTGCTGGATGAAAATTGATCTTGGAGAACATGAAACCATGGTGCGGTTTAAAGATTATGGATTTTTTATGCCAAAAAACATAGCCGGTCACGAAGTTATTCTTGAAGGTAAAGCTTATGTTGAAGAGATGAGTGTGGAAGAGCAACGTCATTATGCAGAAGACGCCAAAGCATCAGATGAAGAAATTGCAAAAATTACAACTCCCAAAAAAACCTTTTCTTTTGAAGCCAAAGGAGTGCTTCTTAAAGAATAACACATGCGAGCCTTTTTATTCATCTTTTTAATTTTTCTTTCTTGTAATTCAGAAAACAAAAAGGTTTCAAAGGTAGATGCTGCCAAAAAACAATATGAAATGTATGTGCCTTCAGAAATGGCAATTCACATGAACTATATGTTTGATATTCAGGAAAACATCAAAAATCAAATCAAATCTGGCAATACCCCCAAAGATTTTCCTGAGGAGATTCTAAAAATTCACACGGCAAAACTATCCGATTTTAAAGAGCGAAATCAAAACTTTGAAGCATTTTCTCATTTGTTTGTTGAACGTTTTGAATTAATTTTTGATACCACCACTTTGGTCCCAATAGAACAACGCTATAATGATGTTGTGAATCTCTGCATATCCTGTCACCAAACAGAGTGCGCGGGTCCTATTCCCCGCATACAAAAACTACTAATAAATTAATTTTTGAAAAGACAACTTCACATAACGGCAGACGGTTCAACCACTATCCATTTGCCGGAATGGAATGAAAATTATCACTCCAAGCACGGTGCTATTCAAGAAGCTTTACACGTTTTTATAAAAATGGGTTTGTCGCTTTTTTATGATTCTAAAAAAGTGTCCATTCTAGAAGTAGGATTTGGAACAGGACTCAATGCTTATTTAACCTTGCTTAATACTCAATCTAAAAGTATACCTATTCATTATGAAGGGGTAGAGGCTTTTCCGGTTTCTCTTAATGAAATTGAATGTTGTAACTTTCCAGAACAACTTAAAGAAACAAGAGATACTTTTGAAAAACTTCATAGAACAGAATGGGAAAAAGTGACCTCGATAACACCTGCATTTACTCTCAGAAAACGACAACAGTTTTTTGATGAAATAAATGATATAAACAAATTTGACCTTATTTATTTTGATGCTTTTGGACCTCGTGTACAGCCCGAACTCTGGTCTGCCAAGCAATTTCAAAAAATGTTTGATGCTTTAAAACAAAATGGAGTTTTGGTGACATATTCTGCAAAAGGAAGTGTGAGACGCACTTTGCAGGAAGTAGGATTTACAGTCGAGCGATTGCCCGGTCCTCCGGGAAAACGAGAGATGCTAAGAGCAAAAAAGACTTAAATTTTTAGTATATTCAAAGAAAAGTTTTAATTCCATGAAGGCATTAGTTATTTCAGGAGGCGGTAGTAAAGGCGCCTATGCCGGGGGAGTTGCTCATCACCTCATCATTGAGCAGCTCAAAAAATACAACATTTTAATAGGCACTTCTACAGGAAGTTTGCTATTGCCCCATTTGGCATTGGGTAAAGTTGAAAAGCTGAAGTCTATTTATACAAATGTAACCCCCAAAGATATTTTCAATATCAACCCTTTTATCGTAAAACGAAAAGGTAACAGAGAGTATGTTACTATAAGACATTGGGATGTGTTGTGGCAATTGATGCGCAACAAACGCACTTTTGGCGAAAGCAAAAACCTGCGTAAAAATATTGAAAGAAACTTCACAAAAGAAGAATTTAACAACTTAAAAACCTCAGATATTGAGGTAGTAGTTACCGTTTCAAATCTTACCAAAAATGTGGTTGAATATAAAAGACTCAAGGATTGCAGTTATATTGATTTTTGTGACTGGATGTGGATTTCGGCAAACTATGTTCCTTTTATGTCTTTGGTAACCAAAAACGGTTGTGAATATGCAGATGGCGGCTTTGGCGCGGTGTCCCCCATAAGAGAAGCCATCAGAAGAGGAGCAATGGAGGTGGATGCAATCATCCTGGAAGCAGAAAACATGGAACACAACATTGTGCTGGGTAAAAACCCCTTTTCATTGATGGTAAACCTCTTTGGCTTTGTAATCGATCAAATAGAATATCACAACATTGCAGAAGGAAAATTGGCTGCGATCGCTAAAGAAGTAGAACTTAACCTCTATTATACTCCAACAAAACTTACAGAAAATTCTTTGATTTTTGATAAAACGTTGATGACAAACTGGTGGCAGAGAGGATATAATGCAGCTGCAAAACGAATTGCATTAAGTAAAATTGAATACCTGCCCTAAAGAGGAATTACATCATTTCTGAAACCTCTTGTTTTAAATAGAGCATCGCTTTTTGAGAAGGAGACGTTTCATCCATAAAATGCTGGATGATGGTTTCCCTTAATTTATTGGCAGTATCTACTTTTTCATTCATTGCCGCTTTTCTAATGATTTGAATGGTCGCATTTTTAGCAGCATTAATCATATTCCAGCAGTCATTTGTAATATAAATTTGCTGAGCGATATTATGCTCAAATTCCTGCTCAATATTTCTTGTTAGTAGCTTTTCATACTCCTCAACGTTTTCAGAAAAAGGGGTAATTCTCACCAAGAGTTTGTTTGGAGCGATGCGTTCTAAAAATAAGGTAAAGCGTTCATATGCCTGCAATCGCAAGGGTAACATGTTTTTTTGCGCCTCCCTTTGGAGTAAAAATCGCCTGCGTCCTTCTTCACTTGCAGTATGTCCTTTAAAAAAATAATAAGCTACAACTCCCACAACGATTGCGGGTAATAGGTAAGCAAAGTAACTAAGTGTTTGAGAAAATTCTTCCATAAGCCTTTTGGTTGCCACGAAAATAACCAATTTTAAAATAAAATGACAATTTGGGGTAACAAAATTGAAGGGGATTTTATTTAAGGGAAATAACCTTAAATTTTTTTTATTATGAAAACAAAATTATTACTTCTTTCCTGCTTTTTTATTGCCTTTACAGCAAGCAGTCAACTTCAGAAAAACATTGGAGTGAGTTCAAAAAACTTTCACAATGTAAATGCCGAACCCATAACCATTGGTGCAGCCAATGACGTTATTTCCGCTTCCAATCTATTTGACGCCTCAATGGGAGGCGAAGAGCTTACTCTTAAAAGAATTGATGCATCAGGTGCTATCGTCTGGATAGAAACATACACAAACACGGCAATTGGTCGAGCACGGGTTTTTGATATCACCACACATCTCGACCTGATTTTTGTAGCGGGGTCCATCAATGACTCAGGAATGAACCGTTCATTCATTGCTGTGGTCGACGGTATGAACGGTAATTTACTGAATGCAAGAATTTTTGATGTTGTGTCGCCCAATTTTCACGCTACACCTTTAAAAATCATATACACCGAGAGTGACGCTACCGGAAACTCCATACCCGATCCCGGCCTTGTGGTTGCAGGTTTTTTTAGTACTTGTCCTCCCATCGATATCAACTGCGGTCTAAATGCAGGGTTTGTTATACGAACAGACCTGAGCCTAAATGTTTTATGGTCAATTGAGTTAGAATCTATAGTAACCAGTTCACTGGATTATGATTTCATCAATGGTATTACTGAAACATCAGACGGCTACCTTCTAACCGGAAGTGTAACGGGTGAATCTGCTGTGCCCGGCATATTTCAACAAGGGGTGCTTGCACATAAAATTGACTTTATGGGGTTAACCCAATGGGACAGTAGCTATCTTTTTGGAAACTCAAACGATGTGAGTGTGGACGCTTATTATGATAATGGTACCAATGAAATTTATATGCTAACGAATTATTCCTCTTCCCATCATTTTGGTGTCACAGTACTCGACAATGCCACAGGAGCCATTGTCCCCGCAAAATCCTGGTTTGCTTCCTCGCCTTTTCTTGACTATTACGGATTCAAAATTCTCGAGTCTGGCAGCAGTGTCAACAATCTGGTAATTCAGGGTTATAACAGAGACAATAACATAACCGCTACTTTAGATCAAACCAATCCTTTTGTCTATGAGTTTAACAAAGCGACGGGAAACCAAGTGGGCGATAGTTACCAGTATTTATTACCCCATACAGAGCCAATGGGCGATGTATTCAATTTCTGGAACGGCCAGATGCCCACAATTTATTATCCAGATATGGGCTTTTTGTACATCGATACTGCCGGAAACGCAAGCTATGCTCTAGGTGGGTACAGGACTGATTCCACAGGTTTTACCAATATCGAACTATTTGCTACGCCTTTGAACAAACTCAATCAATGTGATCAGGTAAACTTGATATTTACAGTCAATCCATTGCCGGCTATAACTGCAATTACAACGGTATCTTCAGGAAATACACCTGTATCTTCCGTTTCTCTGGTCTTGAACAATACTTCGGTAACCTTTGCAGAAAACAGTTGTGACCCTACCTTATCGACAGGAAGCAATCAAGTTTTAGATGTAAAAATGTATCCAAATCCTTCAAAAGATTTTGTTTATTTTTCGGGTGAAGGGGTAGCTTTTATAAAAATAGTTGATTCTTTAGGAAGAGTTGTTCTGGAAACAAGCGATTTCGATAATTCAAACGGTTTGTTTGTGGGAGAACTCAACAAAGGTATCTATTTTGTTATGGTTACGGGATCAAACAATCAAAAACAAATGATTAAATTAATCAAAAAATAATTTAAAAATTTACTTCTTTAAAGAAAAGCCAACGGTCTTAACGATTGTTGGCTTTTAGTTATTTACCGCCTAAATAAGGACAATTCATCAATGACTCCATTCCTTGAAAAGGGACACTGTCTTTTTTATATTGATAAGCCAAACTCATATTTGAGGAAATATTTATATCATCTGCATTCACTTCTATGTCATCCATGGTAAACTGGCAAGGGTGCTCATAGCCACTAGCGTGTGTGATTTCTATAAGTTCTTTTTTAAAAGTTTTAAAATACTGAAAGGCCATATCAGATTTTAGAGGAACATGAATTCCATTTTGCAACCACTTTTTTTGAGTGGCAACTCCACTGGGACATCGGTTTGTGTGGCACAGTTGCGCTTGTATGCATCCAATACTCATCATCGCTTCACGTGCTACGTTAATTACATCAACACCCATACCAAATGCCATAGCAGCCACTCCCGGAAAGCCCAATTTTCCACTTCCAATAAAAACAATGCGGTGGGTGAGTTGTCTTTTTTGAAATACCTTATACAGTTCAGAAAATCCATAAACAAAAGGTAATGAGACGTGGTCTGCAAAACTGGGCGGTGCAGCTCCTGTTCCTCCTTCGCCACCGTCAACGGTAATAAAATCGGGTCCCTTACCGCTTTTTACCATGATATCGGCGAGCTCTTCCCATTGTTCTAATTTGCCAATTGCGGCTTTTACGCCCACCGGCAAACCTGTCGCCTCAGCAATTTCTTCAATAAAACTCATTAATTCAGGAACCGTATTGAAAGCGGTATGATTGGGAGGAGACAATACATCTTTGCCCACTTCCACACCTCTAATCTCTGCAATTTCCTTGCTTATTTTTGCTCCGGGAAGCACACCGCCTTTTCCGGGTTTAGCTCCTTGTGAAAGTTTAACCTCGATAGCTTTTATAAAGGGATTGTTGTTGACCAATTCAACCAATTTTTCCATAGAAAAATTTCCCTCCTTATCTCTCACACCAAAATATCCGGTTCCAAAATGAAAAACAACATCAGCCCCACTGCAATGATATGGAGATAAACCGCCTTCGCCGGTATTGTGATATGCACCTGCTTTTTTACATCCCAGGTTTAAAGACTCAATAGCTTTTGCCGAAAGAGCTCCAAAACTCATTGCAGACACATTAATGATGGAAGCCGGGCGGTAAGGGCGTCTTCTGTTATTGTAAAGCCCCATCACTTTAGCACAAGGAATAAAACTGTTATTTGAAACATTGGGATGATTTTTTTCCAACTTATAAGGTATCATTGCATTATTGATAAAAATATGCTGATGCTTGTAAATATCGCTATCTGTCCCAAAGCCTTCATAGTTATTTTCTTTTCTTGATGAGCTGTAGATCCAATTGCGTTCAATGCGGTTAAAGGGTCTTTCTTCGCGATTGCTCGCAACGAGATACTGGCGAAGCTCAGGGCCAATTCCAATAAGAAAATACCGCAAATGTCCTATAATCGGAAAGTTATGCAATACTGAATAGCGTTTTTGCACGAAAACATCCCGTATAAAAACAAGAGCAAAAAACAGAAGTACCCATCCCCACCAGGGAATTGCTATTATTGCGTTTACAATTTCTCCCATAAATTAATTGGCATTTAAATAATCAATAGTGAGCTGAGATAAAGATTTTACACCCAGTAGCATCCCGGCATCATCAATCAAAAAATCGGGTGTGTGATGAGGGTAAGGGGTTGTGTTTCCGGGGGTCATTCCGCCAAGAAAGTAATACAAACCGGGGACTTCTTGTTGGAAAAAAGAGAAATCCTCACCTCCTGTGGTTGCTTTGACCAACTCGACATTTTCTTCTCCGGCAACGTTTTTTAGTGTTGGGAGCATTTGTGCAGTCAATTCAAGATCATTAAAGGTTATTGCAGTGTTGTTTTGAAAACTAATGGTGGCATCCCCTCCAAAAGCCCGGGCAATTGCAGGAACCATCTCGTTCATCCTTTTGATAATCATATCGCGCATTTCAGGATCCAACGTTCTAACGGTTTCAATCATTTCTGCACGTTCAGGAATGATATTAAAGCGGGTTCCGGCAGTTATTTTACCTACTGTGATTACAGCAGGTTCTTTTACTAAAGGAGATTCCCTGCTGATAATAGTTTGAAGTCCGTCAATGATTTTTGCTGAAATTAAAATGGGATCTACCCCGGTCCAAGGAGCAGAACCGTGAGTTCCTTTTCCTTTGACATCGATAACAAAACGCTCTACCGCAGCCATGGTGCCGCCGGGTTTGTAGCGAATGGTTCCCACCGGTGTACTGGAATTGATGTGTAAGCCAAATATCACATCCACATCAGGGTTTTTAAGAACCCCCTCTTTAACCATCAATTTTGCGCCACCTTCTTCTCCCGGTGGCGGGCCTTCTTCAGCAGGCTGGAAAATAAACTTCACACTTCCGTTGAGCAAGTGTTTGTTTTTTGTTAATACTTCGGCCACACCCATCAAAATAGCTATGTGAGTGTCGTGACCGCAGGCGTGCATCACACCGGTTTCTGTACCTAAAAATGTAGTTGTAACGGTACTTTTAAAAGGTAAATCATTGCGTTCAGTAACAGGAAGAGCATCAATATCGGCTCTTAGTGCAACTACTTTTCCCGGGTTATCTCCTTTTAATAAAGCAACAACTCCGGTATGAGCAACCCCGGTTTGAACTTCAAGACCTAAACTTTCAAGGTGATCTGCGATTTTTTTTGCAGTATTAAACTCCCTGTTGGAAAGTTCCGGGTTTTGATGAAAATAATGCCGCCAGTCAATGACTTTTTGCTCGATGCTCTCAATGTCATTGGCAAGAGAGGCATCCATTTGGGCTTGAAGCATACAAGAAAATAGAAATGATACTATGAATAAAGAAGCACGCATGGTAAGTTATTTTTGGAATTTATTTCCTAAAGGTATTAATTTTTGAGAACTTAGAAACCTTGTTAGTAATTATTGCATATTGTATGTGCTTTTTAAACCTCGATTTGTTATTTTCACAGCATAAAATCGAACTCTTGCAACACTACTTAAAACAATTAAACGAAGCCCAATTAGCGCCTGTATTACAAAAGGATGGCGCTATGATTGTTATTGCAGGAGCCGGCTCAGGGAAAACCCGTGTGTTGACTTATCGCATTGCTCATTTAATGGAGCAAGGAGTGGATGCCTTCAGCATTTTAGCGCTTACGTTTACCAACAAAGCTGCTCGCGAAATGAAAAAACGCATCGCCGAAATTGTGGGAGCAAGCGAAGCTAAAAACCTTTGGATGGGTACCTTTCACTCGGTGTTTGCTAAAATATTACGTATTGAGGCAGAACGCTTAGGTTATCCATCTAATTTTACGATTTATGATACCCAGGATTCTCAAAGTGTCATAAGAGCCATCATCAAAGAAATGAATCTCGATAAAGATGTTTATAAATACAAACAGGTCTATTCCAGAATTTCTTCTTATAAAAACAGCTTAATTACCGTTAAAGCCTACTTTAATAATCCCGAACTTATGGAAGCAGATGCCATGGCAAAAATGCCAAGGCTGGGCGATATTTACAGAGAATATGTAGCAAAATGCTTTAAAGCCGGTGCGATGGATTTTGACGATTTGCTTTTAAAAACAAATGAATTACTCACGCGCTTTCCCGATGTGTTGGCAAAATACCAAAACCGTTTTCGGTATATTTTAGTAGATGAGTATCAGGATACCAACCACAGTCAATATTTGATTGTGAGAGCACTTTCAGACCGGTTCCAGAATATTTGTGTAGTGGGTGATGATGCGCAGAGTATTTATGCTTTTCGCGGGGCAAACATCAACAACATACTCAACTTTCAAAGAGATTATGATGATGTGAAAGTATTTCGCCTTGAGCAAAATTACCGCTCCACTAAAAATATTGTAGAAGCAGCAAACTCCATCATCGAAAAAAACAAAACCAAACTGGAAAAAGTCGTTTGGACTGAAAATGAATCAGGCACAAAAATTCTTGTCAATCGCACGATGACCGATGGAGATGAGGGACGCTTTGTAGCAAGTTCAATTTTTGAAAATAAAATGAACCACCAACTCAAAAATGGTGACTTTGCTATTTTATACCGCACCAATGCACAGTCTAGAGCAATGGAAGATGCATTGCGAAAAAAAGACATTCCTTACCGAATTTATGGGGGCTTAAGTTTTTATCAACGCAAGGAAATTAAAGATGTGATTTCCTATTTGCGACTTATTCTAAACCCAAAAGACGAAGAAGCACTCAAACGCGTGATTAATTATCCGGCAAGGGGTATCGGAAATACAACCATCGAAAAGCTAATTGTTGCTGCTAACCACTACAAACGTTCCATTTTTGAAGTAATGGAACATCTGGATAAAATTGATTTGAAAATAAACAGTGGTACCAAAGGAAAACTTCAGGATTTTGTAACAACCATTAAAAGTTTTCAGGTTTTAAACCAAAATTACAACGCCTTTGAAATCGCCGAACATGTTGTCAAAAAAACAGGACTCGTTCAAGAACTGAAGAAAGATTCCACACCCGAAGGAATTGCACGCATTGAAAACATTGAAGAACTCTTAAACGGTCTTCGGGACTTTGTGGAAGAACAAAAAGAACTGGATCAAGCCACAGGGTCGCTCGCTGAATTTTTGGAAGACGTTGCTCTGGCAACAGACCTCGACAACGACAAAGGCGATGAAGATCGCGTGGCCCTGATGACCATACACCTGGCCAAAGGATTGGAATTTCCTTATGTGTACATTGTGGGTCTTGAAGAAGATCTTTTTCCCAGTGGGATGAGTATGAACACCCGTGCAGAACTGGAAGAGGAAAGACGCTTGTTTTATGTAGCCATAACCCGAGCCGAAAAACAAGCCTACCTCACGTATGCACAGACCCGATACCGATGGGGAAAATTAATTGATGCAGAACCCAGTCGTTTTATTGAAGAAATTGATGAGCAATACCTGGAATACTTAACTCCAATTACTGAAAACAAATACAAACCTTTAATTGATGCAGATATTTTTGACGAAATAGACAAAAGCAAACTGCGACTCAGAAAACCGGCGAATGGAACCCCACCGCGAGGACCCAGTGAGGAACAATTAAAAAAATTACGTCGATTAAGACCTGTAAATGCTTCCTCAGAAACCAAAGGGAAGATTGATAGTAACCTTAAAGTGGGATCAATGGTTGAACATATGCGATTTGGAAAAGGAAAAATCATCAATTTTGAAGGTGCGGGAGCCGATAAAAAAGCGGAAATCAATTTTGAAAATGGCGGACTGAAAAAGCTATTATTACGTTTTGCAAAACTCACTATTTTAGAAAACTAACTTTCAACTATGAGTGTTTCTAATATCATTATTATGCTGCTTTCGATATTCAGCATCTTGTTATTATCACTGCTTTTTTTTATTCCAAGTGATTCTGAAGTATATCGATTGATTGAATATTTTGATTTTATATTGTGTATTGTTTTTCTGTATGACTTTATAAATCAGTTAGTTCAGGCAAAAAATAAATGGCGTTATTTTTATACCGTGGGTTGGCTGGATTTATTGTCTTCAATACCGTTGGTGTCAGAATTCAGATTTATTCGCATATTTAGAATTTTCAGAATTTTCAGAATTATCAAATCCATCAAACTGCTTGTTGAATTTGTGATGAAAAACAAATCGGCCTCTCTTTATGGTTTTGTGGTTTTTTGTGCATTTATGATTTTAGTACTTTCTACAACAGCCGTTTTATATGTCGAAAAAGAGGTGGGCAATATCACCACTGCCGAGGATGCACTTTGGTGGAGCTTTATCACGATAACCACCGTGGGTTATGGCGACTTTTATCCCGTAACAAACATTGGGAAGTTAATTGCTTTTATTTTAATTGTTTGTGGTATTGCTACTTTTGGTGCTACTATTTCTTACATTACTGAAAAAGCCTCTAGTTTTAAAGCTAAGAACGGTTAATACTTATTCTAGAGGTAGGTGAATTAATATAAAATTTTCTAATTTTTGTTGCAAATCCAATACATCTGCCGGGCTCCAATCATCACCGTGACCTCCGTTATAAACTGTAAATGAATTTGTGATTCCTTCTGTATTTAATGCTGTAGCCAGAGCTTGACCATTGGTTAGAGGCACCAAAGGATCTTGATTTCCATAAAATAAAATGCTGGGAGCACTGGAAGCCGAAACCTGAAGTGCCGGACTCAGTGCAACCGCAAAATCTGTTCCTGCAGGGAAGGCGCTTTCATCAGTCAGCAATTGCAATGCTAAAGAAAAATTAGGGTCGTTTGCATAAAATGGGTCTGTAAAATCTGTGGGTCCCACAATATCTGCAACAAATTTTATTTGAGAAGAGGTGTCGTAAACATAATCATACATCAAAGAGATATGTGCACCGGCACTCGTGCCAATCAATCCAAATTCAGGAAGAATTTGAAGCGCATCTTTTTGAGATGTTAATTGAGAAATGACCCGTCCTAAATCCAAAAACTGGTTGGGAAATGCAGGAACTCCAATTTCGGCAAGCACATAATTGATGTTGGCAATTGCATAATCAGGGTGATGTTCCCTTAAATAGGTGACAAATTGTGTCATATCGCCTTTATCTCCCGAAGTCCATCCACCTCCGTGAACCAAAACAATGACTTTGGTTTTTTCATTTGAGCGTCCCTCCGGAAGGTATAAGTCATAGACCTGTCTGGGGTGGGAGCCATAAGTGACATTGAGTCGCGTTTCTTCCTCTAAAACTACGATTGGTTCATCTTCCGGTGTTTCATCATCTGAGCTACAAGAAAATGTGAGAAACGATACTATTGAAAATAAAACAAGATATTTTTTCATTGAGGGTAAGAATTTTATCTTTAAACGAATAACTTTGCCTTTTATGTTATTTAAAACCCAAAGTAATGGCTAAGCTAATAAAACTTTATGAAGAAAACCCCAATGAAAAGCAAATCCTTGAAGTGGTAAAAGTGCTTCGTAATGGAGGAATTATTATTTATCCCACAGACACAGTTTATGGTTTGGGTTGCGATATTAACAATAACAGAGCCCTGGAGAAAATTGCCCAATTAAGAGGTGTAAAGCTTGAGAAAGCAAATTTTTCATTTGTATGCGAAAGCTTGAGCAATGTTTCAGATTATGTAAAACAAATGGACACCGCGACCTTTAAAATCTTAAAACGTTCCTTACCGGGACCCTATACCTTTATTTTAGAGGGCAATAACAATATGCCATCAGTTTTTAAAAAGAAGAAGACAGTGGGTTTGCGAGTTCCTGATAACAATATCGCCAGAGCCATCGTGAGAGAGTTGGGAAATCCAATAATTTCAACATCCATAAGAGATGAAGATGAGGTGATTGAATACACCACAGACCCTGAGCTGATTTTTGAAAAGTGGGAAAACCTGGTTGATATTGTGATTGATGGAGGCTATGGAGGTAACATTCCTTCAACCGTAATTGATTTAACACAAGGGGAACCACTTTTGATAAGAGAAGGAAAAGGAAGTTTAGAGATATAAAAAAAGTCCGGATAAACCGGACTCTTTTCAATTTCATTCAACTTAGAACTAGTTGATAGCAGGGTCTTTTAAACCATCTTCAATCATTTCATAGAATTGATCTAACTTAGGTAATACCACAATTCTTGTTCTTCTGTTTTTAGACTTTCCATCTGCGGTTGCATTACTGGCGACAGGCACATACTCACCTCTACCACCGGCTGTCATTCTAGCAGGATCTACACCAAAATCTTTTTGTAACATTCTCACTACAGAGGTTGCTCTAAGAACACTCAAGTCCCAGTTGTCTTGAATACCGGGGCGAGAAATTGGCACATCGTCTGTATGACCTTCAACTAAAAATTCGAAATCGGGCTTGCTTTTTACTACCTGAGCAACTTTTCCTAAAACTTCTTTGGCTCTGCTGGTTATAGTATAGCTGCCACTAGAAAATAAAAGTTTGTCTGAAATGTTGACATAAACAACACCTTTTTCAACACTAATTTCAATATCTTTATCGTCCAGATTGCCAATAGCACCTTTCAAACTTTGAACAAGAGCTAAGTTTACAGAGTCTCTTCTGGTAACAGCATCTTGCAGTTTTCTGATTGTTAAATCTTTTTCTTTCAGACTTTCAAGAGATTTTTCAAGGTTTTCGGCACCTTTTTTGGTTAAATCTGTAAAGTCCCCAATACTTCTAATCAAATCTTTGTTAGTAGCATTTAAAGAAGCTACTTGACTCTCTAAGGAGTTTGCTTTTGCCTGAAGAGAGGCTCGTTCTTCCAAACAACTATTGAGCTTTACAGTTGCTGTGTTGAGAAGATCCTGTGTGTTTTTGTGTTGGTTTTCAAGCTCTGCATATTTCTTTTGAGATACACAGGATGAAAATAGAAGCGCAATTACACTTCCGAATACAATGAGTTTTTTCATAATTTTTTTGGTTTTTGTTTATAGTTAAATTGAATCCAAAATTATCAAATATTAAGCCATATTTTAAAAAGCTTAACAATAATTTAGGTTATTTATTTTATAATTTTTTAAATGATTTAATTCTTCTTACAAAATACGAAAAAACAATGGATTTATGGTGGTAATAGGTCTCTTTTTTTTCAGATTCAGTACGTTTTTGCATCATTCTTTTCAGATTTACATAAAAACTATAATGGGCTTTTAGAATGGCAAAAAAATGAGCGAGTTTAAAACTGAGAATAAATTGAATTCCAGCGAATCCATCAAGAATCATTCTAATCAATACCCGACTTATAATTTTAGACTTGGGAGAGTTTTTTAGAAGATTGAAAAGTGAATTTCTAAAGTTTAAATAGGTTTTTTTAGGGTTTAAATTTTCAAGCGTTCCTCCTCCCAGGTGATACACTTTTGAATCTCCCACACAAAGGGTCTTGTGGTTTGAATTAAACAAACGCCAACACAAATCAATTTCCTCTTGATGTGCAAAATAGTCTTCATCAAAACCTCCCACTTCCCAAAAAGCATTCTTTCTCAAAAATAAACAAGCCCCACTTGCCCAAAAAATTTCTGAAACTCCGTCATATTGCCCTTTGTCTTTCTCTAGTGTGTTGAACAACCTTCCTCTACAGTAGGGGTAGCCAAGTTTATCAATAAAGCCACCCGCTGCACCGGCATATTCAAAATAAGATTTATTTTTATAATCTAAAATTTTAGGTTGTGCCGCCGCAATTTTTGAGTCGCTTTTAAAGTGTTCTATAACAGGAGCCAACCAGTTTTGTGTTACTTCAACATCAGAGTTTAGTAAAACAAACAAATCGGCTTCAATTTTTTTTAAACCCTCATTGTAGCCTCTGGCATAGCCAAAATTTTCATTGTTTAGAATGAGCGTTACTTCCGGATAATTGGTTTTCAAAAAAGGGATGGAATCATCGGTAGAAGCATTATCAACCACATAGATTTCTGCTTCAGCTTTGGAGTACAAAATAACACTTGGAAGAAATTCTTCTAAAAGTTTTTTGCCATTCCAGTTTAATATGACTACTGCTGTTTTCAATTTTGTAAATGTAGTGAGAAGATTGATTTATTTCTCAATTTTCATCAATGTCTGTCTTGATAATCCGGAATTTCTCTCAGGAATTGATATTTTTCATTTTCATAATCCAGTTGGCAATAATAATGCGCAAGTCCATTGGTTACCATTAAATAGGTGGCATTCAAACTCAAGTTGTAACGTGCTACCTGGTCGAACGTTTCCTGGGAAATGGTAATATGTGGCGCTTTACATTCTACAATTAAATAGATGCTTCCGTCTTTATTAAAAATGACCACATCATAACGTTTTTTGGTTTGATTTAACTGAAGCTCTTTCTCCACATTGAGGTGGCTTTTTGGAAAGTTTTTTTCAGTAATTAAAAACTGAACCACATGCTGACGCACCCATTCTTCGGGAGTAAGAATGACAAACTTTTTACGTATTTCATCAAAGATGGAAATTTTATTTTCGCTACTTTTGAATCGAAAGTTGTACTTGGGAAAATCAAGTTGTTGCATATCACAAAAGTCATAATTTTTTTTGAATGGAAGAAGTAAAACGCATTGTTAATCAGTTAAAATCCGGAACCATAAAACCCATATACTTGCTCACAGGCGAAGAACCTTATTTTATTGATTTTCTTTCAGATTATATCGAAAAAAACCTGCTTACTGAGGATGAAAAGGCCTTTAACCAAATGATACTCTATGGGCGCGATGTAACTATTGATGAAATTGAAAGCCATGCAAAACGCTACCCTATGATGGCAGAACGTCAAGTAGTTATTGTAAAAGAAGCTCAGGAATTAGCCAGAACAATCGATAAGCTCGAGGCCTATTGTAAAAATCCTCAACCTACAACGGTACTGGTCATCTGCTATAAATATAAGAAAATCGATAAACGAAAAACGCTTTACAAAACGATAAAAGCAAAAGGGGTAATACTTGATGAAAAAAAACTTTACGACAACAAAATAGCTCCCTGGATTTCTAATGTGTTGGCCTCAAAAGGCTATCAAATAGCCCCAAAAGCCGCTGCTATGCTCGTAGAATTTCTTGGAAATGATTTGAGTAAAATATCAAATGAACTGGATAAACTCACGCAAATTCTCAAACCCCAACAGCAAATTACACCAGATTTAATCGAACAAAATATTGGAATAAGTAAAGATTATAACAATTTTGAATTGCAAAATGCCATTGGAGCCAAAGACATCAATAAGGCTTTTAGAATTATCAACTACTTTGCTCAAAACCCCAAGGATAATCCATTAGTGATGACCGTTGCCTTGTTGTACAGTTTTTTCTCCAAAGTATTAAGATACCATGCTTTACCAAATAAAAACACCGCAGCAAAAGAGCTAGGATTAAACCCCTATTTTCTTAAAGATTATCAACTGGCTGCAAAAAATTACCCCATGAGAAAGGTGAGTGCGATTTTAGCAACACTCAGGCAAACCGATATGAAAAGTAAAGGAGTGGGAGCAGCCGGGGTGAGTGATGGAGATTTGCTCAAAGAACTTCTTGTTGATATTTTTAACTAGATCATTTAATTACTTTAATTTTGTCTCTTTATTTTTTAATATGACCAAAACCAAAGCCTGGCTCAACGCCGCTCGTTTACGCACACTTCCCTTGTCTTTTTCAGGAATTATTGTTGGATCTGCGATGGCACTCAGAGAAAACGCATTTGAAACCTCAATCTTTATTTTGGCATTGTTCACCACACTGGGCTTTCAGGTTTTGTCAAATTTTGCAAACGATTATGGTGACGGTATAAAAGGAACCGATAATGACGAGCGGGTGGGACCCAAACGTGCCCTGCAAGGCGGTTTGCTTACTGAAGCTGAACTCAAAAAGGGAATGTCAATTACCATCGTGCTCACGCTCTTTATGGCTACTGTATTGATATATGTATCTTTTGGTTTTGAAAACCTAAAGTATTTTCTCTTGTTTATGCTGCTGGGTGTCGCCGCTATCATTGCCGCAATCAAATATACAGTGGGCGTAAATGCTTATGGATACCGTGCAATGGGTGATGTTTTTGTGTTTGCGTTTTTTGGGTTGCTTTCTGTATTGGGAAGTTATTTTTTATATGTTCAACAACTTTCTTTTATGGTGCTTTTACCGGCCATTGCTATTGGACTTTTAAGCACGGCTGTTTTAAACCTGAATAATATGCGTGACCGGGTTTCTGATGCCAAGGTCAATAAAATTACTATCCCTGTACTGCTCGGAGAAAAAGGAGCCAAAAAATACCACGCTTTTTTGTTACTGGGCGCTTATGCAGCAGCCTTTTTTTACTTCTATTTTTTTGGATTTAAGTGGTGGCAGTTTTTACCATTGCTCGCTTTTCTTCCTTTGCTAAAACACTATAGTGTTGTTATGATTAACAGAAACCCGGCTGCATTGGATCCAGAGCTGAAAAAAGTATCCTTGAGCACCTTCTTTTTTGCGGTATTGTTTTTTGTTGTCTGCATTTTTTAAAACAATTTTTAGACTTCTCCATCTTGATTTTAGTATCTTTAAGTCGTAAACATAAAACCCTTAAAGATGAAAATAACATACTTTGGACACAATAGTTTTGCACTCCAAATTAAAGGAAAACACATACTTGTTGATCCCTTCATAAGCGGGAGTCCTTTGGTAAATGGAAAAATAAACATTCAGGATTTGAAAGCCGATTATATTCTGCTCACTCACGCGCATCAAGACCATACTCTCGATGCTGAAGCCATAGCCAATAACACGGGAGCGGTCATTGTAAGCAATTTTGAAATCGCCACACACTATGAAAATAAAGGTTTGACTGTACATCCTATGAATCACGGGGGTAGCTGGGAATTTGATTTCGGAAAAGTAAAATATGTCAATGCCATTCACACCAGTTCTTTTCCAGATGGAACTTATGGCGGCCAACCCGGCGGATTTGTCATAGAAGGCGAACATAAAAACATTTATATTGCCGGCGATACTGCCTTGACTATGGATATGAAACTCATCCCCTTGCACACTAAGCTTGACATCGCCATTTTACCCATTGGGGATAATTTTACAATGGGTGTTGACGATGCCATTATCGCTTCCAATTTTATAGAATGTGATAAAATAATAGGTTGCCATTATGATACCTTCGGTTATATCGAAATTGATCACGAAGAAGCCAAACGCAAATTTTATGACGCCGGTAAAGACCTGATGTTGCTTGAAGTAGATGAGAGTGTTGAGCTTTGATTTTTGTATAACCTTTGTGACTTGGTGCCTTTGTGGCTATAATAAATGAATTCCAGATTCAAAAAACACATCCTAAAATTCAAAAACCCCAGCGGTACATCTCGCGGCGTTTTAAGTACCAAAGAAACCTGGTTTTTAATCATCTACGACGGTGACAAAACCGGGATTGGCGAATGCGGAATTCTAAGAGGGCTTAGTATCGACGACCGTCAAGATTATGAAGAAAAGTTAAAATGGGTTTGTAAAAATATTTATCTGGGAAAGGAAGCCCTTTACAATAAATTAACCGAATTTCCATCCATCCAAATGGGATTAGAAACCGCATTTCTTTCGCTTAAAGCGAAACATCCTTTTACTTTGTTTCCTTCAGATTTTACCGATGGCAAGTCTTCAATTCCCATCAACGGACTGGTTTGGATGGGGGATAAGACCTTTATGAACTCACAGATAAAAGAAAAAATTGCATCAGGCTTTAAATGCATCAAAATGAAAATTGGCGCGATTGATTTTAAAACCGAAATAGAATTGCTTAAAACGATCAGAAAAGAATTTTCACCCTCAGAAATCGAATTGCGGGTAGATGCCAATGGAGCTTTTTCTCCGGAAGAAGCCCTAGAAAAGCTCAAACGTCTTTCAGAGTTTGATTTGCATTCTATTGAGCAACCCATAAAAGCAGGCCAATGGGAAGCTATGGCAAAACTTTGTGAACAGACGCCCTTGCCTATTGCCTTAGACGAGGAGCTCATTGGAGTTTTTCAAGATTCCCAAAGAATAACACTTCTTCAAACCATTAAACCACAATACATCATTTTAAAACCCAGCTTGATTGGCGGCTTTCGCGCAAGCGATTTTTGGATTAAACTTGCTGAAAATCATAATTGTGGCTGGTGGATGACCTCGGCACTCGAAAGCAACGTAGGTTTAAATGCCATTGCCCAATATACTTTTACAAAAAATAGTAACTTGCCACAAGGTTTAGGAACCGGTAGTTTATATACAAATAACATAGACGCACCCCTTAAAGTCGGTAAGGGGCAATTGATGTATGAACCTGACGGAAGTTGGGATTTAAACCTGCTTGATTGATGAAAAAAGATTAAAAAAAGGCAACCATATTCAGGCATGCTCAAACCATTAACCATTAACCATTAACCATTAACAAGTTTGAAAGATACGTTAAGACATCAAGGAAAAAGACAACAACTCGTTAAAACAATAAAAGCCAAAGGCATTCAAAATGAAACTGTTTTGAAGGCAATTGGGAAAATCCCCAGGCATTTATTTATGGACTCCGGTTTTGAAGATCACGCCTATGAGGACAAACCTTTTCCCATTGGTGCAGATCAAACCATTTCTCAACCATACACTGTAGCAAGGCAAACTGAATTGCTCGAAGTGAAAAAGGGAGATGTTGTTTTGGAAATAGGTACCGGAAGCGGCTACCAGGCTGCAGTGCTTCTTGAAATGGGAGTTGTGGTTTACACCATAGAACGTCAGCGAGAGTTGTTTAAAAGAACAAATTTATTCCTGCCAAAAATTGGTTACAGACCCAAGAAAATGATTTTTGGAGATGGATACAAAGGGCTGGCAGAGTTTGCCCCTTATGATGGGATTGTTGTGACTGCAGGAGCTCCTTTTGTGCCCAAACCTTTAATGGAACAACTCAAAGTGGGAGGGAAGCTGGTCATTCCGGTGGGAATTGATACACAAATTATGACCGTCTATACCCGAAAATCTGAAAAAGAGTTTGAGAAAAAAGAGTATGGCGAATTTCGGTTTGTGCCGCTTTTGGAGGACAAAGTTTAAGTCTGTTTAAAAAAACTACTCAATAATATTCAAAAACTTCAATCCAAAAATAAAAGCCCCTTTGTCATTACCTTCAAAAAAGGAGTGAACATAATCCAGTCTTAAAAACCGAAATTTTCCAAAACCCAGGTTGTCCATCCCGATAGAAATCTCTGAGTAGGGTTTGTTGTTTTCAGTGCTTAAAAAATGAGCTCCGGCCACCAGATTGTAGTTTAGTTTGTTTATCAAAGGAAGCTTGCCTAATATAAACCCTTTAAAATCGTGCTCCAGATGTCCTTCAAAATAACTGCCGTTTGTGCTCAACGCATAATAAGGCAGTAAATGAAACACATTGGTATAACTAAAGGTAGTACCCACCCGGGTTTGGTTTCCATTGAAATGTTGATAATCTGCAAACGAAATGTCATTGCCATTAATGAAAGTACCCGTTTTTAAGTTGTAACTCAGTCGCCCTTTATTTTTCAGGTTTACAGACTGAAAAATCCTCATATGCAGTTGGTCAAAATCATAGTTGCTGTTTGAAGCGGCAAATCCTTTGGTATAGAAGAAATTAATAGCGGGATATGCACCGGTGCTGATGTTGAATTTCCCATCGGGATAGGTCATGTATTTTTGACCAAAACGAATGGCAAATGCAAGGCTTGTTTTCCAAATGTGATGTGAATCAATGGCCGCATTTTCAAAATCATCGGGTGCTAACGGATTGTTTGAGGTATAACTCACACCTTTGTTTCTAATGGTAACCTGGTTTGATTTGTTGAAAAGAGGATCCCGTTCTTCATAGCCCAAACCTGCCCAGAAACTCAAACCATTAAACAATTCCTGACTGTAATTAACGCTCGCATAGGTGAGGTCATAGGCTTTTAAGAAATTGCGTTCAAAAAAGAGACTGCTCACCGTGTTTATGAGTGGCGAAATGGGTTCTGAAGTGTTAAATTGTTGCACCTTTTTTCCGCCCGAAACACTTATTGTATTTCGCTTTAAGCGATTGAATCGTTTGGAAACGCTCCCGCTCAAACGCAATTTATCATCAGCAAAACCATAATTACCATCAAGATTTGCAGAAAACACACGGGTTCTGTTCTCGTCATACCATTTAGAATAGGACAAACCACTGCTAATATTCCAACCTTGTAAGGTGTTGAAGTTCACGTTCCTCATAATCCCTTTGTAACTCAAACGCCATTTTTTATAAGTGTTTGAATAACTATAGCCCGTGATAGGGTCTAAAAGAGAAAATTTATTTGTTTTTTGATCGATGGAATCAAGATAGGTTTTTGATTGTCTCAACGTTTGAATGCTATCTCTTCTAACGTAGTCATTGATTTCCTCATCGGTTAAAGGAACAGGACGAATTCCTTTCCAGAAAAGGGTGTCTTTTTTGTTGGCCTCGGGTTCAAAAAAAAGGACTTCGTTGCTAAAGGTTTTTGCATCAAAACCCGGATTGAAATTGTAATTGCTGTAAACGGCAGTAAATCGGCCATCGCCATTAAAGCCCATAAAGCCAAAACTAAAATCGATGGTTTGGGAACGTTTTACCCAAAATGTTTCGGTTTCATCATAGCTAAAGTTTTGCTTAAAAACCAGCTCCTCTATAAACGGAACTTGAATGGCGGTCCCATTGGTGGTGAGCTCTACACCATACAACTGCCAGCTGTCTTCCACAATGTAAATCAAGCCTTTGAATATGCGGTCGTTGGGCCTTTTTGGGATTACTCTAATTCTGTTGATGAGCTGCCCGTTTTCATAAAAGACACCTTCAAGCTTATACCTGTAGTAACTAAAAGCATTGTTTGCAATGGGAGAAACAAGTGCTGCATTGATATCGATGGTGTTTTCATAAAAACTAAAATTAGCATCACGGGCACTGTTAAAACTAAAACCGTTATCGTTTCCACTTACTTTTGATGCGACGATTCGTTCAAAAAAGTCGTTGGGTTTTTGAAAGGCAATTTTGGAAATGGTCTCGCTGAGGTACACGATTCCGGTTCGGGTAGAGTCTAAAGCACCCTCTAAATCGCCCACTTCCTGCCCCATGATTTTAACCGGAACATCTTTCATTTTCCACAAACCACGCGAATAAAAATCTGCAGTATAGGCATTGAGTTTTTCAGAATTTTGTTTGCGATTTTCTATCGCCATTCTCACGATGCGGTCTGCCGGGTTTTCACCGGAAGTGATTACAACCTGATCCAAACTAAAAGTTTCGGGGTCAAGTGTTACGTTTAGAACAACTACTTTTTTATCTAAAACCAGCTCCTTCTTTTGAGTTTTAAAACCCAAAAACTGAAAGACAATCGTGGCATTTTTTATATTGTCAAATTCTAATTTGTAATTTCCATCATCGTTTGTGGTAGTGCCTATGTAGGAGTTTTCGATATAAACATTCACAAAAGGCAACGGAGCACCTTCAGTATCAGTAACTTTTCCAATAATCTGAGAGTTCACAAGAGTTGTTACGAATAAGATACAAAAAAGTAGAAGGTGTTTGTTCATCGTTGATTGAATGATTTTTTGATGCGACTCAGGTTGCGCTTGGTATCGCGTTCTTTGATGGTATCACGTTTGTCATACTCTTTCTTTCCTTTTGCGAGTGCAATCGTAAGCTTTGCCAGCCCGTTGTCATTGATAAACAAATTGAGTGGCACAATAGTCAAACCACCGGCTCGCACTTCTTTGTGAAGTTTCATTAGTTCTCTTTTGTTGAGAAGCAATTTTCGTTCGCTTTTGGGGGCATGATTAAAATGAGAAGCGTGTGAATATTCTTCCACATTCATATTGATGACAAACAACTCGCCGTCCTGAAATTCACAAAAACTCTCGGCTATTGAGGCTTTCCCTTCTCTGATGGATTTTATTTCGGTTCCTTTCAATACAATGCCGGCAGTGAATGTGTCAAGAAACTCATAGTTAAACTTGGCCTTTCGGTTTTTTATATTGATGGTTTTTTGAAGCTTCATAGGTTGCAAAAATAGTATAATTTAATGAGAAGCCCTCATTTTATTGAGGGCTTAAGATAGATAGGTAACGTTCTAGCGATTCTTTTTCAACCTGAGCAATAAACTCAAGAAATGAATCTTTATTACCGGAAACCTGAACAGTTTCAAGGGCTTCATAATAGCGCATTCTGGACTCATAATCACCTTTTATATTAGCAATTACATAACCATGCCTGAGCAATTCTAAATTCATTACAAGGCGGGAAGTCCTGCCATTACCGTCAATAAAAGGATGTATGGTCACTAGACGCTCGTGCAACTCTGCAGCGAGTAATAGGGGATGCATCACACTTTTATTTGTTTCATACCAAATAAAAAAATCTTCCATTTGCTTACTCACCAAATAGGGTTGTGGTGGCAGGTGCTGACTTCCTTGAATCATCACTTGAACAGAGCGATATTTACCGGCCTCTTCAGGAAGAATACCGCGTAATATCAAACCGTGAATACTCAACAGTTTGCTCTCTGTAAGCAACGCATTTTTAGAAATCATATCCTTTATAAAACCAATAGCCTCTTTGTGATTGATGGCCTCTAAATGCTCACGCATACTTTTACCCGAAACAGTTAAACCCTCATTAATTACAAGGTCTGTTTCTCGCAGAGTAAGTGTATTACCCTCAATTCTGTTGCTTTCAAAAGTATATTCAATATCGAGCGCTTGAGCAATCCTGTAGCTGTCATAATTTCTTAAAGCATCGAGCTTCATTTTTAAAACATCAATTTCCTCAAGAAGCGATTGCAAACTTTTTGAAACCTTTTTTTTTGAATGGCTTATTTTATACTTTAACTCTTTTTCTGCGAGCTTTAGGGCTTCAAGCCCCACTTTGTCATCACCAATTTCATAAAGTATTTTTTCTTTCAACCAAGCAACAAGCAATTCATTATAATCCAAACGCAAAACCTGAGCCAGTTTTACTAACTGCTCACGTGTGGGCTTTCTGGCACCGTGCTCAAACTTGCTAATCAATGCCTGGTCTATTTGAGTGGCTAAAGCAACCTCTTTTAACTTTAAACCAAGTTTCTCTCTTTTATTTTTTAGTAATATTTTCATATTGACAAATAATAACTTGACAAATATAGTCAAATTTATATGAAAATAAAATTTATATTTCAAAACCCTTCTTTATCTTCTATCTTTGTAACTTAAAGCGTATGACAATGAAATTTTTTCTCCCATTTTTCTTTCTAATATTGATTTCCTGTAATCAAACCAAAACAGAGATTACAGCACAGCAAATTGTAGACAAAGCCATTGAAGTTGCCGGTGGAAATTTGTATAATAATGCAGAGGTGACCTTTACCTTCCGGAATATAATTTATAAAAGTGTGCGTCAAAACGGGCAATATTCGCTTCAGCGCATTTTGCCTGACACCCTAAATACGATTGATATAATAACCAACGAAGGCTTTTATCGCCTCCAAGAAAGTGAACGTGTTAACTTGCCCGATTCACTTGCTTTCAGGTATATGGAAAGTGTCAATTCGGTGCATTATTTCAACCAGCTGCCCTATGGCTTGAATGACCCCGCCGTAAAGAAAAAACTATTGCCGCCGGTTTCCATTAAGGGAAAAGACTATTACAAAATAGAAGTTACTTTTTCTGAAGAAGGAGGAGGCGTCGATTTTGAAGATATTTTTATCTATTGGATTTCAAAAGAGGCTTTTACAGTAGATTATCTGGCCTATAAATTTTTTACAAATCAGGGAGGAATTCGCTTTCGCGAAAGCTACAACCCACGGGTAGTTGAAGGCATTCGGTTTGTAGATTATAAAAACTTTAGGCCCAAGGAAAAGGACGTCGATTTCTACAAAATCGATCAACTATATGAAAATGACAAATTGGTAGAGCTGTCCTTGATTGAAACTCAAAAAATCAGTGTAAAGCTGTTGAATTAAATTTATTCCAAACTCAAAACCAAACCACTCACACTTTCACCGTTTTTAGTGACAATATAAAGACGGCCGTTACTACTGTCGGGAATGTTCTCGTAGCGTTCTTCTTTCAAAAGAAAATTGGCCAGTTTGGGTATGGTATTGCTGTGCCCCACAACAAGCACCCGCTTTCCTTCTGTCATTTCAAAAAAGTCTGTGTCATAAACCGTATGAGGGTCATAGGACTTAATGGGAATATTTTTTATTTCAGCAGTGGGTTTCACGGTTTGTTGAGTTCGTTTAAAGTCTGATGAATAAATGGCATCCAGTTCAATTTCAGAAAAAACAGAAGCCCAGGTTCCGGCTCTTTTTAAGCCATCTTCGTTTAGCTTTGGATCTTCATCATCGGGGTTTGTTCGGTCCTTTTCTGCGTGCCTGATAAGAAAATAAGTTGTTGTTTGTTCAAGTTGTTTTTGCTCAGCAGTTTCTTCTGTTCTAGGGCCTGAACAAGCGATGAAAAAAAGCAATAAAAAAATAGAAAAGGATTTATGCATGACGAAATTATTTGCCCAAAGATATTAAAAATGAAGCTTTTAAAACCGGATGATTCTAAATTTCGTAAATAAAATATCAATGAGAATTTTTATGAATTAGCCTTTCCTAAATTCTGCTAAGATGGAGAGTTTCGCCCACGATTGTTACAAACAGCCGGCGGGCGATTTTCTTTAGCGCCTATTAACAGTATTTTAATGTTTTTTATCAATTCTTTGGCACCCCATACCGTTTATTTTTGTTATACTACAGTAGTATTAACCTAATAAAACAGAACGATTATGAATGAAGAACAATTTAAAGGAAAATGGAATCAAGCAAAAGGAAAACTAAAGCAAAAATATGGTGAACTCACCGAGGATGATTTGCAATATGCCGAAGGTAAATCTGACGAGCTATTGGGTCGTCTTCAAGAAAAAACCGGAAAGGCTAAAAATGAGTTAATCAAAGAAATTGAAAGTTTCTAATATTTTAATCTTTATAAATGAAACAGCTAAAACCCTGACTTTTCAGGGTTTTTTTATGCTTTTTTTTCAAGGACATAAGCAACTTGGCTAAAAATAAATAAAAGCGTTACTTTCTTTTTTGAGATGACTTTCAACCTGTTTTCTTCAAAAAGCGCTTCCCATTCAGCTTCAGGTTTATTGGTATGTGGGTGACCAAAAAATTCTAAGTTCATCAAGCTGTCCATCCACCAGGTGAGGTATTTCATGACACTATTTGAATACACATCTTCCAAAACAAAAATGCGACTTTTTGAAACTCTCACCGCTTCTTGAAACACTTTTTCAGGATTTGGGCAGTGATGCAAAACAGTAATGAGCAAGCTTATGTCAAAACTGTTGCTGTCAAAAGGCAGTTTTTCTCCGTCATAGACAGTGGGAGTAATTAAGTTTGTGTTGGTTTTATCTTTAATGTCAACTGAGGTCACTTGATGACCATCTTGTTTTAAAATCAACGAAAACTGTCCGGAACCGGTTCCAATATCAATGATTTTTGATTGAGCAGGAAGGTATTTTTGAAACAACTCTTTTTTGGTTTGAGCTCTTTTTTGGTCTTTAAAGATTCTAATTTTTTTAATCAAGGGGCTTCGTTTTGTTTACACCAATTCAAGCGCGATTTTTATCATTTCTTCAAAAGTAGTCTCACGCTCTATAGAAGTCGTTTTATCTCCGGAAACTAACGAATCTGATATAGTTAAAATGGACAATGCATTGACTTTGTGTTTTGCGGCAATGGTATAAAGTCCTGCGGTTTCCATCTCTACACAAAGCACACCAAACTTAGACCACTTTTTATAACTCTCAAATTCGTCTGCATAAAACTCATCGCTGGTTAAAACATTTCCGGCTTTGATGGGAATGTTTTTTGCTTTTGCAGCTTCTACGGCTTTTTGGAATAGCTCAAAATTGGCTGTGGGTGCAAAATCGGCTCCTCCAAAGCGCAATTCATTGGTTCCTGAAGTTGATGAAGCTGCCATCGCTAAGACAATATCCCTCACCTTTATATGCTCCTGATAAGAACCGGCACTGCCCACTCTGATGAGGTTTTTAACCCCAAATTCTGTAATCAGTTCGTGAGCATAAATGGAGATGGAAGGCACACCCATACCGGTTCCCATGGCTGATACTTTCTTGCCTTTATAGGTTCCTGTATAGCCCAACATACCACGCACTTCATTAAAGCAAACCGGATTTTCAAAGAAGGTTTCGGCAATCCATTTGGCTCTTAGAGGGTCTCCGGGAAGTAAAATGGTTTCTGCGATGTCTCCTTTTTGGGCTTTAATATGTATGCTCATTGTCAGTATTTTTATTGGTTATGATATCAATACCCGAAGAAGTGCCAATTCTGTCAACACCCAACGCGATATATTCTAAAGCTGTTAGCCGATTTTTTATGCCACCGGAAGCCTTTATTTTTGCTTGATCTTTCAATACAGATTTCATCAATTGCACATCTTCAAAAGTGGCACCGCCGGTTCCAAAACCCGTAGATGTTTTTACAAAATCTGCCCCCGAAAGTAAGGCGAGCTCACTAGCTTTGATAATTTCGGGTTTGTTGAGGTAGCAGGTTTCCAATATGACTTTCAGGGTTTTATCGCCAATGGCTTTTTTAACCGCTTCAATGTCTTTCCAAACGGCGTCAAAGTTTTCACTTTTTAACCAACCAATGTTTATAACCATATCAATTTCATCGGCACCATCTGAGACGGCTTGCTTGGCTTCAAACGCTTTGGCTTTGGTACTCATAGCTCCCAATGGAAAACCAACAACACTACAGACTTTTACAGTGCTTTTTGAAAGTTGCGCTTTCGCGAAAGCGACATGGCAGCTATTCACACACACGGAGAAAAAATCATAGGTAATCGCTTCATTACAGAGGTTTTTAATGTCTGCTTCTGTGGCAAAGGGTTTTAAAAGGGTGTGATCAATGTATGTATTTAAATTTTGCATAGAGTACAAAGATATCTTTTTATCGCCTTAATTTTATGAGAATTCTCAGTTTTGGAGAGCATTTTCAGCAATCAGTATTCGATATTCTGCATTCAATAGCGTCTTCTTCCTATAAACAAAACTGGAAACACGAAACGTGAAACACCAAACACTAAACCACCGTACTTTCACTCGCCTGATTTCTAAAGACTAATTTATCATCAAACGCATCGAGTAAAATAATACTGTCTGTGGTAATGTTTCCTGCGAGAATTTCTTTTGATAGCTGGTTTAAAACTTCTCGTTGAATCACACGCTTCACCGGTCTGGCGCCATATTGTGGATCATAACCATGTGCTGCCAGGTAAGCCATCGCTTCTTCTGTAGCATCGAGGGTGATGTTTTGTTTTGCCAACATTTTGCTTAAACCTTTCAATTGCAAACCAACGATTTCTTTGATATTGGCTTTATTGAGTGGTGTGAACATCACAATGTCATCAATACGGTTTAAAAATTCGGGGCGCACGCTTTGTTTTAACAATGCCAGTACTTCTACTTTGGCGCCTTCCATAGCACTATCGATATCTTTGACAGTGTCAAATTTCTCTTGTATGTTGTGACTTCCCATATTGGAGGTCATAATGATGATGGTATTTTTAAAATCGGCAACACGGCCTTTATTGTCTGTCAAACGCCCTTCATCAAGTACCTGTAGTAAAACATTAAAGGTGTCGGGATGTGCTTTTTCGATTTCGTCAAGCAACACGACCGAGTAGGGGCGGCGTCTAACGGCTTCGGTCAATTGACCGCCTTCGTCATAGCCCACATAGCCCGGAGGGGCTCCCACGAGCCTACTCACACTGTGTCGTTCTTGATACTCACTCATATCGATGCGGGTCATCGCATTTTCATCATCAAAGAGGTATTCTGCCAAAGCCTTGGCCAATTCGGTTTTACCCACACCGGTTGTACCGAGAAAAAGGAAGGAGCCCAAAGGTTTTTTTGGGTCCTGCAAACCGGCACGACTTCTTCTTATGGCATCGCTCACTGCAGCAATCGCTTCGTCTTGGCCCACCACACGTTTGTGCAGATGGCTTTCGAGTTTAAGTAATTTTTCGCGATCACTTTGCAGCATTTTAGTCACAGGAATTCCGGTCCATTTGGCTACGACTTCAGCGATGTCTTCTTGAGTGACTTCCTCCTTAATCATACTGCTTTCCTTCTCGGCGACAAGTTTTTGTTGTACTTCCAGTTTTTCCTGAGCTTCCTTTATCTTTCCGTAACGCAATTCAGCTACTTTACCATAATCGCCCTCACGCTCAGCGCGTTCGGCTTCAAGTTTGTATTCCTCTATTTCGGTTTTGATGCTTTGGATGCTTTCTACGATTTCTTTTTCACTTTTCCATTTTGCATTCATCTCATTGCGTTCTTCTTTGAGGTTAGCAAGTTCTGCGTGGAGTGATTTTAATTTGGTTTCGTCTTTCTCTCTTTTTATCGCTTCAATCTCAATTTCCAACTGCATGATTTTTCTGTCCAATACATCCAGTTCTTCGGGTTTGGAGTTGATTTCCATGCGTAGTTTTGAGGCGGCTTCATCCATTAAATCGATGGCTTTATCAGGCAGAAATCGATTGGTGATGTAGCGTTGTGAAAGCTCTACTGCAGCAATAATTGCGTCGTCTTTAATACGCACCTTGTGGTGGGTTTCATATTTTTCTTTGATACCTCGCAGGATGGAAATGGCACTTTCGGTATCCGGCTCATCAACGACTACTTTTTGGAAACGGCGCTCCAGGGCTTTGTCTTTTTCAAAATACTTTTGGTATTCATCCAAAGTTGTGGCACCAATGGCTCGCAGTTCGCCACGGGCAAGAGCAGGCTTTAAGATGTTGGCGGCATCCATCGCTCCTTCACCGCCACCGGCTCCCACCAGGGTGTGAATTTCGTCAATAAAGAGGACGATGTTACCATCGCTGGAGGTTACTTCTTTTATCACCGCTTTAAGGCGTTCTTCAAACTCACCTTTGTATTTGGCACCGGCAATAAGGGCACCCATATCGAGTGAGTAAATTTCTTTGGATTTTAGGTTTTCGGGCACGTCACCGTCAACAATTCTATGTGCCAGACCTTCTGCAATTGCAGTTTTACCGGTACCCGGTTCACCCACGAGCATGGGGTTGTTTTTGGTTCTACGGGTTAGAATCTGAAGAATACGACGTATTTCCTCATCTCGGCCTATAACAGGGTCAAGCTTGTTTTCCCGGGCCAGTTGATTGAGGTTTTTGGCATATTTGTTCAGGGCATTGTAAGTTTCCTCAGCGCTTTGTGAGGTCACACGGTCGCCTTTGCGGAGTTCGTCAATCGCGGCATCCAAGCCCTTTTGGGTCACGCCTTGGTCTTTTAAAAGCTGCGCCACTTTCCCGCCCGATTTGAAAAGGGCTAAGAGTAAATGTTCAATAGACACAAACTCATCTTTGCGTTTTTCAGCAATAATGCTTGCGTCGTTCAACACGGTTTGTGCGGTGCGAGACAACATGAGTTGTCCGCCACTCACTTTGGGAAAACCTTTGATGGAGGCATCCAATACTTGTTGGAGTGTTTGCAGATTTACGTTGAGTTTCTTAAGTAAAAAAGGTATGACGTTCTCATCCACATTTAGCATGGATTTTAAAAGGTGCTCGGGTTCGATTTGTTGTTGCTCAAAACTTTGAGCCAGTTGCTGTGCTTGTTGCACGGCTTCCTGTGATTTGATGGTAAATTTGTTGAAATTCATATTCTTCATACCCGCGAAGGCGGGTATCTCCTTATTTAAATGTTTTAATTTTTATAGTTCAATGATTTAAGTCTAACATCTCAAATCTAATGTCTCACATCTCACTCTTCAAATCCCGCACCATTCCCAATTTACGACAAAATGTCTTAAAAATGAGGTGTTGTGGGTGACTTTTTGACTTGAAAAGTTAATTATTTAGAACAAATCTAATAAGGCCAAGGGTGGCTTTATTCTAGCCTTTGGTAGCGAGTAAGGTGGGAGTATCTATACATGAGCCTAAATTTTGACCTGTTTATGAGTTTCGAGATTTAGAGAATGCCTTTTATTTAGGTAAAATTTTCTTGCTTGCGATTCGTTTTTGGTGTAAATTTACACCAAAATTAAGAAACCATGTCAAGACAAAGCATTTCATTCACCACGCCAAATGATGAATGGTTAAGAGACCAAGTGAACAGCAAAGAATACAGCAGTAAGAGCGAACTTGTAAATGATTTAATCAGGCAGGCAAGAAAGCAGCAAGCCCAAGTTGATTGGATTAGAGCTAAATTAGAAAAAGCTGAAAACAGTGGTTTTACAAATGATAATAAAGCCCAAATCTTAAAACAATCAAAGTCTGCTTTGAATGGCTAAATACAGGTTAAGCAACGCGGCTAAAGAAGATTTAATTCGAATTCATCATTACGGTGTCAAAAGATTTGGTATGGCACAAGCTGACAAATACTTCGAAACTTTTTTTGAATATTTTGATCTTATTGCCCAAAGTCCTTATTCATTTGAATCTGTTGATTTCATTAAAGAAGGGTACAGACGTTGCGTTTGTGGAGTGGACAGTATTTACTATAAAATAAATGACGACATAGTTGAAATAATGGCCATTATTGGAAGACAAGATTTAAACACTATTTTATAATTTAGGGCGATTATCTATTATCTTTGCAAAAAAAAATATATGTCCCTCTTCAAAAACCTCTTCAACGCAAATAAATCAGAAAAAGAAGCTCCTAAAAGTCTTCCCTGGAAATCCTTAACCTCAACGTCTCAACTGGATGAAATCAGTGAACTGTCCAAAACCAAAACGGTTGTTATTTTCAAGCATTCCACCCGTTGTGGTATCAGCAGGATGGTGTTGAAGCAGTTTGAAAGGGATTTTGATTTGAAAGAAGGAAACATAGAACTGTATTATCTTGATTTACTCTCTTACAGGAGTGTTTCAGATGAAATCGCAATTCGCTTTCAAGTGTTGCATCAGTCACCGCAGCTTTTAGTGATTAAAAATGGTGTTTGTGTTACGCACGGTTCACATTATGAGATTTTGGAAATGTCGTTAAAATAAAAATCTGCGCTTATCTGCGAAATCAGCGGACTTATTTTTTCCCGCAGATTTCGCAGATGTACGCAGAAGATTCTCTAAATAGTTTGCTTTCGCGAAAGCGTTTACCTGAATTTATTTCGTTTGAGGATGGCACTTAACCTGCCTTTAATATCATCAGATGCATCAATAAGCATTTGTTCATTGGATGGAAACGGCATAAACCGGTTTCTCAACAACTGTTTGTCATCAATGCTCAGCACACGTTCATCGCCTTTGAAAGTGGCATACACATTTTCAAAAATAAATTCGGTTTCCAGAGGATGGCTGTTCATTAACTGCCTTCTTTGCACATCATAATAATCAACCTTTCCTGAGAGTGCAAGCGCTTTAGTCTGTGTGGTTTCATATAGGGTTCCCTTGACAACGATAAACCGATCGACTTTTATACGGTTGCCTAAACTGTCTAAAACATAATTCCCACTGCGGTCCACTTGATAGGTATAGCCGTCTTTGACTTCTTTTTCTAAGGGAATTTGACGTTCTTGAATGCGCTCTGGAGAGATGAGTAATTGTCTAAATTCCAAAGTTACCTCAAAATCATAATCGATATCTCTTCTGTCAATGCTATGATATTCTGTCCAAAAATCATCCAGACCATAGGTATTGAAATCCAATAGGTCACGTTCCATACGAGCAGGAATAATTTGGTTTGTTCTGTTTTTCAACATTACAAAAACATAATCGGTGCCATAGTAATGGGCTTCTCTTAAAAGTTGCTCTGCATCTTTAAAATTGGGTGATACCTTTTGGAGTTCTGAGAGCAAATTATGGGCTTTCCTGAAATCTAATTTATTGTTTCTATCCATCAACGAGCGAGACTCATCATATAAAAAAGAAGCATAATCACCCTTGGCTTCAATGAGCTTGCTGCCGTAATCAGTAAAATCAAAGTATGCTTCCCGGCCTTCTTTTATATTGTACAAAGGCATTAAGGGTCTCAGTCTGTTTTGAACCCTTTCAAGATTTGAATAGAGATATAGAATTTCTCTGTTATTTGATGCATTCCCTTCTTTTTTGAGAAACTCGATGCGCCTCAATGAAGATTCTGTCATTTTTTGAAAAGCATTTTCCAAAACAGGAATCAACTCCTGATGACTGTTTTTAGTTTTGTTTTTTTGCAGCTTTTTTATGGCAACATCAATTGCCGTTTGATAATTCCCTCTGTTGAGTTCTTTTTGACTGCGTTTGACACTGCTGCAGGATACTGCGAGCAGGATACCGATGAGTAGAAGTAATGCTCTTTTCATAATATTAGGGTTTGGTTATAAAAGCCAAAATACAATTAAGATGCCAAAAGTAACCAAAAAGCCCTTTGATCTTCAAAGGGCTTTAAAAATATAGAAGTTAAATGAAATTATGAGAGATCCAATGCCGGCAATATTTTTGTGCTGCACTCGCCAAAACCTATTCTTACATTCTCATTTTTACAGTAGCCCCTGAGGGTCACGGTATCATTGTCGTTGATAAATTTTCGTTCAGTACCGTCATTCAGTTTTATGGGTTTCTCACCCCGCCACGATAGTTCCAGCATAGAGCCGTAAGAATCTGGTGTAGGGCCTGAAATGGTACCGCTTCCCATCATATCGCCACTTTTCACCGGACAACCATTGATGGTATGATGTGCCAGTTGCTGACTCATATTCCAGTACATGTATTTAAAATTTGATTTGGTAACACAGTTGGGAGTACCGTTTTCGGGTGTAATATAAGCCTCTAATTTAATGTCGTAACTCTTTTTGCCTTTGGAGCGCAAATAGGGTAGCGGTTCTACTTCCTGCTTGGGACTTTCCACTTTAAAAGGATGTAATGCATCCATGGTTACAATCCAGGGAGAAATAGTCGATGCAAAACTCTTTGCCAGAAACGGACCTAAAGGCACATATTCCCATTTTTGAATGTCACGGGCACTCCAGTCATTGAAGAGTACCAATCCAAAAATATAATCCTCTGCCTCATCAATGGGGATGGGCTCACCCAAGTCATTGGCATCAGTGGTGATAAAGGCCATTTCCAGCTCAAAATCAACCAATTTGGAAGGGCCAAACACCGGTTTGTCTGCTCCTGCCGGAAGGGTTTGCCCATTGGGTCTGCGCACATTGATGCCGCTGGGAATGATGGAAGAACTTCTGCCATGATAGCCCACAGGAATGTGAAGCCAGTTGGGCAAAAGCGCATTTTCCGGGTCTCTAAACATCATTCCCACGTTGGTGGCGTGTTCTTTGCTGGAGTAAAAGTCGGTATAATCACCCACTTGAACGGGCAATTGCATTTCAATCTCATCCATCGTGAAGATGACACGGTCATAGTGCTTTTTATTGTCTTTAAGCGCTGTGTTTTTTTCGTCAAAAATTTCAGCTATGCGGTTACGCACCAGGCGCCAGGTTTTTTTTCCGTCTGAAATAAAATCGTTTAAAGTATCTTGGAGAAAAATATCATCGGTCAATTCTATTCCGTCAAAGTACCCCAACTGATGCAATGCACCCAGGTCGATGGCAAAATCACCAATGCGTGTGCCCACAGTAATGATGTCATCACGGGTTAAAAAAACACCAAAGGGAATGTTTTGAATGGGAAAATCGGAGTCTTTATCAACAGGTAACCAGGATTTTCTATTGGGATCGTTAGCAGTAATTGACATAATTTAAGTTTTTGTTTGTGTTGAAAAAATTCTATTCAAATATATAATTTTATGGATAGGAACCGAATGATATTCTTATTTTTGATTCAGATTTAACAAAAAATATACAATGCATAAAGACACAGTACTGTTTGACCTCATTAAGGCCGAAGAAAAAAGACAAAAAAATGGACTCGAACTCATTGCTTCAGAGAATTTTGTAAGTGAAGCGGTGCTCGCAGCGGCGGGTTCTGTACTCACAAACAAATATGCAGAGGGCTATCCCGGTAAGCGCTATTATGGCGGTTGTGAAATTGTCGATCAAGTAGAACAACTCGCTATTGACAGAGCCAAAGAACTCTTTGGCGCTGAATATGTTAACGTTCAACCCCATTCCGGCTCGCAGGCAAATACCGCGGTTTTCTCGGTATGCCTAAAACCGGGAGATACATTTCTGGGTTTTGATTTGTCACACGGAGGTCATTTGACTCACGGTTCGCCGGTGAATTTTTCAGGCAAGTTGTACAATCCCGTTTTTTATGGCGTAGATAAAGAAACCGAAATGCTCAATTATGATACAATAGAAGAAATCGCTTTACGCGAAAAGCCCAAAATGATTATAGCCGGTGCTTCGGCTTATTCACGTGAAATAGACTACAAACGCTTTCGCGAAATCGCCGACAAAGTGGGCGCTATTTTAATGGCAGATATGGCACATCCCGCAGGCTTGATTGCCAAAGGAATTCTTTCTGACCCCGTTCCGCATTGCCACGTGTGTACCAGTACCACACACAAAACCCTGCGAGGACCTCGCGGCGGAATTATCGTGATGGGTAAAGATTTTGACAACCCTTTTGGAATCAAATTAAAAGACGGAAGCCTCAGAAAAATGTCTTCACTACTCGACAGTGGTATTTTTCCCGGAAATCAAGGCGGACCCCTCGAGCACATCATCGCAGCAAAAGCGGTCGCTTTTGGAGAAGCCTTAACCGATGACTTTTTACATTATATGGTTCAGGTAAAAAAGAATGCCAAAGTGATGGCAGATGCTTTTGTCGCCAAAGGCTATCAAGTGATTTCAGGTGGTACAGATAACCATATGATGCTTATCGATTTGCGAAACAAAAACCTCTCAGGCAAGCAAGCCGAGGAAGCACTGGGTATGGCAAATATTACCGTCAATAAAAATATGGTGCCCTTTGATGATAAATCCCCATTTGTGACCTCCGGAATCCGAATTGGAACACCCGCAGTAACCACACGCGGGTTAAAAGAAGAGGATATGAAGTACATCGTTGATTTAATGGATGAAGCCATCACACATTTTCAGGAAGATGCTGCTTTGGAAAAGATAGGTAAAAAAGTAAATGAAATGATGTCAACAAAGCCGCTTTTTAGTTAACGGTTTATTTATTAAATTAGAGCTTTATCAACCACTTTTAAATCGATTCTTATGAGAAATTTATATTTGTTTTTTTTGGTTTTAGCAGCACATTTTTGCAATGCTCAGGTTTTGTTTGAAGAGAAAGCGTCTCAGCTGGGATTGGATAACAGCTCTTATGGAACCGGTATTTTGGGAGGTGGCATATCTTTTTTTGATTTTGATAATGATGGTTGGGATGACTTGACCCTCGCAACAGAAAATGGTAGTTCGGTTCGGTTTTTTAAAAACAACCAAGGGGTGTTTGAAGAAGTTTTTTTCAATATTTCAAATGACGCCCATCAAATAAAAACCGTGCAATGGGTTGATATGAATAATAGTGGTAATTATGACCTTTTTGTAACCTTTGATAACAACGCAAACAGGCTCTACAAAAATCTTGGAGGCATGATTTTTGAAGACATTACCCTGAGCGCAGGTTTATTCAATGCAAATCATGTTTCATTTGGAGCCTCCTGGGGTGATATCAATAACGATGGTTTTTTAGATGTGTTAATCACATCAAGAAATGTTGTCAATACAAATGAGTACAATATATTATTTCTCAACAACGGCGATGAAACCTTTACAGATATTACGGTAAGTGCAGGCTTGGAATTAGAAAATTATCTATCCTTTTGTGCGGCTTTTTTTGATTTTGATAAGGACGGATTTCAAGATATTTACATTGCCAATGACAAATATGACTCGCCTAATTTACTCTATAAAAACAATGGAGACAATACCTTTACCAATGTGAGTGCAATTTCAGGCACTGATATTATGATTGATGCCATGTCAACTACCATAGATGACTATGACAATGACGGCTGGCTGGATATTTACATTACCAATACCCCGCTGGGCAACGTGCTTTATAGAAACAATGGCGACGGGACTTTCACAGATGTTGCAGACGATACCGGAACCACTTTTGACAGTATAGGCTGGGGAGCTGCTTTTCTGGATGCAGACAATGACGGTTTTAAAGATTTGCACGTGGTGGGAGAGGTCTTCAATTCGCCTAATTTTATTTCTTCTGCTTTTTATTACAATAACGGTGACGACACTTTTTCAATACCCCAGAATAGCGGAATTTATGGAGAAGAATCCAAAAGTTTTTCAAACGCAATTGGCGATATTAATAACGACGGCTTTCCCGATATTGCAGTGCTTAATTTTTCTCCTTCAGAAAATCAACTTTGGGAAAACCAAAGCCCGCAAACAAACAACTGGTTAAAAGTAAAATTGCAGGGCACAGAAAGCAACAAGCAAGGCATTGGCTCCTGGATTGAAATTGCTGTTAGTGGTGAGAAACAATACAACTACACCTTACTTGGAGAAGGTTTTTTAGCACAAAACAGTGCGTCCGAATTTTTTGGAATTGGTCAAGCCTCCTCCATAGATTATGTGAAAGTTACCTGGTTGAGCGGCATTGTAGATTATATTGAAAATCCTGCTGTTAATGAACAAATTATCATTATAGAAGGCGAAAACCCCTTGAATGTGGATGATTTTCAAGGCCCGAACTCAAAGTTCACCGTTTACCCAAACCCAAGTAACAACAAAAAACTGACAATAAGCTACGTTCATTTTAATGAAACAAGCGCACAAATTGAGATCAGTACTGTATTGGGGCAGGTGTTAAAAACCATCCCTGTGACACAAGAAAAAACCACATTGAATCTTTCAGGGTTTTCAAGCGGGCTCTATTTCTTTACCTTAAAAAACGCCCATTCTCAATCGACCAAGCGGGTGGTAATCGACTAATTTTCAGGAAAAACAACGCTTTCATAAGCCCCTGCATCAGAGGGGTTTCCTCTGGGAGTACCCAACAAATCAAAAGGGACTAATTGTGTAGTTGCCGGGTCTCCAATACCATTTGCAGCAGACTCATTACTGATAAAAAGTTTGTTGTTTTGAGGTTCAAAAAACACCGGGTCTTGATTGAAAACACAGTTGGTATAAAAAGCAGCGTTAGAAAAATCAAACAAGGGGTTGTCTGCAAACTGCCCTTGGGGGTCTTCAAATCGAAGCAAACTGTTTTTAAAGTTAAAGTTAAATGCGGCTCCATCAACCTTGTTAAGGAAAAACTCGCGACCTTCACTTCCATAAATGATGCAGTTATCAAAGTTTGCTTCAATAAGGTCTGCGATTAAAATTTCGGTTTCGCTTACCTGCAAGGAATTGTCAATGACCACTGCCGGGAAATTTCGAAAGCTTCGGTTCCAGTAATTTCCAAAAGTAGAATGCCTGAAATTGTATCTTCCACCCAGCGAGCAGAATAAAGAAGCCTGACCACTGTTTGTAATCACGAGGTTTTCTGCATCCACGTTTCCGGTGCGGGCGAGAAGACCCACATTGGCACTGTTATATATTTGAGTGTTTTGTAATGTTAAGGTGGGGTTGTTTGAACCGTCGTTACTGTCCATTAGGATACCCACCACGGCATTTTTGATGGTTGTGAAATTGAATTCGTGTGCAGTGCTTCCGGCGGTAAGCCATATAGCAATCCATTGACCGGGAACATCTTCAAAACCGGGCTCCAGGCGATCGCCTTGAAAGATAATCTCATTTTCGAGTAAAACGGGGTCAGAGCTCAAGGCGCCGTTTGCTTTGATGGTTGCTTGATTGGCAACCAGTATACCGCTGTTTTCGTGAAAGTGCACCCGCGCTCCGGCATCAATCGTAAGCGTCTTGGTGGGAGGCACCGCCGCAAAACCGTAAATCACATAGGGCTTTTCATTGGTGAAGTTCAATTCGTCATCATCCAGAAAGAAGCCCTCAATGAGCACGTCGTTTCCTTCGGCATCCATACCCAAATTCAGAGTTTCGATGGTGCCGTCACCAAAGCGTTCCGGAAAGAGAAAAACGGCATCTTGAACCAAAGTAACCAATTCGACATTTTGCTGATTGCTTCCGCTGTCAAACTCAATGGCGTCTGTATATAAAAATTGTAAATTATTGGGAAAGGTGTTGATGTCAATGGTCGTTTCGATAAAAATAAAGATGCTGTCTTTGGCGAGAATCTCCACATTCTCAAACGTTTTTCCGGCGCGACCGTTGACGTTCAAACGATAAAAGGAGTTTTCACCCTGCCCCAATCGCACACTGGGGATGGAAATGTCTTCATCACTGCGGTTATAGACTTTGAGGTTGTAAGTGCTCGATCCAATGTTGGTAAAAACCGTGTCAAGATAGACGGTGTCTCTTGAAAACTCAAGATTCCCGGTACTGGGAAGGGTTTCAAAATCATTTCGGCACGAACTCCATAAAACAATCAATGAAAGCAGTCCCAAAGTATATAAAAATCTCATGTGAAGTGACGAATTAAAAATTAGTATTCAAAAGTACAAAAATAGCCCAAACGAATTAGCTATTCCCGTTTTTTATTGTTTTTCTATAAAACGTTGACTGGGGTGGAATTATTTTAAAGCGATAGTAAGAATATAGACTGTTTACTTGCTGGGTGTTGGATGACCGATGACCGATGACCGATGACCGATGATGGGGTGATGGGGGACTTGGTGATGGGGAGACCGGGAGACTGGGTGAACTTCCACGGCTCAATCTTCAAGCAAAGCAATACCGGATAAACGATAGCAAAACCAAAAAATAGAATTCCCTACAAGAAGAAATAGGATTTTCCCGAAATATCATTAATTTTAACCCAAATCTAAAAGCTAGTAAGCACCAAATAACAAGCACCAAATTCAAATCTAGAAACCTGAAACCTGAAACCTGAAACTTGAAACCTGAAACTTGAAACCAGAAACCAGAAACCTGAAACCTGAAACCAGAAACCTGAAACCAGAAACCAGAAACCAGAAACCTGAAACCTGAAACTTGAAACCTGAAACCTGAAACTTGAAACCAGAAACTACAAACCAAAACGAAGTCCTAGTCAAAGTCGAAGGCCTCTCCAAAAAGTTCTGCAAAGACCTTAAGACGAGCCTTTGGTATGGCGTTAAGGACTTGTGGGGCAGTGTGACGGGTAACAAAAACGAACGCCTCCTGCGCCCCAAAGAGTTTTGGGCAGTGAAGGACATTAGTTTTGAAGTGCGCCGCGGGGAATGCTTGGGGCTCATTGGCCACAACGGGGCCGGGAAGAGCACGCTGTTAAAAATCCTCAACGGACTCATCAACCCCGATGCCGGAAAAGTGACTATTAAAGGTAGAGTAGGAGCCTTGATTGAACTCGGTGCCGGTTTTAACCCCATCCTGAGCGGGCGCGAAAACATTTACAACAATGGCGCCATCCTGGGCTTTAGCAAAAAAGAAATTAACAGCAAACTGGACGAAATCATCGCCTTTGCCGAGCTGGAAGAATTTATCGATATGCCCGTGCAGAATTACAGCAGCGGGATGAAAGTGCGACTGGGTTTTGCCGTAGCCGCCCAAATGGAACCGGACGTACTCATTATTGACGAAGTACTCGCGGTGGGGGATTTGGGGTTTGTGTTAAAGTGTTTTAAAACGATTGATACGATTTTACCCCGCACCGCTGTTATTTTTGTTTCTCATAATATGCCGATGGTTTCCAGAATTTGTACCTCGATTATTTTGATGGATATGGGGGTTGCTAAATATCAGGGCGAGGATGTCGCCAAAGGCATTGATTTATACTACACCCGCTTTATCAATAACGAAACCAATACCGTGTTTGATGACGGCAGCATCAGTTTGGATGAAGTCCAACTGCTCGACCCTCATACCAACCAACCCACCAACCAACTGGTGTGGGGGGCTGATTTAAAATTGTATTTTAGGTTTAAGCTTAATAAAGAATTTAAAGAGGTTCCACATTTTGCTATCTCAATTTTTGATAAAGAACAACGCCCAGTAGCTTTACTTGAAACCAATAAAAGAGAAAGTGATTTAAAAGTAAATAGACGCACTTTGGAATTTCAGGTTATACATAATAAATTGCAACTGTCAAAAGGTATTTATAATGTAAATGTTTCTGTAAATAAAGAGTCAGGTACTAATCCATTATTGAGAATGAATGGTGTCTTAAGTTTTCAGTTATTACACAATGAAGAAATCTGGCCGCCATTTTTGTTGGAATCCTCTTTTAGTAATATGAATTAATAATATGTTTTTCAAAAAAAACAAACCCAAAATATTCTGTATCGGTCAAAACAAAACCGGGACCACCTCACTGCAAAAGTTTTTTCAAGACCACGGTTTTAAAGTAGGTGACCAACCTACCGCAGAGCTATTGATGGATGATTATATCAACCGCAACTGGAAACCTATTTTAAAATACTGTGAAACAGCAGAAGTCTTTCAGGACGTGCCCTTTAGTAATGACTATTTGTTTATACTTTTGGATTATCATTTTCCAAATGCCAAATTTATCCTGACCGAACGCGATAGCCCGGAACAATGGTACAACTCCATTACCAAATTTCACGCTAAGTTGTTTGGTAAAGACGGGCAGGTGCCCACCAAAGAGGATTTGCAGAATGCAACTTATCGGTACAATGGTTTCCTTTGGAAAACTTTTTATGAGAAGTATGGAGAAGTACCAGGAAATATTTATAACAAAACACATTTAATCTCCATTTACGAAGAGCGCAACAAACAGATCAAACACTACTTCAAAAACAAATCCAATTTTTTAGTTGTAAATTTATCCCAACCGGATGCCATTCAAAAAATGGCAGACTTTTTACAAATCACACCCAAATATGAGGAAATGCCCTGGGAAAATAAAACTGAAGCCATAAAAAAATGATCACCGTCACCAAAACATTCCTCCCGCCCATTGAAGAGTACCAGGCCATTTTAAAACGCGCCTGGGACCAACAATGGCTCACCAACCGGGGCGAACTTGTTTTGGAACTGGAAGACAAGCTTAAAGACTATTTGCAAGTACCTCATATCATTTGCACCAACAACGGTACGGTACCTTTACAAATCGCTTTGGAGCTGTTTGGTAAAGAAGGTGAGGTCATTACCACACCCTTTAGTTATGTGGCCACCACGGCGGCCATTGTCTGGCAGCACTGCACACCGGTGTTTGTCGATATTCACCCCGAGTATTTAACCATCGATGAAACCCGGATTGAAGCCGCCATCACCCCCAAAACCACTGCTATACTGGCGACCCACGTGTTTGGTAACCCTTGTGCGGTAGATGAGATAGACCGCATCGCAAAAAAACACAACCTAAAAGTGATTTACGATGCCGCCCATTGTTTTGGAGTTACCTACAATGGGCAATCGCTCCTTAACTATGGCGATGTGAGCACGCTTAGTTTTCACGCCACCAAACTTTTCCATACGGGCGAGGGAGGAGCGATGGTGACCACTGATGAAGAACTTCACAAGCAATTGTACAATTACCACAACTTTGGCCATGACGGCCCGCTGGCGTTTCACGGATTGGGCATCAACGGGAAGATGAACGAACTGCAAGCTGCTATGGGCCTGTCGGTATTGCCTTATATGGAGCAGATCCTGCAAAGCAGAAAGCAGGTGGTGGCCTATTATGACCAAAACCTGAATTTTAGTAAATTGCAAAAACTCAAATTGCGGGAAGGAACTGATTGGAACTATAGTTACTACCCCGTGCTGTTTGAAGCTGAGGCGAAACTGCGAGAAGCAGAACAATCACTAAATACAAAACAGATTTTTCCCAGACGCTATTTTTATCCCGGTTTACATACCTTAACCTATGTAAATCCCACTGAAGTACCGGTATGCGAAAGTGTGTACAAACGGGTGTTGTGTTTGCCGGTGAGTCATGATTTAAAAGAAAATGATTTAGATTTGATAATTTCGATACTAAATAAGGAATTATGATAATTGTTGGTGCTAAATCATTTGCAAAAGAAGTTTTAGAGATTTGTTATCAAAATAACAAACTTGAACACCTTGTTTTTTATGATGATGTAAACAAGGATATACCCGATGTATTATATGATAAATTTCCTGTATTAAAAAGTCAAGAAGTTGCAGCAGATTATTTTAAGAACACAGACAGCAGTTTTACTCTGGGGGTAGGTAATCCTAAAATAAGAGAAAAGCTATACAATCGTTTTATTGCCCTTGGTGGTCAATTTTCGGAAACAATCAGTCCAAAAGCAGAAATTGGGCACTTTGGTACTGAAATAGGAGCAGGCTGTAATATTTTATCAAATGCTGTTATCTCAAATCAGGTTTGTATTGGTAAAGGTGTCCTTGTCTATTTTGGAAGTATCATAACCCATGATGTCACAATTGGCGATTTTGTAGAAATAGCTCCGGGCGCAACTTTACTGGGCAGGTGTAATATTGGAAAAGGAACTCATGTAGGTAGCAATACAACCATATTGCCTGATGTAAAGGTTGGTGAAAATGTAATCATAGCAGCCGGTGCAGTCGTTACTAAAAATGTGCCTGATAATTGTATGGTCGCCGGAATACCGGCGGTCATAAAAAAACAGTTTTAAAATGTCTAAATTACCTTTGGTAAGTGTATGTATGATCACTTACAATCACGAAGCTTATATAAAGCAAGCGATTGAAGGGGTATTGATGCAAAACACCAATTTTGATTTTGAATTTATCATTGCCGACGATTGTTCAACAGACCAAACCGAATCGATAATAAATAAAATCATAAAAAAACACCCAGATGCTAATTGTATAAAGTACTACAAGCATACTAAAAATAAGGGTATGATGCCCAATTTTGTATTTGCTTTACAAAAATGTCAGGGCAAATACATCGCCCTCTGCGAAGGCGACGACTACTGGACAGACCCCCTCAAACTGCAAAAGCAGGTGGATTTTTTGGAGGATAATAAGGAGTATGTTTGTTGTTTTCATTTGTGTGAAACCTTGTTTGAAAAAAATAAGCATCAATTAAAAAAGCAACCTGTAAACCGAATAAAATATGAATATACTGTAAAAAACTTATTGACCTATTGGAACATACCTACAGCTTCAATTGTCTTTCGAAATGAGGAAAAGTTGAAGTTTCCACCCTGGTTTACCAAGATTGCGAGTGGAGATATCGCCTTGATTATGTTAATTTTTGATAAAGGAAAGTTTAAATTATTTGAGGAATATATGTCAGTATATAGAATTTCTGGAAAGGGAATTTCAACTTCTCACTCAAATTATAGAATGATTCATTATCGTGCAGTTTTATATTCTTATTTAAACGAATTTTTTAATTATAAATATGAGAAGGAAATTTACGATGCTTTACATTATATTTATTTAAATTATTCTGATAGCGATGAGTTAAAAATTAAACAAAATAAGCAAAGTAGGGTCATAAAACTTGCTAAAAATTTTTTAATAAAATTTAAATCAGTATTTAAGTGAAGCCTGATGTTTCCATATGTATTCCTACTTTTGAGGGCGTAATGTTTCTGGAAGAAACTTTGCAATCTATACAATCACAGACCTACCAAAACATTGAATTGATTGTAAGTGATGATGCCTCAAGCGACAATACTTTAAAAATGATTGAAGCATATAAAGAACAATCCCATTTCCCGGTCCATATTTTCCATCATACCCCTAACGGTATTGGTGCCAACTGGAACAATTGTCTTAAACACACAAAAGGTAAATACATCAAATTTTTGTTTCAGGACGATGTGATGGAAAATAATTGTTTGGAAGAAATGGTTCAAGTACTGGAAGAAAACCCAAAAGTTGGGCTTGTTGCTTCCAAGCGTGATTTTATCATAGAAGAGGACATGAAAACAGAAGAAATCAATCAATGGGTTGCTGTTTATGGAGATCTTCAAAACCATATGGATTTACCGCAACAAGACATTAGTATCTTGGATAAATCCATATTTTCTTTAAAGTCATTTTATGGGTCACCTTTAAACAAAATCGGGGAACCCAGTGTTGTGATGTTCAGGAAAAAGGTGGTTGATGAGGTGGGGTTTTTTCGTGAGGATTTAAAACAAATTTTAGATTATGAATACTGGTACCGCATCCTTAAAAAACACGATGTGGCCATTATCAACAAACCCTTGGTGAAGTTTAGATTGCATGCTAAACAGGCGACACATGTCAACAGAAACCAATCCATTGATGATTATAAAATCTATGAACAAATCCTATACAGTCAATACCTTAAACTGTTGCATCCCGAAATTAGAAAACGATTATATTTGAAATATCACCCTTTACCGCTTTTGATAAGACGAATTAAAAACAAACTGAAGCGCCTGTTAAAATGAAAACCACCATTGTCATAGTCGCATACAACGCCCTGCCTTGGATAGACCGTTGCCTTCAAAGTACAGGAAACTATCCGGTAGTGGTGGTTGACAATGCTTCCACAGATGAGACGGTGAGCCACATTCAATACAACTATCCAAAAGTTACCCTGTTGCCACAGGACAAAAATCTGGGCTTTGGACAAGGTAACAATGTGGGCCTTTCTTGTGCTTTAAAACAGGGTGTCGAACACGTTTTTTTACTCAATCAAGACGCCTATTTGGTTGACGATTGTTTGGAAAATTTAATTACTACTCAAAAGAACAAACCAAACTATGGGATTCTAAGTCCCATCCATCTGAACGGAAAAGGAGATTTGCTCGATAAAAACTTTTCGCATTATGTGCAATACAATGCCAACCCACAATTTTATTCAGATTATATATTAGGCAAACCAAAACAAGAAGTCTATGAAGTGCCCTTTGTAAATGCCGCAGGCTGGTTAATATCTAAAAAATGCCTCAAAACAATAGGTGGTTTTGACCCCATTTTTTTTCACTATGGTGAAGATGATAACTATTGTCAGCGGTTGCATTATCACGGATTTAAAGTAGGCGTAGTGCCTGCTGCATTCCTAAAACACGACCGTGAAGAACGAAAGACCAAAAAAACAGCAAAATTTAGCGAAGACGATTTCAAAAAAATAGAACGTATTTACAAATTACAGTTTGCAGACATCAATAAGCCCAAAGCAATGATTTCTTTGGAAAAAGAAGTCAAAAAATTACAAAAAACAATTTTAAAGTTAAATTTGAAACTTCGTTTTTCAGTTGCCAATCAATTCAAAAAACAGTTAAAGCTACTTAGAAAAATTAAAAAAGAAATTGAAGTTAGCAGGAAGACGAATACAACCAGAGGGAGTCATTATTTATAGTTAAAAAAGCGCCACCTCTCGGCAGCGCTCCTTTTTCACTGTAAAACACAAATTCTACAGTACTTCCACCAACTGCAGCGCATTATAGGCACCGTTGTTTAACGGGTATTGTATTCCGTTCATCTCCTGAAAAAAGGCGACTTTTAGGAAAAACAATTCGTTACCGGTACCTGTCGGTACGCCGGCAGGGGTCAGGGTCACCGTCGTCACAGGACTGTTCAGCGCCAGGTTCGTCACAGGGCTGAGTTCCAAATCCTTGATTTCGGTTGCAAAGTCCAGGTTCAAAAACCCGGAACGCAATGCTAAGTGTGTAGTACCCTGGGGCACGGCGATATGCTGAATCGGTAAAAAATCAACCAACTCAATTTCGCCGGTAGCAGTATCCAGACTGTAATCAGTCAGTAAAACACTGTCAAGCGGTGCTCCACTGTTAAAATCAAAGCCTTTCAATTCCTGCTTGCCTGTTGCTGTTGCCAGCCCGGTAGCTACATTTCTTTCACCTCGTGCAGAGGTGAGATCCTCGTTCTTCACACGAGCCATCACTTGCGTGAGCCGTGAGGTCATACGCCCGTCCTTGGCATCTTCTATCAACCCGATAACCGAGCGTCTTAAAAGCTTACCCATCCGGGCACTGTGACCGAACTCTGCACCGTTCTCGCGGGTTCGTGCAAACGCAGGATCGCTTTTAATCCTGTTTTTGCTTACGCCGCCCTTCGTGCGAACTATATACCCCTCTTTGCCCTTGTAAAAGGTAAGATCATCCAGGGTCCCGACAATCTTGATTAAGCTTCGGTTTTTAGCCATAACTTATGAATTTATGGTTATTGAATTTTGATTTTAGTTCAATAACCGGGTTTAACAATTTAATTTGTAACCCAAAAACACCGCCTTGGAAAGTGCGCACGAAAACATGTCGACCTGCTTTCAAAATTTTAATCCGCAACGGTGTCTATGAACTTACACCACAAACATACAGCACTGTTCTAAAATTCATTTTCAAAAATCACGTTGTCAGTGATTTAAGTTGAAAATAGTTGTTTTTTACGGTATCTGATCTTTCTCTTTATTTCTGACGAAAACATACATTTTTGACGTTTTAGAGCGGTAAAATCCAAACATCCAAAGTCTCATAACAGCCCAAAAAATAAAGCCCATATAGTTTTTTCACCACGCGTCAATACGCCCCTCACCTTAGAAGAGGGGCTGGGGGTGAGGATAAAGTTTAAAGCTCCTTAGGAGATGGTGTATAGATGGTGTATAGATAGTGTATGGATAGTGTATGAGGAGTGTATGAAAAACCCGCCTCACTAATAAGCGTCAAAGCAACCGGTGGTAACAAAAAAGAGATAGTAAAACCTGTTTTTAAAACATCCAAATCAATCCCCCTCCTTGGGAGGGGCTAGGGGAGGACCCTCTGAAAGATATATTTCCATTGAACGTCACACTTCATTCAAAGTATGCGGACTGTATGAAAAGAGTGCAACTGGAAATATATTTGAAAAATAAGATGTTTTTGTCCACCCTCTAAAGCTTGTTCCGTATTTATTTTGGGAGCCGGGGCAATAGAAAAAAACAATTTCATATTTAGAAAAACTCCCTACTTAAAAAACATCAGTTTTGATATTTTTATTCTGTATTCTGACCCAGGAGGGGTCACATATTTGTAATAAATAGAAAAATATCCAACCCTTTTGGCAGCATTTTTTGCTGGTTGCAAAAAGGATGACAAAAACGTTCAAACCGATAACTCTTTATAAAATTGATCACCACATTAATTTTGGCTCAATTTATTAGACTTTAGTACATATGTATCTAATAATCAGCTAACTGTTGAAAACTTTGTTGATAAATAAGTCATGAAAAAGATACGAAACCAAAAAATAGAATTTATTTTTATAATTCGTTTGAATAATAAAATTTATGCTAATAAAAAATACAACAACCATCAGTCGCTTTTTCAAGGTGTTACTGCGGGTTTTAAAATATATTTTTGAAATGAAATTTCATCGGATTGACATCAAGTCCAATGAAATTGCTAGTATTTTTGAAGTTTCTGAAAGCACTGCCAGAGAGTGGATCAGAGAAGTAAAGGCAGCTTTCAATAAAAATAGAAAACAAAAAATCACCATCGCTGAGTTTTGCAGCTATAAAGGTGTACCATATAAATCAATATTTTGTCAAATAAATAAAATGAAGGTCAAAGAATATGATACCTTGCTAAATGAAGGATTTATAGAAGAACCCAAAATATATTTAATGCAAAAATCAGATTGATTTAATTTTTAGCAATTTCAGTACAAGACAAATTAACGAAATGGCCCCATCAGAATCAATGGTTCATTTGGCGCTACCCTTTTCCTAACCGTCAAAATTGAAATTTCAATCAACCCCGCAACCTTTCATCCTCCGTAGCTTCAGCAAAGCAGGACGAAAACCCAAAAACTCAAAGACGCACAAACTCAAAGACTCACAAACTTTTCCTATTTTTACACGGCCAAGCGTTTAAAAAATGACCGGTGGATCTTTTTAGCGAAGCAGTCATTGGGCGCAAGTACATAATTACAATAGACAAAATATAAAAATGACCAATACCCCTTCCGGCATCACCCGGCAAAACCGGGCGCATTATAACGAGCGTTATAAAAATGTGTCAATTACCGGCATAGAAAGAACACTCAGTCGCCTTGATGCCTATCTGGATGAAGTTACGGTGACAGACACCAGTTGGGTCGCCATGTTTAGAAACGATTTTAGAAACCAACTGCAGGGCAAAAAAGTGCTGGAGCTGGGTTGTGGTGATTGCCGGTTGGTGGCCATCATGGCTGCTTTGGGTGCTGAGGTAACCGCCAATGATATTGCAGAAACAAGCGGAGACATCATTGCAAAAATAAACGCATCGGGGCTGTTGGATAAACCGCTTGCTTTTGTGCAAGGTGATTTTTTAGAACAGCAGTTCCCGCCTCACACTTTTGATTGGGTGGTGGGCAAGGCCTTTGTGCACCATCTCACCCACGAGCAAGAAGCGGCCTGTTTCCTAAAAATAAACACAACAGGGCTTTTCGCCGAAAGGCATATCTTTGGGAGGCAAAATGGCCATTGTTTATACAGCGCACCTTTGCCCGGGCACAAACGGTGATTTTTAGGAAGCCGAAAGTTTAAATTCCTTTGATTTATGACTACAGGACGTATAACGTTAAGACGGTTTTCAAGTAGTACCTTGGCGCTTCTTTGTGGTTGACCTTTGCGTTTTCTTTGCGTGAACCACTGCAAGAGTAAGTAAATTTCAAATTTCAAACTTCAAATTTGAAATGACCAATTTGAAATAGTACATTTGAAATGATAAATTTGAAATTTCCCTGATAAGTGAACCAAGAGCCTTTAGTTTCTATAATCATCCCTACTTTCAACCGTGCCCACCTCATTGGCGAGACTTTGGACAGTGTGTTGGCGCAAACTTATACTAACTGGGAGTGTATTGTAGTGGATGATTTTTCAACAGATACAACTTCAGCTAAAATTTTAGAATATCAAAAAACGGATTCGAGGTTTTGCTATGTTCCAAATGGCAGAGTCAAAGGAGGTCAGGGTGCCCGTAATACAGGTTTGGAAAAATCAAAAGGTGAATGGTTAATTTTTTTGGATTCTGATGATTTACTAGATAGACACTGTCTTGAAAAAAGAATTTCTTTCTGTAATCTTAATCCAGAAATGGATTTTTTAGTTTTTCAATCGGTCTTATTCAATTCAAGACCCGGTGATTTAGATAAAGTGCCCAATCTGTTTTATAAAAAAATGGATGATTTGAGTAGGTTTATTGTTTATGATTATCCTTGGAATATAAGTTCTCCAATTTTAAAAAGAGATTTTTTAGTGAGGCATTCTATTAAGTGGAATGAAAAATTAATTCTTCATCAAGATTTAGATTTTTATATTTTTTTGCTAACGCATACACCATCTTACAAAAAAAGAATTTCATACCCCGATGTGTTTATTCGTTCTCAGGGAGAGGACAAACTTTCTTTACAAGGATATACTCCTGAAAAAAATTTTGGAAAATACAATTACCTGGAAAGTGTCTTTAATTCTCTAAAAACAAAAAAACTAGTTTTTAAACATAAAAAACAATTGTATGGCTTAGCTTTGTCTTATATGCTTTTATTTGTTAGACAATCTGAATATAAACACTATTTAAAAGTACCTGGCCTCTTTTTCAAAAACAGCCTCTACACTTCAGCGCTTACTTTGGTTTTTGATCAATGCTATATCAGCTTGCGGGGAAAAATTTACAACAAAGTGTTTCGAAAAGTTTTAGACCTCTATACTTTTTTTAATTTTGAAAATAGAACACAATACCTGACTCCTAAAGGTTCAACACTTGGCAAGGTAACCGTTGAACAACATTTATTAAATACAACTGCCTTATGAAAATACTCTTTATTTCCCATAATGCACATAGAGCAGGAGCACAATTGGTATTGCTGAACTTTTTAGGGTGGTTAAAAAAACAACCTTTATCTATCGAATTTGAAATTTTATTTGCAGATGGGGGTATATTGCTGGAAGATTTTAAAAAACTGACAACAGTTCATAAATTGCATAACATTAAAAAAAATACAGGGTACTTAAAAAAACAATTGTATCAAAAACGAAATAAACAACTTTATATAAGTTTAAATAAAAAAAAGTTTTCTCTTTTTTACAGCAACACAATTATGAATGGAGCAATTCTTGAAAATTTAAATTTGCAAAAAACACCTGTGATTACTCATATTCACGAACTTAATTATTGGATAGAAAAGGCAGGAAAATGCAACCTTGAAACAGTAAAAAGAATAAGTGACTTTTATTTTTCAGCATCAAAGTCTGTGAAAGATAATTTAGTAAACCGCCATCAAATTCAAAAAGATAAAATTACTCCAGTATATGTTCCTATCGATATTGATAAACTCACAAATAGCAAAAACAAAAAAAGCATAAAAAATCATCTCGGGTTACCGAAAGATGCTATTATAATTGGTGCTTGTGGAACTGAATCATTCCGAAAAGGTAAAGATTGGTTTATTCCCATAGCTGTAAACGTTTTACAGAAATACAAAGTACGCGAAGTACATTTTGTGTGGATAGGTGGTAAACATAACGAAGAGTTACAATTTGATTTGGACCGATGTGGGTTTGCTAAACAAATTCATTTTATTGAGCAACTGCCAGATGCATGTCAATATTTTAATGAGTTTTCGATGTTTCTTATGCTTTCCCGAGAAGACCCATTTCCAACAGTAAATCTTGAAGCGGGTATCTGGGGAGCTCCGGTGCTTTGTTTTGATAATACCGGAGGAGCTACTGAATTAATTGCAGATAATGCAGGTATTTTAGTGCCTTATGCAAATGTATCTGCAATGGCAAAAAAAATAATATATTTATTGAATAATGAAATTGTAAGATATGAAATGGGGATGCGATTGAAGAAAAAAATAATGAATCAATTTGATATTGATGCAGTTGGAGGGAAAATGCTTGAGGAAATCTTAAAAATAGTTAAAAATAAAAACGCAAGCTTTTGTTAGATAGAATTTTAAAAGCAGTCCGGTTGCGGTACCGAAGGACAAAAAGATTTCTGAGAAGGTGGTTTTTTAATATATTCCTGCCCGGGGATTATTATTTTTCTCACTTCGGCTATTGTGTTTGTTGTGAAAACAACGTTATTTTTGAGGCATATACCCATTGGTTACGAGACAGTTATTTATGCTTAAATTGTAAATGTAAACCTAGGGAGCGTGCGTTGATGCTTACGCTTAATAAAAATTTTCCTGATTGGAAATCGATTCATATCCATGAATCCTCCCCAGGAAACAGAGGTGGAAGTATTAATTTTAAAAAGTATGGTAAGTTTTATACTCCTTCTCAATATTATCCTGACGAATCCTTTGGAATTTTGGTAAATGGTATTAGAAATGAGAACCTAGAAGAGCAAACTTTTGAAGATGCAACCTTTGACCTTGTTATAACTCAAGATGTAATGGAACATATATACCAGCCGGAAAAAGCATTTAAAGAAATTGCTAGAACATTAAAACCGGGAGGAGCTTATGTTTTTACAGTACCTTTGGTCAATAAGCATAATAAAACAGAAACTTGGGCAACACGAGGGGAAAATGGAGAACCATTTTTTTTAAATACTCCGGAATACCACGGAAACCCGATTGATGCCAAAGGATCTCCGGTTACCATGCATTGGGGATATGATATTGTTGATTTTATAAAGAAATCATCAGGTATGGAATCCAGAATAATAGCTTATTATGATAAAAAATATGGTATTATGGGGGAGTATAATGAAGTAATTATTAGTTATAAAGAAAAAATAGAAACTTCTGATTCTTAAATGGTTTGAAAAAAAAAGTAAGAAATATTGCCATTTATTTACCCCAGTTTCACCCTATACCTGAAAATGATGAATGGTGGGGCAAAGGCTTTACAGAATGGACAAATGTAACCAAAGGCAGACCACGTTTTCGAGGTCATTACCAACCTCATTTACCGGCAGATTTAGGATTTTATGACTTGCGACTAGAAGAATCCAGAATGGCTCAAGAAGCACTCGCAAAGGAATTTAATATTCATGGGTTTTGCTATTATCACTATTGGTTTAATGGTAAAAGACTTTTGCATGAACCATTGGATAGAAAATTAAAAAACCCAAAGGAAGACCTTCCTTTTATGATGTGTTGGGCTAATGAAAACTGGACGAGGGCTTGGGATGGCTCAGAAAATAATATACTATTAAAACAAAATTATAATAAAGAAGATGACAGGAAACATATTAAGTTTTTAATACCTATCTTCGAGGATGAACGATATATCAAGGTGAATGGGAAACCTTTTTTTATTTTTTATAAGCCTTCTCTTTTCCCTAATATGAGTAAAACTTTGGAAATATTTAGGGAAGAAGCCAAAATGGCTGGATTGGAATTGTATTTGTGCTGGTTTGAAAGAAGTCTTGGTTGGACTCTTGATGATGCCAAAGATATTGGTTTTGACGCAGCCATAGAATTTCAACCTTTATCAAAAACCTACAACGATTTTTTTAAACACAAAAGTAAAATATATAAAAAATTAACCATTAGTAATATAATTAGAAAATCAAAATCACTTAAGAATAAGCTAATTGAAATAATTTCAAATCATAAAGAAAAGAGTACAAGGATTATTGATTATGAAGAGTTTATAAATTTTGATTTAACCAATGCTGATTACGGAGCAAAAGTATATCCTGGTATCAACCCTATGTGGGATAATTCATCACGCAGAGTAAATCAAAAAGCAACAGTTTTTAAAAACAGTACACCTGAACTATTTAAAAAATGGTATCAAGGGAAATACAATCATTTTGAACCCTTTAGTGAGGAAGAAAACTTTATTTTCATCAATGCTTGGAACGAATGGGCAGAAGGCAACCACCTTGAACCCTGTCAGAAATGGGGGAAAAGGTATTTAGAGGTACTAAAATGAAGGTATACGTTGTCATAGTCACACACAATCCACTGCAATGGATACAGAAATGCTTCAGCAGTTTGCGCGCAAGTTCGCAGCAAGTAATCACTATAGTTATTGATAATAATTCCACAGACGGGTCTTCTCAAACAATTCAGTCAGAATATCCAGAAGTGGATTTCATTTCTTCAGATGTAAATTTGGGTTTTGGTGCCGCCAATAATATTGGCATTAAAAAAGCCTATGATCAGGGAGCGGATTTTGTTTTTTTAATGAATCAGGATGCATGGATAGAACCAAAAACTATTGAAATATTAATTTCTGTTTCAAAAACTAATCCTGAATATGGTATTTTAAGTCCCATGCACTACAACGGACAAGGAAATGGACTGGATTATAATTTTTCAACCTTCATTTCACCTGAAAAGTGCAGAGGGTTGTTGTCTGATATTGTCCTGGGTAATCCATTAAAAGAAGTGTATGAGTTGCCATTTGTGAATGCTGCCGGTTGGTTATTGACGAGGCAGTGTATTTCTTCTGTTGGGGGTTTTAACCCTTCTTTTTTTCACTATGCCGAAGATATTAATTATTGTGAAAGAGTTATTTATCATAAATTAAAAATAGGCATTGTGCCTATAACAAAAATATTTCATGACAGGCAAAAAAGAGAGGTTTCAAAGCATTTAAAAGACCCGAAAATCATCTTTAAAAGACAGTTAATTAGAGAATTATCAAAGCCGGTACTTAAGAAACCTCTTTCATATTTTTATTTACTACAAATGAAAAATTTACTAAAAGGATTGCTTAAATTTGATGGCAACATGCTCAAAAACATCTATAATAACTATGGTGTACTTTTAAAAACGAATATAAGGGAGATTCAACGCAATCGAAAAAAAAGCTTGAAGAATGGACTTTCGTTTTTCTCAGATTTAAAAAACTAAATGAACAAAAACCCTATAAATATTTTAATCGTTACTGAATCTGTTGACGTTAACGACAGTAGTGCCTCCAAAGGCAGGGTAGCATTAATTAAAAACTTGCATTATGCTGGGTTTGTCCTAAAGGTTTATCATTACACTAGAAAACAGATAGAACTTCCTGATATAGAATGTGTAAGCATCAAAGAACAAAAGGGAACTCTTTGGTATGGATTATCCAAATTACAATTACTGCTTAAACGTCTTACTAATTGGAATATCAATAACCAAATTGAAAAATTATGGGGCTTTTCGTTTGCACATTTTAACGATACGTTTAGTATAAAAAAAGCTCTGGAAAAAGAAGACCCAATGCAATATGACTGGATATTAACCCTCAGTAAAGCTGCCAGTTTTCGACCACACAAAGCTTTATTAGGAATTCCAAAATGGCACAAAAAATGGTTGGCGTATGTTCACGATCCTTACCCCATGCATAGCTACCCGCGACCTTATGATTGGGTGGAACCCGGGCATCAAATGAAAAGGGACTTCTTTTTACAAGTGGCTGACAAATGTCGGTATGCAGTCTATCCAAGTCAGTTGCTAGGGGAATGGATGGAGAGCTATTACCAACATTTAAAAGGAAAAGCAGTTGTGATTCCTCATCAAATAAATGGAGAGATAAAGGGTGAAGAAGGACTCCCCCCTTATTTTAAAGAAAAAACCTTTACTATCTTGCATGCCGGTAGTTTGTTATGGGGAAGGGACCCGAACGGTTTAATAATGGGGTTCCAACAGTTTTTAAATTCAAATCCTGATGCCAAGCATGAAGCCCAATTGGTTTTTCTTGGAAGTAAAAACCATTATTCACAAGTATTAAAAATGTATGCTGAGAAAATCAACCAACTTTATATAAGTGAAGATTATGTTCCCTTTGAACAAGTCTATCAAATGCAATTAAAAGCGGCTGTCAATGTGATTTTGGAAGCAAAAGGACCCGTCAGTCCATTTTTGCCTGGAAAGTTTCCGCATTGTGTTGCAGCAGACAAACCCATATTGTTATTGTGTCCTCAAATTAGTGAGTCAAAGCGTTTACTTGGAAATACATATCGTTATGCAGCAGAGATAGATGATGAAGAACAAATCTCTGAATTAATTACTGAACTTTACACGCAATGGAAGTTAAGCCCTGATAAACTTCTTCTAAACAAACCAGATTTAAAAGACTATTTGTCTGAAAACTACTTATTCAAAACTATTCAAAAACTTTCACCTATATGAAAATACTAATGGTTTCGATGGGTTCTATTCATTTTTTTAGATGGGTAGAACAACTAAAAGATTCCGATCATGAAATTTTTTGGTTTGATATCCTTGATGGCGGTGTTAAATCACCAAGGTTGGATTGGGCCTATCAAAAAGTGGGATGGAAAAAGCGGTTTGATTATCCCGGGCGTATTTTTCTTAAAAATAAAATTCCTGTCATTCATAAATTCGTTCAATTTTTTAATGATAAAAAAACCTCAACTGAATTTGAAAAATATTTAGAAAAGGTAAAGCCTGATGCAGTACATAGTATGGTAATGTTTATGTCCTGTGTGCCAATTCTTAAAGTAATGCAAAGAAATAGAAATATCAAATGGATTTTTTCTGCTTGGGGCAACGATTTATATTATCTCCAAAATGATGAAAAACACAAAAGGGATATGATAAAAGTGTTGCCTCACATCCATTATATGTTTGCTGATTGTGAAAGGGATTATCACATTGCTCAAAAGTATGGTTTTCAGGGTGTTTATTTAGGGACATTTCCTACGGGTGGCGGTTATGATCTGGAATCATATCAGCCTTTTAAAAAACCAAAGTCTGAAAGAAACACGATTTTAATAAAAGGATATCAACATGAATTTGGAAGGTGTAATACTGTTTTGGAAGCATTAAATTCAATAAAAGAAGAACTTGTTGAATATAATGTTATTGTTTATGCTGACAATCAATTGGTGAGGAATAAGTCAAAAGAACTGGGTTTAGATACGTGGCCAAACTTTAGTTTGAAAGGGTGGATTACGCATGACAAATTACTAGAATTAAAGGGGGAGACGTTGATTTATATAGGGAACAGTATCTCAGACGGCATGCCCAATACCTTGCTCGAAGCCATTATTATGGAAGCGTTTCCCATACAAAGCAATCCCGGTGGAGCAACAGCTGAAATCATAGAAAATGGTGTGAACGGTTTCATTATTGAAGATGCTGAAGTCGCGGCTCACATAGCAAACGTATTGTTAAAGGCTTTAAATAACAAGGAAATCATTGACAGTGCCATTGCATATAACAAGAAATATATTATACCCCAATTGGGATATGATGTAATCAGGAATCAGGTTTTAGAAGCTTATAATACGATAACGGTCAATACTTAAACAAAATGTATCTTAGAAAGATAAAAAATAAAACGTTGCATATTTTAAATAAAAACAAGAAAATTATTAAAGCTGTTTTTTTTAAAATAATCAATAAATCAGATCACAATCGATGGCAAGACCAAAAGGCCCTTTTTCCAGATTGGGACGAACGCACCCAATTGTTAGCCAATCACATTAAGCCAAACAGTACCGTTTTTGAATTTGGTGCTGCCCGGATGTCTTTAAAATCGATGCTGCCGGTAGGGTGTACATACTATCATTCCGATTTGGTAAAACGAGCAGAAGACACACTGGTAGCCGATTTGAACCAATCATTTCCTGAAATACCACCCACCGATGTAATCGTGTTTAGTGGTGTTTTGGAATATTTGAATAAAGTACCCCAATTATTTCACTTTTTAAAAGATAAATCCAATGTTATTTTGTTTTCTTATGCGAGCTTAGATAGTTTTCCGAACCTTAACTCGCGACGAAAGCATGGCTGGATTAGCGATCACACGCTAAAGGAATTTAGTACCTTAGCTGAAAAATGCGGTTACCAATCGCATAGCATAGGCCAATGGCGCAAACAACATCTCTTTAAATGGAGCAAGACAAGATCATAACCATCCTCTACGCCTTCCGCAACCGCGATGCCCGGCGGGTACGCCTGTCGTTGCAATCGCTGCAACAACAAACCCTGCAGGATTTTGAAGTGGTGTTTGTCGATTACGGCAGTGAGGAGGCTTATGCCTCTTCAGTTAAAGAAGTGGTAGAAAGCTTTGATTTTGCAAACTATCATTACATCGCCCATCCGGGATTGTTGTGGAACAAAAGCAAAGCCCTCAACTTCGGCATCCGCCAAGCCCGGGGAGCCTATGTGTTTATTGCTGATGTGGATGTGGTGTTTCAAAATAATTTTTTAAACGAAGTCCATAAAACCAAACAACCCGATTCATTCTGTCTTTTCAAAATTGGCTATTTGCCTCAAAACCTCTCGGTAAGTGAGTACAAACCGCAAGATTTTTTCAGTTACAAACCCTCACACATACACGAAACCTTCGGGGTGGGGTTATTTCCTAAAAAGGCTCTTATAGAAGCCCATGGTCTGGATGAATTCTTCCACTTTTACGGCTCTGAAGATGAAGACCTCAACGCTCGTTTGCTACAGGCAGGATATTCAAAGAAGCTCGTCAAGGGCCTTTTTCTGCACCATCTTTGGCACCCGAGATATCCGCAAAAAAATAAGGAGAAGCTCACTATGAGCCCACGGCTTTCTAATGTGATGCGCATCAATCAACAGCATTTTTTAAATCAAAAAGCACAAAAGAGCATCAAGCCCTTCAACCAAAAACAATGGGGTATTTGCTATACTCCAAGCGATAGGGAGCGACTGTTGAATCCGGATATCACCTTGCAATTGCCCAATATCGATGCAGTGGTGGCTCATTTCCTCAGGGAAAGGCTCAGACAATATACCGGAAAAGTGGTGGCCGTTACATTTTATGAGGACACCTATTACAATTCTCTGAAATACAGGCTCAAAAAATGGCTGGGCAAACAATCACAGCCATATTTATCCATGAAGCAGGTGAATGATGAAATTTTAAAAACCATCGTCTTTGATTACAGAGACTGTAATTATGAATTTCAGGTTGCTGATAACTTAAAAGAAATTAGTTTTATAATAGCATTGTAACTTTAATTCAATTTTTTGCAACTTCCTTGTTGTGGTGTTTTGGAACGATTTTTATTAGTACGCTTTCATGAATTTTTATATTTTCCATTTGAAGTAAGGTTTTTCAATTTCACCCTTTAGGGTTGGGGTAAAAAAATTGAAAAACCGTTTTGTGATTGCTTGGTAAGTTTTTTTAAAAGTATTTTTACTTTATATATGAACACTGTAGCTAAGGGAACAAATGTGTATCCGCCATCTGCCTTTAGTGGGTCGGTGCAAAGTGGATGAATACACCTTCGCCACCCGCCAAAAGCAGTCTAGGGGAAGATTACACAATTTTGAAAAACTTGAAAAATGAGGTTTATTTGATAATTATTTGATTCATAATTTATGAAAAAAGAAAATCCATATCACAATGAGAGCATGTTCAAAGGAGCACCGGCAAGTTCATTTGCTAAAGCTGAAAACTTAAGGAACAATTTAACTGTAGCTGAAGACTTGCTTTGGCAAGCTCTAAAAGGAAATAAAGTAAATGGATTGAAATTCAGACGCCAACACCCGGTACATTTATACATTGCTGACTTTTATTGTCATAAATTAAAATTAGTGATAGAAATAGATGGAACGTATCACAACTCTAAAAATCAAAAACTTTTAGATTTAAATCGAACAAACGATTTAGAATCACAAGGAATAAAAGTTATAAGATTTTCTAACCAAGAAGTTGAAAATAATTTAAAAGAAGTCATTGAAAAAATTAAAGAAATTTCAAAAGAACTTATATCAAACATAAATTAAGATTTTTTTGTCCACCCTTTAGCGCTTGTCCCGGATTTATTACGGGAGTCGGGGCAAAGACAAAAAAATCGGCAACTCCAATCCTAAGTTCGGGGCAAAGCAGGCAAAAAATCAATCACCTCACACCTCTGTTGAACCGAGACAAAATATGAATACGGTTTAAATAATCCACGCGTTTTTAATAGGATTATAGCTTGAGAAGCTCCGGTGACTAATAAATGCGTGTATATTTGTAGTATATTGAAAAACCAATTCAATTCCTGATGCCTAACAAGAAAAAAATACGTCTCTTTTGGTGGAGCGAACCACTTCTTCAAGGGAAACCCAAAGAAAACTACGGTGACCTGCTGGGGAAGTACTTGGTCGAACAAATATCCGGTAAGGAAGTGGTTTGGGTACACCCCAAAAAATTCCAGCTCAGCGGTTTATGGCAACCCATTTATGTCACTGCCGGTAGCATCCTCGCCCACGTCAATAAAAAATGCATCGTCTGGGGGAGTGGCATCATCTTAAAAGACCAGGTGGTAAAACCGGCTAAATTTTTGGCCGTAAGAGGTCCCCAAACCCGAAAACGACTTCTGGAACAAGGCTATGAGGTACCTGAAATCTATGGCGATCCCGGTTTGTTGTTGCCCCTGTATTACAAACCCAACATTGAAAAAAAATACAAACTGGGCATCATACCCCATTACAACGATTTTAAAAGCGTCAACCCTTTGTATGAAAAGGAGAAAGACATTCTAATAATCGATTTAATGACCAATGACATCGAGGCTACCACCCGGTTATTTCTGCAATGTGAAAAAATAGTATCCTCCTCATTGCACGGTCTTATCATTGCGCACGCTTATGGAATCCCTGCACTATGGATGCAATTTTCAGACAAACTCTTTGGTGACGGAATCAAATTTCAGGATTATTATGAGTCGGTAGCGCTTCCTTTTTCCACACCAGAGATAGTATCCAACAAACAATCCGTCGATGCATTGCTCAATCGCTTCAAAGCTCAAAAAGCTTTGCCCGGCCCGGAAGTAATTACCCGCTTGCAAAAAGGGTTAATGGACGTGTGTCCGTTTGTTAGTCATTAGTGGTGAGTAGTTACCGCAATTTGAAAATGAATACTTTGGGTCACTTGGTGTCCTAGAGCCTTTGTGGCCAGAAAATCAGCATCATTGATATGCAAACAACATACAATAAACAACAAATAAAAAAAATCCCCTACTATCATAAGACAGCAGGGAATTTATATGTTATAAAATCTATTTCTTAGTTCAATCTAAACGTCACACGTCTCACCAATTGGCGAGCCTGAGAGGAGTCTTTATTAACAGTAGTATCTTCACCGCCTCCTCTGGTAGTTAATCTGTTTCCGTCAATGCCGGCAGCAATCATCAATTCTTTTACTTTCTCGGCGCGTTTTTCAGACAGTTGCTGGTTGTATTGTGCATTGCCAATCTCGTCAGCAAAACCAATTAAAGTGGCAGAAGCAGAAGGGTTTTGTTTCATATAGGTGATTAAATAATTGACGGCTTGTAAAGAATATACTTCCGGTTCATCGCTGTTGAATCTAAAATACACATTCACATAACCGGCATCAATCAACTTCTTCATATCGAGTCCGCCGCCTGCTTTTTCTAAATCAGCTTTTGTAGCATAGCGGGCATCAAGAGCAGACTCCATATGATCGGGAATTCCGTTGTTGTTGGTGTCCAAAGCACGACCCTTTGTGTCAACAACAGCTCCCGAAGGAGAGTTGGGTTCACGATCTAGATAATCGGGCACACCGTCCTGATCAGTATCAATCAAATCGGTTTCTATTTTTGAAATGCGGCTATCCAAATCTTCAAGCTCACTGTAGATGGCTTCCTCTTCAGAATACCAGTCGGCATGAACGTCTTTATTTCCTAAATAAAGAGTCAAACCAATAGAGGCATTGACAATATATCCGTTCAAACCACGCAATTGGTTGTTGCTCACAACAGCATTCAAAGGCTGTGCACCATCCCAGGGAGCCGAGTGTCTTACGTGACCTAAAACACTTAAATCTCCTGTGAGAGCCACACTATTTCCCAAACGAATTTGAGGGGTAATCCCTGCCATTAGATTCAGCATTTGGTCGGCACTGGAAAACTCATTGGGTTGAGAAGGTTTGTTGGCTGAATAACCAAAACCACCATGAACCAGCACATTGAAGGAATTTGTCCAGTTTCTAAAATTCAGAACACTTCCCATATTGACGACCCCTTGCACGTTGGCACGATAGTATTCTGATTCAAAGTCCAGACTGTTATCGGCACTTTTAATGCTGTTGTAACCAAAGTCAAGCTTAGCGCCAAAATATTCATTAAACATATAGCGCACACCAAGTCCACCCTGCCACAAGCTGGGAGTTGTTGTGTAGTATCCCGGAGTAAAGGGTGTTGCCGGTTTATGTGCTCCTGCTTCTAGCTCGATAGACCACCTGTTGTAATTCTTCTCCTCCTGTGCGTATATCGCCAGCGTAAAAAACGTGATGGCTAAGCAAAGTACTATTTTTCTCATTGTCTAAATAGGTTAAAGTTAAGTGCAAATATACAATTGATAATAAAAAGCCAAGGGATTTAGCCATTAAATAACATTTTTTTTACATACTTTTTCCTCTCTTGCATCATTTAAAAAGCGATCCCAACCTCCCTTTTTTTGTTACTATAAGAATCAATACAGAATGAAAATGTATTCCATACATATTCTATTTTACCCAATAGCTATCAAGAGTCTAGGATTTGTCTGCGCATGTTATTTCATAAAACTTTTTTAATCCTTAAGGAATCTTAAAAGCCATTCCCAAAAAAAACAACAATAAATCCGGGTATCTCCGGGCATTTTTATATTTTTAACCAAACAAGAACCCACCTATGTCCAAACGTAAAATTGCCGTGGTGATTACCGCCCGTCCCTCATACAGCAGGGTGAAATCGGTTTTAGAAGCCATTAAAAATCATTCAAATCTGGAGCTCCAGCTCATCGTGGCAGCCTCTGCATTGCTGGATCGCTATGGATCTGCGGTGAATTATATCGAAAAAGACGGTTTTCCCATTGCAGCAAAAGTATTTAATGTACTTGAAGGCGAAAACCTGACGGCCGCTGCAAAAACTACCGGAATCGGAATACTGGAGCTTTCTACGGTATTTGATAATTTGAGTCCCGATATTGTGGTCACAGTAGCCGATCGCTTTGAGACGATGGCAACCGCTATTTCAGCCTCTTATATGAATATTCCATTGGCTCACATTCAGGGCGGTGAGGTGACAGGGAACATTGACGAAAAAGTGCGTCATGCCATTACCAAACTCGCCGATTATCATTTTGTGTCCTCTCAAGAGGCCAAAGAACGTGTTCTGAAGCTGGGGGAAGACCCGGCGGTGGTGTTCAATACAGGCTGCCCTTCCATCGATTTGGCAGTACCGGTTCTTCAAAGCAAAGGCTTATCATTTGACCCTTATGAAAGATATGGCGGGGTGGGTGCCAAACCGTCACTCAATCAAGGCTATTTGGTGGTGATGCAGCACCCGGTAACCCATGAGTACTCGCTTTCGCGAAAGCAAATAGAAGCGACTCTCAAAGCAATCAACGCTTTAAAAATCCCCACACTTTGGTTTTGGCCCAATGTAGATGCGGGAGCCGATGGTACCTCTACCGGTATAAGAAGCTTCAGAGAACGCCATGCGCTGGAGCACCTGCATTTCTTTAAAAATATGGAAGGCGAAGATTTTCTGGAGTTGCTCTATCACAGCAAAGGGCTGCTGGGCAACAGCAGCGTGGGCATCAGAGAATGTGCTTTTCTGGGTGTACCCGTAGTCAATATAGGCAGCAGGCAATACCGAAGACAACGCGGACAAAATGTAATTGATGTGGGCTATGAGGAAGAGGCCATAATAAAAGCAATACAAACCCACCTGCAAAACGGTTCCGTTTCGGGCTCTGATATTTACGGTACAGGGAATTCTGGCACTAAAATAGCCGATTTGCTGGCAGAGTTGCCTTTGCAGTTTCATAAGACAATCGTTTATTAAGGTTTAATGGTTAATGGTGTAAAAGTTATTAGTGAAATTGATAAAAAAATATGACCAAACAGACCCCATCGGGGTCACTTGTATATGCGACCCCGCTGGGGTCGTTAATTGGCTTGGGGATATGTGCTGTTACAAACATACGACCCCTCTGGGGTCTATATTTATAGATATTATTTATTGTTTAAAAGGGATTATCTTTTTGAATGGTATGATTAGTGAAGGTTTTATGCGACCCCGCTGGGGTCAAACAGCCCTGACTAGACCCCAGCGGGGTCACAAGTTTGTAGCTTGAAATAATGGTTTGAACCAAGTTCCTGACCCCAGCGGGGTCACATGTTTGTAGCTTGAAATAACGATTTGAATCAAGTTCCTGACCCCATCGGGGTCACATATTTGTAGATAGAAGGAAGATTCAGAATTAATTTGACCCCATCGGGGTCACATATTTGTAGATAGAAGGAAGATTCAGAATTAATTTGACCCCATCGGGGTCACATATTTGTAGCCAAAATGCAAATTCAGAAAGGTTTGACCCCATTGGGGTCACATATTTGTAGCCAAAATGCAAATTCAGAAAGGTTTGACCCCAGCGGGGTCACATATTTGTAGCCTAAATGCAAATTCAGAAAGGTTTGACCCCATCGGGGTCACATGTTTGTAGATAGAAGGAAGATTCAGAATTAATTTGACCCCATCGGGGTCACATATTTGTAGATAGAAGGAAGATTCAGAATTAATTTGACCCCATCGGGGTCACATATTTGTAGCCAAAATGCAAATTCAGAAAGGTTTGACCCCATTGGGGTCACATATTTGTAGCCAAAATGCAAATTCAGAAAGGTTTGACCCCAGCGGGGTCACATGTTTGTAGATAGAAGGAAGATTCAGAATTAATTTGACCCCATCGGGGTCACATATTTGTAGCCAAAATGCAAATTCAGAAAGGTTTGACCCCAGCGGGGTCACATGTTTGTAGATAGAAGGAAGATTCAGAATTAATTTGCCCCCATCGGGGTCACATATTTGTAGATAGAAGGAAGATTCAGAATTAATTTGACCCCATCGGGGTCACATATTTGTAGCCAAAATGCAAATTCAGAAAGGTTTGACCCCATTGGGGTCACATATTTGTAGCCAAAATGCAAATTCAGAAAGGTTTGACCCCATCGGGGTCACATATTTGTAGATAGAAGGAAGATTCAGAATTAATTTGCCCCCATCGGGGTCACATATTTGTAGATAGAAGGAAGATTCAGAATTAATTTGCCCCCATCGGGGTCACATATTTGTAGATAGAAGGAAGATTCAGAATTAATTTGACCCCATCGGGGTCACATATTTGTAGCCAAAATGCAAATTCAGAAAGGTTTGACCCCGGCGGGGTCACATTTCTTTTGAGAAATGACTCGAGACAGGGCTTGTATATGCGACCCCGCTGGGGTCGAACACACATACACAACGGTACTTTGCCCCAGCGAGGTCACATATTTGTAGACTGTGTTACAAATGTTTGTATCAAGTTCCTGACCCCAGCGGGGTCACATGTTTGTAACCAAAATGCAAATTCAGAAAGGTTTGACCCCGGCGGGGTCACATATTTACATCAGAACCTGTCAAATTGAATTATTTTATAAAGTTTACCCTCATTATACCAACGGTATCCTATATTTGTAATACAATTAAAAATCTTTGAAACCAGAAACCAACATCCTCGCCATCATTCCCGCCCGTGGCGGAAGCAAAGGAATTCCCGGTAAGAATATCAAACCCCTTGGCGGAAAGCCTTTGTTGCAATACACTTTAGAAACTGCCCAGGAGAGCCTATTCTTGAACCGTGTGATTTTATCGTCTGATGACCCGGAAATTATTGCTGTTGCTAAAACTTTGGGTCTTGAAGTCCCGTTTGTGCGACCCGCTCATTTAGCCACAGATTATTCAGGATCGCTCGAAGTTGTGGAACATGCATTGACTTTTTTTAAAGAAAAAGGGGAGATTTTTGATGCGGTTTGCTTGTTGCAGCCCACCACGCCTTTTCGCGTGAAAGGGAGTATTGATATGGCGATACAAAAGTTCTTGGAGGGAGACTATGATTCGTTGGTTAGTGTTAGAGAAGTCCCGGCCGAGTACAATCCGCATTGGGTGTTTGAATCTGATGAAAAGGACTGTTTGCAGATTGCCACCGGTGAACGGGAAATCATTAAGCGCCGGCAGGAATTGCCCAAAGCCTATTTTAGAGATGGGAGTATTTACCTCACAAAGGCCGAGGTGGTTTTAGAGCAACATTCCTTGTATGGAAATCGAATGGGTTTTGTGGTCTCTGAAGGAAGTCATTTTGTGAATTTGGATACCGAGGAGGATTGGGAGTGGGCTGAAAAATATATTTCAAAATAGGATATGCTGTTCAACTCTATCGCTTTTCTTATATTTTTACCTTCAGTATTTATAATTTATTGGTTTATATTTAAAAAGCACCTCAAAGCGCAGAATATATTTTTACTTGTAACAAGCTATTTGTTTTATGGTTGGTGGGATTATAGGTTTCTAGCACTTATTGCAGCGAGTACGCTTGTGGATTATTTGATAGGGCTGGCGTTAGCTAAAGAAAATAGGAAGAAGAAACGTAAGCTACTTTTAATTTTCAGTTTGGTATTTAATCTTGGACTGCTGGGTTTTTTCAAATACTTTAATTTTTTTATAAATAGCTGGGTGGAAATGTGGCAAGCATTTGGAATTACAATGCAAACCAGCAGTTTAAATATAATCCTTCCTGTTGGCATTTCCTTTTATACTTTTCAAACACTCAGTTATACAATTGATATTTACAGAAAGAAAATAGAACCAACTAAAAGCTTTGTTGATTTTGCGACGTTTGTTGCATTTTTCCCACAACTGGTAGCGGGTCCTATTGAACGTGCATCTAATCTTTTACCACAGTTTAAAGTGCCAAGGGTTTTTGATTACAATCTTGCCAAAAGTGGCTTACATTTAATTTTATGGGGCCTCTTTCAAAAAATGGTTATTGCAGATAGTTGTGCAACCTATGTAAATATTATTTTTAGTAACTATGAAAATTTAAATAGTCTGACCTTAGTGACGGGTTCGATTTATTTTGCGTTTCAGATATACGGGGATTTTGCCGGCTATTCAAATATTGCTATTGGAGTAGCTCGGCTTTTTGGTTTTCGGTTGATGCGTAACTTTAATTATCCCTATTTTTCTAGAGACATTGCTGAGTTTTGGAGACGCTGGCATATTTCGTTATCAACGTGGTTTCGGGATTATTTATATATACCCCTTGGTGGTTCAAAAGGAAGTAAAGTCAGACAAATACGAAATGTTTTTATAATTTTTGTCGTTAGTGGTTTTTGGCACGGTGCAAATTGGACCTTTGTGTTTTGGGGTGCATTGAATGCCCTTTATTTTTTACCGTTATTATTGACAAGAAATAATAGAAAACATATGAATATAATAGCAGAAAATAGCTGGTTGCCAAATTGGAAGGAGTTTCTCCAAATAGGGATTACTTTTACGCTCACCTGTATTGCCTGGGTATTTTTCCGTTCAGATTCCATTTCTGATAGTTTTAGCTATTTGAATATTCTTTTTACAAATCTGGATTTTGGATTGCAATACCTATCTATGGAAAGGTATAATGTGGAATTAATTTTACTCTTGTTTTTATTTATTGTGACAGAATGGGTCTTCAGAAAACAAGAAGAGCCACTAACAGGTAAATATTCTTTACTAAAAGCCATATTTACAATATTTTGTATTCTTACATTAGGGGTATATTCAGAGCATCAAGAATTTATTTATTTTCAATTTTAGATGAAAAAATTAATAAAGGATATACTATTTCTGTTTATAGCTACCATTTTATTAATGTATGTATTAGATATGGTTTATACTTACATCTACCAGAATGGAATTCCAAGAAATAAAGTTGCTTATGTTTTATCAAAACAGAATAAAAAAATAGATTACATTTTTATAGGTTCCTCCAGAGTTAACAATACAATTGTACCGAAAATTATAACTGATATTACCGGAAAATCTTCAGTTAACCTTGGCATGCAAGGTGCCAAACCGGATGATTATTACTTAATGTTACAGTTACTAAATAAACAAAACATAGTCTCTGATACCGTATTCATCCAAATAGATGATACTTTTAATATGGAAGGCACGTCCGATATAATTAATAGCTCTTTGATGCCCTACATAAATGACTCCCTAATTTCTTCCTTTGTAAAAGAGAGGAATCCAGATTTTTATAAGTTGAAATACATCCCCTTTTACAGGTATCTAACTTTTGATTACAAACTAGGGTTCAGAGAGGTTTTTAACACAGCTATTGGAAAACGTTCCAATATAGATTTTGATAGTGGCTATTTCCCAAAATACGGATTTCAAGGTGGAAAGCTAGCTTCAGTATTACCAGAATTTATAAATGAGGAAAATAATACCTTAAATAAAATAAATACCTTTGCTAAGGTAAATGATATTTCAATAGTTTATTTTATGGCACCCTATTGTGCAAATACAACTAATTTGGACTTTAGCGATAAGCTTAAAGAAAAAATACCTTCAATGTTAAACTTTACTCGGGTCTTTTTAGAACAAGAGGGTAATTTTTTTAATTGCAGTCATCTTAATGATAAAGGAGCGAAAGAGTTTTCAAGAATTCTGGCTAAATCTATTTTAAAAAATTGAAAGAACCGTTGAAAGTAGAAATGAAAAAATCAAAAATAGTTGTTTTATTACCAGACGGTGTCGGCTTACGCAACTTTGTCTTTAGTAACTTTGTTGGTGAAGGAGATAAAAGAGCGTTTGATGTCATATTTTGGAATGCAACAGCCTTTGATCTCAATCAAAAGGGTTATAAGGATTTAAAACTTAATGGGAGCGTTAAATCCAAAACCGATTTGCTAAAACGCGCAAGAAAGGAAATTGAATTGCACGATTTTGAATCAAAAACAGGAAACCCCATATTTAAAAAATATTCATTCCCCCCCGCAAACAACACTTGGAAGCAAAAAGTTAAAAATAGAATGGTGCGGTTTTACAGGTTTAAATACCAAAGGAATCTTTCCGGCTTACGCTGGCAAATGCAGCAAATGGAACGCAAAACAGCCTATTACCAAAGCTGTACCAAAACCCTGAAAGCAGAACAACCCGCAATGGTGTTTTGTACCAATCAACGCCCGGTAAATGCAATAGGCCCCATAACAGCCGCTCAGGATTTAGGAATCCCCACCGCCACCTTTATTTTTAGTTGGGACAACCTGCCCAAAGCCACTATGGTGGTAGAAACCGATTATTATTTTGTATGGAGTGACCTTATGAAAAATGAATTATTGTTTTATTACCCCTTCATTCAGGAAAATCAAATTATCATCACCGGCACACCGCAGTTTGAAATGCACTTTCATTCCAAATTAAAACAGAGTAGGAGTGCGTTTTGTCAAGAAAATAAGCTCGATGAAAACAAACAATTCCTCTGCTTTTCGGGCGATGATGTGACAACCTCACCTCATGACCCCTTTTATCTGGAAGAAACAGCCAAAGCAGTGAGAAACTTAAACAATAAAGGTGGTAACTGGAACATACTGTTTAGAAGATGTCCGGTGGATTTTTCTGACCGGTATGATGAAGTGCTCACCAATTACAACAATGAGATTAGCGAATTGCCTCCTTTGTGGAAGCAAGTGGGAGAGCAATGGAATACAGTAATGCCAACACCTGAAGATAATCGACGGCTGGTGAACACTGCAGCTCATTCAGAATTAATTGTGAATGTGGGCTCGTCGATGGTTTTTGACGCAATCTGCCACCACACACCCACTGCTTATATCAAGTACAACCCCAAAACCCAAACGCTAAAAAAAGACATACATACCATCTACAAATACATCCATTTTAAATCAATGCCTAAACAAGCTCCTGTATTTTGGATAAACAAACCCGAGGAACTTCAAACCATTTTAAGTACTTTAGACACCTCAAAAGAAACTGTTTTGAGCAATGCACAAGCCTGGTTCCAAACCATCAACCAACACCCACCCCAAAATGCCTCTGAGCGTATTTGGGAGGGGATAGAAAAGATTTTAAAACATGATTAAATATTTAAAAGCCATTTACAGTTCCTTGTTGAAAAGTAAAAGAGAACTAAATAATCAACTTTTTGGACATAAAAACTATCATAAATTTGTAGTTGTTAGTCAATCAAGAACGGGATCTACACTACTAATGGCTTTATTAAATAATCACGATAATATTATCTGCGAAGGAGAGCTCTTCAAAAATCTAGACGGAAAGTCTTGTAAACAAATTTGGGACAATTTTTTTAAAAACAAACCCAAGAAAATTCAGCAAGTTGGTTTTAAATTGTTTTATACACACCCCTTAAAAGGAGATCAATCCGTTTGGGAATTTATTGAAAATGATAAACGAATTACTGTTGTCCATTTGGTTAGAAAAAATTGGCTTCGGGTGCTTTTGTCTCAAAAAATTGGTCTTAAAACCAAATTATGGACTGAAAATATAAATAGACCTCACCAAATTTCAACAGAGGAGAAGAAAGTTGAAATAAGCATTAAAGAGTGTGAGGAAGCTTTTGAAAAAGCAGCTTTTAATGAACAGAAAACAAGAGAGCGATTTTCAGGGCATCCTTTTTTGGAGGTTACATATGAGGATTTATCTGATGATTCTGACCGTATTATTCAACAAATTACAAATGTTTTTAATTTAAATTACCAAAAAGTCAAGGCAAATAACAAAAAGCAAAATTCAGAACCACTGGAGGATTTGATTATTAATTATAACCAGTTAAAAGAAAATTTTCAGGGGACAAAGTGGGAGTATTTATTTTTGAACCAGTAATATAATTTGACCATGCACCTCTGCTTCCTCACCCCCGAATACCCACACCCGAACCTCGGCCCCTCCGGCGGACTGGGAACGAGCATCAAAAACCTCGCTACTCAATTGGTAAAAGAAGGAGTGAAAGTCACCGTGGTCGTGGTTGGACAAAAACAAGATGCCGTTTTTATGGAAGACCAGCTTACGTTTTATGCCATTAAACAACGTGCATACAGCTTGTTTGGGTTTTATCGCTACCGCAAGTTTATAGAAGCAACCCTGAACCGCCTTTGCAACTCAGAAGAAATCGATTTGATTGAAGCCCCGGACTGGACCGGCATCACCGCCTTTATGAAGTTTCAACGCCCTCTGATTATCCGTTTTAACGGTAGTGATGCTTATTTCTGCAAACTGGACGGGCGACCACAGAAAAAGAAAAACTACTTTTTTGAAAAATGGGCATTACAAGGCGCTAACCACCTCTTGTCTGTAAGTCAATTTACAGCAGATGAAACCAGAGGGATTTTTGGAATTAAAAAGGACATCACCGTCATTCCAAACAGCATCGATGTGAAGCGTTTTGTTCCACAACCTGACAAAGAGCAACCAAACCGGGTACTTTATTTTGGCACGCTCATCAGAAAAAAGGGGGTGTTGGAGCTTGCGCCTATTTACAACCTGGTTCAAGCGTCCTGTCCTAAGACCCAATTTATCTTTGCAGGTAAAGATGTAGTGGATGTATTTACTAAAAAATCAACAAAAACAATGATTTTAGAAGGGCTTACTGATTCCGCAAAAAATAACGTTCATTTTTTGGAGGAGTTGCCTTACTCACAGATACAAGAAGAAATTGCTAAAGCAACTGTGGTGGTACTTCCCAGCTTTGCCGAAGCCCTGCCCATGACCTGGCTGGAAGCCATGGCGATGGGAAAAGCCCTGGTGACCTCCGATATTGGTTGGGCAAAGGAGTTGATGGTAGATGGGGAAACCGGATTCACCGTCCACCCCAAAGACCATCAAAAATATGCTGACAAAATAGGGACGCTCTTAAAAGATAAGAAGCTACGGGATCAACTGGGAAAACAAGCACGCAAACGAGTGTCTGAACATTTTTCCACTAAAGTGATTACTCAAAAAAACATTGATTTTTACAAAGCAGTAATGAATCAAAAAAAATAATTTTAATCCATGCTACTGCTCATACATCACCAAAACAAACTATTAGCCCTAAAAAAAGGTGGAAAAAGCCTGCCCATCTCCGCGCATAAAAACATCGCAAAACAGCTTTTTAAACTGGCACTTGAGTTTCCCAATGAGTGGATTTTCTGGTGTGAGCAATCTCAAAAAGACAATCTCAACCTTCCAGCTTTCCCAACAATTTTTCACCATCAAAAAATGATGCATTCTTTTGGGAACAGCAATTTTTTGGGTTCTGCTATCGGTTTTGTTGAAGACAGTCCCTTTGTAAAAATAAATCGCGCTGTAGCCTATCCCACCTGGCAAATGAATTCTTGGGTAGGAGGCGTGCACGCTACAATTTTAAATGCAGTGGCAGGTGAAATTCGCACCGATAAAAATTTTGACTACTTTTTAAATTCGCTGGCAAAACTGCTAATGCCCTTGGGAGTTTTTTGTTACAACAACCCTCATTTGCTCACCCAATTTTCGGGAGAACCCGCTGCAAAAACTTCCGCATATGAAACCTTCCGTTTTGTAAAACAACATTATAAAACGGCGTGGGTTTTCTTACTTTTTTTGAATGTGATTTACTTCAAAAAAAAGTTCCCTTTGGCACCTTTTATTGTTGCCTTGTTTTTTAAGAAACGAAAACTGAAGTGTGGTTCGTTGAATGCAATTCCCTTAAAATCAAACAGCATAGTGGAATCTGAATTTAACGTAGACGTGGTGATTCCTACCTTAGGCAGAAAAGACTATTTACACCAGGTTTTGAAAGATTTTGCGGCTCAAACACTTTTACCAAAAAGTATAATCATTATTGAACAAAACCCGGATTTAAAGAGCCATAGCGAACTTGATTATTTAACCGAAAAATCCTGGCCATTTCAAATAAAACATTTTTTTATTCATCAAACAGGAGCTTGTAATGCCAGAAATAGGGCTCTCAAAGAGGTTACAGCCGATTGGGTTTTTATGGCAGACGACGATGTTCAAATAGAACCTGATTTTTTAGAACAAGCTAGCAAGAAAATAAAGGAGATTCGAGCTGAAGCCTTTACGGTTTCTTGTCTTCAGAAGGAGGAAGAAGAGACAATTCTATGTCCCATTCAATGGAAATCTTTTGGCTCTGGTTGCAGTATCGTTTTCGCCAAAGTTTTAAACAAAATTAGTTTTGATGAGGGCTTTGAGCACGGTTTTGGAGAAGACGCCGACTTTGGCATGCAATTGCGCAATCAAGGTGTTGATGTGATTTATGTTCCTCAACCAGCTATAATGCACCTGAAAGCCCCTGTTGGAGGCTTTCGAACCAAACCGGTTTTGCCCTGGGATAAAGAGTCTATTGCTCCTAAACCGTCACCCTCTGTAATGTTGTTTTATTTAAAACACCGAACCCAAGAACAAATTCAGGGCTATAAAACAACTTTGTTCTTAAAATACTATAAAAAACAACCCATCAAAAACCCAATTGCTTATTTTAGAGCATTTAAAAAACAATGGCAAAAAAGCGTATTTTGGGCAAAAGAATTATTAAATAAAGAAAATAAACCTGACACGAGCGCAGCGAACCAGACTATCGGCATGAAGGCTGTACGAAACAAAACTTGAAACTTGAAACCAGAAACCATAAACTTAAAAACCTCCCTCATCATCTGTACCTATATGCGTCCCGTCCCTTTGAAGCGCTTGCTGGAGTCAGTGATGGCGCAAACAAGGCTGCCCGATGAGGTGCTTGTGGTTGATGGCTCCACAAATGCGGAAACTACAATTTTGATTGAACAATCAGCCTACAAAAACCTGCGTTATTTTAAAGTACCCGATACCGAACGTGGTTTGACCCGCCAACGCAACTATGGAATCGCCCGTGTATCAATTGATACTGAGATTGTTTGCTTCCTCGATGACGACACCCTGTTGTTTCCCGATTATTTTGAGCAACTGCTAAGCACTTATCAAAAACACCCCAAAGCAGCAGCAGTAGGCGGACTGATTGTCAACGAGGTGAGTTGGATAAAGGTTCCTGATAATTACAAGCCCAAAAAGAACGAATATGTGTATGACGGCTACAAACGCAAAGACGGCAGCCGGTTTGTGTTGCGAAAAATGCTGGGATTAGACAGTGATGTCCCCCCGGCACATTTTCCTGAGTTTGGTCACGGGCGCAGTGTGGGGTTTCTACCACCCAGTGGTAAAATCTATCCCGTGCAGCAAATTATGGGAGGTGTTTCCTCTTTTAGAAAAGAAGTTTTTGAGCGTATGCAGTTTTCCACTTACTTTGAGGGTTACGGTCTCTATGAAGATGCCGACTTTAGTTTGCGACTTTCTAAAACCCAAAAACTCTATGTCAATACTGCTGCCCGGCTGGAACACCACCACGAACCTGATGGCCGTCCCAATCAATACCACTATGGCAAAATGGTGGTGCGCAATGGTTGGTATGTCTGGCGGGTGGCACATCCCCATCCGTCACTCAAAGCCAAACTAAAATGGCATGCCATCACAATCCTATTAACTAAAATTCGGTTTGTAAATATACTCACCACACCCAAAAGAAAAGCCGCATTCAGTGAAGCACTGGGACGCACTGTGGGCTGGTGGAGTTTGTTTTTTAAAAGCCGCAAACTAAAGGATGCAAATCCTAAGCTCAATAATTCCTGAAATGAAAACAACCAAAGACATCTTAGAAACCAACAAAAAACAAAAGGAATTCTACAATACCAAGAAAAAAAATTGGGCAACCCGTCTTTGGTCGCGCCTGCGTGAAAAAACCTTGAAAGGCATCAGGCAAAACTCCGGGATGCAGCAACAATATTATGAGTTGCATAAAAAATGGTTTGGCGATTTGAGCACCAAAAAAGTATTGGATCTGGGTTGCTATGCCGGCAATACCCTGTCGCTCTATTTGGCCGAAAATGCTCAGTCTTATGTGGGTTTGGATTTGAGCGACGTCGCGATTGAGAAACTCAACAAGCGGCTGGACCACTTGCCAAATGCCAAAGCCATCGCAGCCGATTTTCTCTCAGAAGAATTTCAGGAAACCCATTTTGATTTGATTTATGCCTATGGAGTGTTACACCATTTTGAAAACACAACTGTATTGATTGAAAGACTTCAGGAAAAGCTTACAGCACAGGGCACAATTATAAGTTATGACCCGCTGGAAACAAGTCTGCCAATCAAAATGCTTCGCACGCTCTACAGACCTTTTCAAAGCGATGCTGCCTGGGAATGGCCTTTTACAAAAAAGACGTATCATCAGTTTGCTAAGGCTTTTCACATTGAGGAACGCCGCGGAATTCTTGGGAAATCAAAATGGATTGTTCTGATCAATCTCTTGCCTTTAAGCGCAGCAAAGAAAAAACAAATCGCCCAAAAGTGGCACCAGCAAGACTGGAATGAGTCGGCAGTTTCAGATAAAAGCCTTTTCAAATGTATGCATGTCACCATGAAGATGAGGAAGAGGTAGTTTTTTCGGGTTGGCGGGTTCTCGGGTTTTCGGGATAGCGAGTTAGCGTGGTTGCGGGTTTAGTGATGTTTTATTTTAAAAATTTAAAGTTTAATTAATTGTTATACCAAAACCTATGAAATTATGGGGACTTATAAGGATTTAGAGATTTATACGCTTTCAATGGAGTTGTTTTTTAAAGTACATCCCCTTACTCTTAAACTACCTAAATATGAATTGTATGAGTTGGGCAGTCAGTTGAGAAGGTCCTCCGACTCTGTGGTTTCCAATATAGTTGAGGGATATGGTAGAAGAAGGTATAGAAATGATTACATAAAGTTTTTGGTTTATGCACATGCGAGTAATGATGAAACCATCAATCATCTTGAAAAATTAGCATTTCTATATCCTCACCTAAGCTCTATGTTTTTAGAATTACAAGAAAAATATGACGGTTTAGGTAGAAAAATTAATAATTTTATAAAGTTTGTAGAAAGGTCAAAATAACTTCTGCTTTAAAATACCCGTAAACCCGTAAACCCGAGAACCCGAAAACCCGAAAACCAACCCAGTGAAACTCCTTATCATCTCTCATACACCTCATAAAAAGCAACACAACACTTATTTTGCTTATGGTCCCTATGTAAGGGAAATGAATCTTTGGGAAAAAAATTTTGATGAAGTGCTTGTGGTTGCGCCTTTATCAACCAATGCACCGGGAGCGATTGATCTCGAGTATAGGAATGCAAAGATTACCTTTTATAAGGTGCCGGCTTTCTCCCTGACCAGTCTTGAGAATAGTTTAAAAACACTTTTTCAGGTGCCGGGCATACTTTGGATTCTGTTTAAAACGATGCGTCAAGCCCACCATATTCACTTGCGCTGCCCGGGCAATATGGGCTTGCTGGGATGTTTGGTTCAAGTATTCTTTCCGAAGAAAAAAAAATCAGCCAAATATGCCGGAAACTGGGATCCTAAAGCAAAGCAACCCCTAAGTTATCGGTTTCAAAAATGGATACTCAACAATACCTTTCTCACCCAAAATATGCAGGTGATGGTTTATGGAAACTGGCCAAACACCTCAAAAAACATCGTTCCTTTTTTCACGGCTACCTACTCAAAATTAAAAAGTCAGAAAATAATTAAAGCCTTTCAAGCTCCTTTTAAGGCTCTTTTTGTTGGAAGCCTTTCAAAAGGTAAAAATTCGTTGTATGCGGTGCAACTCATTCATCAGGTGAAACAAAAGGGAATAGAGATTGGTCTTGATGTGTATGGAGAAGGAGAACAACGTGAGGAGTTGGAAGCCTATATTCAAACACACAGCCTGCAAGAAACCATCCGTTTACACGGAAACCAGACCGCAGAAGTAGTTGAAATGGCTTATAAATCGGCTTATTTTTTAATTTTGCCATCCCAATCTGAAGGTTGGCCCAAAGTGGTGGCAGAGGCCATGTTTTGGGGATGTATCCCCTTAGCAACACCCGTATCTTGTGTGCCTGAGATGTTGGGGCAAGGAAAGCGGGGCGTGTTATTAACAAAAGAAGTAGAGCAGGATATAGCGGTCTTTTTAGAAGTTTTAAACAACAAGGAGCAATTGCAAACAATGTCAATTCAAGCCCAAACCTGGTCACAGCAATTTACGCTCGAAGCGTTTGAGGAAAAGATAATGGGTTTGGTGTTTAAAGTTTAAAGTTCAAAGTTTAAAGCATGAAGCACCAAGCACCAAATTCCAATTAACCATTAACAAATAACAATTAACCAATAAATGAAAATCCTCCACCTCATAGACTCCTTAAACCCCGGCGGCGCCGAGCGTATGGCAGTGGGCTATGTCAATGCTCTGGCAGAACGAGGGTTTCAGGTGTATTTATGGAGTAGCAGGGAAGAAGGGCTTTTGAAAAACAGCATTCATCCTTCTGTAAACTATCATTTTTTGAACCGCAAAGGACCTGTGGGAATCAAAGCGCTTCTCAAGGCCTCCAAAGCAATCAAAAAAGAGGGGATTCAACTCATTCACGCCCATAGCACGTCCTGGTTTTTTGGCACGCTGCTCAAAGGGCTCAACCCAAAAATAAAGTTAGTATGGCACGACCATTATGGGAGTCGATATCTAACAGTAAAAAGAGCAAATAAAACCCTGATATTTTGCTCTCGTTATTTTGACATGACACTTGCTGTAAATCGCAATTTGGTAAACTGGCATGAAACCCATTTGAAACAACCTCAAAGCATTTACGTGCCTAACTTTGTGTCTGGTTCTGCTAAAGAGATTTTGGAGGCTTCAAAAAACTACACATCCAATACAGTTGTTTGTGTAGCCAATTTGCGCAAACCCAAAAACCACCATAACCTGATTCATGCCTTTGCGAAAGTACATCAAAAAGTACCTGGCTGGAACTTGCAACTCATAGGGAAACAATTTCCTGATACTTATTCAGACTCCTTAACAGAACTCATCAGTCATTATTCTTTAGAGGATAAAGTATCACTACTCGGTGAACGTAGCGATATTTTTGGATACTTACAACAAGCCAAAATAGGGGTTCTCAGTTCAGATGTGGAGGGTTTACCTATGACAATCTTAGAATACGCCCTGGCAGGTTTGCCCGTGGTTTGTACCGATGTGGGCTTCTGTAAAGTAGTGGTTCAGGAATACGGTAAAGTAGTACCTCCCAAAAATCCGGAGGCTTTTGCAGAAGCATTGTTGTTTTACATACAAAATCCCGAGACCGCCACTTTAGATGCAGAAAAACTCCAAAAACACGTTCGGGAAACGTATACAGCCCAAGCAGTCTTGCCCCAAGTTATTGAAATTTATAAGCGTTTGGTAGAAAGTTGATGAGATGTTGCTACAAAAACACAATCTTCTTTGTAACAAATAGGAGCTTATATCAACAAATTAGGTATTGAAAAGTCATCCTTTCGCTTCAAGCGAAATTAAAAACAAAACCCTGTATGTTTAAAAAATTCTTTATCCTGGAGTGGAAATCCTTTATAAGGTCTGCCTCGTTTAAATCAAACCTGGTATTGAAAATATTTATGGCTTTGGGTGCTCTTTACTTTATCGCTATGTTTCTCCTGTTGGGATTTGGAGCCTATTACATTCTTGAAAAATTAGAATTCGATCCTTTTGCAACCGTTAATCAGGTGCTACTTTATTATGTGCTGGCCGACTTGATGATTCGTTTTTTCTTTCAAAAGGCACCCGTGCTTAACATCAGACCGCTACTTACATTCAATATTTCCAAAAATAATATAGTGGGATACACACTGGGTAAAACCGTGCTGTCTTATTTCAATTGGGTTCACCTGTTTTTCCTCTTGCCGTTTACAATGGTGCTCATCAAAGAAGGTTTTTCAGTGACCGGAGCTCTTAGCTGGTTTGTCGCTTGTTTTGCCTTGATTTTTCTCAATAACTTTCTCAATATTTTAAGCAATAACAGAGATCTGTTGCTTTTTGCTCTGGGTGCAGTTTTGGCAAGTATTGCCGGGTTGCATTACTTTTCAATTTTTGATGCCGCTTTGTATGCTTCTCCTGTTTTTGAGGGTTTTTACAACACGCCAACCCTTGCTTTAATTCCGGTTTTAGCGCTGATGTTGGTGGTAATTTATACGTTTCAGTTTTATAAAAAACGCTTGTATCTGGATTCCGGTCTTTCCATAAAACAAAAGGATGCTCAAACTGAAAATTATACGTGGCTTGATAAGTTTGGTTTGGTGGGCACTTTTTTGAAGAACGACATCAAACTTTTAAAACGCAACAAACGATCCCGCACGACAATTTTTATGAGTGTGTTGTTTATATTCTATGGACTCTTGTTTTTTACCGGATCTATTGAAGCTTATGAAGGACCCGTGTGGCGCATTTTTGCAGGCTTGTTTGTCACCGGAGGATTTCTGTTTACGTTTGGACAATTTGTACCCAGTTGGGACAGTGCATACTATCCTTTGATGATGAGCCAAAACATCACCTACCGCGATTATCTGGATTCCAAATGGTGGCTCATGGTCATCGCTACCCTGGTGACCACTCTTTTAAGTTCGTTTTACTTATACTTTGGATGGGAAGTCTATCTGGCATTGTTGGTGGGGGCTATTTACAACATAGGCGTCAATGCACATATTGTTTTATGGGCGGGGGCTTATGTAAAAACACCTATTGACCTCACGCAGAATAAGAATGTTTTTGGCGATAAGCAGTCCTTTAATATCAAGAGTGTATTGCTGGCTCTTCCCAAGTTGTTATTGCCTATGATTTTATATGCCATAGGACATTATACGTATGGACCTACATTGGGTTATTTGATTGTAGCCGGTTTTGGGGTTCTTGGCTTTGCGTTTAAAAATAAAGTGTTTGCCATTATTGAGACGATTTATAAAACCGAAAAATACAAAACGATTGCAGCTTATAGTCAGCGGAATTAGTGTTCAGTGTTTAGAATAGACTTAAGACGACAGGACTTAGGATGTAGGACAAATTGTGAGTTTTGCGATGGTGATTTTTACTTAACATAAGAGAGGTAGACTGCAACTTTTATCAATGAAGTACTGTTTTTGGAATTTGGAAGTTTTATTTCAGAAGTTTAGGGCTTAGTTTTACCACAGAGTTACACTGAGAAGGCACAGAGATTCACGGAGGAAAATGATTGGTGGTAAGTAACAGTGTTCAGTGTTTAGAATAGACTTAAGACGACAGGACTTAGGATGTAGGACAAATTGTGAGTTTTGCGATGGTGATTTTTACTTAACATAAGAGAGGTAGACTGCAACTTATATCAATGAAGTACTGTGTTTGGAATTTGGAAGTTTTATTTCAGAAGTTTAGGGCTTAGTTTTACCACAGAGTTACACTGAGAAGGCACAGAGATTCACGGAGGAAAATGATTGGTGGTAAGTAACAGTGTTCAGTGTTTAGAATAGACTTAAGACGACAGGACTTAGGACGGAATGGGAGTTTTTTAATTGGTGGTCTTGGGTTGTAGGAAGTAGGGAGTAGGGAGTAGGCTGGAAACAAATATAAAATTTGACACAAGCGCAGCGAATTGTGCGCCTTGCCCACCGCTTCGTCGCCTGCCGTGCCGTCGGCAAGCCTTTGGCGGCCGATAGAAGCTTTGAAGCACAAGGCGGAATGCTGGAAGCAAAATATAAAATTTGAAATTTTACATTTGAAATAATAAATTTGAAATAACTATGATACAGGTAGAAAATTTAACAAAGACATACGGAACGACCACTGTTTTGAGCATTCCACAACTGGAGATTCCCAAAGGACAAAGTTTCGGGTTGGTGGGTAACAACGGAGCAGGGAAGACGACCTTTTTCAGCTTGTTGCTCGATTTGATTCAACCGTCAACCGGACATATTACAAGTAATGGGGTAGAAATTAGTAGCAGTGAAGCATGGAAGCCCTTTACCGCAGCGTTTATAGACGAGACCTTCCTCATAGGGTATTTGACGCCCGAAGAGTATTTCTACTTTATAGGCGAATTACGCGGCTGGAACAAAGCCGATGTGGATGCCTTTTTGGCTCCTTTTGCCGATTTTTTCAATGACGAAATTCTCAACAAACGAAAGTATTTAAGAGATTTATCAAAAGGAAACTCTAAAAAAGTGGGTATCATCGCGGCATTGATTGGTAATCCCGAAGTGATTATTCTCGACGAACCCTTTGCCAATCTTGACCCCACTACGCAAATACGTTTAAAAAAAATATTGAAAGAACTCGCTAACAATCCCGAAGTAACCATTCTGGTTTCCAGCCACGATTTGCAACACACCGTTGAGGTGTCAAACCGCATTGTGGTGCTTGAAAAAGGCCAAGTGGTAAAAGACCTGCAAACTTCAACAGAAACGATGAAAGAATTGGAAGCGTTTTTTAGCGGGGAACATTCTTTGACATAAGACTGCCGGACTTAAGACTTATGACTTGTTTTATGTAAGCATACATACCGGGCTTTAAAGAATAAAGAAAATAGAGAAGAGAAAATAGAAAAGTGTACGTCCCTGATATAGGTTGACCATTTACTCCCTACCTGTATTTTCCTTTCAACCCTGCCTGCCACGAGGCAGATCTGTGTATTCTCTACGGGTCTCTGTGGTAAAACTTTGCGTGAAACCAGATGTTGATTATGGATGTTTTAAAATACTGATTAGTTACAGCAATTGAATAATACCTGAAATCTACCTTCAATAAATCTTCGGCAGGCTCAAACCTGAAACCTGAAACCTGAAACCTGAAACCTGAAACAAGAAACAATAAAACCCTAATTTTGCATTTTACTCCCAAAGCTCAAATCACCGGCATCACCCAAACCGGGTACAATATAGCCGTGTTCATTGAGTTTGGAATCCACCGAAGCAATCCATAGTTGAATGTCATCGCTTAAAACACTTTTTAAGTAATCAATTCCCGGTTGTGAACCAATGACTGATACCAAATGAATTTTTGCAGGAGTCCCCATTGGTTTTAAGGCTTCAAGAACATTGATGAATGTGCGACCCGTTGCCAGCATGGGGTCGGCGAGGATGAGTGTTTTTCCTTCCAAAGAAGGGGTGGCGAGATATTCTACTTTGATTTCAAATTCAGTATCTGAAGTGTGGTGTCTGTATGCTGAAATGAATGCGTTTTCTGCACGGTCAAAACACTTAATAAGCCCATTGTGTAAAGGCAAACCGGCTCTTAAAATGGAGCAGACTACGATTGGGTCTGTGGGCAACAGGGTTTGACATTCACCCAGCGGGGTGATAATTTTAACAGGTTTGTAATCTAAAATTTTGCTTAATTCATAACCCAACAATTCGCCAATGCGTTCAATGTTATTTCTAAATCGCATCGCATCACTTTGAATGTTGACATCACGAAGCTCGGCTATAAATTTATTGGCGATTGAATTTTGATTCTGAAGGTTGTTGATTAGCATGGTGATTTATTCAAAATAGTCTGAAAAACGCTTTAACTCGTGAAGTAACCACTCAACAGAACCTCGATTGTCACTCAGGGCATTGATGCGTTTGCGAATGCCCAGTTGGTAATTGTGCAGCTGGGAGCGGGCATCTCCTGTCATTTTTGTGTTTCGGTTTAGCAGGTTCACCTCTTTCGTGCAGGATTCTGTGAGGAGGTTTACATCATAAGCTTTTTGTGACAGCGCTTGCTCACAGAGCTCTATCATCAAATTTATGTGTTTTTTTGTAGCGGTATCTGTTGGCCATTTTTCGCCTTCATTCAGTTTTATTTTAATCATCGTTTCTGATGAAATGGCATCAACGTTTTGTTGCTTTTCAAGGGAGAAGCTGGTAAAAAATAAAAGAGCCAAAATTAAAGTAATACAAGTTTTCATACTTCAAATATATCTGTTTTTGAGGAAACAAAAAGAATCATTTGGACTAATTCAAGATTTCGACGGTTTCTTTATACAATTCAAGCAATTGTTCTTCCTGAATCACAATGTCTGTCATTGTTAATGAGAGGAAACTTGCAATTTTTTTAACACCATCTGAAGTATCTGAAAAATCCAAAGTGATAAGACCGTTCATCAACATTTTACCATACTCATTACAAAAGTCCTGATAGTTATATACATTGTTTAACAACTGAATTTTGTTTAAGGGGAGTTCGTTTATGACACCGGTTTGAACCCCTGTATTGTAAGCACTACTAGATAATTGCAGGGTTCTTGTTCCTTCAAAAAAGTAGGCATTTTGTTGAAGGTTATTGCATTAGCATAGTGCCGGCTGCTGTCTCTCACCATTTTATGGTAATCAATAACATTTTCAATAGTGCGTTAATTGGTTTCAATTTCCATTTGGATATTGTCAACCAATATTTGTGATTGTGTTTTTCTTTTTTGGCTGTCTTGCCAGTTTGAAATAACAAAGCCCAAATACACCCCAATCATAACGGGAATGATTTGGAGGATGATATCACCTAATTTTCGTTTTATCGGTTGCGTTTTTTAAGCGGAACAATCAATCTAAATTCAAGCTTTTACTGCTATTCAAATCCCTAAGAATGACCTGAATACTCTTTCAAAGATACTTTTTTTGTACCGAAATTTCATTTTTCAATTCAATAAATTACTGAGGGTTACTTCTTCAGGATTTTTTAATATATTGAAGGCTATTTTACAATACCTTTCTTATGCGTTATTCTGTTTCTTTTTTATTGGTTTTGTTTTTTGTTGGCACTTCACTTTATTCTCAAACTCTTGAAGAAGATATCGAACAGGTTTTTACAGATTTTCAGCTCATGGGGATGTCAGTTTGGGTAGAAAAAAATGGAATTGAGCAATCGTTTCATTTTGGATTAAAAGATTTTGACCGAAACCTTGAAATAGACGCGCAGACAAAATACCGCATTGCTTCTATCTCAAAAACGGTTACTGCACTTGGTCTGCTAAAGCTTTATGACGAGGGCCTTTTTGACCTGGACGACCCCATTACTGATTATTTGAGTTTTCCTGTTACAAATCCCTCGTTTCCGGGTGTTGCTATCACTTTCAGAATGCTGTTGTCACACACTTCCAGCATACAGGATGGCTCCGGTTACAACGGTTTTTTAAATGCCACTTTTTCTCAGAATCCCATCCCCAGTCTGGAAGCTTTGCTCAGTCCGGGAGGGGCTTTTTACACCGCCAATATGTACCGCACAGAGACACCGGGCACTTATTTTGCATATAGCAACCTCAATTATGGGGTTATTGCTACTTTGATTGAAGCAATCAGCAATGAGCGTTTTGATGTTTATATGAAAAATGAACTACTCAACCTATTGGGAATTACCGGAAGTTATAACATTCAGGACATCGATAATATTGATGACATCGCCGTTTTGTACCGCAATCAAGGGGGATGGAATGCGCAGTTTGATAATTACCAGGGTGTAATGCCGTCGCCTCCTTTCAATTTGCCTTCATTGGTTTTGGGCACCAATGGATTGTTTTTTTCGCCCCAAGGTGGTTTGAGGGCTTCTGCAAACGAATTGGGAACAATCTTGCAATTCATAAAAAGTGATGGCACTTCTCATCCCGGGATAATTTCTGAACAAACTTTGCAAGAAATGAAAACCATCCAATGGGATTTTAACGGTAGCAATGGTGACAATTATTTTGACTTGTTTAACCGCTGGGGACTGGGCGTGCATCACGCCAATTTATCTAATGATGATCAAATTTGCTTAGAGGGTGAATGGGGTACTTTTATGGGTCATCCCGGTGAAGCTTATGGATTAATCAGTGATGCTTATTTTTCTGAAGATGGAGAAGTTGCGTTTTCCTTTTTAACCAATGGCAGTTTTTTGGGGTATCAGTTTGGAAATACAAGTTCTTATTATACGGTTGAAGAAGCCTTGTTTGCTGTACTGTGTACTTATTTCAATGAACCGCTTGCGATTGATGAGGTTGCTTTTGAATCTATAACTGTTTTTCCAAATCCCGTTACAGAGGAATTAACAATAGAAGGTATAAAAGAGTTTCCCGTTCAGGTTAAGTTGTTTGATTTACGGGGAATTAGGGTATTTGAGAAAGTTATGGATGACAATGAAAATACAACTTTAAACCTATCAGATATAAAAAGGGGTCTTTATTTTCTTGAAATGGAAGTGCCTTTCGGCGAAAGCCGTAAACGTTTTAAGCTCATTAAAAATTAAAAAAAGAGGCTGTCTAAAAAGTCGTTTTTTGCCACAAAGGCACCAAGGCTCAAAGAACCACAAAGAAATTAAGTGATTGTTATTTAATCCTTTGTGTCGTAGTGACTTTATCTCATCAAATAGAATTTTATTGGAATTCGATAAATCTTCGATTTGTGGTATTTTTTTATTTTCAATTTCTTTTTGGACGGTCACTTTTGGAATTCTATAGTGCTTAAATTTTAACGGTCAATACCGGAATCTGAGCTTTGTTTGCAACTTCTTCACCAACACTTCCGGCCAAAACTTTATTGATTCCTTTTCTACCGTGAGTGGGAATTGCAATGAGGTCTGCATTTTCAATATCTGCCAAGTTTTGAATTCCATCAGAAATAGAATAATCATTAAAAACGATGATGTTTTGTGAATCATAACCGAGGTTTGTTTTGTTTAAAAACAGACGCATTTGCTCTCTAATTTCAGGAGTGCTTTTGAAATTTGCATTTGGAGTATTGACATATACCAACTTTAATTGGGCTTTGTATATATCGGCAAAAGCTTTTATGGTTTTAAATGCCTTTATGTTTTCAACGTCAAAATCTGAACCAAAAATAATGGTTTTGGGTTCAAAAGATGCATTTTTAGATTTTACAACCAGAACGGGTACATCTGCGGTGCGCACCACCTTTTCTGTGTTGGAGCCCACAAAATATCCTTTTACACCACTGGTGCCGTGTGAGCCCATCACAATAAAGTCTGCATCAATCTCTTTGGCAGTACTGTCTATTTCTTCAAATACTTTAAAGTGTTTGATAACCGGGGTCGCTTTGATGCCCTTCATAAACGGTTTATCAATAAATTGTTCAAATTGCTTGTTTGCTAATTGCATAAAGAACAGGAGTTCACGTCTTTTTGTGGCTTCTGTAATGCTAATCATTTGGTCTGAAATATCAAGCATATGAAGTAGAAACAGCTCGGCTTTGAATTTTTTTGCCATGGTTGCTGCAACCTCAAGTGCATATTCTGAGTGACTGGAAAAGTCAACGGGTACAATTATTTTTTTCATGGTACTGAGTTTTAAGTGTTAAATTGTCATTGAAAATATTCGGGTTTGCGGTTGTTTTTTTTGTAATAAAAGATCAAAAGACATACAAACATTTCTAACAAAGGGTCGTCCTTTTTCGAGCACTTGAATCGAGTTTGTTTTTATTTCAATCAAACCATCGTTTTCCATTTCAGAAAGTTTTGATTTTATAACCAAAAAATCGATAAGTTTTTCATCTTCAGTGGTCCAGTTTGTCTGCAAATTACACATTAAATTTAGAATGTGTTTTCTAATTATTTGGTCTCTTTTACTGAGCAAATGCCCGCGGTAAACCGGAATTTTGTTTTCTTTTAAAAGCGCATAATAAGCATCGATATTTTTTTCGTTTTGAGCAAAAGCCGTCCAGCTGTCACTTATGGAGGAGGCGCCAAGTCCAATAATAATTTTGCTTTGGGTGGTTGTATATCCCATAAAATTGCGATGCAGGGTTTTGTTTTGCATAGCTAGGGTCAACTCATCTTCAGGAAGTGCAAAGTGATCCATTCCAATCTCAACATACCCCATTTTTTCCAGCCACATCTTTCCGGTTTCATATTGAGTGCGCTTTTGATTGGGAGTGGGCAGGTTTTCTTCACTAAAGCCTCTTTGACCGTTTCCTTTAATCCAGGGTACATGAGCATAACTGTAATAGGCAATGCGGTCCGGACGGAGTTCTTGTGTTTTTTTTATGGTGTGTTTTACGTGTTCCAATTTTTGAAAGGGCAATCCAAAAATGAGGTCGTGCCCTACAGAAGTATAACCCATTTCACGAGCCATTTCTGTAACTTTCTTGACATTTTCAAAAGGCTGAACACGATGAATGGCTATTTGTACCGCCATATTATAATCCTGAACTCCAAAACTCACACGCCTGAATCCCACATTATATAAGGCTTGCAGGTGTTCTTTTGTGGTGTTATTGGGGTGTCCTTCAAAACTAAAGTTGTAATCTTTATCAAGTATGGTGTCTTTGAGAATTCCCTTCACCATTCTTGTTAAGTTTTCTGGAGAGAAAAAAGTGGGGGTGCCGCCACCCAGGTGTATTTCTTTGATAACGGGCTTTTCAACGAGCAATTCTTTGTATAAGTGCCACTCTTTTAACAAGGCATTGATGTATGGATCTTCTACTTTGTGTCTTTTGGTGATGCGTTTGTGGCAACCACAAAAGGTGCACAGGCTTTCGCAAAAGGGTAAGTGTATGTAAAGACTTATGCCTTCTGAGGTATTGAGTACATCAAATTGTTTTTTTAAGCTGATTTTCCAGTCTATACCGGTAAAAGTATTTGTATCCCAATAGGGAACAGTGGGATAGCTGGTGTATCGGGGACCGGGCACATTGTATTTTTGAATGAGTGTTTGCATCCTTTTGCTTTTGTCTCACAAAGGTAAAAGGAGCAAGTATAGCGACCTATGATTTTGGTCATAAAAAAACCGAACACAATGTCCGGTTTTCGTTTACGAAACATTATAATTTTATAATGTCTCCTGTGGTAGATTTGTTTTGATTGACCACTTCGGGCTCACCATAATATTTGATGCTTCCGCCACTTGAGGCTTTTGCATCGAGCGATCTTATAATGTGCAGTGTAATATTTGCACCGCTGGAGGCTTTGGAGGTACAATAGATACTTTCTAATTCCCTGGCATCAATTGAGCTTCCGCTTGAGGCTTTTGAATTAAAATTTCTTGCTTGCCCTCTTAAATTTATAGTTGAACCACTGCTGGATTCAACAATGAGCTCTCGGGCAAAGAGGCTCAAATCCATTTGTGAGCCACTACTGGCTTTAACAAACAAATCTTTTGTGAGTAAATTTGACAAACTTTTCACTGTAGCACCACTACTGGACTCTATTCCGTCAAGATCTACAAAGGCAATGGTGATTTTTTTGGATTTGGCGTTTTTAATGTTTTTATCTGTTTTTATATGAAGAACCCCATCTACTAAATCTGTAATAATGTGCTGCTGCAGGTTTTCATCTGCCTCAATGGAGACAATTTGTACTTTTGATTCTATTAAATAGAGTTCCAGTCCATTGCTGACTTTTACGACATCAATTTTTTCTTTAAAAAATTTGTCTTCCTTGGTAACATTTCCATTGCCTTCAACACTTCCCAGTGGGAAATTAAACTCACAACTACTTGTAATTGAAACGATTAAAATTAAAAACAATAACTTTATTATTTTCATGAGTGTATTAATTTGATTTTACTTTAATTCCTTTTTTGTCAACCATAACTCTTACAGAGTCTTTTTCGTCTGTGATATTGATATCAATCCCGTCTTTATCAATTTTTATTCGGTTTCCTTCTTTCCAGGTTTCTTGCCAGTTTTCATCGTCCCAGTCGATAACTTGATACCCGGCATCGGTGTTGTTAATGTTTGAGGTGGAGGATGAATTTTCTTCAGAACAACCTTCACAAAAGGTTTTACCATCTTGAATTTCCAGATAGTTAGATTCCTGCCCATTAAGTAGTATATCCCGATATCTTGATGAATTTCTGTGATAACTGTAGGTGTTGTTGTCAGCAAAAAGATAACTTCCCTCGGGCAAATATAGGGTAATTTCTATTTCCTGATCACGGTATTTTTCTTCAACAGATGTTAAAAAGAAACCATCAATTTTGAGTCTGTTTGAATCAAATGTGTGGGTGTGATTAATGGCTTCAGCTCTGTTTTTTGCTTCCAGATAATCGCGACCTTTCGCTTTTTTATTTACCATTAAGGATGCGAGAGAATCTTTTGTTGATTTAACGATAAGTCTTATGTTGTTTGAGTAGATAACCTGCTCATCGTTTTCATTGTATTTGATTGAAAATCCGCTGCTTTTAATCACATCTTTTTCATAAAGTGGATTGCCATTCATGCTCAAATATAGCGTGTCTCCGGGTTTTATATTCAATTCTTCTGTTTGAATGACGCTGCCTTCATTAGATCGTTCAACGGCTTGTAAGACACCAAGGCTTATCAAACTAAAAATGGCAATTAGCCATAAACCAAGTAAGGTGAGTTTTGCTACTTTACCAATTGATTTTAAATTGTCAATCAATATTTTTAGTCCGAGAATAAAAAGGAAGAAAAAGGGAATAGCAATTGCAAAGAAAATCAAAACAGACAACAACCAGATGGGAACCATTGTGTTATTCACAATATGAAAAGCCTCTGCATACCAGCTTCCGAAAAAGCCTGAAATTCCGGTAATAAACAAACCAATAAATAAACCTATTAGTGTTATGGCTGCTACTAAAATGATGAGAACTCCGATGAACTTAACAAAAACAGTGAGTATTGCTAAAAAAATCTTACCAACTGTGTCAAAAAAGGTTTCGGAACTCGACTTAATTTTCTTTCCGTAGGCATCATAATCGGCATTTTTTACTTTATCGGCAACATTGTCATAGGTTTCCTTAAATTTTCTTTCAATATTGGAAATATTGACCGGCTCTCCCCGCATTGTTAACTTATCTGCGGTAGTGACAGCTTCAGGAACTAAAATCCAGAAAATGATATAAATTAAAATAAAAGTACCGCTTGAAAAGATGGTTAACAAGATCCATACAAGCCGAATCCAAATGGCATCTACTCCAATATAATGTCCCAATCCTGAAGAAACTCCTCCAATATATTTATTGTCTGAATCTCTGAAAAGTTTTTTATAGCCTTTTTTATTTTCTTGCTCAGATCTTTCGGAATGGGTTGAATTTGAAAATATTTCTTCATCAACAGCATAGTCTTCAGGTTGCCCCATTACTGCAATGACCTCATCGAGCTCTTTCATTGTGATAACCTGCTTGTTGTTGTCTAGTTTCTCAGAAAATAGTTCGGCAATACGCGCTTCTATGTCTTTGATAATTTCTTCTCGCCCGTCAGGGTCTGAAAAAGACCGTTTAATGGCAGCTAAATATCGATTTAATTTTGCGAAAGCATCTTCATCGATGTGGAAAAAGGTTCCGGCTAAATTTATGTTTACTGTTTTGTTCATGATTTTTTGTTTTGGCGTGTTACTTTTGATACAGCAAGTTTAAGTTCGTCCCAGGTGGCGTCTAATTCGTTTAAAAATAATTTACCTGTTTCAGTGAGTTCATAATATTTTCTTGGGGGTCCACTAGTGGATTCTTCCCATCGATAGCTTAATAAGCCCGCATTTTTAAGACGCGTGAGTAGGGGATATACTGTGCCTTCAACGACCAGCATTTTTGCATCTTTTAAGGTCTCAAGCAGGTCTGAAGTATAGGCTTCACCATCCTTTAAAATGGAAAGGATACAGTACTCAAGTACCCCTTTACGCATTTGTGCTTTTGTGTTTTCAATGTTCATTTTAACAATTTTTAATTAATGTTACAGATGGCAATTCTCCCATAAAAAGCAACACTTCTTCAACCTCTATGCGATTGATAGTGTTTTTAATTTCTGAAGAACTAAGAGTAGAAGGAGTTAGGATCTCCATAACTACAGCCAACAAAATACTTACTAGTGTGCCCATTTTTTGATTGATTTTATGTCACTTTGATTAACTCATTGTGACGTTGATTTTGATGAATGAATCCCTTTTATAAGTTTTAAAAATATAATACCTATTAGATTATAATGCAAATATATATATAAAAGATAGTATTATGCAAAACATAGTACCAAATATTAACATAAAATTAACAAATCAGAAGTTGTGATTTTTGTTATAAATATTCCGGAAATAGAGTAAATTAGCCATATTATGAAGATTACACCACAAAAAATTAATAGTTTCTTATTTTTTAAATTACCTGCCGCATTTTTTTGTGGAGTTAGGGTGAAACAACTTGAAACAACACGATGTGTTACCAAAGTGACGCATCGCTGGATTAATCAGAACCCGTTTAAATCAATGTATTTTGCCGTTCAAGCTATGGCGGCTGAGTTAAGCACGGGTGCGCTAGTGATGATGCACATAAAAGACCGCAATCAAAAAATATCGATGCTGGTGGCCAATCAAAAAGGGAATTACAACAGAAAAGCCACCGGTAAAATCACATTCACTTGTACCGATGGTGAGAAAGTAGTTTTGGCGATAGAAGAAACCATTCGCACAGGCGAGGGAGTGACTTTTTGGATGACCTCTGTAGGAAAGGACAAAGAGGGCGAAGTGGTTTCTACCAGTGAGTTTGAATGGCGGGTGAAGCTGAAAAAGTAAAATTACTTTTTATTTCCTTTAATCATCATTTCCAGCATGTCCCACATTTCGGGAGTGACCATTTCCAAAAGATTGAATTGACCGGCACCTTTGAGCCATTCTCCACCGTCAATGGTGATGACTTCGCCGTTGAGGTATTGTGCAAAGTCAGATACCAGATAAGCTGCTAAATTGGCCAACTCTTGATGGTCGCCAACACGTTTTAGTGGAACTTTTTTTGCTAAATCAAATTTGTCTTTTAAGTCGCCGGGAAGTAACCTGTCCCACGCTCCTTTGGTAGGGAAGGGGCCTGGAGCAATCGCGTGGTGACGAATACCATATTTTGCCCATTCCACAGCCAGTGAGCGGGTCATGGCCAGCACTCCGGCTTTAGCAGTCGCACTGGGAACCACAAAGGCTGAACCCGTCCAGGCATAAGTGGTCACGATATTAACAATGGTCTTATTGGTTTCCTTTTTATCAATCCAATGTTTGCCAAATGCTAAGGTGCAGTTTTTGCTGCCTTTTAAAACAATATCAATGATAGTATCAAAAGCATTGGCCGATAGCCGCTCAGTAGGCGAAATAAAATTTCCCGCTGCATTGTTTAGCAACACATCTACCTGACCAAATTCCGTAACAGAGGCTTTAACCATGGCTTCCACTTCGTCATAATTTCTCACATCACAAGCCACTGAAAGCACTTTGCCTCCCGTTGCTGCTTCCATTTCTTTGGCAGTATTTTGAAGTTTTTCCAGGTTTCTGGAGGTGATGACCACATTGGCGCCCAGCTCGAGAAAATAAGTTGACATCGATTTACCAAGACCGCTGCCGCCTCCGGTTACTACTATGGTTTTTCCTTTGAGAGCGTTGTCGCGAAGCATTTTTTGATTGTGGATCATTTTTGTATTTTATTTATTATTTATTTTTTTTAGTTCTTGTATGTCCAATAAATCCTTTGGTCTTCCTGATTTTACTTTACTTATTATTAAGTCTTCAAAAGAAAGCACGCGCCATTTATAAACCTTTTGATTTTCTTTTAATTCTACCAACTTACTTTCCCTAAAGGCATCTTCAAATGGTTTGTTAACTGAAAATCGGGTAATTAATTCTATATCAATTTGAGCTGGAGAAAATTTAAGGGTAATATTCTGTTCACCTTTCAAAACAGAATCTGGTAACCTGTCTATGTTGTATCCCAAATTTTGAAAAACGTTGAGGAGTTTTTTAAAGTTTTCATTTGTTGGATTAATCCAAAAGTCAACATCAGCAGAATGTCGCTGATAACCATGAAAATTTACTGCTCCACCACCCACCATAATCATTTCGATCTCTTGTATGTTGGCTTCAGATATAAATTCTTCAATTGATTTATTCCAGTTTTCTGTCAGCATTATTTAAATTGATGTAAATAACAAAATTATCTGTTTTCTCAATTTTACTTTTAGTAGGAAATCGATTTATTTGAGCACATAAAGAAAAAAAACGCCATACCCGCTCGCCCCCCGAGAGTTTTAAAAACTCTTCCAGTTGTTGTTTTTTACTTTCTTCCTTGGTTTGAAATTTAATTTCCATTAAGTAAAATTAAGTATACTATTTTAGTTAAAAGCCCAAAATAACATAGTTGTAATTCACTGATTTGTTACTAGATATTTTGGTCGATGAACCTTTTCAGAGTTTCAAACCCTGAAAAGGTTTAATTCTATTTCACAGAATCCATCAAAACCTGCAGCATCTCAATCGCTGCCACACTTATTTTGGTTCCGGGTCCGTAAACGGCTACGGCGCCTGCATCAAAAAGGTATTGGTAATCTTGTTGTGGGATGACACCACCCACAATCACCATAATGTCTTCGCGACCATACTTTTTAAGTTCTTCAATCACCTGGGGGACCAGCGTTTTGTGTCCGGCAGCCAGTGAGGAGATGCCCAGTATATGCACATCGTTTTCAACGGCCTGTTTAGCAGCTTCTTTTGGGGTTTGAAATAGTGGGCCAATGTCCACATCAAAGCCCACATCAGCATAACCGGTTGCCACTACTTTGGCACCCCGGTCATGGCCGTCCTGGCCCATTTTGGCAATCATAATGCGTGGACGACGACCTTCCAACTCGGCAAACGCGTTGGCCATTTTTCTCGCTTTTTCAAAGGAGGGGTCTTGTTTTATTTCTTTGCTATACACACCGCTAAAGGATTTAATTTGTGCCTTGTATCTGCCAAATGCTGTTTCCAGAGCATCACTGATTTCTCCCAGTGTGGCTCTCTCTCGGGCAGCTTCCACCGCTAAAGCTAATAAATTTCCTTCTCCTGTGCGGGCACATTCGGTTAATTTTTTTAGAGAAATTGTTACTTTTTCAGAAGTACGCTCTGCTTTGATTTTGTTTAATCGTTCAATTTGTGATAAACGCACTTTTTGATTATCGACATCGAGAATTTGCAGAGGGTCTTCCTGCTCGAGTCGATATTTGTTGACCCCCACAATAATATCCTGACTGCTGTCAATGCGGGCTTGTTTTTTTGCTGCTGCTTCTTCTATGCGCATTTTAGGGATACCGGCTTCGATGGCTTTGGTCATACCACCCAGTTCTTCCACTTCCTGAATGAGTTCCCAGGCCCTGTTGGCAATTTCATTGGTAAGATTTTCAACATAATAACTACCGGCCCAGGGATCGACCGTTCGTGTGATTTCAGTTTCTTGTTGTAAAAAGATTTGGGTATTTCTAGCGATGCGTGCTGAAAAATCGGTGGGTAGGGCGATGGCTTCATCTAATGCATTGGTGTGCAATGACTGTGTTCCTCCAAATGCTGCTGCGGCTGCTTCAATGCAGGTGCGAGCTACGTTGTTAAAAGGGTCTTGTTCGGTTAAACTCCAGCCACTGGTTTGACAGTGGGTGCGCAATGCCAATGATTTTTCATTTTTTGGGTTGAATTGCTTGACAATTTTTGCCCAGAGCATTCGGGCGGCTCTCATTTTGGCAATTTCCATAAAGTGATTCATTCCAATGGCCCAAAAGAACGATAGACGCGGTGCAAAACTGTCTATGTCCATTCCGGCGTTAATGCCTGTTCTGAGGTATTCCAAACCGTCTGCCAGGGTGTAAGCCAGCTCGATATCACAAGTAGCACCGGCTTCTTGCATATGGTAGCCGGAGATGCTGATGGAGTTGAACTTGGGCATATTTTTGGAAGTAAATTCAAAAATATCTGACACGATTTTCATGGAAGGGGTGGGCGGATAGATATAGGTATTGCGCACCATAAACTCCTTGAGAATATCGTTTTGTATGGTGCCTGCGAGTTGGTCTGGAGTAACGCCTTGCTCTTCTGCAGCGACGATATAGAAAGCCATAATGGGCAATACGGCACCATTCATCGTCATAGACACACTCATTTTGTCTAGCGGAATCTGGTCAAAAAGAATTTTCATATCCTCGACACTATCAATGGCAACACCGGCTTTCCCCACATCGCCTTGCACGCGCTCGTGGTCGCTGTCATACCCGCGGTGCGTAGCCAGATCAAAGGCTACAGAGAGCCCTTTTTGACCGGCAGCGAGGTTTCTTCGGTAAAAGGCATTGCTGTCTTCGGCGGTTGAAAATCCGGCATATTGGCGTATGGTCCACGGTTTTTGAACATACATTGTGGAATAAGGACCTCTTAAGTGTGGCGCGATGCCGGCAACAAAATCGAGATGTTTAAGTTTTTCAATATCTTCTTTGGAATAGGACTTTTTTATGGAAAAACCTTCAGCAGTCGCTAACGTTCTATCTAAAGACGGTAGTTTGTTTTCACCAGGTTGGATTTTTATATGTTGTATGTTTTTTCTACTCATCTAAAACTATTTTAAAAGACCACTTATCACTGTCAAATTTTTTTTTAAGTAAAGAGGTGGTGAAAATATAAGTATAGGTGCCACCCAAGATTGCAACTATTGGAAAAAGAGAAGCTTGTGTTATAAGTAATGGTAAAACTAAAACACCAGCTGTAAGAATACTTAATGAGCCAAGGGTTATGTATGATATAGAATAAAACAATTGATTTCTTTTTATTTCAGCTATATTGGTAATTGTAACTTGGTTTTCATTCACAATAAGGTTTGATGCATCCATAAAATTTAACCTTCCTTTTATTTTATTTCCATTTTTATCGGTTATAATGACTCGATTATTTTCTTTAAATACTTTCGTTTTTTCAGAGCCAATTTTTGTGATTTCTAAGTAATTATTTTGTGAAAAAGAAGCTATTGAAACAAACAGAAAAGCAACGAGCATAAGTGGTTTCATATTTTTTCAGAATTTAGTCGTTCTTGTTCTAATTTTTCAGCCAGTCTTCGTTCTATAATAGGCTCTATAAGCGTTTTTCTTGGTTTTGTTTTTACGAAAGGGTAGAGCTCTAAATCGTTTTTCATACGGTCTTCTTTGTTGGGGTGTTTGTTGGTGCCCAGTAATACTTTTTCGCCTTTGTCAAACGCCTCTTGCTCGTTGGTGGCACTTTCTTTGATTTTTTTCTGAATGGTTCCTTCTTTTAACTGAGCTAAGAATCCGCCGCCTTTCTCTATGTCTTTAAATATTTCCAGGGCTTTTTCAGCGAGTTGTGTGGTAAGGCTTTCGATATAATAAGCTCCGTCTGAAGCATTGGTAACCGAATTAAAATAGCTTTCGTGTTTTAAAATAAGTAATTGATTGCGGGAAATGCGCTCGCCAAACTCGTTGCTTTTGTGATACAAACTGTCATAAGGTAGATTGCAAATGGTATCTGCGCCACCCAAAACGGCGCTCATAGATTCGGTGGTGGTGCGCAGCATATTGACATTGTAGTCATAGAGAGTTTTGTTGCGTTTTGAGGGCAAAGCTACAATATGACATTCTGGATTTAAATTGTACTCTTTGGCTAGGGTTGCATACAGCAAACGCAAGGCTCTTATTTTTGCAATTTCGAAAAAGTAGTTGCTTCCTTGAGCCACTTTAAATAGGGTTTTTTGTAGTGTATCCGGCTTGGAAGCATAGGTATTCAAGTATTCATTGCAATGTGCAAGTGCATAAGCAAGTTGTTGTATTATGGTTGCACCGGCATTTTGGTAACTTGTAGTATCTACTGAAATTGTTTTGGTTTTTTCAACTACTTCGTCTAGTTGACGAAAGTCTTCTTTGATGTTGGTGTACCAGTTTCCATCTTGGGTGTGATGGTTGATAATGTCGTTTATTAAATAAACATTCGCTTTTGTAAAAGCGGAATGGTTGCAAAATTTTGGTGAAAGGAATTTCAAATCAAAATAAAACGTGTGGTTTTCAAGCGAAATATTCCCTAAAAGGGTATCGATATCAAATTCTTTTTCAGCGGTAAAATAAAGTGCTTCTGCACCGCGTTGAAGTGCGTCGAGAGCGAGCTTGTTTGCGATGGCTGCATCATCAATAAAAATAAACTGCCCGATATTCCAGCTTTGTGGCTGGCCGGGGATGGGGAAGAACCCATCATTAAACTCGTCACGGTGGTAAAACGGCTTTACATGGATGCCCTCAGGTGATTTCCAGATGAGGTTTTCATTGTAGTCTGCACCTTTTAAATCGGCTTGGATTTTTTGTTTCCATTGTTTTGAGGAAACGGGAGTAAAGTCTTCAAATAAATTTGTGCTCATTGTATGCGCATTTAATCTTTTAAGCTATCCTGATGTTCTATGATAAAAATTTCTTCGTTTTCTTTTTTTAGGTAATAAGTTTCTCGTGCAAATTTTTCCATTTCATTTTCATCCTTTAGTTTTTCTATGAACTCTTTATCGTGATTAATTTCTTTTTGAAAATATTCTTTATTGTTTTCAAGTTCTTTGATATCGTCACTGAGTTCTTTATGAACAAAAAAAGAATTGGCATCAAAGTAAAACATCCAGGCTGCAAATACTAACAAAATAAGAAAGTATTTGTTTGTAAGCCGTTTAACCCATTTGTTATTTTTGACTTTTGAAAGCTTCACCTTATACGTTGAGTTTTTGATTTATAATAGTTCTAACTATATCAACAGCCACTGTATTGTATCGATTTGTGGGAATGATAATATCTGCATACTCTTTTGTAGGTTCGATAAACTGTTGGTGCATTGGTTTTAAAGTGGTTTGATAGCGAGTTAATACTTCCTCTAAATCTCTTCCTCTTTCGGCAATATCTCTTTTGAGTCGTCTTATGAGTCTTTCATCGCTGTCTGCGTGAACATAAATTTTAATGTCAAACATTTTTCTGATTTCAGGATGTGTGAGAATTAAAATCCCTTCTACAATCATAACATGCTTTGGAACTGTGATGAGGGTCTCATTTGTTCTGTTGTGTTCCAAAAACGAATATACAGGTTGCTCTATAGCGTTCCCTTTTTTGAGTTCTTTTAAGTGGGAAACAAGTAATTCAAAATCTATTGCCTGAGGGTGGTCAAAATTGATTTTTACGCGTTCATCAAAACTCAAATGAGATGTGTTTTTGTAATATGAGTCTTGTGAAATGACACCCACTTCATCTGGAGGTAGTTCATTAATAATTTGATTAACTACAGTTGTTTTTCCGCTTCCGGTGCCACCGGCGATACCTATTATTAACATTTGCGAATTGTTTTAGCAAAGGTACTATTATTTCTGGGCGTTTGTGAAAAGAAAATTTATTTACTTATTGCTTTTACTTCTTCAAGTGTCACCATTTTTTCCTGAGTATTGCTCCAGGAATTCATAATGTAATTCATTACATCTGCCACTTCACTGTCTAAAAGTCCCATTGGGGGCATCATGTTGTTATATTTAACACCGTTTACAACAATTTCTCCGCTTTGACCAAATTTAACAGCGTGAATACTTTCTGTTCTTTTTTCTGTTAGCCAGTCTGATCCATCCAGTGGTGGAAAAATACCTTTTGTGCCTTTTCCGTCTGGAAGATGGCATTGCACACAAAAGTCATTATAGACCAGCCGACCTCTGTCTATACTTTTTTGTAACTCAGTTTTTTCTTGACTGAATTCTGAAGCCACATAATTGTGTTGTTCAGAATTGTTTTTGTTGTTTGATTCACAGGCGCATAGAAAAAGAACAAAAAAAGTAAACCCTGTAAAGCGTATTATTTTTCTCATTTATTTGGTACAATTTTAACAATTCCTTTTCCTTCAACACCAAGATAAACAAAACCGTCTGGTCCCATATTAACGGTGCGTAATCTTCCTATATTTTCAGCAATTTTTTTTCTCTCAATGACCTTTTCCTTGTCAAGTTTTACAAGTTCAAGATATTGAAATTTAAGGGAACCTACCAGGAGCTGGTTTTTCCATTCCGGATACTTGTCGCCGGTTACAAATGCCATTCCGCTGGGAGCAATTGAAGGAACCCAATAATAAACAGGCTGTTCCATGCCCTCTCTGTGGGTTTCCTCTGTGATAGTGGTTCCACTATAATTTACGCCATAAGTAATCACAGGCCAGCCATAATTAGCACCTTTTTTATGGATGTTGATTTCATCTCCGCCTTTGGGTCCGTGCTCGTGAGACCAGATTTTACCGGTTTCAGGGTGGATGTCGATTCCTTGTTGATTGCGGTGTCCATAGCTATATATTGCAGCTTTAGCGCCGGGTTCATTTACAAAAGGATTGTCATCCGGTATGCGACCGTCATCGTGGAGGCGATAGGTTTTCCCACCATCACGTGTGATGTCTTGTGGATTTTCATCCCTGTTTCCGCGATCTCCAATGGTGAAATACAAATAGCCATCATTGTCAAAAACAATGCGTGAACCAAAATGGACTCCCGCAGTAGTATTTGGAGTAGCTTTGTAGAGTTCCTCGGTATTTATAAAGTTTGACCCTTCCAGTTTTGTTCTTACGAGTTTGGTGTTGCCTCCTTCTCCTTCACTTTGTGATGATGAGTAAGTGATGTATAACCAACCATTTTCGGCATAGTTGGGGTGGGTTACAATATCGAGTAATCCTCCCTGACCTCTTAAATAAAGATCATCAAAGCCGGTGGTGATGGAAGTGGTTTGGTTTCCATTCACTAATGTAACATCGCCAGATTTGTCTCCCACAAGCATAGAACCATCAGGAAGCCAGGCTAGTGCCCAGGGAATTGAAACCTCTGAAAAAACAGTTTCAAAAGAATAAGCGTTTTGTGTGGGTACTATAGCAACATCATTTTCTTTGACTTGTGCACAGGAAATAAAAAAAGTTGAGAGAAAAAAAGCTAAGAATTTCATTTTCATATGGATTGGTTTTAATTTTTTTGAAAAGATAAAAAAAAGGAAATAAAATTGCTACAAATGTTTTCATAAAATATATATTTGCAATCCGAAAATTTAAGTTTTTAGATTTTCATCGGGACGTGGCCCTTCGACAAGCTCAGAACGGGCACTCCAGTTAAATATTTGGATATGTACTTCTAAATATTAACAATTTTATATTGAGCTAATTTACACATTTTCGGGATGTGGCGCAGCCTGGTAGCGTACTCGTCTGGGGGGCGAGGGGTCGCAAGTTCAAATCTTGTCATCCCGACAAGCACAAAAGTGATTTGCGGAAGCAAATCACTTTTTTTGTTCCCTGAAGCATACAAAATGCAATTTTGTAAAAGCGAAAGGGAACAAAAAAAGTGAGAAAGCGAATGCTTTCACTTTTGTATTTCCAGCATAGGATGTAAAAAGATTCTGTAAATCTTGTTTTGAAGCATACAAAATGCAATTTTGTAAAAGCGAAAGGGAACAAAAAAAGTGAGAAAGCGAATGCTTTCACTTTTGTATTTCCAGCATAGGATGTAAAAAGATTCTGTAAATCTTGTTTTGAAGCATACAAAATGCAATTTTGTAAAAGCGAAAGGGAACAAAAAAAGTGAGAAAGCGAATGCTTTCACTTTTGTATTTCCAGCATAGGATGTAAAAAGATTCTGTAAATCTTATCATTTGGACAGACAAAAAAAGTCGGCTGATGCCGACCTTTTTACTTTTACTGAAAAATGTTTATTTTCCTACAGGTAAATCCAAACCTGGCTTAGGAGCCTTTGCATTACCTGTCATTAAATATGTATCAAACCATTGAAGCATTCTTAAGTTGTAGTCATACTTTGATGCAGAACGCCTGTTACCGTGTCCTTCACCGGGATAGTAAATTAAACGCACGGGAAGTTCAGGTTTACGCACTTTTAAATGACGGTATAACTCCATTGATTGTGCCGGGTGAACTCTTGGGTCATCAGCACCATGCATAATGAGGATGGGTGTTTGAGAACGATCTACATAATAAATGGGGCTGCGCTCCAATTGCCATTGCCAACTGTCATAAATTCTTTTTCTGGAGTGAACCAAATACAATTCTTCAGGAATATCACTGGTTCCCCACTTAGAGATGTTGTTGCTGATTCCCACAAACATAACTGCTGCGGCAAAACGATCAGAATAGTATGTGCTCATCCAGGCTGAAGCATAGCCGCCATATGATCCTCCTGTTACACCAATTCGGTTTTTATCGGCTATACCGCGTTCAATTAAATAATCGACACCATCAACGATGTCGTCAAATTCTTTTCCGGCGAGGTCTCCCTGACTGCTGTATGTAAATTCGGTTCCTCGTCCTGTGCTTCCTCTGTAGTTGGGGTAAAAAACAGCATAACCTTTAGCCGTTGCCATTTGTCCCGGGATGGAATAAGCGGTTAGCCAGCCATTGGTATAATGAGCTTCAGGTCCACCGTGTACTACAGTGATTAAAGGTACTGCGGTTCCTGCCTGATAGTTTAAAGGGTACATTAAAATTCCTTGAATATCAAAAGCACCATCTCTGGTTTTATAGGTGATTACTTCTTGCTTTCCGAGTTGAACTTCACTCAGCCATGGGTTGTTGTCTGTTCTTTTTTGTGGAGTTGCATTTCTTGTTATTGCAAGAGTAAATACTTCTGTGGGATGTTGGGGTGAGTTGGCTGTAAACGACATTGCTCCTGTTGAAGCTCGGGAAAACGAAGTGATCTGATGTGCATCAGATTTGAAAATGATTTGTTTTCCGGTTCCGTCGGGGCGAATGGTTCCAAGCACGGAGCTTGTGCCTTCACTAGCTAAAAAATGAATGGTATTTGCTGATGTCCAGGTAATATTTTCATATTTTCCTTTAAAGCCCACATCAATTTTTTGAGGCTTTCCGCCTTCAGCAGAAACGGTAAGAATGCGGCCGTCAATGGGGTCATGAATGTCTTGTCCTGCTCTTAAAGCCAACCACTTCCCGTCAGGGCTCCATTCAATTTGTCCCAGTTTGCCTTCATTATTAATAGTTGCAATTATATTTCTAGTACTGCTGCTCACAACAAAAACTCGTTGCTTCATAAAAGAATCGTCAACAGAGGATGTGGGAGCAGCAGATACCGCAATTTTAGATCCATCAGGACTCCAGTTCATCATATAGATGGAGCCTTCAACATTCAATTGCTGCGGTTGTGTGTTGGTTGTTGAGAGGTTAACAATGAATGCTTTTCGCCGGCTAAAATCTTCCTCATAAAAATCTGGTAAGTACTTAAGAGGGGTTTTTGGAGCGTCGTCTTTTTCAGAAATTGAAAAAACCAATCGGTTACCATCTGCCTGCCAGCTATAATTTGAAATGTTTGTTTTGTATGAGTATAGTTTAGTTGCTTCACCACCGTTTAAACTTAGTTCATAGAGTGCATTAATGGAATCATCGGATTGTCTTGCCAAAAAAGTCATGGTTCCTTTTCCGGGACGAAAAGCAACCTGGCTCACACTTGAAGATGTAAAATAGGGTTTGGTTTCTCCTGTCGTGTTATTTAATACATAAAGGTGTGTTGCATTTGTTGTGTTTTCTTTAAATGCATCTGCAGGAACACTCAGGGTATAAGCAATAAAATTGCCATCTTGAGAAATTGCACTGCTGGTTACAGTTTTCATAACAGCAATGTGATTAGGGGTTACACCTTGCGCAAGTAGATTTGAAGTGATGGGACTGACTAAAAATGTGGCTACAAAGAGCCCAAAAAAGAGCATTTTTTGTACAGAATTCTCTTTAGAAAATAATGTTTTCATCATTAAAAATAGGATTTTGTTATTAATTTCGGAAAGATACAAATTTTAATTTTTTAAGGCAGAAATTTCTAAACCCAACGGGCACAAAAAAAACCTCCTTCCTTGAAGAAAGAGGTTGTGTTTTTGTTTGTTTACAGATTAATTCACTTTCTTTCCTTCTATTTGCTGACCGCCTTGGAAGAGCGTAAGACTTTTTATTGAGCCATCGGGGTTTTTGTTGAAAGTCACTTTTGCTTCTACAACTTTAAGGAAAAAAGTATTTTCGTTTTCAGCGAAAATTTCAAATTCCGGCTGACCTGTTGCCTGGGCAAAAATACGTTCGTTTTCACTCCTTACAACTATAAGGAAAGATGGTTGTAGTTCATAAGTGCCAACATATTTAGTAAGGATTTCCGGTGACAATGTGATGGATTCTTTTTCTGGCTTGGAGCTTTTATCTGTTTCGACTCCCTTGGTTTTGTTGATTCGGTCAGTGAGGAGCGTTTCTTTTTTACCATTTTTTATTGAAAATTTATAAGTTGTGAAACTGTCTTCAAACTGAAATTCATTTTCTGAAAGAGGAAACAGTTTAAAGGGCTGCCCACCTTCACGAGTGCTGTAGAGAGAGCCGTCGCTATGTGTGATGAAACGCAGAACATCATCAAATTGGTAAGCTCCTGTCCATTGTTTAAGTTGTTCTTCAGTGAGAGTGACAGAAGGCTTTTTAACTAAAGGTTTGCCTAAAACAATGGCAGTGGCTTTCAGGTTAAACGGTTCGGGGCCTTTGCCGTTCTCGTTGCTTAAAACAATGGCATAGATGTTTTTTTTGGGCATATAAATACCTGAAGTGGTAAATCCAAAAATACCGCCTGTATGTTCGATAGTTGTTTCTCCTGCAAGTTCGTTAATTCCCCATCCGTAGCCATAATTGATGTGTTTACCGTTGTTTAAAGTGTAGTTGGTAAATGCCAGTTGCTTGCTTTTTTCTGAGATAAGTGTGTTGTGATGAATGGCTTTGCTCCATAAAAACATGTCATCAACGGTTGACATGAGGGAGCCGGCAGCGTAAGGTATAGTCATACTCAAATACTCTGCATTTTGATAGCTTTTACCAAAAGGTTGATACCCGCTGGCGCGATTGGGAATGATTTTACTTCGGCTTCCATAATAGGAGTTTTTCATACCCAGCTTGTCAAAAATAGTATTCTGAATGTAATCTTCATAACTCATTCCAGAAATTTGCTCAATGATGTATCCTAGTAAGATGTATGCTGAGTTGTTGTATGCATAGGCTTCCCCGGGCTCAAAGTCCATGGGCAGGTCTTTGAATTTATTTATAATCTCAATAGGAGTCATGTCTTTGCGAGCCAATTCCATAAAACTGGGCACATCTGTGTAACTTTTTATTCCCGATGTATGATTCAGTAAATGATGAATGGTAATCTGATCGCCTTTTGGATACTCTGAAATATATTTTGATAAGGGGTCCTTAAGATTCAATTTTCCTTGCTCCATTAGCATAAGAATTGAGACACTTGTGAATTGTTTAGTAATGGAAGCTAATTCCAAAACATGGTCTGGCTTCATGGAGACATTGAGTTCCAGATTGGCCATTCCGAAAGCTTTGCGGTAAATAACCTTATCGTCTTTGGCAATTAAAACGGTTGCACCGGGAGCATCGGCAGGGTATGCTTCAGTAAAAATAGCATCGATTTGCTTTTCAACAGTCTGTGCAGTAGCAAGATTAAAGCTTAAGAACAGTACCCATAGCAATTTTAGTGATTTGATTTTCATTATGTAGTTTTATGATTGATTAACTTATTTGTCTAAAAGGTTATAGCTGTGTTACAACTTATTATAAAATTACTATTAATTAGATTGCCCAAAAAATCAAAATCACCTATTTTTGCCTATGCAAAACAACAATGTACTTATTTTAGATTTTGGTTCGCAATACACTCAGCTTATTGCGAGACGTGTAAGAGAGTTAAACATCTACTGCGAAATTCATCCTTACCACAAAATACCTCAAGACTTAGAAAAATTTAAAGCGGTGATTCTTTCGGGAAGCCCTTTTTCTGTGCGTGCTGAGGATGCTCCGCATCCGGAATTGTCTTCTATAAAATCTCAAAAACCACTTCTTGCAGTGTGTTATGGAGCACAATATCTGGCACACTTTAATGGAGGAAGTGTAGAGCAATCTGAAACTCGGGAATATGGGCGGGCAAAGCTTTCTAAAATCAAAGAAGATTGCGAACTTTTTAAAGGCATTCGTCCGGGCAGCCAAGTTTGGATGAGCCACGGTGATACTATAAAAAAATTACCTAAAAAAGGGGTTTTGCTTGCCAGCACTCATGATGTTGAATTTGCTGCATACCAAATTGAAGGAGAGCAAACCTATGGCATCCAATTTCACCCGGAGGTTTATCATACCACTGATGGAAAACAATTGCTTGAAAACTTTTTGGTCAACATTGCCGGTGTTTCCCAAACTTGGACTCCCGCTGCCTTTGTTGAAACAACTGTTCAGGAATTGAAAGCCAAATTAAAAAATGACAAAGTTGTACTTGGTTTGAGCGGTGGAGTCGATTCATCTGTTGCGGCTATTTTATTGCATAAAGCTATTGGCAAAAACCTTTACTGTATTTTTGTAAATAACGGTTTGTTGAGAAAAGACGAGTTTGAAAATGTGTTGCATCAATATAAAGATCTGGGATTGAATGTAAAAGGAGTCGATGCAACGGCACGGTTTATGAGTGCGTTAAAAGGAGTAAGTGACCCCGAAGCAAAACGAAAAGCAATTGGGAATGCATTTATCGAAGTATTTGATGACGAAGCTCATAAAATAAGTGATGTGACCTGGCTCGCACAAGGAACTATTTATCCAGATGTGATTGAATCTGTTTCTGTCAATGGTCCTTCTGTTACAATAAAGTCGCATCACAACGTGGGCGGTTTACCCGATTTTATGAAATTAAAAATTGTGGAACCCCTCAGAATGTTATTTAAGGATGAAGTGAGACGCGTTGGAGCAGAAATGGGAATAAGTCAAGAAATTTTAGGCAGACATCCTTTTCCGGGGCCGGGTCTCGCGATACGCATACTGGGAGACATTACTCCCGAAAAAGTGCGTATCTTGCAGGAGGTAGATGCCGTTTTCATAAATAATTTGAAGAAATGGGAGTTGTATGATAAAGTTTGGCAGGCCGGAGCTATTTTACTTCCGGTAGATTCTGTGGGTGTGATGGGTGATGAGCGCACCTATGAAAAAGCAGTGGTTTTAAGAGCCGTTGAAAGTACAGACGGGATGACAGCAGACTGGGTAAATTTACCCTATGAATTTTTACAAGAAACCTCAAACCAAATAATAAATCGGGTAAAAGGCGTTAATAGGGTAGTATATGACATCAGCTCAAAGCCACCTGCAACGATTGAATGGGAATAAGTGTTTAAAGTTTATAGTTTCAGGTTTCTTTGAAACTAACTTTTTTGAATATAGAAAATAAAATTAAGATGTCTGACCCCAGAGGGGTCAAATATTTGTAACAACAAAAGAGAAATTATTATAGAACACCTGACCCCAGAGGGGTCAAATATTTGTAACAACAAAAGAGAAATCATTATAGAACACCTGACCCCAGAGGGGTCAAATATTTGTAACAACAAAAGAGAAATTATTATAGAACACCTGACCCCAGAGGGGTCAAATATTTGTAGAATAACATAAAAAATGAAAATCTAAATTATATCAAAATTGTGAATAAGTTAATAATTATTTTATTCTTGTTTTTATATTCAGGATTGAGTATTGCTCAAACTTCTTATGTGAGTCACAGGGTACAACAAGGAGAGACTGTTTTTAGTATCACCCAAAAGTATCAAATCACAGAAGCAGATTTGTTTCGGTTAAACCCCGAAGTGAAAAACGGTTTAAAACAAGATACTGTTCTTATCATCCCAAAAAATTTGGAAACAGTAGAGAATCCTTCAAATGGAGATGTTACTTTCAAAACGCATAAAGTGAAACGCAAAGAAACCATTTTTGGAATCGCCTCTATTTATGGAACTACCGTTGACCAGATAAAAAAATACAACAGACACCTTTATTCAAACAATTTAAAAAGAGGAGAAGAAATTAAAATTCCCATCAAACAAGTAACAATTGTAACCCCCAAAGACCCCGATATTGCAATTACAAAACCCGATGAAACCTCTTTAGGAAAACACTTGGTAGCACCTAAGGAAACGAAATTTGGGATTTCTAAAATGTATGGAATTACCGTTGAAAAATTAGAAGCTTTAAATCCTTCCATCTATGGGACAGATAACTTGCCCGAAGGAATGATTCTCAATGTGCCTGAAAAAATCTCTGAGGAGGATATAAACTTAGAGGACGAAAGGTTTACCTTTTACACAGTTAAGGCAAAGGAAGGCTTTTACAGGTTAAAAGTCCTTTTTGATTTAACCGAAGAAGAAATTGTGGCATTGAATCCGCACGCAAAAGAAGGCTTAAAAGAAGGAATGATCATCAAAGTTCCCAAAACCAAAACGACAAATACACCTATAAATTCCTCAGAAGAAATTTCCTCTAAAAAAATAAATTTAGAATACAATCTCAAAAATTTTAAACCCAAAAATATAGTTGTTTTTCTTCCATTTCAATTGAATAAAATTCAAAAAGATTCGCTTTCAATAAATCAAAACGAGCTTACTAATAATCCCACAATGCGACTGGCAGTTGATTTTTATGCCGGGGTGTTGATGGCATCAGAATTTGCAAAACAAAAGGGAATGTCTATCACTCTGCACGTTTTTGATTCTCAAGAGATGGAGGGAGGAGTTCAAGAGCTTTTTAGAAGAAAAAACATTAACAACGTTGACCTTGTGATTGGCCCACTTAGGCAGGCACTTGTTGAACGCGCAGCTTTAGAACTTTCATCGCAAAACATTCCGGTGATTTCGCCATTGAGCAATAGACAAGGAAAGATACATCCAAACTTCATTCAAAGTATTCCACAAAGTGACGAACTTGAAAATAGCCTGATCAATTATATCAAAGCAAATAGTCAAGGAAAAAATTTGATACTTATTTCTGATAAAACAAGTAGTTCAAAAAGGCAAAAATTACAATCGGCTTTTCCTCAAATTAAACTGGTGAGCCCTAGGGAAGGGAATTTTTTCAGAAATGCAGATATTTCTGCAAACTTAAGTGAAGGACAAGAAAACTGGGTACTTCTCGAATCTACAAACGCAACGGTTGTGAGCAGTGCTATTGGCGTGCTCAATAGTATAAGAAGAACTCAAAATGTGAGACTCTTTACCCTTGATAAAAATGAAGCGTTTGACTTTAGAGAAGTGTCAAATATACACCTTGCAAATCTTGAGTTTACCTTTCCTTCCTGGAACAAATCTTACAATTATAATGACAATATAGCGTTTGTAACAGCTTATAAAGAACAGTATTCCGTTATACCAAATAGATTTGCATCACGTGGTTTTGATATCACTTATGATGCCTTGCTGAGATTGGCTTACGCCGAAACGATTTTTGAAGCCAATGATGTCATTGAAGGAGAAACCTCTTATGTAGAAAATAAATTCAATTATCAAAAAACAACTACCGGAGGTTACATAAACAAAGCAGTTTATATATTAAAATACAACCAAGACCTCAATCTTGAAGAACTTGAATGAGTACATCAAAAGTAATATACCTCGGTGATTTAAGAACCCAATCCACTCATCTGGCATCGGGAGATAGCTACTTGACAGATGCTCCGTTTGATAACCAAGGCAAAGGACAGGCTTTTTCACCCACAGACACAGTAGCCACCGGGCTTGCCAGTTGTATGCTCACCGTTATGGGAATCAAAGCCAGTTCCCTAAATGTTGATTTGAAAGAAACAGAAGCAGCAGTTACCAAAATGATGGCAAGCAACCCCAGACGCATATCTGAAATAAAAGTAGTTTTCAATTTTCCGAAAGGAATATCAGAAAAAAATCAAAAAATACTTGAAAATACTGCTTTAACTTGTCCTGTTGCAAAAAGTTTGCATCCTGATATTATTCAAAACATTCAGTTTGTATGGTAATCAAATCCTTGTCATTTTTATTGTTGTTTCTTTTTGTAGCCGAAAATCCAAACCGCATTGAATGGCAGGAAAACGAAAAACTTGTTTGGGAATATTTTTTGGGCAAACCAGATTTAAAAAGTCCATTTGCAGCATTGACACATTCAAGTATTGAATTTAATTACAAAGTGAGCAATGAAAATGGAAAATTAACTTTGACTACAGAAGTAAACACCTACTTTGATAAAAAAATGTCTTGGTTTAAATCCAAAGAAATAAATGATCACATTTTAAGACACGAGCAGGCACACTTTGACATTACAGAAATTCACGCGAGAAAATTGCGAGAAGCATTTGCAAACTATCAGGTTACTAAAAATTTTGAAAAAGAGCTTACTGTTATTTTTAATAGAGTTAGTTCTGACCGGGAAAAAATGCAAAAGCAATTTGACACAGAAACAGACCACTCCAGAAATTTTGATAAAGAAGCACGATGGCAAGATTTCATTGCAAACGAACTTAAAAGACTTGAGAAGTGGAGCAATTAAAAGTACCCATCCTTCAACGCTTATAACGGCTTTGGTTGGCTAGGCAAATTCCAAATTTCAAGTACCAAACATCAAAAAAATTTATAAAGCACAGCCGTAAAAAATTACGTCTCAAACCTGAAACCATTGAATCCCAACCCAGAAAACCTTATCGAGCTCGCCCACTATAAAATGCCTTTTGGGAAGTATAAAAATTTTGATTTGATAGATATCCCAGAGTATTATTTTGTTTGGTTCAAGCAAAAAGGGTTCCCAGATGGAAAACTGGGCAAAATGATGGAGCAGATGTATGAAATCAAACTCAATGGGCTGGAAGAACTCATCTATACAATCAGGAAAAAGTACCCAAATTACCCCAAAAAATATTAACCAAAAATTCATTGCCGAGTATCATTTCTTCTTTGTATTTTTGCCCATTGTAAAAAAGCAGAAGTGTTAAGTTTTATACTTTCACTACTATTTTCTGAAACCTAACATCAAAAATCACAATGGCCAACACCAAATATATCTTTGTTACGGGAGGTGTGAGTTCTTCTTTAGGAAAAGGTATTATTGCCGCTTCACTAGCAAAATTGCTACAAGCAAGAGGCTTTAGAGTGACAATTCAAAAGCTAGATCCCTACATTAACATCGATCCCGGCACACTCAATCCCTATGAACACGGTGAGTGTTATGTAACAAATGATGGTGCAGAAACCGATCTTGACCTGGGCCATTATGAACGATTTCTTAACGTTGCAACCTCCCAGGCGAATAATGTAACCACCGGGCGAATATATCAAAGTGTCATAGAAAAAGAACGTCGTGGAGAGTTTCTGGGAAAAACCGTTCAAGTCATTCCACACATCACCAATGAAATCAAAGAACGCATCCAAATTCTGGGAAACAGTGGCGATTATGATATCGTCATTACTGAAATTGGTGGAACCGTGGGTGATATAGAATCATTACCCTATATAGAATCTGTGCGTCAATTGAAATGGGAACTGGGCGACGATAACGCCATTGTCATCCACCTTACTTTGGTGCCGTTTCTCGCAGCAGCCGGAGAGCTAAAAACAAAACCCACCCAGCATTCAGTAAAAGTTTTGATGGAAAGCGGTATCAGAGCAGATATATTAGTGTGTAGAACAGAACATCACCTTTCAGATGAATTGAGAACAAAATTAGCCCTGTTCTGTAATGTGAAAAAAGAAGCCGTCATCGAGTCTATCGATGCCTCAACCATTTATGATGTGCCCAACCTGATGCTTGAAGAAGGTCTGGATACCATAACATTACAAAAACTCAATCTCACCTCAAAAAATGAACCCGATTTAACCCGTTGGAATCAATTTTTACAGCGCCATAAAAATCCCAAGTCTGTCGTTAATATAGGACTTATTGGAAAATATGTAGAACTTCAAGATTCCTATAAATCCATTTTGGAAGCTTTTATCCATGCAGGAGCAGAGCTGGAAGTAAAAGTAAAGGTAACACCCATTCACTCAGAATTTATTGATTCTGATACTATTCACGCTAAAATTGCAAATTTGGATGGAATTTTAGTAGCTCCCGGTTTTGGAGAACGAGGCATTGAAGGAAAAATTGAAGCTGTAAAATATGCAAGAGAACATAAAATTCCCTTTTTGGGAATTTGCTTGGGAATGCAAATGGCAGTTATCGACTATGCTCGCAATGTAATAAATTTAAAAGGTGCCAATTCTACTGAAATGGATGCCAATACGCCCTATCCGGTCATTGATTTAATGGAAGAACAAAAAAATATCGTAGATAAAGGGGGCACTATGAGATTAGGAGCCTGGAAGTGTGAGTTAACTCCCGGAAGCATTGTAGCTAATGTCTATAAAAAACAAATGATTGAAGAGCGACACCGCCACCGCTACGAGTACAATAACAAATACAAACAACAACTTGAAAACGCCGGAATGCTTACTACAGGTGTTAATCCCGAAACCGGTCTCGTTGAAATTATCGAACTCAAAGACCACCCGTGGTTTGTGGGTGTTCAATACCATCCTGAATATAAAAGTACCGTGGCAAATCCACATCCGCTTTTTGTGGCTTTTGTGGAAGCAGCTTCAATTTACAATATAACCAAAACAAATTAGATACAATCAGTTCCCACTGAAATTATAAAGATGATAGAAGAAAAGAAATTTGATTATAATTCATTAATAGGATTTAGTTTAATAGCACTAATCCTCATCTGGATGCTTTATCAAAATGCGCCCACTCAAGAAGAACTGGAGGAAAGGGCAAAGATAGAACAAGCCGAAAAAGAAGTCAAACAAGAACCCCTCAAAGAAGTTCCTCAAACTCCTGTTGTAACTCAAGCTGAAACCGTTGAAAACATTTCAGACTCCCTGAGATTAGAAACCCTAAAAAACCAATTGGGATCTTTTGCTTATGCGGCGACCTTACCCTCAGCCCAAGAAAATGTTACCATACTGGAAAATGATGTGCTTGAACTAAAAATAAGCAATAAAGGAGGCTATATTGTTGAAGCAACATTAAAAAACTTCAAAACCTTTGACAGCATACCCATTTATCTAATTAAAGAGGGTAATGCAGATTTAAACCTACAATTTCAATCAGAAAACAGAATTCTAAACACACGCGACCTCTATTTTGAACCCACGCTTACGCGAAATGGAGACAACAGCATTTTATCGATGAAGCTAAAAGCTTCAGAAAACAGCTATTTGGAATACCGATATGAAATCAAACCGGGAGAGTATATGCTTGATTTTGCCGTCCAATCACAAGGACTCAGCAACCTAGTAAATACCTCAACTCCTGCAGAAATGGAGTGGCAACTCAAGGCACACCGCAAAGCGAGAAGTATCTCCTATGAAAACCGATATACCGAAATGCTTTGGGAATATGAGGGAGACAAAGACGATTATCTGGGACAGGGAAAACAAGCCGAAGATAATGCCCGTGACGTAAGTTGGATCGCATACAAACAACATTTCTTTACGTCCATCTTGTTGACAGATACACCTTTTAAAACAGCACATTTTACATCTGAAAATTTGGTTCAGGATGAAGAAATAGACACGCTGTTTACCAAAAATTTTGTATCTAAATTTCCCTTAGAATTCAAAGCAGGCGAACTTGCATATTCGATGAATTGGTATTATGGCCCCAGCGATTTTAAAATCTTAGATGGCTATGACCGCAACCTGGATGAAATCATTCCATTGGGCTGGGGCATCTTTGGATGGATAAATAAATATCTTTTTATGCCCCTGTTTACCTGGCTGGCAACCTGGATCAGTAATTATGGAATCATCATTATTGTCATGACGATATTAATAAAGATTTTGCTATCGCCAGTGCAATACAAACAATACCTTTCACAGGCAAAGATGAAAATACTGCGCCCGGAAATTGAAGAAATTGGCAAAAAGTATAAAGACAATGCCATGAAAAAGCAGCAAGAAACCATGAAACTTTACAGCAAAGCCGGTGCAAGCCCCATGGCAGGATGTATTCCCGCATTGATGCAGCTCCCGGTGTTTTATGCGCTCTTTATGTTTTTCCCTTCGGCTTTCGATTTACGACAAAAAGGGTTTCTTTGGGCAGATGATTTGTCAAGCTACGACAGCATCGCAGAGTTGCCTTTCTACATTCCATTTTATGGAGATCATGTTGCATTATTCCCAATTTTAGCAACCATTGCCATATTTATCTATATGATGATGACCACAGGACAAACCATGCAAATGCAGCAACAACCGGGTATGCCCAACATGAAATTTATTATGTACCTCACACCACTCATTATGTTGATATTCTTTAACAACTTTGCGAGTGGTCTTTCCTTATATTACTTTATTTCCAACGTGATTACCATTGGAATTATGCTGGTCATTAAGTACTTTGTTCTTGATGAAGAAAAAATACTGGCAAAAATTGAGGAAAAGAAAAAACAGCCCAAAAAGCAAAATAAATTCCAGCGCAAAATGGCTGAAATCATGGAACAGGCTGAAAAACAAAAAGCACTTCAAGAAAAACAAAAGAAGAAATAGCAAACAATTTCTAAACAAGGAGTTAAAGAAAGAGGAAGCGATACTTCCTCTTTTTTTATTTTGTAATTTTGTAAGCACAATTTAAAAACGAGACACCCGCCTTCGCGGGTAATGGATATGAAACGAGTAATAGTAGGTCTTAGCGGTGGTGTTGACTCCAGTGTGGCAGCTTATCTTTTAAAAGAACAAGGCTATGAAGTAATCGGGCTTTTTATGAAAAACTGGCACGACGATTCTGTGACCATTTCTGATGAATGCCCCTGGTTAGAAGACAGTAATGACGCCATGATGGTTGCCAACAAATTGGGAATTCCCTTTCAAACGGTTGATTTGAGCGAGCAATACAAAGAACGCATTGTCGATTATATGTTTCGGGAATATGAAATGGGGCGTACCCCAAATCCCGATGTGCTTTGCAACCGCGAAATAAAATTTGATGTGTTTCTCAAAATCGCCCTCGAGCTCGGAGCCGATTATGTCGCCACAGGTCATTATTGCAGAAAAGATACAATCATTCATGATGGAAAACCCATACATCGATTGCTGGCAGGAAAAGATCCAAACAAAGACCAATCCTATTTTTTATGTCAACTCTCGCAAGAACAACTCTCAAAAACCTTGTTTCCTGTTGGTGAGTTACTCAAACCCGAAGTACGCAAAATCGCCAAAGAACAAAACCTTATCACTGCTGAAAAACGCGACTCTCAAGGATTGTGTTTTATAGGAAAAGTGCGCTTACCCGATTTTCTTCAACAACAATTAAAACCCAAAGAAGGAAAAATCATAGAGGTGCCAAATGATAGTAATGTTTTCAGTCAAAAGTCAAACGGTGAGGAGCAAGTAATTGAAAAAGAGAGTAAAAAATTTGTCTATACACCACAAGACGGAAAAGTAGTGGGAACCCATCAAGGGGCTCACTTTTTTACCAAAGGACAACGTAAAGGACTTGCCGTGGGTGGAACCAAAGAGCCTCTTTTTATTATAGAAACCGATGTTGAAGAAAATATTGTTTACACGGGTCAGGGTAAGAATCATCCCGGTTTATTTCGTAAAGGACTTTTTGTAAAGGCTGAAGAAGTGCATTGGGTGAGAACTGATTTGAGGCTTCAAGAAGGCGAAACACTTGATGTCTTGGCACGCATTAGATACAGACAACCTCTTGAAAAAGCGACGCTACATCAAACTGTTAATGGATTATATGTTATCTTTGAAAAACCACAAACAGCAATTAGTGAAGGTCAGTTTGTTGCCTGGTATCATGGTGATGAGTTGCTGGGCAGTGGAGTTATTTCTTAAAGTCATAGTGGTTTTATTTTTATTTTCTCTTTAAAAAATCTATATACAATGAAAAAAATTGCTTTATTATTCTTTCTGATATTTTCTCAAGTATCTGAAGCTCAAATAGAAGACGCCTGGGTGTTTTTTGCTGATAAAGAAAATGTACAACAATCCATTGACAATCCCATAAGCATTTTATCTCAGGCAGCTATTGACCGTAAGGCCTTGCACAATACACCAATTGATGAACGTGATGTGCCGGTTAATGAAAATTACATCACTCAAGTTAAAACTCAACCAGGCATTACTGTATTTGCCAAATCAAAGTGGATGAACTGTGTGTATGTGAGAGGCACCCAGTCAAACATTGAAAGTTTATTAGACTTGCCTTTTGTAACCGAAGTGGAATATGCAGATAAATCAATGAATTTTGCCTCAGGGAGCAGTCCTGTTGAAGACAAATTTGCATTGGAGAACAACAGCAGGAACTTCAACTATGGTTTTGCAGCCAATCAAATTGAAATGATTGCCGGCGATTATCTCCACGATGAAGGCTTTACCGGCACCGGAATAACAATAGCAGTCCTAGACAGTGGCTTTCCGGGAGTGGATACCCAAGGCGGTTTTGCCTATGTGCGTGATGATGGTAGAATACTCGGAACCTATGATTTTGTGGAACGAAGTGAAATCATTAATAACAACAGCTCCCACGGCACACGAACTTTTAGTGACATTGGGGGTTATATTGAAAATGAATTTGTGGGTACGGCCCCCGATGCCTCATTTTATCTTTTTAAAACAGAAGACATCACCAGCGAAACTCCCGTAGAGGAAGCTTACTGGGTGGAAGCTCTTGAAAGGGCTGACAGTGTAGGTGTCTATGTGGTAAACACTTCGCTTGGTTACAGAGCTTATGATAACCCTGCTTATTCCCATACCTATGAGGATCTGGACGGTCAAACTACGTTTTCAGCAAGAGGTGCCAACCACGGTTTTGACAAAGGGTTATTGTTAGTGACATCAGCCGGCAATAGTGGAAGCACTGATTTTCCCTGGGTAGGAACACCGGGCGATTCCCCGGGAATGCTCACCATTGGAGCAGTAAATGCCGACGGAATTGCAACTGGTTTCAGTTCTCAAGGTCCCACCATTGATGGCAGAGTAAAACCCGATGTGATGGCTCAGGGTGGAAACGCTTATGTTATCAATCAAAATAATGAAATTGTCACCAATAACGGAACTTCTTTTAGCTCACCCATCACCGCAGGAGCAGTAGCTTGTTTATGGCAAGCCAGACCCGAATATACCAATGCTCAAATCATGCAACTTGTTAGAGAATCTGCTCATTTGTATAACAATCCTACCGATAAAATGGGCTATGGTATTCCCAATTTTCAACTGGCACTCGATGCGCTCTTGTCCACGGAAAACCATCAGAAAGAACTATTTTTAGTATATCCAAATCCGGTAATTGACATTTTAAACCTAGAATTTTCTAAAACCGAAGATCAAGCTCATATTAAAATTTATAATGCGATGGGCGCATTAATTTGGCAAGAAACACTTAAGGACGCTCAAAAATCTTTGAATCTTTCAACATTATCTAGCGGATTTTATATACTAAATTTGCAAACTGAAAACTTGAATCAATCCCTAAAAATTGTCAAGAAATAAATGAGCTCAAATAGAATTACCTCTCTTTTCAATATAAAATACCCCATCATACAAGCCGGAATGATTTGGAACAGCGGTTGGCGATTGGCCAGTGCCGTGAGTAATGCCGGTGGTTTGGGAATCATTGGGGCAGGCTCCATGTATCCCGATGTTCTTAGAGAACATATCCAGAAATGCAAAAAGGCAACAGATAAGCCTTTTGGAGTTAATGTGCCTATGCTGTATCCAGACCTTGATAAAATCATGGAAATCATTGTAGAAGAGGGCGTGAAAATCGTTTTTACCTCTGCCGGAAATCCCAAAACCTATACGGCTTTCCTCAAAGAAAATGGCATTACGGTAGTTCATGTGGTGAGCAGCGTCAAATTTGCCCTGAAAGCACAAGAAGCCGGAGTTGATGCTGTGGTCGCTGAAGGTTTTGAAGCCGGAGGTCATAACGGAAGGGAAGAAACCACCACCTTTACATTAATTCCTATGGTAAAAGAACAATTGCAAATACCACTCATTGCCGCCGGCGGAATTGCAACCGGAAGAGGAATGCTGGCTGCAATGATACTAGGAGCAGATGGTGTTCAGGTGGGAAGTCGTTTTGTGGCTAGTGAAGAATCCTCGGCACATCGCGCTTTTAAAGAAGTGGTAGTGAAAGCCAAAGAAGGAGATACGGTGCTCACCCTTAAAGAATTAGCCCCCGTGCGCCTCATTAAAAATAAATTTTTTGAGGATGTGCAGGCACTTTACGCCAAAAAGCCCACTGTTGAAGAACTGAAAGAACTTCTAGGCAGAGCACGTGCAAAACGCGGAATGTTTGAAGGCGACCTGGAAGAAGGCGAATTGGAAATCGGGCAAATCTCAGGATTGATACACGATATCAAACCGGCAGCACACATCCTCAAAGAAATGATAACCGAATTTGATAAAGCCAAAATAGAAATTCAAAACCTTTAAACAAATATACCCTCTCAAGGCTTCAAAACGGTGAGGGTTAAAAATTAAATTAAATGAGAAAGCTATTTTTCATCTCTTTTTTATTTGCTCCATTCTTCACTTTTTCACAAATAATCAATGTAGAGTCACTACGAAAAGTTACAGATACTTCCGGCTGGACCGGAAATACCAGCTTGAGTTTCTCTTTGACTAAAAACACCAATACGATTATAAGTTTAAAAAACAATATTCATGTTCAGTACAAAATGAATAATCATTTGGTATTGTTTGTAAATAATCTAGGCTTTGAACAATCTGGAGGAGAAAGTTTTGTAAATGATGGTTCACAACACTTGCGTTACAACTACAAGCTTTTTGATAAAATCACCTGGGAAGCCTTTGTGCAATCGCAATACAATTCAATCGCGAAAATTAAATTCAGAGGTCTCGCAGGAACGGGACCTAGATTTAAGCTTTTAGGATTGGATAAATACCGATTGTATTTGGGCACTTTGGTTATGTATGAACACGAAGAACTCAATGAGGAAATCTTAAACATAAATCGTGATTGGCGTGCCAGCACCTATGTTTCTTTGAGCTTTTTTCCCACAGATAACATTTCATTTATCAGTACATCCTACTATCAACCCATTCTCAGTGATTTTCAGGATTACAGGATTGCTTCAGAAAATTCATTTGTTTTGGGGATTATTGAAAAGCTGTCGTTGAGAGTGACCTATACCTTAACTTTTGACGCCACACCGGCAACAGAGGTACCAACTACCTTTTACAAACTAACGACCGGTTTGATGTATGCTTTTGATTAATAAAATAACCCTCTCAGGGTTTATCCCGAAGTCTCGGGACTGAGAGGGTTGAGTAGCTAAATTGAAACCAACACCTGATTTTTCAGTAAGTCCTCCATCGTTTCCCTTTTTCTAATAAGATGGGCTTCGCCTTTATACCAAAGCACTTCAGCAGGACGGAAACGCGAATTGTAATTGCTTGCCATCGTGAAACAATAGGCACCGGCATTGTGAAAAGCCAGAATATCCCCTTCACTTATTTCAGTAATTCTTCGGTTATTGGCAAAAGTGTCTGTTTCACAAATATAACCCACTACCGAATAAAAACGCTCTTTGCCTTTTGGGTTTGAGATGTTTTCGATATGGTGAGTGACTCCATAAAACATAGGGCGAATCAGATGATTGAACCCACTGTCAACTTGTGCAAAAACAGTTGAAGTGGTTTGTTTGATGACATTCACTTTAACAAGAAATTTACCGGCCTCACTCACCAGGAATTTCCCCGGTTCAAAGGCCAGAGTGAGTTCGCGACCATATTCAGTACAAAAATCATTAAAGCGTTTACTGAGTTTTTTGCCCAGTTCTTCTATATTGGTTTCGATATCTCCTTGCTTGTAAGGTACTTTAAAACCACTTCCAAAATCAATAAATTCAAGTGTTTTGAAGTTTTTGGCAGCATCAAAGAGAATTTCGCTCGAATACAAAAACACATCGATGTCGAGGATGTCACTTCCTGTGTGCATATGAATCCCATTGATGTGCATACCCGTGTTTTCAACAATACGCAACAAGAGTGGCATCTGGTGTATGGAGATTCCAAATTTAGAATCAATGTGACCCACAGAAATATTCGTGTTGCCACCGGCCATGACATGTGGATTGATGCGAATGCAAACCGGTGTTTTGGGGTGTTTGGTGCCAAATTGTTCCAAAATGGACAAATTGTCAATATTAATTTGAACACCCATAGCCGCAACGGTTTCAATTTCTTCCATAGACACGCCGTTGGGAGTAAAAATAATGTCGGCAGGTTTAAAACCGGCCTCAAGCCCCAGTCTTACTTCCTGAATTGATACAGTGTCCAGAGCAGCACCCAGCGAATGTAAAAATTTGAGAACAGAAATAGTGGAGTTGGCTTTCACGGCATAATGAAACTTTACCTGTTTGACCTTTTTAAATGCTGAAGTTAAACGTTTATACTGAGAAGCTATTTTCTCGGCATCATACACATAAACCGGACTTTCATAGTCCTGAGCAATTTTCAAAAGGTCTTGATTTGTCATTTTTTTAGGTTAAAAATTAATTTTTTGTGAAGTTGCAAAAGTAAGTTGATTTGTCTAATGAAAAAAGGGTGTTTTTTAATTTTAATATAAGTGTTTTAATTATTAACTTTTAATAAGGTATTTTTTTTGTAGGACAGAAAATTTTAGTCAAAATGAAAAAAATACTTTGTTTTTGTTTAGGAATCCTATTTAGCGTTTCGTTTGCACAGGATGGTAGTCCTGATTTGTCTTTTGGAATTGATGGAGTGGTAATTCACGAACTGGCGGGTGATGAACACTGGGTACAGGGTGCCGGTGAAAAATCAGATAGTAAGGTGTTAGTTTTATTAAAAACCTTTGACGCTCAAAATGGTGATCCGGAAAGGATTTTTGCATTTAATGAAGATGGGTCGATAGATACAAATTTTAGTAACAATGGTATTTTAGACATATCAAATCCAGAATTTGATTACGATAATTTAATTGTACTCCCTGGTGACAGCTTTTTTGTTAGTGGCCTTAATAATTCAGTATTTACAGTTGTAAAGTATGATGATGAAGGTAATATAGATGCCTCTTTTGGCAACAATGGTCAGTTACAACCCTATCTAAATGGAGCCATTGGAAGCGCGATGATTGTAAATGATGATCAATCTCTGTTTTTTTTAGGAAATCAAATCATTGGAGGAATACCGCATATTGTATTTTATAAATATTTAGAAAACGGAAGTTTGGACACGACTTTTGGTGATAATGGAGAGGTTTTGTATGCATTAGGTAATGTTACCGACGTCTTTGCAGGATTTAGAAAAGTAGATGATTTTTTCTATTTGGATATTAAGTTTCAAGAAAACGGTGTCTCTTCTAAAAATATTTACAGGTTTTTATTAAACGGAGATTTAGATGTTAGTTTTGGGACGAATGGGCGCATAATAATACCTATTGAAGAAGAGTTTTTTACAAGTTTTAGCGTGTTTAATGACGGCAACATCCTTATTGGAGGTTCTTTTTGGGATATAAATACTGATAGCTTAATTAGAAAAACCATAAAAATAAATTCCCAAGGTGAAATCATTCAAGACTTTGGAAATGGGGGAGTTATTAATGGCTTGTCTGGCGGTCACATTCAAGGAAATCAAAGATTTATTTTAGATGGCACCTTTTTTGATTTTGAAGGAGGAGCTTCGCCATTTTTTTCAAGATACTTTCCTAATGGAAATCTGGATACAAGTTTTCAGTTTTCAACAAATTATTATGAATTGGGAGTTTTTTCCATTTTACATCTCCAAAACGGTAAAATATTGCTTGTTGGAAGTGATATTTGGTACAACGGTCCGGAAATTAATATAATACTTCAGCGCTTTAACAACAGTCCCTTAAGTATTCCGGATATTGAACAAAACAAAATTGCGATATACCCCAATCCGTCAAGTGGTATTTTTCAAATTCAAAATGAGACTCCTTTTTACAATACGCCTTATGAAATTTTTGACAGTTTGGGTAGAGTGGTCTTATCAGGTCATTTTAATGAAAATTCTCCTTCTATAAATCTAAGTAACGTGGAGAGCGGTGTGTGTTTCTTAAAAGTATCTGAAATTTCACAAACAATTAAACTTCTTAAAAAATAGGCAATGAATCCTTGTTTTTTAAATTAAAAAAACATTGCCACACTACCATGCTTTTGTTACTTTTGCAACTTATTAATAAAAGCGAAAACACTTCACTATGAATCTACACGAGTATCAAGGAAAACAGATATTAAACAGCTTTGGCGTTGAAATTCAACGCGGTTATGTGGCACAAACTCCACAGGAAGCAGTAGAAGTAGCAAAAAAATTAACTGAAGAAACCGGCACAAGCTGGTATGTAATAAAAGCTCAGGTTCACGCCGGTGGGCGTGGTAAAGGTGGTGGTGTAAAGTTGGCCAAAGGAATAGAACACGTTGAAGATGTCGCAGGTCAAATCATAGGTATGGATTTGGTTACTCCTCAGACATCTGCCGAAGGAAAACGAGTGCATCAAGTGCTTATCGCAGAAGATGTGTACTATCCCGGCGAGAGTGAACCCAGCGAAATTTATATGAGCGTTCTGCTCAACCGCGCGACAGGAAAAAATATGATAATGTATTCAACCGAAGGTGGAATGGATATTGAAACCGTTGCTGAAAACACGCCTCATTTGATTTTTACAGAAGAAGTTGATCCGGCCGTGGGTTTGATGCCTTTTCAAGCCAGAAAAGTAGCCTTTAATTTAGGTCTTGAAGGCAAAGCCTTTAAAGAAATGACCAAGTTTGTAACCGCTCTTTATACCGCTTATGACAAGTCAGATTCTTCACTCTTTGAAATCAACCCGGTTTTAAAAACCAGTGATAACAGAATCATTGCTGTTGATGCAAAAGTAACCCTAGATGATAACGCTTTATTTCGTCATAAAGACTACGCAGAAATGCGCGATTTAAGAGAAGAAAATCCCACCGAAGTTGAAGCCAGCGCAAAAGGTTTGAACTATGTTGATTTGGACGGTAACGTGGGCTGTATGGTCAACGGTGCCGGTCTCGCCATGGCAACCATGGACTTAATCAAACAAGCCGGTGGAGAACCTGCAAACTTCCTCGATGTAGGTGGTACAGCAGATGCAGAACGTGTGGAGGCGGCTTTCAAACTCATTTTAAAAGACCCAAAAGTAAAAGCAATTCTTGTCAATATCTTTGGTGGAATTGTACGTTGTGATCGGGTTGCACAAGGCATTGTAGATGCTTATAAAAACATTGGAACCATCAATGTGCCCATCATCGTTCGCTTACAAGGAACCAATGCTGATATTGCCAAGGAATTAATCGATAAAAGCGGACTCAATGTACATTCTGTCATAGAGTTTCAAGAGGCTGCAGATAAGGTTCAGGAAGTGCTTTCTTAAGCAACACCTTTCAAATACTTAGATTTACAAATCCCAGGTTGAAAAACTTGGGATTTTTTTATGATTTCAACTTGACATTTTGGCATCTTATTAGCACATTTTCAAGACATTATGTCTTATTTTTACAATTGGAACTCTATTTGCCTAATAGGTTATAAACAAAACAAAGTTTAACCTAAAAAATAAATGTTATGAGTTTAATTAAAAGAAATCAAGACAGCTGGCTTCCCTCAATTTTTGAGGATTTATTTAATGATGGCCGTTTAGCAGACGTGTCAAATTTTGGAAGTACACTTCCGGCAGTAAACATCAAAGAAACAGACGATGACTTCCAGGTGGAGGTGGCCGTACCGGGTAAGAAAAAAGAAGACTTCACCATTGAACTGGATCAAAATGTATTGACCATTTCTTCTGAAGACAAGAACGAAAAAGAAGAAACCTCAGAGGATGGAAGATACACTCGTAAAGAATTCAACTACTCCTCTTTCAAGAGAGCTTTTACATTGCCGGATACGGTAGAACAAGAAAAAATTAAGGCCGTTTACAAGTTGGGTGTTTTAAACATTACGGTGCCCAAACGTGAAGAAAGTAAACAAAAGCCTAAGAGAATGATTGCAGTTTCATAGTTTTTTCGCTTCAAGCGAAAGAGCAATAATTTGGTTGGTTAGTTAGTTGGCTGCCCTCTTCGCAATCGGAGGGCAGCTTTTTTATATAAATTCCTCAAAGACACCGAGTCCAAACAAGGCAAAGTCATATTTAGCAGGATCAACAGGATCGAGTTTTCTAAGTGAAGAATCCAACTCCACTAATGCTTTTGCATCATTTTGCTTACGCGAAATAAGACCCAGTTTTCTGGCGACATTACCACTATGCACATCAAGTGGGCAGGAGAGCAGGGCAGGAGAGAGGCTCTCCCAAATGCCAAAGTCAACACCAGCATTGTCTTGCCTCACCATCCACCTTAAAAACATATTGAGACGTTTTGCAGCCGAATTTTTTGAGGGGTCAGAAACGTGTTTCAGAGTTCGCTTTTGATGCGGAATGCTGAAAAAAACTTTTTTAAACTCGTGAATAGCCGGTTGTAAAGAGTGTTTGTCCACATGTTCTGCAAAAACAACTTCCAGCCCATTGTGATTTGTGTAGATGTTTCTCAAAGAACGAATGAAAAATTTTAAATCGATTGCATTAAAAGTGCGGTGAACAAAGCCATTCAGATCGTTTAAATCTTTTTTAGAGTGGTTTAGAACAAAATCATAAGGCGCATTTCCCAAAAGTTCGACCAGTTTGTCACCACTTTTGATGATGCTTTTTCGGTTTCCCCAGGCAATGGTAGCAACCAGAAAAGCACTAATTTCAATATCTTCTTTCGCTGAAAAGCGATGTGGAATTTGAATAGGATCTGAGGTTATGAATTTGGGTGCGTTGTATTGAACGACTTTTTCGTCAAGAAATTCTTTGAGTTCAGTTTGTTTAATGATTCCCTTCAAAGCAAGGTTTAAGAAATAATTTTACCATCGCTCATCACCAATTTACGGTCTGCCATATCTGCAAATTCTTCATTGTGGGTAACAATCACAAAGGTTTGTTTGAATTCGTCTCTCAAATCAAAAAACAATTTATGAAGATTGTCTGCAGAGGTGCTGTCTAAATTTCCACTGGGTTCATCTGCAAAAATAATGAGCGGGTCATTGACCAACGCTCTCGCGACTGCCACCCGCTGTTGCTCGCCTCCAGATAGTTCGTTGGGTTTGTGTTCACATCTATGAGAAAGACCGAGATAATCTAATAATTTTTGAGCTTTCTTCTCAGCATCTGCTTTGGGTGTTCCTTTTATAAAAGCCGGAATACAAACGTTTTCAAGAGCAGTGAATTCCGGAAGTAATTGATGAAACTGAAAGATAAAACCAATGTTTTTATTCCTGAATGCCGCTAATTCTTTTCCATTAAGAGATTTTATGTTTGTGTTGTTAATCAAAAGATCCCCTGAGCCCTTTGAGGCATTGTCTAGTGTGCCTAAAATATGAAGCAATGTCGTTTTACCGGCTCCAGAAGCACCAACAATAGAAACAACTTCACCACTCTTTATGTCTAAAGAAACCCCTTTGAGAACGTGTAAATCGCTATAGTGTTTATGAATATTTTCTGCGTGTATCATCTTTTGATTTTGGAATTGTGAAAGTAACTAATTGATTACATAAATGCAATAAATAAAGGCATATCAATACTAAAAGCATTTGTAATAATAAAATACATATATTAATGAAAAGTTAATTGACACTAAAAGTGTTTAAAATATATATACATTTGTTAAACAAAATCATGAAAAATTTGAAAGATTTATCGATTGCCACTTTTGCAGGTGGGTGTTTTTGGTGTACAGAAGCGGTTTTTCAACGTATGAAAGGTGTTGAGAAAGTTGTATCTGGTTATACGGGAGGCGCTATTAAAAATCCGGCCTACAGAGAGGTTTGTACCGGAAGAACCGGGCACGCAGAAGCCATTCAGGTTTATTTCAATCCCGATGAGATTCAGTACAAAGAGTTATTAGAAGTATTTTTTGCCACGCATGATCCCACCACCTTAAACCGGCAGGGAAATGACAGAGGCACTCAGTACCGCAGTGCCATATTTTATCATAACGTGAAACAAAAAGAAATTGCTCAAAGCTTCATTAAATCACTTGAAAATAATGGGGTTTTTGAAAATCCAATCGTAACAGAAATTACAGAAGCTACTGTTTTTTATCCGGCTGAAGAGGAGCATCAGGATTATTACAATCAAAATCAAAATCAATTATACTGTCAATTGGTCATTTCTCCAAAAGTGCAAAAACTAAACAATTATTTTAAAGATAAGTTACATGAATAATATACAATCATACACAAAAATTGATTCCTACAGCGAGCAAACCACTGATTTTCTAAAAGAAAACTTTAGCGATATTATTACCGGTTTGGGTGAAGATATTCATAGAGAAGGAATCATCAAAACACCTGAACGTGCGGCCAAAGCGATGCAGTTTTTGACACAAGGCTACCAACAAGATGCTGCTCAAATTCTCAGAAGTGCCATGTTTAAGGAAGATTATGATAATATGGTTATTGTTAAGGATATTGAGTTGTATTCGTTGTGCGAACATCATATTCTTCCCTTTTTTGGGAAAGCTCACATTGCTTATATCCCCAACGGTCATATTGTGGGTTTGAGTAAATTGCCACGAGTGGTGGATGTTTTTGCCAGACGATTGCAAGTTCAAGAACGTCTCACAAAAGAAATTTTGGATTGCATCAACGATACTTTAAAACCCAAAGGGGTTGCTGTGGTTATTGAAGCCTCTCATATGTGTATGATGATGCGTGGGGTGCAAAAACAAAATTCATTAACTACCACCTCGGGTTTTAGGGGAGCTTTTGAAAAAATAGAAACCCGCAGCGAATTTTTAAAACTCATAGACAAATAAACAATTTTTGGAATGCCTTTTGCGTTAATATTTTTATAGCATTTATAAAATGAGTGAAAAATATAAATTACTTACCAAAGGCATCGCTTATGACTTAATTGGGATGGTCTCTTATTTATTTCCCGGAATAGGTCCCTTTATAGACATTTTATGGGCGCCTTTTGTCGCATCTCAAATGACAAAAATGTACCCCGGTAAACAAGGAAAAATTGCCGCAGTGGTTGTTTTTCTTGAGGAACTTTCACCCGGTCTTGATATAATCCCCACATTTACTCTTACCTGGTTGTATGTTTTTGTTTGGAAGGGTGAAAAAACGGCACATCAAGAACCTATTGAAGTTGAAATTGTCGAATAAAAAAATCCCTCAATTTTGAGGGATTTTTTGTCTTATTACTTTTAGACTTGCTGTTACTGAATTTCTAAAGGAAAAGTTACTTCAACATCAGTTTCTCCACCGGCATTGGCAATTTGACCATCACTCACACCAGGCGCATTTTTGTCCAAATCATGCCTTAGAGTAATTGTGAAGTTTCCTGAGCTTGCATCTCCGGTATCAAAACTAAAACGCAATCCAAGGGGATTTCCATCACCGTCAAAGTCAAGATATGTAAGGTTTGAAATGTTTAATCCGGCTCCCACTTGGTAGAAAAACTGGTGTTCGTCATCTTCCTCTTCAATCTCTTCTGTGATATTATCTGCAGGGTTTTCCAATTCATTTAATACAGTTATTTGTCCTGTATAAGTCGTGTTTGGATCTAAAGTACCGCTTACAGTAATTGTTGGGGCTGCAGACTCATCAAGTTGTCTGAATGTTAAAGTAATTGGTGTACTTCCACCGGAGAGAGCCACATTTAGTGTTGTGATAACTTCTTCTTCATTGATGGGTTCATTGTCGTCATCGCTTGAGCAAGATGCTAAGAAAAGTGTTGCTGTAAAAAATAAGACTAAAAATTTTAAATTTTTCATAGTGTGAAATGTTTAAATTGAATTAATAATTAATTTTTATTCGTAAAACTATATTTCGTCCCAAATCGTCTGCAAAAAACCGCAAACGGTTGAGGTAATCTCTGTAACTGGTGTTGAAAAGGTTGTTTACTGTCAACCCCACACTTAAATCTCTTTCACCAAAGAGATTGAAATCTGCATCTGCATTAAAATTTAAGAGATGATAGGCTTCTGGTGGGGTGCTTAGGTCTAAAATTTCTGTGGTTTCTGAAATGGGTAAAAACACTTCAAAATTGGTGTCTGGAAATTCATTTTGCCGAAACACATAATGGCTTTCCAATCGCAGTTTTAGATTGTTTAAATGCTCATTTTTGTATTGAAGCATAGAACTTAAATTTGCCGGGGGCATTGAAATAAGGGGTGTGTTGTCCTCACGTTCATACCCTTTCACAAATGAAAATTTGGTGCTATATTCAAATTGAGACGTTAATTGTACTATTGCATCCAGATCAAAGCCCAAGAGATAGGCATCTTTTTGCTTGTATTCCCATACTTGAAAATTCCCTCTAATGGTTTGCTCCACGCCACTGGGTTCAATAATTAAAAAGTCATTAATGCTGTTTAAAAATGGATTTACAGTAAACTGAAACATACCGGAAGTTTTACTCAGAGCAACAGAAACTTTATGAGCCACTTCCTGGTTGAATCGTAAGTCCCCAATCTCAATTCGGGCAGCAGAGTGGTGCAGGCCTTCACTAAACAATTCAGAGGGGTTGGGAGCTCGGGTGGCCAATGAATAATTGGCTACTAACTCATATGCATCCAAAAAAGAATAAGAAAAACCGAGAGTACCGGAAACATTGTGAAAATCAAAAACCGGATTTGTGAGCAATTGAGTTCCAAAATCTTCTACAACAATCTCCGGGAAATCTGTGTCATAACCCCGGCTTTCCCATAGTGATTTTCGGTAAAACTTTTTTGCATCCAGATGGGTATAATCATAACGTAAACCTCCCTCAAGAATCCACTGCTCATTGAGAACATATTTTCCTAGAGCGTAAACCCCCATATCATATTTATCGTAATCGGGAATTAAGCGTCTCACACCTGTGTCTGGGTTGGCAAAATTGTTTTGATAACGAAACAAAAGTCCGCCATTTGCTTTAAATTTTGAATTTGCATCATAACTCAAATCTGTTGAGAATGTGTGTGTTGTTAATTCTAAATCAACAGCAGGTTTATCTCCACGGCCTCCTCTTCTAATATCAAATTCCAGTCGGTTGTTAAACTGAAAATCATACTGCATTTCCAATTTTCCGAAGTTACTCATACGTTTGAAAAATCTGGCTTTTGCGAGATGATGAGAAACATCTTGCTTTGGGTTTTCAATAGTATAAGTAAAATCGTTTATAACAAGTGGTTTGTCACTGTTAATTGCTGAAAACAAATCTTGCGCATTCCCCAGATGTGAGGCTCTTAAAATTCCTGTTTCAGAATTAAAGAATGAATAATACCCTTCAAAACCGTAAGTAAATTTGTTGAGACCAAATCTAAACGAGGCTGCTTTTTCAAACTGTCCCGTGTTGCTTAACACATAATCAGGAGTTTCAAAATCTCCAAAACGCTTTAAAGTTCCCTGAAGGGTTCCATACCAACCGGATTCTTTTGTTTTAGTTAAAGAGGAGGTGAGTGTTCCACCTCTTCCATTGCTTGAACCTGTTAAAACAGTCGTTCCAAAAATCGAGTCTTTTCTGATAATGCGTTGTGGTTCTACCAAAACAATTCCGCCCACAGCATCACCTCCATATTGAAGTGCAGAAGCACCTTTAATGACTGAAATACTTCCGGCTGTGTTTAAATCAACATTGGGAGCATGTTCCACACCCCATTCCTGATCCTGCATTCTTACACCGTTATTCATAATAAGAACACGGCTGCTATGTAATCCTTGAATCACAGGTTTGACCACAGTACTTCCGGTATTTAAGGAGGAGACACCCGAAAGCATTTTTAAAGCATCTCCCAAAGATGCATAACTTAAATTCTCTATTTCCTCTTTTTCAATACGGTTTTCAAGTTGTGTTGCTACATAATCAATTGCTGCACTGCCCTTAACAGTCACTTGGTCCAATTCTTCAAGATGGTGCTCCAGTCTGATATTAAAAATACCCTGAAAAGGAATTGAAACTTGCACCGCCTTGGTATCACATTCAGGATGAGAAACTTGCAATGTGTAGTTGCCTTCACAGAGATTTTCAATCTTGAAGTTGCCATCCAAATCAGTTTGGGCAAATTTTTCGACACCTGCAACAATGAGGACAGCACCGGCAAGCGGACTCCCATCATGAAAGTCTATAATCCGCCCGGTTAATGTCTCATTACAGCTCTGAGAATAAGACAGAAAGCTTATAAAAAATAAAATTAGAATTATGCGCATACTACTAGTTTTGCTTTCGCAAAAAAGTTGATATTAATTAATTGAAAAGGAAAATTTAAGTTATGCGCTTTTTGGGGGACCCCTTAAATTAATGTGAATAGTTGCAATGAAAAAGAGTTTGTCCTCAACAGGAGGAAATATAGTCTTAAAATTTGATATTGTTTGTGATTGAATGCCAGAGGTTGAAAGACTTAATACAGGCGTAATGTGAAAATCAAAAACATCACACTCAGTATTCAGTTGATGAAGGTGTGTAGTGCCTGTTTCAGTACAGTGTTCAAAATCACTGTGACTAAAGATATGTAAAGCCTCTGATGAAAAAGAAAACAACAAGGCGACACCCAGAAGAATGGCTGTTAGCTTAGAAGATATTTTTGTTTCTTTTTTCAATACTAAATTTGGTATTATCTGAACGAGAATCTCTGAAACATTTTTTTTACAAAATTCTTAAAGAAATCAAATTCGCCAAAAATCCAACCTACTGCTATTAATATGAGTTGATAAATGGGAATAATCATTAAGATTCTCAGGGGCCAAAATAACCAATAGTCTGGAGAAATCCCTAAAAGTATTGTTAAAGGTTTAGCGACCATTGTTGCAAGCGAACCGGTTATTGCAAAAACAATAAAAATGATTATTAATTGTCGGTTTGATGTGATGCCCCACCTTTCTTTGAGTTTGTTCATCGAAGCTTTTGATTGTAGGTTTCTTCAAAAAATTTGAAATAATTGTAGAGCAGATAATTTACTTCAAGACCATAAGACACATTAGGGTCATAATTAATTTCCTGCACATAGAGTTTTTTATTAAATCCCGGCGCATAAACTCTGTTGTTGAATTCGGTTACATAAATCTTGTTTCTTGTCTCCAGGTAGTTTAAGCCATAATAGCCCTTTGGAGGCTGGGTAACTAGCCAAGCATTAAAACCGGGTTCTATGATAATGATTTCATATTCGATACTATCATTGGCAATTATTACTGTATCTGAAAGCGCAATTTTTGTTGAATCAGATTCAACAGTAGACTTGGTGGTGTCACAACTAAACACCAAAACAGCAAATAGCAATATGGTAACTAAATATTTCATTTACCACAAAGATACTAAATTTAAAGGAAAGTAACTTTTTGTTATTTCTTAAATAAACCACCCAGTAGACCTCCCAGACCCGATGATTTTTTATTGGTTTTTGCGCCACCTAATACCATACCTGCGATGTCATCTATGATGCTTCCGTCGCCGTCTGCATCAAGAATAGAATGAAGCATGGATTGTTCTTTTTTTGTTTTACCTCCAATCAAGCTACCTAAAACATCAGCTAGCCCACTTTCATTAGAAACATTTTTTTCTTTAGCTTCTTTTCCAAGCATACCAATAACAATGGGAGCGGCAACTTTTAAAATTTGAGCGATACTGCCGGTGTCTAGACCAGATTTTTGACTTAGAGCATTTTCTAGTTGAGGTTGTTTTGCTCCCAGAACGTGTTTTAAAATGCCTTCTCCGTCTTTTAAATCTGCTTGGTCAACACCTCCCTGAAAATAGGTTCCCAGATTGTTGACAATGCTTCCGTCGTGTTTTGATTGCAAGGCTTTCAATAAACCACTGGCGCCTTCTGGTGTGGAAGCGTTTTTTTTCATTGCACCAAGAAGTAAGGGTAGTGCCATGCTCACAACTTGACTCGTTTTATCTTCAGGAGTATTGGTTTGGGCACTGGCGCCTTTGATGATTTGCTTTCCAAGGTCGCTGTTGAGTAATTCTAAAATGGTTGCCATACGATTATGATTTAAAATGGTTAATTATTTGAGCTGCGAGTTCTGTTCCAATGCGATCCTGAGCTTCCAGGGTTGCTGCTCCAATATGGGGTGTTAAAGATACTTTGGGATGCATTAAAACTTTTATGGCCGGTTTGGGTTCGTCTTCAAAGGTGTCCAAACCTGCAAAGCTTAATTTTCCGGCATCCAAAGCCTCGATTAAAGCAACTTCATCAATCACACCTCCCCGTGCAGCATTTATGAGAGCCGCACCGTCTTTCATAAGACGAATCTCTTCTTTTTTAATAACATATTCTTTTTGTGCCGGCACGTGCATTGAGATAAAATCACTGTTTTTTAAAACTTCCTCAAGAGGGATTGTGTCAATTTTAACCGGAATCGACTCTCCGTTATAGAGACTTACTTCTATAGACACAGTATCAATAAATTTGTCACAAGCGATTACTTTCATTCCGAGACCCAAAGCTATTTTTGCGACTTCTTGACCAATTCTTCCAATACCCACAATCCCCAATGTTTTACCTCTTAACTCCAAACCTTTGGCGTAAGACTTTTTTAATTCGTTAAATCGTCCATCTCCTTCAAGGGGCATATTTCTGTTTGAATCATACAGAAAACGCACTCCGGTAAAGAGGTGTGCAAAAACCAATTCGGCAACAGAGGCAGAGGAGGCTGCCGGTGTGTTGATCACCTTGATGCCTTTTTCACGGGCATAGTCCACATCAATATTGTCCATACCCACGCCACCGCGACCAATTATTTTTATCGAAGGGCAGGCGTCTATGACATCTTTTCTAACTGTTGTGGCGCTTCGAACCAAAACAACATCAATTTGATGTTGGTTGATGTAATTGCTTAGTTGTTCTTGTGCAACTTTTGTAGTGATTACTTCGATTCCTGCTTTTTCAAGGGCGTCAATGCCGCTTTGTGAGATTCCGTCGTTTGCTAATACTTTCATGAATTATGGTTAATGGTTATTCGATATCTGTTAATTGATATTTTTAAGAGTTGTTAGCCGTAAAATTTTAAGGCTTTACTTTAATTATATTTCGATATTATATTTTGTTTTCAAGCTCTTGCATGACTTCTACAAGGAGTTGAACGCTTTCCAGTGGCAATGCGTTGTACATCGAAGCGCGGTAGCCACCCACACTTCTATGACCGTTGAGTCCGCTTATGCCGGCTTCTTTGAGAAGTGTTTCAAAGGTTTCTTTGGGTGTTTCGTTAATTAAATTAAAAGTGGCGTTCATAGCAGAACGATCTTCATCGCGCGAAACAAAACCTTCAAAAAGAGAGTTTCTGTCTATTTCGCTGTAAAGCAATGCAGCCTTTTGATTGTTCAATTTTTCGATAGCTGCTACACCGCCTTTGGCTTTAAGCCACTGTAAATTAAGCATCGATACATATACTGCAAAAACTGCCGGAGTATTATACATGCTTTCTTTATCGATGTGTGATTTGTAGTTTAGGATATTGGGTATGGCTCTGCTTACTTTATCTAGTATCTCCTCTTTTATGATGACAAGTGTGGTGCCTGCGGGTCCCATGTTTTTTTGAGCCCCGGCATAGAGTAAACTAAATTGCGAATAATCGATAGCTCGTGAAAAAATATCACTGCTCATATCACAAACCAAAGGTGCATTTGGTTTTGGGAATTCCTTTATTTGGGTTCCAAAAATAGTATTGTTGCTGGTGCAATGCACATAATCAACATCTTCAGGAATTTCATAGTTTTTTGGAATGTAGTTGTAGTTTTTATCTTTTGAAGAGGCGACTTCAATGACTTCACCAAAAAAGCGTGCTTCTTTTATTGCGTTATTAGCCCAAGTACCGGTATTGAGATATGCGGCTTTGCTTTCCAACAGGTTTTGAGCGAGCATCACAAATTGCAAACTCGCACCTCCTTGAAGGAATAATGCATGATATCCCTTATTTTCAAGACCCAATAATTCAAGTGAAAGGTTTTTTGCTTGTTCCATCACAGCAATGAAATCTTTACTTCGGTGAGAAATTTCAAGGATGGACAAACCGGAATTGTTATAATCAAGAACGGCTGCTGCGGCCTCTTTAAAAACTTCTTGAGGTAATATGCTGGGTCCTGCGCTAAAATTGTGTTTTTTCATGGAAACGGTAGAATGAAGTTTGAAACTATTTTAAGTTTGCTAAAATACTCACTAATCAGTTAAATATAAGCCTCATTACATTAAATTTTCAACAAGAAATCAACAGTGTCTTTATTGTCTGCATACTCCCAAAGTTGGGGTTGTTGCGTTTTTCCGTGTGCAATTTCTCTTTTTGAGAAACCTTGTGCAACGACACATTGTATTGACCCACTTTCTTTTTCAATTTTATGCTTTACCTCTTCAAGAGAATTATAATATTCAAAAAAGCAAGTTGCAATGGGCGAGCTTAGGTTTTTATCTTCTTTAAGCATGAAAAAGCCATTGTCAAGGAAGTCAAATTCACTCATCAAATAGACGGCTTTGTTGTAGTCATAGTTGTTGGCATATTTTTGTTTGTCAACTAAATGATGCCAGGGATAAACAGCCTTATAAAATTGATCAAAGTTATATTCTTTGGGAACATAAAGTTTAGACACATTTCTACAGCCTAAACCATAATATCTAAAAATATCTTCACCCAAAGCAATCAATTGTTCTTCAGATTCATTTCCTGTGAGAATGGCTACTGAGTTTCTGTTTTTTCTAATGATATGAGGTTTTGTCTTAAAATAATAGTCAAAATAGCGTGCCGTATTATCGCTTCCGGTGGCGATGATGGCGTCAAAATTTTCTAATGTTTCATTTGTAAAATTAATTTTCCCTTTAAATCCCGGGGCACTATGTTCCAAATATTTAGCGAGAAAGGGGAGAAGCTGTTTGTCTTTTGAAGATTGTTTTACCAAAACACGATGCCCTGTAATTAAAACCGAAAGAAAATCGTGAAAGCCCACCAAAGGTATGTTTCCCGCCATAATAATGGCAACCGTTTTGGGGTTTCGGTTTTCAATTGTGTACTTGGAGATCCATTGATTGAGGTTTGATTCTGTGAGAGCTTCAGACCAACTTTTTAGAGCAAATTGAATATTCTCACGAGTAAACCAGCCGTTGTGCTCCTCGGCGAGTTTCATTTGGTGGAGAAAACCCTCAAAAAACAATTCATTATAAGGGATGTGTTCCTTTTTAAGAGGGGTTTTATCAACAAATTGCGATATAAAATTTCCCAGGGAGATAAAAGCATTTTTTCGTTCTGTTAATGTCATAGTGCAATTTGGTTATGAAATGTTTTGGCGTTATTTTTGTGCAAATTTACGCAAAGAAAAAGAAAAAGCTATGGCAATTATAATAACAGATGAGTGCATCAATTGTGGCGCTTGTGAACCCGAATGTCCAAATACTGCCATTTATGAAGGAGCAGACGATTGGAGATATGCTGATGGAACCGATTTAGAGGGTAAGGTGGTACTTCCAAACGGAAAAGAAGTAGATGCAGATGCCGTTCAAACCCCTGTGAGTGACGAAGTTTATTACATCGTTCCTGATAAATGTACAGAATGTCAAGGTTTTCACGAAGAGCCTCAATGTGCTGCGGTTTGCCCCGTTGACTGTTGTGTACCCGATGAAAACCACGTAGAAACTGTAGAAGAACTTCTTGGCAAACAAGCTTTTATGCATAAGAAATAAAAGTAGTTAACCTTACCAAATTTACAAAAACCGGGCTTCGTTGTTATGTCCGGTTTTTTTTTGTGACATTTTATGAATAATTTCGTCTTTATGACAGCAACAATCAAAAAATAAATCAAATGAGAAAAATTACTTTTTTATTGTTTCTTTTTTTAGTGGGAAACATTGTTTCAGCACAATGTGCTTTTGACAGTACAATTACATCAGACCCCGATTTAAGTGGTGGGAACCAGGTTCAGTGTTCAGATCAAGTGATTGTTTTCACAGCCCCGGCAGGTTATGACAACTATCAATGGAAATACAAGTTTTCTCCCAGTGGGACAGCCACAAATTTTGCAGGCGAAACAAACAATACTCTTAGTATAGTTGCAGGAGACCTTGGTTTTGCTTATGTTTTTGTAACAATCACCGATGATGGATGTACTGAAGATTCTAATGATATTTTGTTTGATACATGGATATTCTTGAATCCCGCTGTAGAACACGACCCAAATACAACATTGTGCTTTGGCGATACCTCGATCATTTCAAATGCATTTCCAGGCCCTGAAACTTTCAGATGGTATAAAGACGGAGTCATTGTCCAGGAAGGTTCTCAGGATTTTTATGAAGTATCAGAGCCCGGCGCTTATTGGTTGGAGGTTTCATACCCACAGTGTCCCCAGTTTTGGCTTTCAAGTGGTGTGCCCGTCGTCTTTGATCAAGTGGGAGAAGAAGTTGTCATTGAAGAAGTCGAAGGGGTCCTATATACCACAGAGAATGGCCTCACTTATAAATGGTTTTTTGAGGATGAATTAATTGATGGAGCAGAAAGCTTCTTCTATACACCTGAAGAAACCGGTAATTACGCTGTTGAAGTAACTTTTCAGCAAAGTCCCGCTTGTATAATTGAATCTGATTTATATTTCTTTGAGTTTTTAAGTCTTAACGACAACCATTTATTTGATGAGGTATTTTTTATCAATACCATCGACTTGAATCAAGCTTTTGTTTTATCAAACAATAAAAATAAGAGCCTAAAAATCTCCTTGTATGACACAAACGGAAGACTCCTTTATTACAAACTTACCCAAGATCAATTGATTAAAATTCCCACAGAAACACTTCAAAGCGGAATCTATTTCTCACTAATTGAGATTCAGGGTAACGTAAAATCTGTTTCCTTAATTAAATAAGCAATCGATATTTTTTTTAACTTGCCTGTGGCTTTTGAAGTCACAGGCTTTTTTTAATTCACTAAATAAATCTTATGCCACACTGGTTATACATAACACTTGTTGTGTTAGCAATTTATGTTGTCATAAGTGTGCTGTTGTATTATTTGCAGGATTATTTGTTATTCAAGCCTGAAAAACTTCCCAAGGATTTTGAATTTTATTATGAAAATCAACTCGTGGAGGAATACAATCTTACCACTCCGGATGGTGCTATCATCAATGGCCTTCATTTTAAAGTTGAAAACCCAAAAGGGATTGTCCTGTATTTAAAAGGAAACTCAAAAAGTATCAAAGGCTGGGGGAAATTTGCGGTAGATTTTACGCGTCATCAGTTTGAAGTGATCATGCTCGACTATCGGGGTTTTGGAAAAAGCACCGGAAGACGCACTCAAAAAGCCATTCACAATGATCTTCAGCTTGTTTATGACAAAATAAAGGAACGGGTTTTGGAGCGATACATCATTTTATATGGTCGTTCATTGGGGTCCGGTTTTGCCACCAAACTCGCCTCACACAATCACCCCAGAATGTTGATACTCGATGCGCCTTATTACAGCCTTACCAAAGTAACTGCCCGCTATATGCCCTTTATGCCACTTTCACTATTGATGAAATACCCGTTGCCCACATACAAATGGATAAAATATGTCAAATGCCCCATTCACATTTTACACGGCACCAAAGACAAGTTAATCCCTTTTAAGAGCAGTATCAAACTTTCACAGTTAAATCCTAAAAACACCCGTTTGTATGCTGTTATTGGAGGCGGACATAAAAACTTAAATCAGTTTGAGTCCTATCACAAAATGCTTTCAGAAATCATACATTCCACCAAAGTGAAAATTGATCTCGAAGGGAGCAGTTTCAAAGTAGTACACGGTAAGAAAGCTTCAAAAAATGCTTAAAAAAATTGGTTACACACTAGTCATTCTTTATGTTATGCTCATAGCCGCACTTACTCTTTTTCAAGAAAAACTTATTTTTTTACCAAGTACTTTGGCTTCAGATTATGTATATGATTTTGCTGAGCCCTTTGAAGAAATCAACTTGGAAACAGCAGATGGAGCACTTTTAAATGCTATCCATTTTAAAACTGAAAACCCAAAAGGGATTATTCTCTATTTTCACGGAAATGCCGGTGATTTATCCCGTTGGGGACAAATCACTTCTTATTTCACCAAATACAACTGGGATGTTTTGGTAATGGATTACAGAAGCTATGGAAAAAGTACCGGAAAGCTCAGTGAAACGGCTTTATATGAAGATGCTCAATTATTTTATGACTACGTTTCAAAACGATATAAAGAAGAAAAAATCATCCTTTACGGAAGGTCTTTAGGGACTGCATTTGCTACAAAAGTTGCTGCTTCAAACAAACCGGGTATGCTTATTTTAGAAACTCCATTTTACAATTTAACCTCAGTTGCAAAAAAGCGATTTCCCATTTTTCCGGTAGATTACCTCATCAAATATGAATTTAAAAGCAATGAACATATCAAAAAAGTAAATTGTAAAACGGTCATTTTTCATGGAACTGATGACAATGTAGTGCCTTATGAATCCGGGAAAAAGCTCTATGAACTGGCATCACCGGCCGGCGGAAAACACTTTATCACCATTAAAAGGGGTAAGCACAATAATCTTTCTAATTTTAATACTTACAAAAATGAAATAGAACGCCTTTTAAAGTAAGTGTTAAAAGTCTGAAATGTTTGGAGTTCTGCTATAGTAAGGGTTGTAGAAAAAAGGCATAGATGCATCTCTGTAAACGCTATTTTTTACTGAATTTCTTCTCGTGTAATAAAGATCATTTACTTCAATTTTTATGGCACTTTCTTTTTCTATGACTTTTCTAAATCCTAAGGATTCTGCTGTGATTTTATTTTCAGTAGTATTTTTTCTTTTCAAATATGCATCCTGTCTGTTTAAAGCATCAATCATGCTAACAGGTTGCCAGTAATTAGTTGAGGTAATTCCCATACTTTTAGGAAATGTACTTGTGGTATGTTTCTGAACAAAATAGCTCTTTTCAAATGTAAACACCTGAGGTAAAGAATTTTCATCAATTGTAAAAAACTTGGAGCCAAACTCTTGAGAAAACAAGAATCCGGTGAGGAAGAAGAGTACAATGCTGAAGTTGTGTTTCACTTTTAAAGTTTTTACAAATATACCAATCAAAAATCAACCCAAATTTTTTTCATCTTAAAATTTTTATAATTCAATTTATTTTGAGTGGCTTTGATATTACAAAAATAAGCCACAAATGGTTTCCTAATTTATTTTGAGTATTGAATACAGAAAGACCTGACGAGTTTTTAAAACCTGTCAGGTCTAATTTTAATACCACCTTGAACGCTTTGGTTCTAAGTCACGGTCAAAAAAACTTTAATCCATTAACACCCATTCTCCTTTGTCGAGCAATGGAATGGCTTGTTTAAATTTCATTTCTTTGGTTTCACCACTCATCACATGTTTGATAGTTACTTTATCGTTGCGACCAATTTTTGGTTTGTCTCTCACGATGGTTTCTGTGACTGCTTGTTGTCTTTGGGTGTTTCCTGCAGCTCTTGATTGTGCGGCACGTTCATCCATATTGGGTATTTCGTCTTTTTGGGTGCGGAGGTTTTCTTTGGGTTTACGCATGCGCGCTTCTTGAATTTGCGCTTGGTCTTGTTGAGGTAATTCTCCTTTAAAAAGAAAGGAAACCACATCTTTATTCACTTTTTCTATCATCACCTTGAATAACTCATAAGCTTCAAACTTATAAATTAAAAGCGGGTCTTTCTGCTCATGCACTGCCAATTGAACGGATTGTTTCAATTCGTCCATTTTGCGTAAATGGGTTTTCCAGGCGTCGTCAATAATAGCTAGGGTGATGTTTTTTTCAAAATCAAGAATCAATTGCTTTCCTTCAGTTTCATAAGCCTTTTCAAGGTCGGTAGCAACGTTAAGCGTTTTAACACCGTCACTAAAGGGCACTAAAATGCGTTTGTACTTGTCTTTATCTCTTTCATAAACACTTTTAATGACCGGGTAGGCAATCTCAGCATTGCGAATCATTTTGTCTTGAAAATGTTTGTATGCTGCTTTATAGACGATTCCTGCTATTTCAAGAGCTTCCTTTTTCTCAAATTCGTCTTCAGTAACGGGAGAACTTATTGAGAAGAAGCGAATGAGCTCAAACTCAAAGTTTTTGAAGTCTTGAGCGAGTTTATTTGTTTCAGCAATTACCTCGGCGGTGTCATAAATCATATTGGCAATATCCACTTTCAATCGCTCTCCAAAAAGTGCGTGGTATCTGCGCTTGTAAATAACTTCACGTTGAGCATTCATCACATCATCATATTCCAACAAACGTTTTCTGATACCAAAGTTGTTTTCTTCCACTTTTTTCTGGGCTCGTTCAATAGACTTTGAAATCATAGAATGTTGAATTACTTCACCTTCTTTCAATCCCATTCTGTCCATCAATTTGGCGATTTTTTCACTACCAAAGAGGCGCATCAAATTGTCTTCTAGTGACACATAAAACTGTGAGCTTCCGGGGTCACCTTGGCGACCACTACGTCCTCTCAACTGCCTGTCTACACGTCTAGAGTCGTGGCGCTCGGTACCAATGATGGCAAGACCACCGGCTTTTTTTACTTCCTCAGTAAGCTTGATGTCTGTTCCACGGCCTGCCATGTTTGTAGCGATAGTTACAATACCGGCGTGACCGGCTTCTTCTACAATCTGTGCTTCTTTTTTATGAAGTTTTGCGTTCAATACATTGTGCTTAATTTTTCTGATGGCAAGCATTTTACTTAACAATTCAGAAATATCTACAGAGGTGGTACCAATGAGCACCGGTCTTCCTGCGTTTGAAAGTTCAACGACTTCTTCTATAACGGCGTTGTATTTCTCTCGTTTGGTTTTGTAAATTTTATCTTGCCTGTCATCTCTGGCAATGGGTCTGTTTGTGGGGATTTCTACCACATCGAGCTTATAGATTTCCCAGAGTTCGCCCGCTTCTGTAACAGCAGTACCTGTCATACCGGCTAGTTTGCGGTACATCCTGAAATAGTTTTGAAGCGTGATGGTTGCAAAAGTTTGTGTGAGTGCTTCAATTTTCACATTTTCTTTGGCTTCAATGGCTTGATGTAAACCATCACTGTAACGACGACCGTCCATAATACGGCCGGTTTGTTCATCAACAATCATTACTTTATTGTCCATCACCACATATTGAGTGTCTTTTTCAAAAAGGGCATAGGCTTTTAGTAACTGACTCATGGTGTGAATGCGTTCACTTTTTATGGAGAATTCTCTGAAAAGTTCTTCTTTTTCTTTGGCTTCCTCCTCTTTGTCGAGACCTTTGGCTTCAATATTTGCAATTTCAACACCCATTTCGGGCATGACAAAAAAGTCGGGGTCTTTTTCTCCGGAAAGGAAATCAATACCTTTATCTGTCAATTCAATTTGATTGTTTTTTTCGTCAATAACAAAATAAAGCTCGGCATCTACCTTGGGCATTTCTTTATTGTTATCGAGCATGTAGAAGTTTTCGGTTTTTTGAAGGATTTGTTTGACTCCTTCTTCCGAAAGGTATTTGATTAAGGCTTTGTTTTTGGGGAGTCCTCTGAAAACGCGAAGTAATTTCAGACCACCCTCTTTGGTGTTGCCTTCTTTGATGAGTTTTTTTGCTTCAGCAAGCACGCCGGTCAACATTTTTCTTTGGATATCAACTAGTTCGCTGATTTGGGGTTTTAGCTCGGTAAATTCGTGACGATCTCCTTCAGGCACCGGGCCTGAGATAATTAAGGGGGTTCTTGCATCATCAATCAAAACCGAGTCAACCTCATCGACAATTGCATAGTGATGTGGGCGTTGAACAAGATCGGTTGGAGCGTGAGCCATGTTATCCCTCAAATAATCAAAGCCAAACTCGTTGTTTGTACCATAAGTGATGTCTGCATTATAAGCTTTTCTTCGTTCTTCTGAGTTGGGTTGGTGATAGTCAATACAATCTACACTCAAGCCGTGAAATTGAAAAATGGGTGCCATCCAGGCGCTGTCCCTTTTTGCCAGGTAATCGTTCACGGTAACAAGGTGAACACCGTTTCCGGCGAGGGCATTAAGATAAACGGGTAGGGTAGCCACAAGGGTTTTTCCTTCACCTGTTTGCATCTCGGCAACTTTTCCTTGATGTAAAGCAATACCACCAATGAGCTGAACGTCATAGTGCACCATGTCCCAGGTGATTTCTTTACCTGCAGCATCCCAGGAGTTTGACCAGATGGCTTTGTCACCTTCTAGTGTTACATAGTCTTTTGTTGCAGAAAGTTCACGGTCAAATTGGGTTGCGGTAACTTCTAGCGTGGTATTGTCAACAAAACGTTTGGCTGTTTCTTTAACTACGGCAAAAGCTTCGGGCAGGATTTCGTCGAGAACATTCTTTTCAATGGCATAAATTTCATCTTTGAGTCTGTCGATTTCTGCATAGATGTCTTCATTTCTGTTGATGTCGTTTGATGCATTTGCTTCTTCTGTTAACTTTAGAACTTCTGCATCAAGCTCTTTTCTGGAGTCTGCTATTTTTTGTCGAAAAGTATCAGATTTGGCTCTGAGTTCATCCAGGGAAAGTTTTTCAATTTCAGATTCAAACTTTTTAATTTGATTGACAATGGGCATTATTTGTCCCACGTCTTTTTTGGATTTATCACCAACAAATACTTTTAAAATTTTATCAAGAACTGTCATAATGGTTTATTCTATTGAATGCTTCAAATTTAAGCAAAAAAAAAGCCTCTGTCGAGACTTTCTATGCTATTTTTAATGGTTATTAATATTCATCTTCATTCCAGAGATAATCTTCATCTGTGGGATAATCTGGCCATATTTCTTCGATGGAGTCATATGCATCTCCTTCATCTTCAATCGCTTGTAGATTTTCTACAACTTCAAGAGGTGCTCCGGTTCTAATTGCATAATCAATTAGTTCATCTTTTGTGGCAGGCCAGGGGGCATCACTTAAATAAGATGCCAATTCTAATGTCCAGTACATAAACTACGGTTTAATTTTTTGCAAAAATAATTTTTTAGTTGAGAAAGTCAAGAAAAAAAAGAATTATTTCTACTATATTTTTAAGAACTTTTAAATTTAAACTTTAAGTCTTTGAAATACAATGAATTGTGTTTGATTAAATAATTGTTAATCTTTCTTTTCGGGAATCCATTTTATTTCTTCAGCTTGTAGTTCATGTGACAACTTTCGTGCCAGTACAAAAAGGAAGTCAGAGAGTCTGTTGAGATACATCAAAACCTTGGGGTCAATAGGGTCATTTTCATTCAAAAAGCTGGTTTGACGCTCAGCCCTGCGACATACACAACGGGCAATGTGACAGAATGACACAGTTTGATGACCACCGGGCAAAATAAAATGTGTCATCTGGGGAAGTTCTTCATTCATTTTGTCTATTGTGTTTTCGAGTAAAACGATATCATCATCACTTATTTTGGGAATATTTAATCGTTCTTTTCCGCTTTTTAAAATGGCTTTTTTGGGGTCTGTTGCCAGTATAGCACCAAGTGTAAACAGGCGGTCTTGAATATGGCTAAGCAATTTTTTATGCTCTGGTTTTATTTCTTGATCTTTGATGAGACCAATGTGGGAGTTTAACTCATCAACGGTTCCATAGCTTTCTATGCGAATATGGTGTTTTGGAACACGTGTTCCACCAAAAAGAGCTGTGGTTCCTTTGTCTCCTGTTTTTGTATATATTTTCATCTCAAGTTGTTGAAAGTTAACTGAATCGTTTTATTTAATTATACATCAAGATCAAACGTTTTCTTCAAGGTTTCCATAATAGGATATTTTTCCCTGAGTTTTTCAAATTTTTCTCTTGGGGTATACACATAATTTTTTTGATGATTTTCATTGACATCAATAGAAAGTGAAAGTGAGTAGTTATTGAGCTTTTTGGAAAGAAAATTCAATAAATATTGTTGCGAACGCTCCAGTTCAACCTTGATTGTTTCGTTGGGATAAGTAACGTGTATGTTGTTTTGAATACAAGTGGGCAATACCATATCCAAATGGGAGGCAATGATGTGTTCTCCTTTTTTCTCCAGCAAACGTGCATATTCTTTCCAAGCCACTTGTAATTCTGTTTCAGAAAAGGGATCTTCTGGAAGTTTTTCGGTTTTGACTTCTTTGTTTTTTAATTCTTCCTGTAATTGTCTTTTTTGCTGAATGCTTTTTAGCGAAAGCGCCGATACCCGCTCTGCATTACGCTCCGGGATAGATTTTTTCTTTTCTTCGGGTGAAGGGGAATCTTTGCTTAAAGGTTCTTCTTCTGCTACAGCAGTTTGTGAATTTATTTTTTTTTCAGCAGGTGTTTCGTTATTGGGGTAAGGTTTTGGAGTTGATTTTGGTGCACCTTCAGTAGCATTGCTGATTGGTTTATCGGTTACTTTGGGCTGTGGTTGACTGATGTACCGTTGTGGCTTTTTTTTTTCATCAACATCGGTGATGGAAGCAAGTTGCATTAACGAAAGTTCAACAAGGAGTCGTTGATTTTTGCTGGTTTTGTATTTTAAATCACAATCGTTTGCAATTTCCAGACCTCTCAGAAGAAATTCAGAGGGGGCTTTTTGAGTTTGTTCAAAATAATTTGCTTTGATTTGTTCACCCACCTCAAGCAGAGCAATTGTTGACTGGTGTTTGCAGACGAGCAAATCTCTAAAATGTGAAGCGAGTCCTGAGATGAAATGATGACCATCAAATCCTTTGGCAAGAATCTCGTCAAAAAGTACCAAGGCACCCGGAATGTCGTTGTTTAGCAAATAGTCAGTCGTTTCAAAATAGGTGGTGTAATCGAGTACATTTAAATTTTCAGTAACTGCTTGCCGTGTAAGGTTTTTGCCGGAAAAACTTACTACGCGGTCAAAAATTGAAAGTGCATCTCTCAAGGCGCCATCGGCCTTTTGAGCAATGATGTGCAGGGCATCGTCTTCTGCTTCTATACCTTCGGTTTGAGCGATTTCTGCAAGATGGTTTTTAATGTCGGTTACTGTAATTCTTTTAAAATCAAATATTTGGCAACGCGATAATATAGTGGGTATTATTTTGTGTTTTTCTGTCGTTGCTAAAATAAAAATGGCGTGTTTGGGTGGTTCTTCCAGCGTTTTTAGAAACGCATTGAAAGCAGCTTGAGAGAGCATATGCACCTCATCTATGATATAGACTTTATAATTTCCCGTTTGTGGGGGAATGCGAACCTGATCTGTGAGACTTCTGATGTCATCAACAGAGTTATTGGAAGCGGCATCAAGTTCAAAAATATTAAAGGCAAAATCCTCATTGGGGTCTTGCGTTTCTTTCTGGTTGATGCGTTTAGCCAGGATGCGTGCACAGGTAGTTTTACCTACGCCTCTGGGTCCGGTAAATAGCAACGCTTGTGCAAGGTGATTGTTTTCTATGGCATTTTCAAGGGTATTGGTTATAGCCTGTTGGCCCACAACACTTTTGAAGGTTGTGGGGCGGTATTTTCGGGCAGAGACTATAAAATGTTCCATAAATATTGTGCGTGTAGCAAATATACATATTGAAATAATTTTCTTAGAAAGTATCTTACTTTTTTTCTGAATAGATATTAACAACTATGTCGTAACTTTGCACTGCAAACCGCCTTATCGCTGTTCGTCTTTGGCGGATGGAGGAAAGTCCGGGCACCACAGAGTAGCATAGCGGGTAACGCCCGTCGTCCCCAACATTGTTGGGGATAGGACAAGTGCAACAGAAAGGATGTACAGGTAATGCTGTAGTGAAATCAGGTAAACTCTATGCGGTGAAATGCCACGTAAACCGGTGCTTGAGGGCTACTCGCCCGATGCCGGAGGGTAGGCAGATAGACCTTAACAGTAATGTTATGGCCAGATAAATGATAAGGGTTATCCTCTTTCGCCTAAGGCTTCGGAGGATAAGACAGAACCCGGCTTATAGGTTTGCATTTCTAAAAAATATCCCGCTTAGTTTTAACAAACTGGCGGGATTTTTTATTTTTTTAGAGATTCTATTTCATCTAGAACTGCTTGTGCTTCTGCTTGTTTTTTATCGCTAGCAGAGCGATTTGTTTTAGATAAATCAAATGATTCCTTTAATAGTTTCTTGTACTTTTCCTGAAGTATTTCTTCTTTACTTTTCTTTTTAAATAGTCCAAACATTTTTTCTTTTAAAGATAGTTTAAAGTAAAGATGTGGTCAAAATATTAACATCAATTTTTAGTTTGCTCGAGTATGCAATTGCCTGCTGCACATCCCAAACCGAAAAATCCCATAGCAGTGATGTAGATTCCCAGTAGAACACCAATTAGTTGCCCATCCATTATCGTGTGCAAGAGAAGAAGGACGCCCATAACAAGAAATGCAACGCGTTGTATGGTCCAGCCGGAAAGCAATCTTTTTTTCATCTACAATTTATTGTTTAAACTATGCCAGGAACCGGCATTGTGCACATTGAGGTACCCTTTTGACTTTAAAATGTTTTTTGCATTGCCGCTTCTCAATCCGGAAGCACAACAAAGCAAATACGTTTTCTCTTTGTCTTTCAATAATTTTAGGTTGTTATTCAGTGTGTTTAAAGGAATGTTTTTGGAACCTTTGATGTGACCTGAAGCAAATTCACCTTTGGTCCTCACATCTATAATTTCTGCACCTTGATTGACGAGGGTTTTGTAATCGGTTTTTGGGCTTAATCCAAAAAGAGTTTTTAAGAATGGTATCATAGTTTTATACACTTAAGGATTGATGATGGTTTACGTCAAGCCACGAACCGGCATTTACACATTCAATACCTTGATTATTTAAGAATTGTGAAGCAATTCCACTTCTGTTGCCTGAAGCGCAGCAAAGTAAGATGGGTTTTTTTAAGCATTTGAATTCGTCAAGTCTGTTTTGTATTTCCTGTAAAGGAATATTAATAGACCCTGAAACGTGTCCGCCACTGAATTCTTGGCTTGTTCGCACATCAACAATGGTAGCTTTATCCATAATTAGTTTTTCAACATTCATTTTAGTAGTTTTTTTAATGAAGCAAAAATACCATTGCGTTTTTAAATGGACAGTTACAAATGTTACAGATAAAAAAGCGGATTAATTTTTTAGGATTTAAAAAAGCTAAAGACAGAGCCTCCATATCTTCTTGATTCTATGTGACCTTGAACGATGCTTAAATCTGTATGCTTTGAGTGTTCAATGATCAAAAAACCGTTTTCATTGAGAAGTTTATTATCTAGTACCAAACCTATAATGCGTTCAAACCGGGCAGCATCAAAATCATAAGGTGGGTCGGCAAAAATAACGTCAAAGCTTTGTTTGTTTTTTTCTAAAAAAGAAAATACATCAGCTTTGATAGTTTGAATTCCAAAATCGAGTTCGTCACTTGTTTTTTTTATGAATTGTACACATCCATAATCTGCATCTACAGCTGTGATGTTTGTGTTGCCCCTTGAAGCAAACTCGAAACTTATGTTTCCGGTTCCGGCAAAGAGGTCCAAAAATGAAACTTCGTGAAAGGCTATGCGATTGTTTAGAATATTAAACAGCGCTTCTTTAGCAAAGTCTGTGGTGGGTCTTACGGGTAGTTTTTTTGGGGCTATGAGTCTTTTACCTTTGTATTTGCCTGAGATGATGCGCATATTTTCAGTTTGTGAGCCTGCCTGATGGTAGGCAGGATTTTGAGTTTTTTTAAATTAAATATCCAACTTCTCGCCTTAGCAGTTTAAAGAATATAAAGTGAATTGGTGTTTTTTTTAATTTCCACGGTAACATTTCTGATGTAGGTATAGGCTATTTTATAAAATGAATTCTCTTTTGAAATACAGCCACTCAATTGAAGTTGAAATGTTTCGGGATTGAGTTGTAATTGTTCTGCAATAAAAAGAATGTAGTAGATAAAATCTTCGGGAGTGGTATAGTGAAAACTATTAAAAAGTTGAATTTTTTTTCCTGAAGTGACTAAAACGTCCATTTGTCCTTTATAAAGTTTTACAAACATTTTCAAGGTGTGATCGTTGTGTTTTTGAGAGAGGGTTTTTTCGATAAAAACAGTGGAAGAGTGAAAGTAGTTAAAGCTTCCATATTTGTCGAAAAAATAATTATTCACATTTGTTAAGGGAACATAAACAACTACAAATTCATGTGCCTCCGGAGCATCAAAAGTAACATAATCTGAGGAGAGCAACCGGGAGTTTAACGTTAAATAATCTTCCAAATAATCTTCTTGAAAAAGTGCTTTAGGAACTAATGAAAATAAGGTGTTTTGATGTATGACAGTCACTTCCTTTATCGGTGAATGCAGTACTTCAAATTGGTTGTAGGCATTTTCAATTTCGTTTAGAACGTTATCGGGATTGAGCATTTCTGCAAAGTCTATTTGTTTTTCAAAAAGAGACGTGCCGGATTCCTCATTTTCAATTAAAAAAGAAAGTCCATTCAAGCTAACCTGAACGGACAATCTGTTATTTGAGTTTAAATCTATCTTATTATTGTTCGCCGGCTTTGTCATATTGTTTTGGCCAGTTTCCATTGGTGTTTACATCTGTCATTGAACCCACTCTAATATGAGTTCCATTAACTCCATCAACAGATTGTGTTTGTTTTTCCTGTATCACTAAATCTCTATTCAAGTCATGTAAAACATCATCTTTGCTTACGGAAGCCTCAAACACGGCAATTTTTTTGTCACTTCGCATTATAAAGCCGGCTTCTAAATTGACAGGGACTTCTGTACCTTTAACTTCTATTTTAGCTAAATTTTTATAACGGTCAGAACCTCCAAAAATGGAATCCTTTACCGATACAAATCCTAAAGTGTCTATAATTACATCTTCGATATAATAACCTGTAACACCAAATGCTCTGTTTCTTTCAACATCATCATAAATAGTATCTCTGCGTTGGGTGATTGCAAACTGGGCAGTATCAATAAAACGAACTAACGAATCAAAACTACTGTTAAACTTGCCTGTTACTTGCAAGTGAGCAAGCTCTGCTGTGCGAATGTCTTTGAGTTGTTCAATTACTTTGGTATAACGTCTTTCTTTTTCTGCATTGAACTTTGTGGGTTCATAAACAGAATTAAAAAGTTTGTAACCAAGAAAAATGATGATGATCCAGAGAACAAGTTGAATTAAAAGTTTCATTTTGAAATCGTTTTTTATTTAACGTAAATGGTGTATCGCAAATCTACAATTTTTTTTCAATCACAAAAGTATATTCTATAAAAATCACCTTGTTTTACATTAATTGATAATCATCCCTTAACTTAGCCCTTTAATTGAAAATTAAATGTCCCGGATGAAAAGTGCTGATTTCTACCATTTATTAATTCAAAAATTTCCGCATCAACCCACGCAAGTTCAAGATGTTGTATTGCAAAAAATTTCTGATTTTTTGGTTTCGTCAAACTCAGATGACTTGTTTTTGTTGAAAGGATATGCAGGGACAGGAAAAACCACCATCATAAGCACTGTGGTAACTCACCTCTGGAAACTGAAAAAGAAAGCCGTTTTGATGGCACCCACAGGCAGGGCGGCTAAAGTGATTAGTAATTATTCGGGCAAGGAAGCGTTTACCATTCATAAAAAAATTTATTTTCCGAAGGCTCAAAAGGGAGGCGGCGTAACCTTTACCCTTCAGCCAAACAAACACCGCGATACTTTTTTTATAGTAGATGAGGCATCGATGATTGGTGATTCTGCATCAGAATCAAAACTTTTTGAAAACGGCTCATTACTTGATGATTTAATGCAGTATGTGTATAGTGGTTATGGGTGTAAACTCATCCTCATTGGCGACACGGCACAATTACCGCCGGTAAAAATGGAGTTGAGCCCGGCTTTGGATGAACAGACTCTTTCAAACTATTACAACAAAAAAGTGATTGCTATTGAACTCAATGAAGTGGTAAGGCAAAAAGAGGAAAGCGGTATTCTTTATAATGCCACATTACTGCGACAAGCCCTTGAAAATGGATTTTATGAAGATTTTAAATTCAACCTGCACAACTTCAAGGATATTATCAAACCCGAAGATGGCTATGAACTTTTGGATGCAATTAACGATGCCTATAAGGTTTTGGGAAAAGAAGACACTGTCATTATTTTACGATCCAATAAAAGAGCCAATTTATTTAATGAGAACATTCGTTCACGCATCCTCTTTCAGGAAAGTGAACTGGCAACCGGTGATTATTTAATGGTTGTTAAAAACAATTACTTTTGGGTAAAACCCACTAGTGAAGCCGGGTTTATTGCCAATGGTGATATTATCGAAATTCTTGAAATTCATAACTTTAAAGAGCTATATGGTTTTCGGTTTGCCGAGGTAACAGTGAGAATGGTTGATTACCCAAAAATGGAGGCTTTTGAAACGGTTCTTCTGCTGGACACCATAAAATCTGAATCTCCTTCTTTATCTTATGAAGATTCTAATAAACTTTATCAAGAAGTATTGAAGGATTATGAAGATGTAAAATCAAAATATAAAAAGTTTCTAAGTGTTAAAGCCAATAAATACTTTAATGCCTTGCAAGTAAAATTTTCCTATGCCATAACCTGCCATAAATCTCAGGGAGGGCAATGGAATACGGTTTTTGTAGAACAACCCTATCTGCCCGAAGGAATTGATAAAGAGTATTTAAGATGGCTTTATACTGCGGTAACCCGTGCAAAAGAAAAACTCTATTTGATTGGTTTTAAAGATTCATTTTTTGAATAGAAGTTAGCCAGTGCTTTTATTGTTTTTTTCTTCAATATCTTCTGTTGGTTTTCCAATAAATTTCAAATAAAAATAACCCAGAACCCCGGCAATGATTGAGGCAGAGAGAATTCCCATTTTTGCTTGAGTTTCATAAACTTCACTTTCATAGGCAAGGTCTGTAATAAAGAGCGACATTGTAAAACCAATCGCAGCAAGAAATCCGAGTCCAAAAACATGTTTCCATCCAATTCCTTTTGGTAAGGAACACACATTGACCAGAACCATGATTTTAGTAAAGAGAAAAATTCCAGCAACCTTTCCAACAATGAGCCCCAGAATAACTCCCAGTGTCACCGGGCTTTGAAAAAATGAAAAGGAATCTGCATCTATAGTAACGCCGGCATTTGCAAATGCAAAAAGTGGTAAAACAATAAAGCTCACAAATGGGTGTAAAGCGTGTTCAATCCTTTGAAGTGGTGGGGTAGCATCCTCAGTTAATTGTGAGAATTTTTCTATGGTTTCAGTAATTGCCTCATCTGTATGTGTCTCTTTTGATTTTAAGCGGTAACGCTTTATTTTAGAGCTTAATAATCTGGCTTTTCTTAGAAATAATGGGGTGTTTATTTTTTTACTCGTTGGGATTGTAAATGCTGCCAAAACCGCTGCGATAGTCGCATGAACTCCCGAAAGCAAAATGGCTAGCCACAGCCCGCCAATTCCCATAACCGCATAAAAAATGGTGTTTCTTATGCCGATGCGATTTGCCAAAAATAAAACAAACAAGAAGAAGGCTCCCATAGCCAAATTGTTGATAGATATTTCTGAGGTGTAGAAAAAGGCAATAACCAAAACCGCACCCAAATCGTCAACAATAGCAATGGCAGTCAAGAACACTTTCAACGAAAGTGGCACTTTGTCACCCAATAAATACAATATACCCAACGCAAATGCGATATCTGTTGCCATCGGGATACCCCAACCGCTTGTAGCATCTGTTCCCTGAGTCAAGGCGAAAAAAATTAAAGCCGGAAATAACATCCCTCCAATGGCTGCAACTACCGGTAACATAGCACCTCTTAAGCTAGCCAATTCACCGTGCATTAACTCTCGTTTTAATTCCATACCAACTAAGAAAAAAAACATAGACATCAGACCGTCATTAATCCAGTGCAACAAATTTTTCTTAATTACAAAATCTTCAAAACCAATGTAGATATATTGTTTCCAAAAATTGTGATAACTCTCTGCCAACGGAGAGTTTGCAATAATCATTGCCAGAGATGCAGCTACTATTAATAGTATGCCAACAGAAGTTTTCTTGTCTATAAAATGTTTGATTGGAAGGATGAGGTAGAGGTCAAGATGCGATTTTTTCATAAAAACTGTTTTTAAACTCTTAGTAATCGTTAAAAGGAAAACCAAAAATAGAACTTGAAAAACGTTATAAATATGATAAATGTCAGATTGTTACTACTTTAATCTTCTTGCTTTAGAGACAATTCAAACCAGCGTTCAGTTTTATTTTCTAGAGTTTGAATTAAGTTTTGTAGTTCGATAGATTTTTCACTTATTTGGTCAACACTCCAGTTTTGATTTGTAAAGGCTTTTTCCAGTTTTTCTTTTTCAGCTTCAAGCTTTTTTATTTCAGTTTCTAACCTATTGAATTCTTTTTGCTCATTATAGCTGAGCTTGGGGTTGTTATTGTCTTTTTTCCAGGATTTTTTGGGAGTTGAAGTATTGGTTTTTTCTTCTCTGCTTTCTTTTTCAGAACTGTCTTCATAGGTTCTAAAGTCGCTGTAGTTTCCGGGAAAATCTTCAATAACTGCGTTACCGCGAAAAACAAAAAGATGATCTACAATTTTATCCATAAAATATCGATCGTGAGAAACCACTATTAAACAGCCCGGAAAATCAAGTAAGAATGACTCCAAAACGTTTAAAGTAACAATATCCAGATCGTTTGTGGGCTCATCAAGAATCAGGAAATTTGGATTTTGAATTAAAACGGTACACAAATAGAGTCTTTTTCGCTCACCACCACTCAATTTCTCTACAAAATCATATTGTTTTTTTCTGTCAAACAGAAAGCGTTCCAGCAGTTGTTGAGCAGAAATTTGTCTCCCTTTTTTTAGCGGAATAAAATCGCCAAACTCTCTGATAACATCAATTACTTTTTGACCTTCTTTAACCTGTATTCCATCTTGGGTGTAGTAGCCAAACTGAATGGTTTCACCAATGATTACTTTTCCGGCATCAGGTTGAAGTTTGCCGGTGAGTATGTTTAAATATGTAGATTTTCCGGTGCCGTTTTTACCAATGATGCCAATGCGTTCTCCCTTTATGAAATTAAAATTAAACTTGTCAAGAATTTTTAAATCTTCAAATGATTTGGAAACATTATGAAACTCTACAATTTTGCTTCCCAGACGTTCCATATTGATTTCAAGTTCAACTTGATGCTCGTTTCTGCGTTTACCTGCACGTTCCTTTATCTCGTGAAAATCCTGAATGCGGGATTTGCTTTTTGTGGTTCTGGCTTTGGGTTGTCGGCGCATCCAGTCCAATTCCTTTTTAAATAGTTGTTTTGCTTTGCCGGTTTCAGCCATTTCGGCTTCAATGCGAGCTTCTTTTTTCTCCAGGTAGTAAGAGTAACTCCCTTTATAATTATAGAGTTGTCCATCTTCCAGCTCGACAATTTCATTACAAACACGTTCCAGGAAGTAACGATCGTGCGTAACCATAAAAAGGGTAATGCTTTCTTTAGCAAAAAAGGCTTCCAGCCATTCAATCATTTCAAGGTCGAGGTGATTTGTGGGTTCGTCAAGAATCAATAAATCGGGTTTACTGAGTAACGCATTTGCCAGCGCAAGTCGTTTTTTTTGACCGCCACTCAATTCATTGACTTTTTTAGAAAGATCGTCCAGTTTTAGCTTTGATAAAACCTGTGTATAGAGTGTTTCAAAATCCCAGGCTTGATGCGCTTCCATCTCTTCAAAAGCTTTTTGATATGTTTCAGTGTCTTCAGGGTTTTTCAGAGCTTTTTCATAACGGGCTATCACCTTTAATATTTCGTTTTCTGAGTCGAAAACGGTTTCTTCAATCGTGAGGTTTTCGTTAAAAACAGGGTCTTGAGATAAATAGGTCACAACGATGTTTTTTCTGTAAACAACCGTGCCTGAGTCTGCTGAGTCAATACCGGCTAAAATATTGAGAATAGAGGTTTTTCCACTTCCATTTTTAGCAACAAAGCCTATTTTTTGACCTTCATTGATTCCAAATGAGAGGTTTTCAAACAAGACCAACTCACCATAAGATTTAGAAATATTTTCAACTGAAAGATAATTTAGCACTTTTTAAATTTTATGCAAAAGAAAGTAAAATTAGGCGATTCCAAACAATCATTTTTAGAAATCTATTCCAATCATGTTGTAAAAGTCAATCTGTTTGATTTTTTTTATTGATTACAAAAGTATGTATTGTTTGAATGTTTACAAACGTAAATTGCAAGTGTCTTTTAAACAGTTGATTTGCTATTTGTTAACTGGTTTTCAAAGCGGTTATTTATTTATTGCACTCTTTGAGCTTTTATAATTAAACTTGTTAGACTATATTTGTTTTGAACTTGACTTATTAGAGATGAACAAACCCCTTTTATTTTTCAGCTTGTTTGTGTTGCTTAGCTGTTTTTCTTGTATTCCTACAAAAAGGCTTACCTATCTTCAACAGGATTCTAAGAGTGCAGAAGCAGATTTTACAATTACTAAAAAGCCGGAGCCTTACCGTGTTCAAGTAAATGACTTGCTCAGCATTAGAATTAAGTCACTGGATCAAAGTGAAGTGGGCATGTTTAATCCGGTTGGTGACGAGAATCCCAATGCAACAGGAGAGGAGCGTTTGTACTATGATGGTTTTTTAGTGGATGCACACGGCAATATAAGAATGCCCACTCTGGGAGAGTTCAATGTGTTGGGTTATACAGTTGATGAAATTAGAGAACGATTAGAAAAAGAATTGCTTGAAAATTATTTTAAGGAAGAGGCCAATATTTTTATTACTGTAAAAATTGCGGGAATTAGATATACCATCAATGGTGAAATTGGCAGCCCGGGATCAAAAATTATTTACAGAGATGAACTCACTCTTATGGAGGCCATTGCAAATTCCGGCGATATCACTTTAACAGGTGATCGAAGAGATGTGGTGATTGTAAGGCAATACCCTTATGGTCAACGTGTTCATCACATTGATCTCACCACCATTGAAGCAGTCAATTCTCCCTATTATTATGTAAAACCAAACGATTTAATTCTCATAAACCCCTTACCTCAAAAATCATTTGGCTCCGGAACAACTGCAATACAGTCTATCACAACAATCGCATCGATCTTGAGTTTATTAACTACAACAATTCTATTATTTAACAGACTTTAAGAATATGGATGAGGAATTTGAAATAGATCAGCTGCAAACCAATTTTGATTTTAGAGGCTTTTTATTGAAATTGCTTTCATACTGGCCTCTTTTCCTCATATCCTTATTAATTGCTTTTGGGATTGCTTATTACATCAACGTAAGAAAACTTCCTGTCTATCAAATGTCAAATATGATCTCTATAAAGGATGATCAAAATCCATTTTTTACAACCAATACAAGCCTTACGTTTAATTGGGGAGGCACAACCGATAAAGTCAATACCGCAATGGTCACATTGAAAACCCGCTCTCATAATGAAAAGGTTGTGGAGCGGCTTCAATATTATATGCGGTATCTAAAGGAGGGAAAATACCAACTGGAAAATGCTTATGCTCAAACGCCCTTTATTGTTCAGGTAGATACTTCTCAACAACAAATTTTAAATAAACTTATAACCATAAAAGTTAAAGATTCTTTGACCTACAGCTTGAGTGCTTCTTTTGAAGAAGGGTTCTATTCCACGCAAGATTACAGCACTAAAGAAAGAAGTAACATAAAAATGCCAAAAGAGGAGTTTGAACGTGATTTTAAATTTGGTCAAAAAGTGACACTTCCCTTTTTTAGTGGGACCATTACCAGATCTGAAAGAGGTTTGCAAACGGGCAAACCATTTTACATACAGTTTAGAAACTTTGACGGCGTTGTTTCAGGTTATAGGAATATTAACATACAACCCGAGTCGCAGGGATCTTCTGTTTTAAACCTGGCATTAACAGGGAACAACAAGGCAGAACTGGTTGATTATTTGAATACTACAGTGCAAGTTTTGAGCGAGGATGTCCTAGAACGAAAAAATCTTTTTGCTACAAAAACAATACAGTTTATAGACAGCACACTCGCTATCAAAACAGGAGAACTTTCTGAAGTACAAAGTGAGTTGGATGCTTTTAAAAGTGCTTCTTCGGTCTATGATTTGAGTACAGAGGGTCAGGAAATAAGTAATAAATTAAAAGCCCTTGATGTTAAAAAAAGTACCATAGAGCAACAAATTGAATATTACAACACCCTGGAGGATTATTTAAAGAGTCGAACAGATTACAGCTCTGTGCCGGCACCTTCTGTTGTGGGAATCACTGAGGCGAGTATTGTCTCAGGGGTGAGTAGAATTGTTGCACTTGCAGAAGAACGCAATAAATTGCAATATTCCTTTAGAGAAGGGGCACCTGTATTTGCAGATATTGACAGGCAGATTAATGCCGTAAAGGCCATATTGTTTGAAAATATGACTTCTTCAAAATCGCTCAAAAATAGCGAAATCAATGATCTAAACAGAGAGATAGCAGAAGCCGAAAGGGACATTAGGAGATTGCCAAAGGAACAACAACAGTTGTTGCAAATTCAACGTCGCTTTGACCTGAGCAACCAGGCATACAATTTGTTTTTAGCAAAACGAAGTGAAGCAGGGTTAGTAAAGGCTGCAAATGTGAGTGACGTGATTGTAATAGACCCCGCTAAAGATATTGGTGGAGGACAGGTGGGGCCAAACAATCAATTGAATTATGTAATGGCAGCTGTTTTTGGTTTTTTCATTCCATTTGTTTTTGTATTCTTAATTGTCTTTTTTGATAATAAAATCCATACTACCCAAGAAATAAACAGACTTTCTCCCATACCGGTTCTTGGTGTGGTGGGTAAAAGCAAGCGAAATGATAATCTGGTGGTGCTCAACAAGCCAAAATCTGCCATTTCAGAATCCTTCAGGTCTTTGAGGTCCAGTCTTCAATTTATGTATAAAAAACGCGGTATTGAAGGCACAAAAACAGTTTTAATAACTTCTTCTGTAAGTGGGGAAGGAAAAACCTTTTGTTCTATTAATATTGCTTCAGTTTTCGCTTTAAGCGAAAAAAGAACCATTTTATTGGGACTAGACCTTAGAAAACCAAAAATATTTGACGATTTTCATATCACAAATGAGAAAGGTATTGTGAATTATCTTATCAATGATGCCAATCTGGAAGACATTATCCAAAAAACCAAAGTTCATAATTTGGATATTGCCACCTCGGGACCCATACCACCCAACCCCTCAGAATTAATTATTAGCGATCGCATGTCTGACTTGATTGACGAGCTTTCAAAAGTGTATGACTACATCGTTATCGACTCACCGCCCCTTGCTTTGGTTTCTGATGCACTGGAATTGGTTAAATATGCAGATGCTACCATCTATGTGGTGCGGCAAAATTATACAAGAAAGGGAATGCTTTCAGTCATAAATGATAAATACAAAACCGGAGAAGTGAAGCACATAAGCTTTGTCTTAAACTATTACCAAATTAAAGCAAAGTATGGCTATGGATACGGTTATGGCTATGGCTATGGCTATGGATATGGATATGGAAATTACAATAATGGATACCACGATGATGATAAGAAGGAATCTATGTTAAAAAAACTTTTTAAGAAGAAAAAGTAGAAATAAAAGATCTTCAAGTCATGCTCAACTTTTGAATTTAATCAAACACTACTAGATGTTGTCAATAAAACAACAAATTCTAAAAAGAACCTTTGATGTTATTGCTTCTTTTTTGCTATTGATAATCCTACTAATTCCTTTAATTTTGTTACTTTTCATTTCAAGAATCAATCTTGGCTTACCGGGACTTTTTATTCAAAAGCGAATTGGAAAAGCGGGAAAACCATTTAAGATGTATAAAATTAGAACTCTAAAAGGGCAAAAACATCACTCTTTTGATGAGATTGAAAGTCATCAAACTAAATGGGGATACTGGTTGAGAAAATCAAAACTCGATGAATTGCCCCAACTGTTAAACGTGTTGATAGGAGATATGAGTTTGGTGGGGCCCAGACCCGATTTACCGGGTTATGCAGACACACTTCAAGGTGAAGATCTAAATATTTTAAAAGTAAGACCAGGTATTACAGGACCTGCCACACTAAAATATAAAAACGAAGACCAAATTCTTAGAGCGAAAAGCAATCCACAACAATACAACGACGAAGTTATTTGGCCCGATAAAGTTAAAATCAACAAAGAATATGTTCAAAATTGGACGTTTTATAAAGATTTACAATACATTTATAAATCTGTAATGTGTTTTAAATAAACGCTTTACAGCAAAAATTACTTATTTTAAATTAAAAAAGGCTTACATAATCAGCTAATAATGCTTAAAGAAAATATTTGCTAATGCTTTACAATACAAACTATCACAATCAAGATTTATCAAAAACTGCTTTTTTAATTACCGGCGGAGCCGGCTTTATTGGTTCAAATTTAGTGGGATACTTACTCAACTATGGCGCCGGAAAAGTGAGAGTTCTCGACAATCTTTCCACCGGATTTAAAGAAAATCTTTCAGAATTTGAGGGCTTACCAAATTTTGAGTTTATGGAAGGAGATATCAGAGATTTAGAAACCTGTAAAAAAGCAATGAAGGGTATTGATTATGTTTCACATCAAGCAGCACTTGGCTCTGTTCCCCGTTCCATCAATGATCCTATTACTTCAAACGAAGTAAATATCACAGGGTTTCTCAATATGCTGGTCGCTCAAAAAGAATCTTCAACAGTCAGGCGCCTCATTTATGCTGCTTCAAGTTCTACTTATGGTGACAGTAAAAAGCTTCCCAAGGTTGAAGATGAAATTGGAAGGCCTTTATCTCCTTATGCAGTCACCAAATATGTCAATGAACTCTATGCAGATGTATTCTACAAGACTTATAAAACAGAAACCATTGGGTTGCGCTACTTTAATGTCTTTGGCCCCAAACAAAGTCCCACAGGTGCCTATGCAGCTGTAATTCCTTTATTTATGCAAGCATTGAAGGATCAAAAACCACCAACAATCAATGGTGATGGAGAACAAACCCGCGATTTTACATTTGTGGAAAATGCCATACAGGCAAATATTAAAGCTTTTTTTGCTCCTCAAGATGCCGTTAATCAAGTATATAATATCGCTTTTGGAGAACGCATCAGTTTAAACGATTTATGGAATAATCTAAAAGAAATTTCAAATTTACAGATAGACGCAGTCTATGGACCACCTAGAATAGGAGACGTGAGAGATTCTCTTGCAGATATTTCAAAAGCAAATAAACTCATTAATTACCAACCAAAATTCAATGTAAAACAAGGTCTTGAAGTAACCTGGAATCAATTTTAAATATAAATGAAAAACATTTTAATTACTGGTGGAGCAGGTTTTATTGGGTCTCACGTTGTGCGATTATTTGTAAACAAATATTCTGATTATCAAATTTATAATCTTGATGCACTCACCTATGCAGGCAACCTCGAAAACCTAAAAGACATTGAAGCCGCACCAAATTATACCTTCTTAAAAGCAGACATCAATGATTCTGAAAAAATTCTAAGCCTCTTTAAGAATTATCGGTTTGACAGTGTGATTCATCTTGCTGCAGAATCTCACGTAGATCGCTCAATTACAGATCCACTTTCCTTTTTGAGAACCAATATTTTTGGAACGGTAAATCTTCTAAACGCTGCCAAAGAAATATGGAAAGATAATTTTTCAAATCACCTCTTTTATCATATAAGTACAGATGAGGTTTATGGCACGCTCGGCCAAACAGGTCTTTTTACAGAAAAAACAGCTTATGACCCCAATTCTCCTTACTCTGCTTCCAAAGCTAGTTCAGATCACTTTGTGAGAGCTTATGGAGAAACCTATGGGCTTCCTTATATCATTTCAAATTGTTCCAATAATTACGGTCCCAACCAATTTCCTGAAAAGTTAATCCCACTTTTCATTAATAACATCATCCAGAACAAGTCTTTACCTGTTTATGGAGATGGAAATTACACCCGGGACTGGTTGTTTGTAATCGATCATGCAACAGCGATTGATATGGCTTTTCATAAAGGAAAAAATAAAGAGACCTACAATATTGGTGGATTTAATGAGTGGAAAAATATCGACTTGGTTAAATTGCTTTGCGGTTTGATGGATGAGAAGTTGGACAGACCCCAGGGGAGTTCAGCACAATTAATTACATTTGTTAAAGACAGACCCGGGCACGATTTGCGTTATGCAATTGATGCTTCAAAAATAAATACAAATTTGGGCTGGAAACCCTCCTTGACTTTTGAGGAAGGGCTCTCAAAAACAATTGATTGGTACCTGAAGAACACAAACTGGTTAAAAAATGTTACTTCGGGCGCATATCAAGAATATTATAAAAATCAATATAAAAAAGAAGAACAATGAAGGGAATCATTTTAGCAGGAGGTGCCGGTACACGATTGCATCCATTGACCCAAGTAGTCTCAAAGCAATTGTTGCCTGTGTATGACAAGCCCATGATTTATTACCCGCTTTCTGTGCTACTCCTCGCAGAAATAAAAGAGATACTCATTATTTCAACCCCGGAAGATTTGCCAAACTTTAAAAAATTACTGGGAGACGGAAGCCGGCTTGGAGTGTCAATTTCGTATGCAGTGCAGCCCTCACCTGATGGCTTGGCACAAGCATTCATCATTGGAGAAGACTTTATTGGCGCAGATGATGTTTGTTTGATTTTGGGTGACAATATCTTTTTTGGTGCCGGTTTTCAAAAGCTTCTCGCTGAAGCCAAATATCAAGCAGGTGAACAACAAAATGCAACAGTTTTTGGTTATTATGTCGATGATCCTGAACGGTATGGGGTAGCAGAATTTGATGATGACGGACAAGTTTTAAGCATAGAGGAAAAACCATTACACCCCAAAAGTAATTATGCTGTTGTGGGGCTTTATTTTTATCCAAATTCAGTGATTGAAATAGCAAAAGATGTAAAGCCTTCTGCAAGAGGCGAACTAGAAATCACATCTGTTAATGAAACCTTTCTTAAAAGGAAACAACTAAAAATGCAAATCATGAGCAGAGGCTATGCCTGGCTCGATACCGGCACTCACGAAGCGCTCACTGAAGCCACAGAATTTGTCAAAACCATTGAAAAAAGAACCGGTTTGAAAATTGGGTGCATAGAAGAAATTGCCTTTAGAAAAGGTTTTATATCTAAGGATCAATTAAAAGAAATCGCAAAACCTCTCGAAAAAAGCGGCTATGGTTCTTATCTTATTAAAATGATAAGTTAATCTCTTCTCAGTGCTGTTAAACCTTCTTTAAAAATTAGTTTCCATAATCTGAAAACAGTAATTTAGAAGAAAAAATTACGGCATGCGAGTTTTAATTACAGGGGCAACGGGTCTTATTGGAAAAGAGTTAGTAAAACAATGTTTGAAAAAACAAATTGATGTGCATTACCTTACAACCTCAAAATCAAAAATAGAAGACACAGAAAATTACAAAGGTTTTTATTGGAATCCTCGACAAGGTGAAATTGACAGTAACGCCATTCAGGGAGTTGATGCGATTATTCATTTGGCAGGAGCTACAATTTCAAAACGCTGGACCCAAAACTACAAAACTGAGATCCTTGAGAGTAGAATCCTCACCGGAAATATACTTTTCAATACCCTGCAAAAACACGAACACAAAATAAATCACTTTATCACTTCAAGTGGTGTCAATGTGTACCCAAGTGATCTTAATAAATTATACACAGAAGAATCTGAAGGCGTCGACAACTCTTTTCTTGGTAATGTTGTTGTAAGTTGGGAAGAGGTGGCAGAAAAGTTCACCAATTTAAACATAAAAGTCTCAAAAATTAGAACTGGGATGGTTTTAGATGCAGAAGAGGGTGCTCTGCCACAAATAATAAAACCTATAAAGTTTGGCTTGGGCGCTGCTCTTGGAAGTGGTAAACAATGGCAATCCTGGATACATATTCAAGATATAGCAAGACTTTATGTGTATGTTTTAACATCAAAGCTTGATGGAACTTTCAATGCCGTAGCACCAGAGCCTGTCACAAATTCAGAAATGACAAAAGTGCTCGCCAAACATTTAAAAAAACCACTCTTTTTACCCAATGTGCCTGAATTTGCTTTAAAGCTAATTTTAGGCGAAATGGCAATGCTTTTGACTTCCAGTCAAAAAGTAAGTTCTCAAAAAATCAAACAGATGGGCTTTGAATTTCACTTCCCTTCTTTAAAAATGGCAGTACAGGATTTGCTATAAAAAAAAACACCCACTTAAAACGTGGGTGTTCTTCTTGATATTTATAAAAAAACCTTAGGCTTTATCAGCTTCCAGATAAACGGTTAATTTTATGTTGTCATAAATTACTTTATCGCCAATGTTGGGGAAAATAGATTTTGATCTAAAATTAATATCCCATTCTGTTCTGTCAATTTCAAACGCTTCGCTTTGAAGAATCATTTTATCTCCATCTAAAGACATATTGATTGGAAACTTAATATTTCTTGTTGTTTCTAACAATGTAAGATTTCCTTGTAACCAGGTTTTTCCATCAGCTACTTCCATACCTGTCACTACAAAATTTCCTGTAGGATACTTATTGATATTAAAAAAATCTCCTTCTTTATCCTCAACAGTTCCTTTAAGGTGCGCTTCAAGATTTGCTTTTTGTTCACCCTCAAGATCTGTTACTGTAATGGTGCTCATATCAATTACAAATTCACCACCTTCAATTTCGTTGTTTTCATTCAGTGCAACATAGCCTTTGGCAAGGTTAAGGTAGCCTGTATGGTTTCCGGTTAATTTACCGGCTTCCCATTCAATTTGAGAACCATCCACATCTGCCGTATAGGTAATGGCGTCTGAGGTTGTTTCTTCAACATCTTTAGCGTCTGTTGTTTCAGATTTTTTACTATCCCCACAAGAAATAGCAAAAACTGTAAATAGTGATAGAAAAGTTAGTTTTAAAATGTTTTTTTTCATGGTTTGTGTTAATTTTTGATTTCATCACAAATTTACTAGTCAAACATTTAAAATGTCTTAAAATCATATTAAAATATTCAATGACAATTTGACACAAATCGTCTTATGGCAGTACTTTTGTAATAAACTATTGAATTAAAAATTTCAAATTTTAAAAATGAGTAAAAAAGATACAACAACATCTTCAACATCGTCAAAACCCAAAGACAAGAAGATGGATAAGATTGATAAAAAAATAGAACAATTAGAAGAGAATATCAACTTATTGGAAGAAGAAGTCAAACTTGAAAAAGATAAATTTTTAAGACTTTTTGCTGAATTTGAAAATTATAAACGTAGAACTTCAAAAGAACGTATAGACCTTTTTAAAACTGCCGGACAGGAAGTTTTGGTCTCTATGTTGCCGGTTTTAGACGATTTTGACAGAGCACTCGTCGAATTAAAAAAAGCAGAAGATGACACCCTTTTTCAGGGAGTAACCTTGATTTACAACAAGCTAAAAGAAACCCTAAAATCTAAAGGCCTTACTTATTTTGAAGTAAAGGAAGGTGATGCTTTCGATTCAGAAACCCATGAGGCCATCACACAAATTCCTGCCCCTTCTGAAGAATTAAAAGGAAAAATTATTGATGTTGTTGAAAAGGGATATCAGTTGGGTGATAAAATTATACGCTATCCAAAAGTTGTGATAGGTCAGTAAAACCAATAGAACTGTTTTTATGAAAGAAGATTATTATGACATACTGGGCATTGACAAAAATGCATCAGCAGCTGAAATAAAAAAGGCATATCGAAAGAAAGCTATTGAATACCACCCTGATAAAAATCCGGGAGATGCAAAAGCTGAAGAAATGTTCAAGAAATCTGCTGAAGCTTATGAGGTTTTAAGTGACCCCAACAAAAAAGCACGCTATGATCAATACGGTCATCAGGCATTTGATGGTGCCGGCGGCTTTGGGGGCGGAGGCATGAACATGGAAGACATTTTTAGCCAGTTTGGAGATATTTTTGGTGGTGCTTTTGGCGGTGGAGGTGGCTTCTCAGGATTTTCCGGTTTTGGCGGTGGCGGCCAACGCAGAATGAAAGGAAGCAATCTGCGCATACGAGTTTCACTTACCCTTGAAGAAATCGCAAATGGTGTTGAGAAAAAAATTAAAGTAAAACGAAAAAAACAAGCACAAGGTACCACTTATAAAAGCTGTACAACCTGTCATGGCACGGGTCAAGTAACCCGCATCACCAATACCATACTAGGAAGAATGCAAACCTCCTCTCCCTGCAATGTCTGTGGGGGTTCTGGCCAAATAATAGATTCAAAACCTCCCAACGCAGATGCACAAGGAATGTTGGTGACAGAGGAAACCATCTCAGTCAAAATACCTGCGGGAGTTGTTGACGGCATGCAATTAAAAGTTTCCGGAAAAGGAAATGAAGCTCCCGGTAACGGCATTGCAGGCGACTTGCTAGTTGCAATTGAAGAAAAAGCACACCCCACTCTACAACGAGAAGGCGATAATCTGCATTATGACCTGTATATAAGTTTTTCTGAAGCAGCATTGGGAACCTCAAAGGAAATTGATACTGTAACAGGAAAAGTGCGAATTAAAATAGATGAGGGCGTTCAGAGTGGTAAAATTTTACGATTAAGAAATAAAGGAATACCAAGCATCAATGGCTATGGCTCCGGAGACCTGCTAGTTCACGTAAATGTATGGACACCAAAAGCACTTTCGAAAGAACAAAAAGAGTTTTTTGAAAAAATGGCAGACGACCCAAATTTTACTCCAAAACCTGAAAACGATGACAAATCATTTTTTGAAAAAGTAAAGGATATGTTTTCATAAATTATTTAAGATTCGTTTTTTATTGTTATATTTGTTTGTGGTTAAAGTTTTTTAACCATATTTTTCTTTTTCATAGCAATTTTTTTTCCCATCCTTTGTTTCTTTAACTCAGGGTGGGTTTTGTTTTTAAATAACACTTTTTTAATTGTAACATTTTTAAAAGCGTTGATACTAATGTCTTCAAATTTTTAACTTCATGAACACCATTTTAGTAGCCGATCAAGTAACCAAAAACTACGGAAATTTCACAGCCTTAAATTCGATTTCTATCGAAGTGCCTTCAGGAAGTATCTTTGGGCTTTTGGGCCCCAATGGTGCCGGAAAAACTACATTTATTCGAATTATCAATCAAATTACTATGCCAGATTCCGGAAAAGTATTTCTCGACGGAGAAGCCTTGCAGCCTCATCATATTCAGCATATTGGATATCTACCGGAAGAAAGAGGATTGTACAAATCAATGAAAGTAGGAGAACAGGCTTTGTATTTGGCACAGTTAAAAGGACTCTCCAAAACCCAGGCAAAAGAGCGACTCAAATATTGGTTTGATAAACTCGATATTGGTGATTGGTGGAACAAAAAAATTGAAGAGCTCTCAAAAGGTATGGCTCAAAAAGTGCAGTTTATTGTAACAGTTTTGCACCAGCCAAAGCTTCTAATTTTTGACGAGCCCTTTAGCGGGTTTGATCCGGTAAACGCAAATCTCATCAAAGATGAAATTTTGGAACTCAGAAATCAAGGGGCAACCATCATATTTTCAACTCACAGAATGGAATCTGTAGAAGAACTCTGTGATCACATTGCTTTAATAAACAACGCACATAAAGTCCTGGACGGAAAAGTAACTGATATTAAAAAAACCTACAAATCAAATACCTTTGAAGTAGGACTAAAATCTGAAAACCCCATCGCTTTAAAAAATGAATTAATTCAAAGGTTTGAAGTCAATCCGGCTTTTTTTAAGTCACTTGATGATGATTTAAAACTTACTATTAAAATAGATCCTCAATCATCACCCAATGAGCTTATTAATTTTTTAACTACAAAAGCACAAATCAATCATTTTGTTGAGGTCATTCCCAGTGTTAATGATATTTTTATTCAAACTGTTTCAAAATCAAAGTTATGAGAAATTTACCACTCATTATTAAACGCGAATTCAATTCCCGTGTGCGCAATAAATCGTTTATAGTTATGACCATTTTGAGTCCTTTGATAATAGTGGGAATGGTTTTTTTGGTAGTTTATTTAAGCGGATTAAATAGTGAAGAAGTCAGAACAATCGCTGTACTTGATAAAACGCAACTTTTTACTGAGGCATTTGAAGACTCAGAAAATTTAAAATTTAAACAGTTAACAGATATTGACCTTGAATCGGCAAAAACCATTAGCCAAACCAGTGAGTATCACGGTTTATTATACATTCCTGAAACAGAAGATTTAAATCAACTAGACAAAAACATCCAATTTTTTATCGAGGACTCACCCAATATTTCAACGATTCAAAATATTGAAAAAACTTTAAATACCCACATCACCAATCTCAAATTGGAAAATGAGGGCGTTGATTTGCTAAAAATTGAAACATCTAAAACCAATGTGGACATTAAAATTGAAAACTACCAGGGAGAACAAACCTCAAAAATGGCTAGTTGGATCAAAGCAATCTTTGGAGGTGCTGCCGGTTATTTATTGATGATGTTTATCATTATTTATGGCAATATGGTGATGCGCAGTGTGATTGAAGAAAAAACAAACCGAATCATTGAAATTATTATTTCATCTGTAAAGCCTTATCATTTAATGATGGGAAAAATAATTGGCACCTCTCTGGCAGGAGTCACTCAATTTCTAATTTGGGTTGTTTTGGGAGGCGTTTTGATGGTGATAGCTACCAGTATTTTTGGTCTCAATCTAGAGCCTTCAACCATGCCCAATCAAGAAATGATTGATCAGACAAGTGCATCGGGTATGCAGGCGGTACTTTATGACATAGCGAGACTCCCATTAGGAACATTAATTATTTCCTTTTTGATATATTTTATAGGAGGTTATTTCCTTTACAGTTCTATTTATGCAGCAATAGGAGCCGCCGTTGATAATGAAACAGACACCCAGCAATTTATGTTTCCCATCATCATCCCTCTAATGTTAGCTATGTATGTTGGGTTTTTTGCAGTCATTGAAAATCCCCATGGTTCTGTAGCGGTTATTTTCTCTCACATACCCCTTACTTCCCCCATTGTGATGTTAATGCGCATTCCGTTTGGAGTGCCTTGGTGGGAAATTTTAATCTCTATGTTGCTCTTATTTGCTACATTTGCTTTAGTCGTTTGGTTTGCTGCAAAAATTTACCGTGTGGGTATCTTGATGTATGGCAAAAAACCTACTTACAAAGAGTTGTACAAATGGCTGAAATATTAGAAAACGATGCAAAGTAAAATAGAAAATGTAAAAGATGTAATACCCAATTCTTTTTGGAACACTTTCAATGATTTTCTGCAACTCGAACTCATTCGCCTTGGTCATGAAAGTAACGCAATTGTTATCACAGTAGGCCTGATATTGCTCCTCTTTACGGCACTTTTTATCGTCAAAATAATTCTTAGACTCATCCGTAAGGTCTATACACGAAAACTTGATCCAGATGAAAAGCTGCGGTTTTTAGGAGCTTTCAACTTTATAGGATACCTCGTTTATATACTAGTGTTTGTGTCGGTGTTGAGCTCTGCAGGTATTGATATTACCCTACTATTAACAGCAACTGCAGTCATTTTTATTGGATTGGGTCTCGCTATGCGCGAAATTTTCCAGGATATTATTGGAGGTATTTACATCATCCTTGACAAATCTGTTCAGGCAGGTGACATCATTGAAGTCAATGGCGTAGTAAGCAAAGTTTTTGATACCAAATTGCGCACCACCCGGGCCGTCTCGCAAGATGAAAAAGTAATTGTGATACCCAATCACAAATTTGTAACAGACAATGTTATAAATTATACCCAAAACTATAAAAACACCCGGCAATCTGTTCGAGTGAGAGTTGCGCTCGATGCTGATGTAGAACTTGTAAAGGAAACTCTTATACGAGCGGCTAAATCACAAAAAAAAATACTCAAAACCCCCGAACCGTTCGTCTTTTTTGAAGACTTTGGCGAGTATGCACTTCATTTTGGAATTTATTTTTTCATTTCTGAAAGTTTTTTAGAACCCAAAATTAAAAGTGATTTGCGATTCACCATCGAAAAAGAATTTCGAAAAAATAACATCAAGTTTCCATACCCTCAGCGAGACATTCATATAAAGCAAAACTCAAGCGAAAATCCAAGCCACAATTCATAAAACAACCCTATGCCAAAAATTTTAATCATCGAAGACGAAACATCCATCAGAAGAGTGTTGGTGAAAATTTTAACAGAAGAAAGTGATTCATATCAAGTCTATGAAGCAGAAGACGGTCTCGCCGGTATGGAACTTATAAAAAACGAGGATTTTGACCTCATATTATGTGATATTAAAATGCCCAAAATGGATGGGGTAGAAGTGCTGGAAGCCACAAAAAAAATAAAGCCCGAAATTCCTATGGTAATGATTTCGGGTCACGGAGATCTCGATGTAGCTGTAAACACCATGCGTATGGGAGCCTTTGACTATATCTCAAAACCACCCGATTTAAACAGACTACTCAACACTGTTCGCAACGCTTTAGACAGAAAAGAACTTGTGGTTGAAAACAAGCAACTCAAGAAAAAAGTGAGTAAGAACTATGAGATGGTGGGCGAGTCAAAAGCCATTGAGCATATCAAAGAAATGATAGAAAAAGTGGCACCCACAGAAGCCCGTGTTTTAATTACAGGGCCCAACGGTACCGGAAAAGAACTTGTTGCTCATTGGATTCACGAAAAAAGCGAGCGATCCAATGGCCCTATGATAGAAGTTAATTGTGCTGCCATTCCACCGGAACTGATAGAGAGTGAACTTTTTGGTCACATCAAAGGCGCTTTTACTTCAGCAATAAAAGACCGCGCAGGAAAATTTGAAGCAGCAAATGGAGGAACTCTTTTTCTTGACGAAATAGGAGATATGAGCCTTGCAGTGCAAGCTAAAGTTTTAAGAGCACTTCAAGAAGGGAAAGTGCAACGAGTGGGAAATGACAAAGACATCAAGGTCGATGTTAGGGTAGTGGCAGCAACCAATAAAAACCTTAAAGAAGAAATAAAAGAAAACCGTTTTAGAGAAGATTTGTACCACCGCTTGGCAGTCATACTTATCGAAGTTCCTTCTTTAAATGAAAGAAGAGAAGATATACCTTTACTAATTAACTTTTTTTCTGAAAAAATCTCACAAGAACAAGGCACTGCAAAAAAAGAGTTTAATAAAAAGGCCGTGAAACTCCTTCAGGCCTATGAATGGACCGGAAATATTAGAGAATTACGCAATGTAGTCGAGCGACTCATTATTCTTGGAGGCAAAGAAATTACTGAAGAGGATGTAAAATTATTTGCGACTAAGTAAGAAATCTAAAATTCTTGAAATTCTAAAAATTTACAAGATTCTATGCAGACCTGTCAAGTTTTTAAAACCTGACAGGTCTATTCTTTACAAATGAAAAATAATGAACAAATAATAAATCTTTCATATCTTTAGAAACTCAATTAAAATCTTGATATGAATACCATCAATCTCCAACAATTTAAAATAACACAACCTGTTTCTATAAAAGACTTACCCACAAAATTTTCCCTTGATTATTCCGAAAAACAAATTGAGAAAGAACTCAAGAAAACCAGAAAAAAACTGGGCGATTTGCAAAACACACAATATGCCCATGGCAAATATGCAGTTTTAGTCTGTTTTCAAGCCATGGATACAGCCGGTAAAGACAGTCTCATCAGAGAAGTATTTAAAGATTTTAATGTGCGTGGTGTCGAGAATCATAGTTTTAAAGTTCCTTCAACAAAAGAATTGCGTTACAATTATTTATGGAGGCATTATGTGGCGCTTCCCCAAAGAGGAAAATATGCTGTGTTTAACCGCACCCATTATGAAAATGTATTGGCCACCAGAGTACACCCACAATACATTCTCAACGAAAACATTCCCGGGATAGATTCTGTTGAAGATATAGATCAAGCTTTCTGGGAAAAACGTTTTGAGCAAATCAATAATTTTGAAAAAACAGTTGCCGAAAACGGGACCATCATCATCAAATTCTTTCTCAATCTTTCCAAAGAAGAACAAAAATTCAGATTGTTGAGACGCCTCGACAAACCCAATAAAAACTGGAAATTTTCACCGGGAGACCTCAAAGAACGGAAACTCTGGGATACTTATATGAAGTATTATGAAGATATTTTTAACAAATCATCAAAAGAATATGCACCCTGGTATAGCATTCCTGCAGACGACAAACCTACAGCCCGGCTTCTGGTTGCTAAAATTTTGTTAGAAACCATGGAAAAATATACAGACATCGTAGAGCCCGAATTGCCTGAAGAACTCAAAGCACAAATCCCTGATTATATCAAGCAACTTGAAAATGAATAAGCTTACTATGACACCCAAATCATTTGTAAATACACTTATTATGATGCATCTTGCTTTTTTTGGGAGTGTGCTAAGCTTTGCAATTATAGGGTATGTACTAATTGAAAATCATACACTTGATTTAGAAAACATAGATTTGACCTATTTTACAGTTGTTTTGCTAGTAAGCCTGTTTGGTGTGCTGGGGGGGAATATCATAAAGAAGAATGTTTTGGAACAAGCAAAATCAAAGAGTAGCTTACGCGAAAAGTTGGGTGTCTATCAAACTGCAAGTCTCATTAGATATGCAACTCTGGAGGCACCTGCACTTTTAGCAATTGTTTATTATTTTTTAACTGAACAATTTTTATTTTTACTCATTGCAATTGCGATTATGGGTTTCTTTTTTTCGATTAGACCCACAAAATCAAAAATAGCCATTGAGCTTTTGTTAAACAGAGAAGAGCAAATGGAATTTAACAAAGACAATCAAGATTTAAACTAAACTCACAGACCTGTCAGGTTTCCAAAACCTGACAGGTCTTTAAAATATATCCAACTATATTCGATAACAATTATTAAAATAAAATCCAATGAAAAAATTATTCTTTATTCCTTTTACACTCTTGCTATTTTGTACTGCTTACCCTCAAAAAGTCAATCAGGAAGACTCCATAATGTTGCGAAAAATCTTTGATGAAGCCCTTGTAAATGGTAAAAGTTATGATTGGTTGGAACATCTTTCAACTAAGATAGGTGGGCGATTATCTGGCTCTCCTCAAGCAGAACAGGCTGTACAATACACCAAAGCAGAAATGGAAAAATTAGGTTTTGACAAGGTGTGGCTACAACCGGTAATGGTACCAAAATGGGTGAGAGGCATTAAAGAATATGCTTATATTGAATCCACTTCCGGAAACACAACCGTGGTAAACATTTGTGCATTGGGGGGCTCTGCACCAACACCGGAAGGAGGTCTTAAAGCAAATGTTATTGAAGTACAAGGAATACAAGAACTTGAGCAATTGGGAAGAGAAAAAATTGAAGGTAAAATTGTGTTTTACAACCGCCCAATGGATCCAAAATTAATCCAAACCTTTGAAGCATATGGGGGATGTGTAGATCAACGCTATTCAGGAGCTAGAGAAGCCGCAAAATATGGCGCTGTAGGAGTTGTTGTTCGCTCTATGAGTCTTAAAATTGATGATTATCCGCATACCGGCACAATGAGCTATGGTGATTTACCACTGGAAGACCGCATACCTGCTGCTGCAATAAGTACCAGAGAAGCCAATTTGTTGAGCAGCATGTTAAAGCTTCAACCCCAAACAAAATTTTACTTCAACCAGACCTGCAGAGCTTTTCCAGATGTGGAATCGCACAATGTTATTGGCGAAATAAAAGGTTCTCTATACCCCAATAAAGTGATTCTTGTTGGCGGTCATCTTGACTCCTGGGATTTGGGTGATGGTGCCCACGATGACGGAGCCGGTTGTGTGCAGTCTATGGAAGTGTTGCGTTTGTTTCAAAATCTTAATTACAAACCCAATCACACCATTAGAGTCGTGTTGTTTATGAATGAAGAAAACGGTCTTCGGGGAGCAAGAAAATATGCAGAAGAAGCCGATAAAAAGAATGAAAATCACATTTTTGCTTTAGAGAGCGATGCAGGAGGTTTCACACCACGCGGATTCTCTTTTCAAAGCTCTGATGAAGACTTCAACAAAATAAAATCATGGAAACCCCTCTTTGAGCCCTATCTGGTTCATTTGTTTGTAAAAGGTGGAAGCGGAGCCGATGTCGCCCCTCTCAAAAAGGAAGGTAATGTTGCGGCAGGCTTACGACCTGATTCTCAACGATATTTTGATTACCACCATGCAGACAGCGACACTTTTGACAAAGTCAATAAACGCGAGCTCGAATTGGGAGGAGCCGCAATGGCAAGCTTGGTTTATTTATTTGATAAATATGGCACAGTAAAGTATCCTGTTAAATAGGAAACTTGCTCAAGTCAACAGGGAAACCTCTTTTTAAAATATAATTATGAAGGTGTTTTCTTTTTAAAAGGATATACCAACTGCCCGCCAAAATCCTCTGGGAAATCTCCATCGTCGTGAAAACCCAGTTCAATATCTCTCCCGTCTTTGGGAACAAAAGCAGTTTTAAATAAATAATCCCAAAGGCTTAAAGACAAGCCAAAATTCATTCCATAAGGATGTTCTTTGGGTAGTTTTTTTGAATGGTGCCAAATGTGCATTTTTGGATTGTTAAAAATATATCCCAAAAAACCATAACTCCAACCCACATTGGCATGATTGAGATGCCCCACCAGCACGCCAAACATATGTACTACAAAAAACTCTTGAATACCAAACCCAATCATTGCCAATGGCACATATTGAACTGTTTTGTAAATAATACTTTCCATAAAATGAAAACGAAACTGTGCTGCAAAACCCATTTCTTTGACACTGTGGTGCACTTTGTGAAATTCCCAAAGCCAGGGTCTTTTATGCAATTGCCGATGCACATTCCATTGTATAAAATCGGCGATTACAAACATTATAAGCAATTGTGACCACACCGGAAGGTTTTGCACATTAACAGCCACCAGATTAATAATACCAAACAGTGCTAAAAAATCATTGAATAATTCGACTGCTACATTAGAAAGGGCATTGTAGCCCACCAATGAGAAAATGAAAAAATTAAAAACAATGTAAAAACTATCCAGCCAAAAACCACGCCTGAATATTTTTTGATTTTTGCGCCAGGGGAGGATAATTTCAATTGCCCAAACCAAAAGTGATAACCCAATCAACCAATAAAAATAATTGGTCCAGGAGGGATTTGAAATTTCGCCAACCAGATAATGATAGTAATCTGAAAATGAATTTTTGGCAATGTTGATGTATTTTTCCATACTAATTTAAACACACAAAGTTACCCAAACCTGTTTTTTTTATAAGTAACATCTGTTACACTTCCTTACTCAATTTTTGAGTCCAAATCTGCAATGCTATTTGTGATGAATTTGACAACTTGATAATAAAAGTCGGGCTGAATGAATTGAAATTCGTCTGAAGGTTTGTGATAACCGGCGTGGTCTTCTACACCAAAATACAAAAAAGGAATGTTGTTTTTAAAAAAATGAAAATGGTCAGATTGGTGAGTCCAGTCGTCTTTACCGTCTTGCCCGTCGTGACCTAAAGTAAACTTTACAGGAAGAGTATTTTTGTCAATTGAATTGAAATAATTTGCCAGTGAGGGCGTATACCGTGTTCCGCAAATGTAAATTTCGTTGTTTTCGTTTCGGCTTATCATGTCCATATTGATATTGAGAAGGATATTTTTATCTCCTTTGTTTTCAACAAAATACTTTGCGCCCTGCAGGCCTAATTCTTCCGCGTCAAGCGCAATAAAGAGTAAGCTGTTTTTTGGTGGGTGTTCCTTAAAATAGTTTGTCATTTCCAAGAGAGCAGCAACCCCAGAGGCGTTGTCATCGGCACCATTGTATATAGAGTCACCTGCTATGGGTTTTCCAATACCCAGGTGGTCATAATGTGCTGTTATGGCAATATATTTGTCAGGATTTTCTGTTCCTTTAATTTTGGTGATAATATTTACGGCATCATAAGAAGTACCTCTTCTCTCAAAAGAAAAGGGTTGTAAAGTCACTTCCAGCCCTTGACTTAGAAATTCATTTACGATATGATTGCGGGCAATCAAATTTCCGGGTTCACCGGTTCTTCTTCCTTCCAGTTTATCTGAAGATAAAAAGGCCAGATGACCAAGGAGTCTTGCTGAAGAAATTTTTGATGCTGCTTCTACATAGTTTAAACCGGTCCTGTGGTCTGTGTCTTTTAAGTCTAAGGGTAGTGAGGTTGAAAGAGTTTGACCAAAACTATTGGTAAACTGAGCAAATAAAAATAGCAACAAAAAGCGTTTTAATATCATATGATTTCCAGGTTTAAAATTAGCATCATAAAGTACAAAATTTAGAGTTGTATTATTGTTTTTGGTTTAAAAAAAAGAACGTAAAAAATCTTCCGGTTTTTTTCTTATACTCGTTGTATTCATGAAACTGTTCCTCAAGCTTTTTTTCCTCATAATTTGTTTTGAAATAGAAGAAAAACAGAAAAACAACCGCGAGCAATGTTTTATAGCCAGAACCTAAAAATAACCCCCATGAAAATGTTCCAACAATTATTGCACTATAAATGGGGTGCCTTGAAATTGCAAAAACACCATTTGTAACCAGTTTGGAATTTTTAACAGGAGTGGGGAAAGGGGATAGGTATTTATTGAGTTGGAGAAAGGCTGTAATTAAAAAAATAATACTCAAAAGAAGTAGGGCAAGACTTAGGCTTTCTATATATTTGGGAATGGAAAATTGAAGTATTCTAATTTCAAAAAGAAACAAGGAAAATAAAACAAGCTGGATGAGCACATAAACAATATCAGTTTTAGAAATTTTCACGAGCGAGCAACCTTTTTAAAAACGTGTGCCTCAAAGATACATTTTTGTAAATTTAAAAAGTAAAACAGTTTTTAGTATTTTACAGATTCGATAGTGAAGTTTTTCAAGGAGCTATGAAGGCAATCAGGATAAAACCCATAAAAAAAGTAACCTATATTCAACTTTTGTTGTTGCATCTTGCTATTGCCTTTGCGGTCTATGTTTTTCCAATTCTTTCTAAGCTTATTTTTTTGGGAACCATCGCTTTTTTCTTTTTTCTCATCATAATTAAAGCAAATAAAAATGACGAGGCCTTACTGGCTGCAGCATATATTACTGGAGCTGAATTGTTTTTTAGGATGACCGGGGGTGCTTTTTTTTATGAATCGGGAAAATATCTAGTCATATTTTTTTTATTGATAGGTATTTTTCTGAGCGGCACCTCAAAAAAAACCATTCCCTATTGGATATACCTATTTTTATTGGTTCCAGGTGTACTGTTTTCAGCTATAAACCTCAATTATGACACTAATATTAGAACAACCATTGCTTTTAATATTAGTGGTCCTGTAACTGTGGGTGTTGTTGGTATTTATTGCTTTTACCGTAAAATTTCTGCACAAAGAATTCACCATGTCTTTTTAGCAATTTTATTGCCCATAATCACCCTTACATTTTACCTTTTTGTTTATACACCTAGCATCAGGGACTCTCTGAGCGGAACGGCCTCAAATTTTGCAGCCTCCGGTGGCTTTGGCCCCAATCAGGTTGCAACCATAATGGGCCTTGGGGCGATTATACTTTTCATAAGGTTGTTTACTATAAAAAGTAGATTGGTAAATTTTATTGATTTGTTCCTGTTAGCGTTTGTTTGTTACCGAGGCCTCGTTACCTTTTCCAGAGGAGGAATGATTAGTGCACTTATTTGTTGTATCGCTTTTTTTATCATCTATTTTTATATGTCTGATGCTTTGACAAAGGCAAAGCTCTTACCAAAAATAGTGGGTATATTGGGGATATTATTCATAACATGGCTTTTTACTTCCATTCAAACCTTTGGATTGCTTGATAAACGGTATAACAATCAAGATGCTGCCGGAAGGGTTAAACAAGACGTGACAACCGGAAGGGCAGAGCTTATCTCAACAGAACTTGATGCATTTTTTGGCGCACCGTTAACCGGTGTGGGCATTGGTAAAATAAAAGAATACAGAGAAGCAAAAACCGGAGTTTCAGTTGCTACACACAACGAATTGAGTCGCTTGATATCAGAACACGGCGTGCCGGGATTGATTGCTTTGTTTATTCTGGTGGTCAGCCCGCTGTTTTATTGGCTTGCCTATAAACCCAGTATTTATTTCTTTGCTTTTTACTTTTTTTGGTTACTCACCATAAGCCATTCCTCAATGAGGCTTGCGGCTTCCGGATTTATTTATGGCTTGTGCCTGCTTTATATTATAAATGAAAAAACTACTCTACATAGGAAACCGGCTAAAACACCATAAAGTCACCATCACTTCGGTAGATACTTTAGGAATGTTTTTAAAAAAGGAAGGTTTTGAAGTGCGCATTGCCTCCGGAATAAAGAATAAGTTGTTACGTCTCTTTGATATGTGCCTGGCAGTCTTCAAATATAAAAAGCAAACAGATTTGGTCCTCATCGACACCTATAGCACAACAAACTTCTACTATGCGCTTGCAGTGGCCTGGTGCTGTAAAAGAGTAAACAAACCCTATATTCCCATTTTGAGAGGCGGTAACTTGCCAAATCGATTAGGAATTGATAAAAAGAAAAGCGATTTTTTATTTAATGGGGCAAAAATCAATGTATCACCTTCACACTATTTAAAAGAAGTCTTTTTACAATCGGGTTATAAAAATGTGGTGTGTATTCCAAATAGTATAGAAATCAAGAATTATAAATTCATCCAGCGTCCTGTAAAACCTCATCTTTTATGGGTGCGTTCCTTTGCTCAAATTTATAATCCATTATTGGCACTTCAGGTTTTTGAAAAATTACGTCAAGAATTTCCTGATGCCACTTTATGTATGGTGGGACCCGAAAAGGATGGCTCTTTGGCAAATTGTAAAAAATATGCAGCAGATCATCATCTTCCGGTGGAGTTCACTGGAAAATTATCAAAACAGGAGTGGATAGAGCACTCTAAAAAATTTGCAATTTTTATAAACACCACAAATTTTGATAACACCCCGGTAAGTGTCATAGAAGCAATGGCCCTGGGACTGCCTGTGGTGTCAACAAATGTTGGCGGAATACCTTATTTACTGGATGATGGAACCGATGCTTTACTGGTAGAACCCAACTCAGTTGATGCTTTTTTAAATAAGATCAACAATTTATTAAATAATCCTATTATGGCAACTACTCTTTCTAAAAACGCTAGAAAAAAAGCAGAAAGTTTTGACTGGGAAAAAGTTAAACACCAATGGTTTGATATTTTAAAATAACTTGTTGTATTTTTAATTCCCAAATGTATGATCATGACAAAGTCATCAAAAATCCATTTTGAGATTTCTGAGCGCAAAGTGTTGTTGAGGATTCTAGACATCTTAACGGTGTTTTTGATGCTTTATGGAATGGGAGTTGTTTTTTCATTTGATTATGTAACCATATCTGCTGATCGATGGGAGTGGTTGATTGTCCTCGCTTTATATATTTCTGTTTTTGGAACTGTTTTTGAATTATATGACCTGCAAAAAGCAAGTAAAATTGATATTGTTTTTAAAAACATTGTACTAACCAGCTCCATTACGGTTTTATTTTATTTGCTCACTCCTTTTTATACGCCCCAATTACCGGGAAACAGATTACAAATCATCTATCTGTTTATTGCAATTATCATCGCTTTATTTCTCTGGCGACTGGCATATATAATGCTCATTTCATCGCCCCGGTTTTACAAGCGCATATTAATCATTGGTAATGTGAGCAATGTTAAATTAATGAAAGACGCCATTGAAAAGTCTGACCCCAACTATAAGGTGATTGGTTTTGTTAATACCGGTAAAGAATCATTAGAATCTCTTGATTTTCTTCAATTTGGCTCAGAGGACATTAAGCGTATTATTCAAGAAAATGCCATTTCAGAAATCATTGTGGCCGGTAGTTTTTCAAAACGTATTTCACTCCCTTTATACACACAATTATTGGATTTACTAGAAAAAGGGTTTTCAATTAAAGAATATACACAAGTCTATGAAGATTTGACACAGCGGGTTCCGGTGCATCACGTCGATAAAGATTTTTTCAGGTATTTTCCTTTTAGCCGAAGTAATCAAAATAAGCTATACTTGTTTTTTCATCGCTTTATGGATATTTTCATAGCCACGGTAGGGCTTCTTCTGGGAGTATTGCTTATTCCTTTTATTCTTTTGGGAAACCTCTTAGGAAACCGGGGTTCTTTACTTTATTTTCAAGAGCGGGTGGGTAAAAACGGAAAAACTTTTTATATCATAAAACTGCGTAGCATGATAAAAAATGCCGAAGCAGATGGAGCTGTTTGGGCAACAAAAGATGATATGAGGGTTACAAAATTTGGACGGTTTTTGAGAAAATCTCGCATTGACGAAGTACCCCAATTTATAAATGTCCTAAAAGGCGACATGAGTATCATTGGTCCAAGACCCGAAAGACCCGTTTTTGTGAAAGAACTCTCAAAAGAAATTCCCTTTTATGAAATAAGACATATCATCAAACCGGGACTAACCGGCTGGGCTCAAGTGAAAAGTGATTATGCGTCCTCAAAAGAGGACACCTTAGAAAAACTTCAGTATGATCTATACTACATAAAAAAACGAAGTTTATTTCTCGATCTAAACATACTGATAAAAACATTTAGCACCATCATCTTCTATAGAGGATATTGATTTATAGACGCTTACAATTTTGTGTTATTTTTAACATGCTATGGATACGAATCTAAGTTCTGTTAAATTTTACATTTATGTATGTCAGAATATATTTTTTTTACTAAATTAGTGAAGTTAAATTTTAAACTCCCTGCCTATTCAACATAGCTACTCTAATTAATTAAATTTTTGATTTAATTTTAATTCCATTTGTATTATGGCTAGAGCTATGTTTGATTACACCAAGGCTGTTCTTGCAAAGGTTAGTTTTGATGCTAACCTCTTTTGCAAAGAATTACAAAAAGCACTCAAAAGGCTACTTCCTTACGAAATTGAAGAATTGAAAGTTTGGGTAAATTCACTTGTGAAAGAAAACCCGAACCTCAATCAATGTCTTATTTATTTGAAACCTTAGTTCTCAATAGAGGCTTCCTGAATTGTTATCTTAAACAATAACAGTGAGGTTAGTTTTAAGTGTTAATGAAATTTGTATCCCATTTTTGTGATAACTTTTTAGGAAGCTCTATTTTTTACCCACCGGACTTATAATTTTTACGTCCTGAAATGCAATTGCACCTCTCACCACCCCTGAAATCACATCATACATGGCATCTACAATTTGGGGCTTAAGCTTGCTTTTATGCTGAATAATACTCACTTCTCTCGCCGGAGAGGGCTCTTTAAAATATTTTAAATAACGCTTTTCTTTTTCTTTAATATCTAACGTATGTAAGTAGGGTAATAATGTCATTCCCAAACCTTCATTTGATAACTTTACAAGGGTTTCAAAACTTCCGCTTTCAAGCTGAAAATGATCGCTGACATTAACTTTTGAAGTTTTACACAAATTGATCACACCGTCTCTGAAACAATGACCATCCTCAAGTAATAAAATATCTTCTAGGTCCAAATCTTCCACAGTAATGGTTTTGTTTTGGAACAACCTGTGGTTTTCTGTAATATAAGCCACAAAGGGTTCAAAATACAAGACTCTTTCTGTAATGTTCTCGTTTAAAAGAGGTGTTGCTGCAATAGCAGCATCCAGATTTCCATCCTGAAGCCTTTGAATACACTCATCTGTGTTTAATTCCTCAATTTTTAATTTTACTTTGGGATACCTGTTTGTAAAAGTTTTTAAAAACATGGGTAACAGTGTTGGCATAACTGTGGGGATAACCCCCAGCTTAAAATCACCTCCAATAAATCCCTTTTGCTGGTCAACAATGTCCTGCATTCGATCGGCTTCATTGACAATGTTTCGTGCTTGTTCAATAATAATGGCACCTATATCTGTTAGCTTTAAAGGTTTTGTGCTCCTGTCAAAAATAAGAATATCCAATTCCTCCTCAAGTTTTTGTATTTGCATACTAAGTGTGGGCTGGGTAACAAAGGTTTTTTCTGCCGCTTTGGTAAAGTTTTTATGCTCGGCAACCATTAAAACATATTTCAATTGTGTGATAGTCATAGTATCTGTATTTCTAATGTAAAAATATAAATATTATAAGATATATTTATTGTCTCACCCAATTATTATAGCAGTCCCTTGGCTTTTATTTCAAGGTATTTGTTAATGGTGTTGACAGTAAGGTTTTGTGGAGTTGTGAGTACTGTTTGAATTCCTTTGTGGTTCAATTCTTTTACAATGAGCTTTTTATCATATTGAAACTGCCTTGCAATGGTTTGGTTATAAAGATCAGTCATGTTTTTAATTTCTATGTTTGCCAGTTTATCCAGCTCTGTGTTTTCAAAAAATATTACTACCAACACATGACGTTTTGCAATAGCTTGCAAATAAGATATTTTTCTGCGTAAAGAAGAAATGTGTTCAAAGTTTGTGTAGAGCATCAAAAGGCTCCTTTGATTGATATTTCTTTTAATGGTTGCTTGTAATAAGCCATAATCTGCGTCGAGAAAATTTGTATCAACACTGTATAAAGCGTTCAGTAAAGTGTTTAAATAAGTGCGTTTAGCTTGGGCCGGTACTATTTTATTTATTTTGTTGGAAAACTCAATAAGTCCCACTTTGTCCCCTTTTTTGAGTGCAATGTTTGAAAATGCGAGCGTGCTGTTTATGGCATAATCAAGTAATTTAAGTTCTTCAAAAGGCATTTTCATAACCCTGCTGGAATCGATGATGGAATAGATGGGTTGCATTTTTTGATCTTGGTATTGATTGACCATCAAATGCGAACTTTTTGCCGTTGCATTCCAGTTTATGGAGCGCAGGTCGTCTCCTGTAACATATTCTTTTATTTGTTCAAATTCCATAGTGTGGCCAATGCGCCTTATTTTTTTTAAGCCAAAATGGCTCAACTTACTGTCAATAGCCAAAAAATCATACTTTTTCATTTGAATAAATGAGGGATACACCTTCACACTTTGATTGGCATTGAAAGTGTAACGACGCTTTATAAGAGAAAAAAGGGAGGAGGCATAGCAATTTAAGTTTCCAAAATAATAGGAACCCCTATCAAAGGGTCTTACATCATAAGTTACTGTTTTTTGTTCTTTACCGTTGAGAGCCACTTTCATCAAAAAGTCCCGTTTTTGAAATTGTATAGGTAACTCATCAATCAATTGAAGGGAGGTATAAAAATCATAAGTGCTTTTAAGTTTGATTTGCACATAATTAACATCACTGTTTGAAAAACGTTCCGGTAAAATACGGCTCGCTTTAATCCCTTTTTTTGAATAGAGCATGCTAAAGTCTGCAAAAATTAAAAGTATAAAAACAAAAACCAGTATCCATATAGCTCCATAGAGGCTTTCAAACCAGTATGATGCCAGAAAAAGCAGCGCAATGACGGCAATTGCTTGAAAAAATTGCTCAGTGAGATACAATGATTTTATGGTTTGAATCATCTTAGCGAGGCAGTTCAACAGATTTAACAATCATATCAATAACGGTTTCGGGCTTCATACCTTCCATTTCACGTTCTGGTGAGAGGATGATTCTGTGTCCCAATACCGGAACAAGTGTTTTTTTGATGTCATCCGGAATAATAAAATCTCTTCCGGCGAGAGCTGCAAAAGCTTTAGAGGAGTTCATTATTGCAATTGATGCCCTTGGCGAAGCTCCAAGAAACAAATAAGGATGGTTTCTTGTTTTTTCGACCAGCTGAGCTATATAGTCAAAAAGCTTGTCCTCAATGCGTATTTCCTGTACTTGTTTTTTGAATTTTTTTAGGTTTTCGATGGTGAGAACCGGATTTATTTGGTCAAGTGGAAGGTTCATTTTTCTATCGTGATGGGATTTTAAAATAAGCACTTCTTCAGCTGTTGAGGGATAGCTCACATTGATTTTAAACAAAAATCGGTCTAACTGCGCTTCAGGAAGGGCATAAGTGCCCTCCTGTTCCAGTGGGTTTTGGGTTGCAATGACCATAAAAGGGTCGTCCATTGCATATTTGTTTCCGTCTAAAGTAATTTGACGTTCTTCCATGACTTCAAACAAAGCAGATTGAGTTTTTGCCGGTGCCCGGTTTATTTCGTCAATTAACACCACATTAGAAAAAATAGGTCCTTTTTTAAATTCAAAACTTGCTGTTTTCATATTAAAAATAGACGTGCCCAAAACATCACTGGGCATCAAATCTGGTGTAAACTGTATGCGACTAAAACCGGTTTGTATGGATTTTGCAAAAAGTTTTGCTGTGATTGTTTTTGCAATTCCCGGTACTCCTTCAATGAGTACATGCCCGTTTGAAAGCAAGTTTACCAGAAGTAATTCAACAAACTCGTGCTGACCAATAATCACTTTTCCCAGCTCGGCTTTGATAGTTTCGGCAGCATTTTTTAATTGGCTTAAATCAAGGCGGTTGTCAAAGTGTATTTCCTCGTTTGAATTTTCAGTGTTTTCCATCTATTTTGGTTTTAAATTCATTTATTTTATTGAGCAATTCTATCAGTTCTTTATCAGTAATAGAAGAGTTGTTTTCTAATTTTTTAAGTGTGTCAAAAAGTGCTTTAGTTTCTGAAGTTTCTTGACTGCTTTTTGAAGCTACTTCGCTGAAAAAAAGATTATTAATTACATTAGTTTCAACTCTTAGTTTAACTCTAATATACTCTAAAAACTGTGCAGTTATTTTTCTTAATATCGCTCTATTGTCTTTAGTATCCCGGTAAATCCCTGAGATTGTTTGGGTATATTCAAAGGTTTTATTGGTTAAAGGTTCAACGATTGGAATTGGGCGTTGTTTTCTTTTTCCGTTGAAGAGAACAAACAATAAAACACCAATCAATAAGGTATAGTAGGCCCATTTTAAACTCCTTGTTTTAAACAGGATGTGTAAAGGTGATGCATCTTCTCGTCGTCCTGTTTTGTAATAATTATCCCAATAAATGGAGCCATCTGAGTTTATATAGGATAATACCTTAGCTGTTAAGTGTTTTTTTGATGGATCAAGTAAAAAGAAATTTGTGAAAATTTCGGGTTGATTGTAAAAGTAAATTTGCCCATTTTCAAAAGGGACTTTTAAAAAATTAACTTCTGCTTTCTTTAGTATTGACTCCTCTTCAAATGCTTGTGAAAACCCCAGGACACGGTGTGCAAGCGTGTCTATGACATTAAAATAAGATACTCTGAAGTTTCTTTCGATATGTACACCCTCTGAGGGTTTTAGGGTTTTGTCCACCAGGCTTAAAACAGGTTGGGTTTGAAAACGGTTGTAAAAAAAGAAATTTTTTAGGTCGAGTCCCAAAGTGTCAAGTAAGTTTTTACTGTAGTTGTTTGCAGACAAAAAAACGGTATTTCCTTTTGCGGTCCAGGTCAACAGGCTCTCTAATTCTACATCGTCAAACATCAGATTGTTATTAATAAACACATAAGTGCCGGCTGGAGCTTCAACCTCTAAATAAAGATAGGGAGGCTTGTTTACGTCAATGAGGTTTTCCCGGAAGTGATTCTCTAATAAATCGTGCAATACAAAGGTTCCCAGCGGAATTTTATCATTTTTATTATAACTGGGATACCAATTAACCGGCAAGGGTTTTGTGGCTTCAACATAGACCAAAAGCCCAATCAAAACCAGAAAAAAAACAAACGCTATTTTTTGAAAATTACTCAAGGTGCTGTTTTATTTTAGAATGTAAAGCAGTAAATTGTTTACTCGCTTTTACATAATCAGTTTCACTGACTAAAAAATTACCATACCAGGTATATTCATAAAGAGTGGATACTTTTTTAAAAAGCGGTAAAATGGAGTCACTTTTAATTTCTTTTTGATAGTCTGAATTGGTCTTGTCAAACTCATAGGCAATGATTTCAGTTTCACTGAGGCGTTTTAAAAGCAACAGAAAACCATAACGCACCGCAAGCCGGAAGTCTTTATTTAAGAGTGCTTGGTCGATGAGTTCATGGATGTTTTTAGACTTTATGATTTCTTCCTCATCGGTATAATAAACTTCCGGAGGCTCTTTAGATAGTAGTAATTTAGAACCCGGATTGATTCTGTAAAATAACCAGATAATAAAAACAAGAATCCCGCCTAGAATGACATAGGGAAGGGCTTTAAACAAAAAAATCAAAAATGAATTGGATTCATAATCACCAAAAAGCCATGTCCAAAATTTAGACCATAATCCAGATAACCACGATTTAAATTGATGCCACCAACTCTCTTCTGCAGTCACTTCTGTATAATCAAAATGAGGATCACCTTCATATTTTTTCAGCACTTCTTCATCAAAAGGAAGAGGAGTGACAGTATTTGATTCCTCATAAATCACGCTTAGTGGTTCTGCATTTGATTGTGGGAGGTTTTGAGTTTGACCAGACAAACTAAAAATGAGTAGACTTACTATCAGGAAAAGTTTTGTCATAGCATTACTCCCGCTGTCCCAGTTTCTCAATACTTTCAAGTGTTCCTGTGAAATTTTTCTTTTCATTAAGATGATAATAAACAAAAACAATTGCAATGATTAAAAAGGTATTCAACAAATACCCTGCTACCATTGCAATTACATCAAGGGTAATTGAAACCCAATCAATGATATCAAAGGGATTTCCGGAAACGTCGTTACTCAAGGCAAACCCTTTTACAAAGAAATACAATAACTGGGGTATTTGGAAAATCATAGAAACAACAGAATACAATATGTAGATCACTAGTAAGGTTGCAAAAGTATTCCACCATTCATTTTTGATGAGTTTAAAACTGTTGCTTATTGCATCTCCAATAGAATTGCGTTCAAATATGAGAATTGGAAATGCAAGTGAGAGGCAAACCATTAGATAGATACCCGGCAAGACACATAAAAAAATTCCGGCGACAACAATAACGCCCACCAGCACATTCAATCCCATCATACTCCAGAAATAGTCTTTTATTTCCTTTTTTACAGAATCAATTTGCACCATCCCTTGATGAGCAATGTATGACTTAATGTACATTAAAACAGTACAATAAATGAGTGCATAAAAAACGATTATGGAAGCCAAAAACAGAAAAATGGATAAAATTACATTACTGCTAAAACTATCTTCTATCAAGATTTTTTCAAAATTCCCTAAGGTGGCTTGTGTGTAATATACATAACTCAAAATAACAGCAAGCAGGGCCAGCCAAGTGGTTTGTAAAATCAAACCAACCAGATCCTTACCTTCCAATCGTACAAACTTAAAAGTATCGGTGATGATGGCACCCAGTTCTCGTTGTTTTTTAAAATCAATTGTTTCTTTCATAATTAAGGCTTAGTTTGATTCAAGCAGAGTTGTTTCTGGTTTTAAATTTAATTTTTTGTGCAGTTGAAGTGGGTAAAATACATAGTAAAAGAGAATGAGGTATAAAGAACCACCAATAATCAAAAGAGCAAGCCAGTCTGGCATGTGTGTTTGACGGGTCACAAAACCTTCCAGAAAACCGGCAATGATAAAAAACGGAATGGTGCTAATAAGAATTTTAAGTCCGTCTTTAGCTCCTCTTACAAACGATTGCAGACGCGTGTAGGTGCCCGGAAACAAAATACTGTTGCCAATCACTAATCCTGCACAACCGGCAATAATAATCACAGAAATTTCTATTGTCCCGTGAATCCAGATGGTTCTCACAGATTCCCATAAAAGTCCCTGGTCATAAAAAAAGTACTGAAATGAACCAAGCATCACAGCATTATTCATTAATATGTATAAGGTTCCTATGCTCAATAGTATTCCAAAGACAAAGGCATACAGTGCTACTCTGATATTATTTATGGTAATACCCAGAAACATCTCTACTTCACCCATTTGTTTATAAACAGCCATTGGGTCGCCTTTTTCGATATTATCCAGAGTCATATTTACATACCCATCACCCATGATTAATCTCACAAAATCTCCATCTGTGGCTGCAGAAAAGGCGCCAATCAAGCTGAAAAGTGCAAATGTGACAAATGAAATAAGCAATTGCTTGTGGTATTCCTTGAAAAGTTTTGGAAATTCTTCTGTATAAAAAGTAATAAAACGACGGCGGGACTCTCTTTTAGTTTTGTATATCTTTTGGTGAGCCATCACTGCCAAGTTATTGAGATAACTTAAAGTGTTGCTTTTTGGATAAAAAGTTTGAGCATAACTCAAATGGTCTGTAACTTCAATATACAATGCACTGAGCTCATCTGGTGAAATTTGAATATTATTCTTGAGAACACTTTCAAATCTTAACCATTTATCTTTATTTTGTTTTATAAAAGCCGCTTCGCGCATTAAAAAAATATTAGCTGCTCAAAGAAACATATTTAATGGATAATTTTCAAATAGAAACTGCACAAAATGTCACGATTTCTCAAAATGTTGCGGGGGTTTTGGATCGCATACTTGCTTTTATTGTTGACAACCTCATCATGGCGGCTTATTTGTTTATTGTTCTTTTCATTTTTTCAAAAACCAATATCCCGGGCGATGCACAATTTGTGTATTATTTCACCATAGGGCTTCCATTGTTTTTATACCATTTGCTGTGGGAGACATTTTGGAATGGTCAAAGTCCCGGTAAAGCTGCTTTAAAGATACGAGTGGTTAAACTCGACGGCTCTAAGCCGGCTTTTTCAAACTTCTTGTTGCGCTGGTTATTACGCACTGTTGATATAACCATAAGTTTTGGCTCTGTTGCTGTTGTTTCTATCTTGTTTAACGGAAAAGGCCAGCGTCTGGGAGATGTTGCCGCTACAACAACTGTTATTTCAGAAAAATTGACCACAAGCATTAATACCATTTCTATAAACCAATTGCCCGAAGATTATATCCCCAAGTACCCACAAGTCACCGTTTTTAAAGACGATGAAATACAATCTATGAAATCTATTTACAGAAATGCATTATCCTCTGGAAATCATCATATTATTTTAAAACTCGCAGCTAAAGTTTCCGGGATTATGGAGGTTTCTTATGATGAAAAGCCCATTGATTTTATCAAGAGAACTATTGATGATTACACCTTTTACACCCAACAATAATGAGTTTATATCTTATCATAGACATTTTAGGAACCATCGCTTTTGCAATTTCAGGGGTGTTGACGGCCATGCACAAACGTCTGGATTTGTTTGGTATTTTTATCATTGCCTTTGTGACCTCTGTGGGCGGCGGTACCTTGCGTGATGTATTGCTGGATGTTCAAATTGTATGGATGCATAATATGACGTATGTGTATGTGATTTTTCTTTCGGCCGTGTTTGCTATCATTTTTAGAAACAAACTCAATTACTTCAGAAGAACCTTGTTCTTGTTTGATACCATTGGTATTGCACTGTTTACAATGGTGGGAATAGAAAAAGGTGTTCAGATGGATTTAAATCCCATTATTTGTGTTTCTCTAGGCACAATGTCGGCTTGTTTTGGTGGCGTGATAAGAGATATACTTTGCAATGAAATCCCCATTATCTTTAGAAAAGAAATCTATGCTACTGCTTGTGTTTTAGGCGGAGTCTTTTATTTCCTGTTGGAACTCACACCTATGGATACAAGCTGGATTGTGATAACTTCCGGCTCGGTGGTCATTGCAGTGAGATTACTGGCGGTAAGATTTAAATTATCTTTGCCATCGATGTATCCTAAAGAGGATTCTAATCGGTAATAACAGCCTTTATAAATACATTATAAAGGGGCCAGTCTCCTTCATCAGTTTCCAGTTTTGCAATTTTATCAACTACGTCCAGGCCTGTGAGCACTTTACCAAAAACCGTATAATTTTTGTCTAAATGATAGGCTCCACCGGGACTTTGAACGATGTAAAATTCAAAAGGGGATGAGCGGTCATCTGGATTTTCTCTGTATTCTTTTGCGGCGGCCAATGCTCCGCGATGATGCCTGTGAATGATTTCGGCCGGTAAGGTATATTTTCCCATTTTACTGCGCATTCTAGCAGTTTCTATTCGGTCACTATTTCCTCCTTGAATAATAAAATTGGGTACCACCCGATGAAAAACAGTGGTATTCAAATAGCCGTTTTTAATTAAATAGATAAAATGAGCCCTGTGGAGGGGTGTGTTGTTGTAAAGCTCAAGTTTTATTGAGCCCTCTGTAGTTTCAAGTGTTACAAAACGTTCCGGGTTTTCTTCACCATAACTCAATAAAAACTCCTCAAGAGTTGCATTGGTTAATTTAACTAGGGCTTGTAGGGTATCTTGATTGTTTTCTTGAGATGGTTTTTCTGCATCAACAACAGATACTTTTATGCTGTCTCCTTTGAGGGTTTCTTCGGTTTTTTGATGGGATTTTTTACTATCTTCACAATTCAGAAACAAAAAGAGTACGCAAAAAAGAAGGATATATTTTTTCATCAATGGAATTTAACAGATTTAAAACAGCGCTTTCAAAGTTAAAAAATTTGGACTTACCCGGTGAGGAAATTCAGCTTAAGATGGCTCCTCAAAAACGTTTGCAAGAACTTAAAAATTTAGCAAAATCCCAAAAAAATGCGAGTAAAGCAGGCGTGATGGCTCTTTTTTACCCAGACAAATTCAGTAATACACATTTAATTTTAATACTCAGAAAAACATACAGAGGTGTGCATTCCGGGCAAGTGGGTTTTCCGGGAGGTCGTTTTGAACCCGAGGATAGAAATCTTTTTATGACCGCTTTACGCGAAACGGAAGAAGAAATAGGTGTTTCAAAAGCAGAAATTCAGGTTGTCAAAAAACTTACTGAAATGTACATTCCGCCAAGTAATTTCATCGTGCAACCTTTTATGGGGTTTGTTGAATCTTACCCTCAATTTAAAGCGCAGCCCTCAGAGGTGGAAGCACTTATTGAAGTTCCTTTAACACATTTTCTTGATGATGATGTGATTATAAAAAAATCTCTAACAACTTCTTATGCTATTGATATTGAAGTGCCCGCATATTATTTAAACAATTATGTGGTCTGGGGTGCTACGGCTATGATTTTGAGTGAAGTTAGACATTTGTTAAAAACTGCCCTATAAAAAATAGGTTTTTGTATATTAGCCCCTCGTTTTTCAGTTGGAAAAACGCAACCTCAAACGTTAATTTATGGGATTGTTTAAAAAAAATCCTTTTGGTCACATACTTTTTTTAAAACGCTGGTTAATCAGAATTATGGGGGCTATGACCCACCGTAGATTTAAAGGTTTTAACGAGCTTCAAATAGAGGGATCAGACAACATACGAAAGTTACCCGAAAGAGGTGTTCTTTTTGTTTCCAATCACCAAACCTATTTTGCTGACGTGGTTGCTATGTTTCACGTTTTTAATGCAAGCCTTCACGGTAGAGATGACTCCATTAAAAATATTGGGTATCTCTGGAATCCAAAATTAAATATCTATTATGTCGCTGCCAGCGAAACCATGAAATCAGGTTTGCTCCCAAAAATCCTTGCCTATGCAGGTTCGATTTCTGTAGAACGCACTTGGCGTGAAAAAGGTCAAGATGTCAACAGGCAGGTAAAAATGAGTGATATCTCAAACATTGGAAAAGCACTTGCAGATGGTTGGGTCATCACCTTTCCTCAAGGCACAACAAAACCCTGGAAACCCATAAGAAGAGGTACAGCACACATCATAAAAAAATACAAACCCATCGTAGTTCCCATTGTGATTGATGGTTTTAGAAGGTCTTTTGATAAAAAAGGAATCAACATTAAAAAAAGGGGTATCCTCCAATCAATGGAAATTAAAGAGCCTCTTGAAATTGATTATGATAACGAGTCCATCGAAGAAATCGTAAATAAATTGGAGCACGCCATCGAGCAACATCCTTCCTTCTTAAAAGTCATTCCTGTTGAAGAACTTGAACAAGCAGAAGAAATGAACACAAAACGAAGGTGGAAGTATTAGTGTTTTAGGTTTCAAGTTAAAATAAACAACCTGAAACTTGGTTTCTACATTTCTATCCTCTCCAATTCCTTATAGTTCTTTTTGAGTTTTCCTAATAATATTCCATATACCAATCTGTAGAATAGAAGAAGTAGTAGTATAAGGATGACACCCACCACAATTTGTGAAATAAGAAAAATCGTTAAAAACTGGGGGTCGTTTGGGATTATTCCATAACTTTCTTCAAGTGCTTGCATCAATACATCACTTTTGGTAAAATAAAAATAATTGATGACAATCAGTGTAATCGCAAAAGCTACAACATTGTAAATTACAAAATAGCGCACCGTTCTGCGTGTGCTTAATATGCGTTCCATCAACGATTTTGTGTTTTCAGTAACTTTTATCGAAACATAGTTTTTATAAAAATAATAGATAAAAACAAGTACGATAAGATAATGAACCACGTTGAAACCTACCATAAACGGCTTCATACCCAGTTTTTCTATCACTTCAAAAGACGATTTAGGCGAAACAAAATACAAGCCCACCCACAATATCAGTTCCAGAATACTTATAATAAAAATCCATTTTACAATCGAAGTGGACTTTTTAAACAACATATCATAAATCTGATCATAGCTAAGCTTGGGGTAGTCTTGCTCTCGTTGTTTCCAGTTTTGTTTTAATAATTCTAATTGATCCATAGCATCACGGATTGAGGATTGTTCTTAATTTTTCTTTAATGCGATTCATTTTAACCCGGGCATTGACTTCTGATATACCTAAGGTTTCAGCAATTTCACGATAGTTTTTGTCTTCTAAATACAAAAAAACCAAGGCTTTGTCAATATCATTGAGTTGTTTTACCGCATCATACATCAACCGCAATTGCAATTCAACAGTGTCATCATATTCATCTGCGGTAATTTTAAAACTTACACTTTCAAAATCGTGAGTTTCAACACGTCGTTTTGATTTTCGGTAAAGGGTGATAGCGGTGTTCAAACCCACCCGATACATCCAGGTACTAAACTTTGAGTCACCTCTAAACTGTGGAAATGCCTTCCACAATTGTATGGTAATTTCTTGAAACAAATCATTGTGGGCATCTGCATCATTGGTGTACAAACGGCAGATTTTATGCACAATATTTTGGTTCTCTTCCAGTTGAGTGACAAAACTATGTTCAAGTTCTTTGTTCAAAGTTTTTGTGATAGTTAGTTATGATAAGTTAGTAGCAGCTATGTGTTCTTTGTTACATTTACTCAAAAAATGTTTCATTTTTCAGGCTTTACACTAAGATGTTGGCAAGAAATTTAGAGTTTTTATTATTTTTTTTAAGCATTCAAAAGTAAATAAAAATACTTTTAGTTAATTATTTGCTAATAGAAAATCAGCCATTGATTTCTGTTGTACATTTACATTGGTTTTAAATCAAACCTATATGGACAAAAACAAGTCAAACAGCAAGCCACAGCCCAAAAAAGCTGCGCCGAAACCGGCTAACAAGGCTCCGCAGACTGCTTCAAAGAAGAAGTAATTCCTGCAACCCTTTCGCTTTAAGCGAAAATTGTATCAGAAAACAACTACAGGCCACCTCAAAAAGGTGGCTTTTATATTTTAGACAACTCATCCGCATATTCTCACAGTTGGGTCAGTAATTTTTAGAGAATTTCTCATAACATCGCACTTTTGACCCAAAACAAATTAAGATGCGAAACCACTGCTTTTTTATCCTTCTACTTTTTTCGGTTCAACTTTTTTCACAAACAACCATTTCGGGAAAAGTGACAGATGCCAAAGGTATTCCCATTTTGGGAGCAAATGTTTTTCTTGAAGGTACTTATGACGGTGCTACAACAACAGAAGACGGAGTCTTTTCGTTTACGACCCTTTCAACCGGAGTGCAAAAACTTCAAGTGTCTTACCTTTCTTTTGAAACCTATAAAATCAGTAAAGAAGTAACAGAAATGAATCTTTTAGACATTCGCTTACGCGAAAGCGTTGACGCCCTCGATGCCGTTGTACTTTCAGCAGGAACTTTTGAAGCCGGCGACAAAGCACGCATTTCAGTCCTAAAACCACTGGATATAGTCACCACCGCCGGAAGTGCAGGTGATATAGTGGGAGCCCTGCAAACCCTCCCCGGAGTACAAACCGTTGGCGAGAGCGGCAGATTGTTTGTGAGAGGCGGTGAGGCAGGTGAAACCCAAACTTTTATTGACGGGATCAGAGTGGCACAACCTTATGGAGCTTCTGTGCAAAACCTGCCCACAAGAGGACGATTTTCTCCCTTTCTCTTTAGCGGAATTTCCTTTTCAACAGGGGGATATAGTGCAGAATATGGCGAAGCACTATCCAGTGTCTTGCTCTTAAATACCAAAGACGAAGCCGAACAAAACCAAACCGAAATTTCCCTGATGACCGTTGGGCTGGGAGTGGGTCATTCAATTAAAAAGGAAAGCAGCAGCTTTACAATCAACACCGCCTACATCAATCTGGAACCCTACCAGGCAATCGTTTCTCAAGATCTTAACTGGAACAAAGCCTTTGAGTCAATTAGTGGCGAGGCTGTGTATGTAAACAGGTTTAAGAAGGGTATTTTGAAATCCTATGCCGCTTTTGATACATCAAACTTTGACTTCAATCAAGAGGATATCAACAGTCCAACGCCACAACGCATCGATTTGAAAAACAATAACTTTTATACAAACACCTCTTACAAAAGTTACTGGAACAACAATTGGCAGTTTTACAACGGCTTGAGTTATGGTTTTGGGAGCAATACTATTTTTATCAATTCAGACAAGGTAGAAAGCGATGAACACGCCATCCATTTCAAATCAAAAGTAAGTCGTCGTTTTTCAAACAGAATAAAACTGGATGTGGGCGCTGATTTTTTCAGTACCCGTTTTGATGAAGATTTTCAAAACACAAACGGAACATTTGAGAGTGGATTCACGTCAAACATACTGGCAGTGTATGCAGAAGGCGATTTTTTCTTTTATAAAAAGCTGGCTGCCAAAGTAGGGATAAGAGCGTCGCAACAGTTTTTGCTTGATGAAACAAGGGTTTCACCCCGGGTTTCTTTAGCATATAAATTTGGAGAACACGCCCAATTTGCATTGGCATATGGTCGCTTTGCCCAAACTCCAAAACAAGATTATTTAAAGTACAACACCCGCATAAATTCAGAAAATGCGACGCATTACATTTTAAATTATCAGTTTGACAAACAGGGTCGCACCTTGCGTCTGGAGGGTTATTACAAAGATTACAAAGACTTGATTCGGTTTGATGATGCGCTTCCTCAGTTTGACTCACAATTCAACAACACCGGAAACGGTTATGCCGCCGGGCTTGATTTATTCTGGAGAGACAACAAAACTGTTAAGAACCTGCAGTATTGGGTTTCCTATTCGTTTATTGATACAGAACGTTTGTACCGCGATTTTCCAAACCGGGCAACACCTTCATTTGTCCCACAACACACGGCTTCCTTAGTAACGAAATATTGGGTGCAAAACTGGCGTTCTCAGCTCGGGTTTTCACATACCTTCCACACCGGAAGACCTTTTAACAACCCCAACGAATCGACCTTTATGAATGGAAAAACAAAAGCCTATAACAGTTTGGCGTTTAACTGGGCTTATTTAGTGAGTGAACAACAAATTCTTTACTTTTCAGTATCCAATGTGCTTGGCACTCAAAATGTATTTGGCTATGAATATGCAAATTCACCCAATGCAAACGGTTCTTTTGACAGACGCGCCATCACCCCAACAGCCGACCGGTTTTTCTTTATTGGTTTTTTCTGGACCCTTAGTGATGATAAACAGAGCAACCAGTTGGATAATTTGTAAATTTTGAAGTTGGAAGTTAAAAAATAGATGATAAAACTGAAAACCTTCATAAATAAGCAAGAAACAAATAACCTAATCACGCCCTTCAAACCCCATACTCAATGAATTCACACAATACCGTTGTCCGGTAGGAGTAGGGCCATCGTTAAAAACATGTCCCAGGTGACTGCCACAGTTGGAGCAAAGAATTTCTGTGCGCCGCATTCCATAACTTGTGTCTTTAACATATTCAATACTTCCTTCTACAGATTGGTCAAAAGCGGGCCATCCACAACCACTGTCAAATTTCGCTTTACTTTCAAAAAGCAGCGAATTGCAGGCGGCACAATGATAACTTCCTTGCTCATTATGAAGATTATAAGTGCCGGTAAAGGGGCGTTCGGTACCTTTTTTTCGTAATATTTGGTATTTTTCTTCACCCAATAACTCTAGCCATTCAGCTTCAGTTTTATGAACGGGATATTTTTTAGTTACCATGGTGTTACTTTTTAGGTTTAAAACTCAAAGCTGCGCCATTGATGCAATGCCTTTTTCCGGTGGTGTTTTTGGGTCCATCATCAAACATATGACCCAGGTGACTGCCACAGTTTGCACACTTCAATTCGGTGCGGGCATAGCCAATTTTATAGTCAACATCTAATTCGAGATTTTCATCCACTCCACGATCAAAAGAGGGCCAACCGGTACCTGAATCAAATTTGTGCTCACTCTCATATAGCACAACATCACAGGCTTTACAATGATAGGTTCCCGGGGAGTAGTTTTTATCAAGCGGGCTTGTAAAAGCACGTTCTGTGCCGGCTTGTCGCAACACATAATATTCGAGTTCGCTCAACTGGGCTTTCCATTCAGCTTCCGTTTTTACAACGGCATAATCAGGCGTTTTTTGGGTATCGTTTTGGGCTTTGCCGTTGCAACTCCAAAGAGACATTGCCAATAGCAAAAGGGTTATTTTTGATATCATAGCTTACTTTTTTTACTAAATTAATTGATATAGATACGATTAAAAAGGGGAAGGGGTTCTTTTTAACTAAAATTTAATGAAATCCACTTTTTACAAAAAAAAACTCCCAATTCATTTTTGAATGGGAGGTTATTATTTTTTTAAGGGAAAAAGCTTAATCCAGATCAAGTGCCTGCATTACCGCATTATAATCACTTATATCAACACCAGAATTTATAGCAAAATCTGAGGGCACCACTACAAAGCGAAAGGTCTGGTTTTGTGTAAACCCAACAGGAACCGTTGATAGATCAAAATTTCCGTCTATCTGAAGCATTACATCAAAAAATGTGTGGTTATAAACATATTGAATGATATCACCGTTGTCTAAGAAAAAGTTTTGAGGAATTAAACTCCACAAATCAACATTATCAGGCAACTGCCCATCGAGACGATACACTAAGATGGCATCAGATTCAAAAACTTCGATTGAATTTGGAATTGTGACCAAAAATTCTTGAAGCCCGTTTTGATTGTTAAACTGGAAATTAACGGTGCGTTGAAATGTTTGTCCCAGTATATTAATACCATCAAATCCCGGAGGTCCCTGTGGTCCTTCACATGCAGTGAATAAAAAGAAGATGGTTCCTAAAGTAAATAGTAGCTTTTTCATAATAGATGATTTTAATTTTTATATCGTAAACAAATTGCGTACCGAAAATTTTAAAAAGCCAAAATAGGAACAATTTTTGGTAGATGAAGCAAAAGAGTTCATAATTTTATTTACTGAATTATTTTTATTTTAATTAACTTACTAATAATTAAACAAGTTGATTTTTTAAAACAAACTTTTCGTATTTTTACTAATGAAAAAAAATAAATACTATGAAAACTAGAAGCTTCTTTATCATTATAATTATGATGGTTGTGCTCATTGCTTGCACCACAAATCCTTTTACGGGTAAAAGTACCTTGGCTTTGGTGCCAAATTCTCAAATTTTACCGATGTCTTTTCAGCAATACAGCCAGTTTTTGAATGAAAATAAGGTAGTGAAAGGCACTGCTGAAGCTCAGATGATAAAGAACGTAGGTCAAAAAATTTCTACAGCCTCAGAGCGCTGGCTCAATGCAAATGGCTATCAGGGTTATTTGAAAGACTATCAATGGGAGTATAATTTGGTAGAAGATGATGCCGTAAATGCATGGTGTATGCCGGGAGGAAAAATTGTGTTTTATACAGGCATTTTACCGGTTGCAAATACCGAGGCGCGTGTGGCAGCCATTATGGGACATGAAGTAGCACACGCTCTAGCCAATCACGGCCAGCAGCGAATGAGTGCCGGGCAACTGCAACAAATAGGAGCGGTCGCCGGTAACATAGCTTTAGCAAACGACCCTGAAAATCAGGCTTTGTTTAACACGGCTTATGGAGTGGGGACCTCGGTGGGTGTGATGCTTCCCTTTAGCAGAAGTCACGAAACCGAAGCAGATAAAATTGGGTTGACATTAATGGCCATCGCCGGTTATGAACCCGCAGAAGCTGCCGAATTGTGGCGCAGAATGCAACAAAAAGGTGGAGGTGCTGCACCACCGGAATTTTTGAGTACACACCCTGCAAGTCAAACTCGTATCAACAACATACTGTCGTGGGTTGAAGAAGCAAAAACAGAAGCGCGCAAGTTTGGAGTAACCTCTTTCAAAAAGTAACACAAAAAATAACGCGATTCTTCAACATATTTTCTATTTTAGGAGCTGTCATTCTTGGCAGCTTTTTTATGGATATCAAATGCAAAAAAAAACACCCGAAAAAGGTAGCAAAAAACTCATTTTCGCCTGGGCATTTTACGACTGGGCAAACTCGGTCTATAGCCTGGTTATAGCATCAGCGATATTTCCCATCTATTACGCCTCTTTGTTTGAGGCTGCAAATACAGAAACTGTGACGGTTTTGGGTGGTGAAATTCGCAGTACACCACTCATCAGTTATGTGACTGCTGCGGCTTTTTTGCTGGTTGCTTTCATGTCGCCTTTGCTATCAGGAATCGCAGATTATGTGGGGAATAAGAAAAAGTTTATGCAGTTTTTCTGTTATCTGGGCAGTGCTTCCTGTATTGGACTGTTTTGGTTTAGCCTGGATGCGATTTACTTCAGTCTGCTTTGCTATTTTCTGGCTTTGATTGGCTTTTGGGGAAGTTTGGTGTTTTACAATTCCTATTTGCCAGACATTGCCTTTAATGAACAACAAGATAAGGCGAGCGCACGTGGATTTTCAATGGGGTATATAGGTAGTGTTGTCTTGTTGCTTTTTAATCTATCGATGGTTATGAAACCTGAGTTTTTTGGACTTGGAGAAGGAGGGGAGGCAGCTATGCTGGCCATGAAAATTTCGTTTGTAACGGTGGGCCTTTGGTGGGCACTTTTTAGTCAATACAGTTTTTATTACTTGCCTGTGGGTCCCAAAAACAATAACAAAATTACCCGCAATGTCCTGCTAAACGGTTTTAGAGAACTTCAAAAAGTACAAAAATCCCTTTTGGAAAACATCCAACTCAAACGCTACCTGTCGGCCTTTTTTGTTTATAGTATGGCCGTTCAAACGGTGATGCTTGTTGCGACCTATTTTGGCGAACAGGAAATCAACTGGACAGATTCCACAGAAAAAACAATGGGACTCATTATAAGCATTCTCATCATACAATTGGTGGCTGTATTGGGTGCCGAGTTGACCTCAAGATCCTCACAACGCTTTGGAAACATCCCCACGCTCATTGTCATCAACAGCATTTGGTTGGTGATTTGTATTGTTGCTTACACCATAACAGAACCCATACAGTTTTATATCACCGCCGGTGTGGTGGGGCTTGTAATGGGCGGAATCCAATCACTTTCACGTTCAACATATTCAAAATTTTTACCTCAAACCAAAGACACCACCTCCTATTTTAGTTTTTTTGATGTCACAGAAAAAATCGGAATCGTAATCGGAATGATGCTTTATGGCTTTATCGACCAAATTACCGGGAGTATGCGCAACTCGGTTTTGTTTCTCGTGGTTTTTTTCTTTTTGGGTATTGTATTATTGTTACGCGTTCCGCGAAAGCTACCAAAAGAAACTAAATTCCAAGAGAATCGAGACACTTTTTAAAGACAATTTTTCATCAAAAAATGAGTTGTATAAAGAAATTCAACTTCAAATAAATATTTTTTACTTAAGTTTGCGAAGCATCCAATTAGTTTAAAAATCTACTTATGAACCTGAAACATATTTTCACAACAGTTTTTTTTATTGCATTTGCATTCATTTCCTGCGACAACGAGCCCCTTGAAGGTGAGTTCGTTGTTGATGACCCTACAATCCTTATTCCTAACTTTACCGCAGAAATTGAAGGCTTTGCTTTTGAAGCTGATACAGCTCGAGCACAGACTGTTCAAGGTGTGACAACAATTACAGGTATAAGAGCAAACGGCGATGTCATCGATTTGAAGCTAAACGGCGCCGGTGTGGGAACATTTGATATGGTCACGCAGGGAGAAGCAATCTTTGGCATCAATGTAGACCCACAAGCTTTTTCATCCCGAAATCAAGGAGGCTCAGGCCAGGTGGTAGTTACTCAATATGACACCCAACTGGAAGTGATTTCAGGGACATTCTCTTTTACAGCAACGCGGCCATTACTCGACGCTAATGGGCTACCCATACTTGATGGGTCCGGTAATCCCACTTTTGATGAGGTTGTCATAACCGAAGGAACTTTTACAAACATCGCTCTTGAAAGCGATGGAACCGTAGGAGGAGGAGATGAACCCGAATTCTTTGCAGATGTAGACGGCTTGCCCTTTGTAGCCGGCAGCGAAAATGCAGGAGCCACTTATATAGAAGAAACAAACACACTCATAATTCAAGGAATTAACAACGAACGACTCATCCAAATCAATATCATAAATCCCGAGTTGGGAACCTTTGATTTAGGAGCAGAAACTGAAAATGACTCCAAGGCAACTTATGTTATTGATGAACAGGAACCCTACTCAAGTTTGCTGTCAGAAGGAGGTTCCGGAACGATTACAATCACAGCGTTCGATTTAGAGAACAATACAGTATCAGGGACATTTTCATTTACTGCCGGCAGAAACGAGGGTACAGAGACCGTATCGATTGAAAATGGCTTTTTTAATAACCTGATTATCGCAGCCGGATTGCCAGGGGAGGGAGACAACTTTATGTTTGCTTTTATTGATGGCACTGCTTTTTCTGCAGATGATATCAGTGTGATAACCGAGGAAAATCATACCATTCAAGCAATAAAAACCAGCACAGGAGAGGTAATTACTTTTACTTTTCCTGCCAACTTAGAAACAGGAACTTATAGTTTGACCTTCTCAGGAGAGAACAATGCTCAATATTTTGACGGCGAAACAAGCTTTGGTTCACAAACGGGTCTTTTGGTCCTGCTTGAAAACAGTGCGCAGTTTATCAGGTTTGCTTTCAATTTCCAAACAGCTCAAGAACAGGGAGGAGACATCATACACCAGGTTTCTGAAGGTTCTTTTAAGTTTGCTTTGTAATTAAGTATTACCAGACACATAAAAAAAAGCCGCTTTCATTTTGATTGCGGCTTTTTTAGTTATTCAGAAAATGAAATTGATTAATCTACCATCTTTATTTTTCCCGAGCCGGCAACTTTATTGTCAATTTTAGTAGGTTTACCTTTGTAACTAATGGAGCCCGAGCCACTTATTCTGGCTTTAAAGTCACTAGTGCAATGTACTTTATAATCTCCCGAGCCGGCAATGCTTATTGAGGCATTCCGGGCACTCAATCGGTAAGCATCTACGGTTCCTGAACCCGCAATGCTCCCATTGAGATTGCTTGCAATTCCATTTAAGATAATGTCACCGGAACCGGCAACTTTCGTTACAAGATCAATCACCTCTAAGTTTAATTTGATGTCTCCTGACCCGGCTAGATTTACATTGAGTGCATCAGACTTCAGATTGAAATTGTTTTTAATTTCACCGGAGCCAGCGAGCGAAATTTTATTTAACCCGCCTGTCGGAACAGTGATTTCAATGTTCTTTCCGCGGCTGGGTTTTAAGTTGGTTTTGTTTTCTGTTCTGATGTGTAAAACATCGCCTTTCACTTCAACAATGACTTCTTCCAGCAAATTGGATTCGCCTTTTAAAGTAATGCTTCCTTCACGACCTTCTACGATGGTCACATTAAAATTACCGGCGACAGACAGTCCGTCATAATCTGCTGTTTGAATGGTCATTGTGGTGACCTCTCCGTTACCTTTAATAGTATTTGAACCCCACCATTGTGCTTGAAGTGAAGTGAAACTTAATAGAGCGAGCAAACTTGTTAATAGCATTGAATTTTTCATAGGGTTTGATTTTTAGATTGATGTTTATATGTATATTTATTAATAGTAAACCACCACATTCCTCTCATTAGGAGGACTAGGGGAGTACGGGGACTTATTGTTTTTGGATTTTTACCCCGCCATAGCTTGAAGAAACCTGAATGCTGTTTCCTGAATTTCTTTTACCATAGTGCCCTTCATAGGTGCTGCGGTTGCCTTGAACGTCTCTCACAGAAAATTCAATGTCATCTGCTGCTTTTAAACCGGCATAAGAAAGCTGTGCACTCAAATCAAAAGCGGCACGGGAATCATAGTTCAAACTCACGGAAGTGTATTTAGCTGTAATGTTTACATTTTTGAGGCTCTCTTTTAAAAGGTCCACACTTATTTTTCCATAACTGGCATTCAGATCCAGATTGTGTGAAACCTCACCAAATGTCGTAGTCACATAGCGACTACGTCCAATAATATCTTTTGCTTTACCAACGTTCAATCGACCGTAAGAGGTGTTGAAATCCAGGGATGAAAGAACCTCCATAATTTCGCCACGGCTGTAGTTGCCATTGTAGGTAATGTTTTCGGCTTTGTTGATTACATATTCAGAATAATCGGCATCAATAGTTGTATTCTTTACAAAACCTATGGTGGCACTATTGGTGTAATCAAAAGAGAGTTTATTAGAATCTCCGTTGAGTTCGCCAATGATAAACGAACCATAATTGCACGAAAGGATGGCGTTTCCATTTAAGCGGTTGAGGCTGATGGCACCATAGTGATTTTTGATATCCAAACTATTGGATACAGGCATTTTTATCAGGTAATTGATTTTAATGTTAACATTACTTGATTTGGTTCCCCAAAAGGTCCAGTTGCTGCGTTGATTTGCAATACTGGTCACCGCACTTACACGGCTGGAGGAGGCTTCAAAATCTACAGAAATTTCATCGAGTCGTTTTTGAACTTCCTGTTCATTGTTGCCATTGGTAATTATGGTGACTTCAATTTCAATGCGGTTTTGATTCCAGGTAGCGATATCAACATTTCCATAGCGGTTATCAATGTGAAGTAAAGCTTTTTTATTGACATCAAATTGTCTTTCTATTTTCTTTTCTTTGGTATGCTTGCCATCCATACTACCGGTATTGGGAAATGCTAGTAGCGGTAGTAAAAGCAGTGTGAACAAGAGTTTAGATAGTGGTCTCATGGGTTTCTTGTTTTAAGGTTTTTAGTTGGTCTATTTGTTCTAAAACGTGTTGCAATAAATCAATGCGGTTTTGAAAATTGGAAATCATAGCGTGAATGACTCGGTCATCTTTACCGCTTTTAACGAGGTCTTTTTTTAATTTTTCATAGTCTTTTTCCAACACTTCCATTTGCTCCAGTGCGTCTTCTATGAGGATGATGGTCTCAGGAGATTTTTCGAGTTTTAAGGTACCGAGCTCCTGTTTGATGGTTGAAGTAAAAAAATGTTGTGTTTGAGCAAACTCGGGTGAAATACTGGCTAAGTCTGCCTGGGCTGCTCCGGGATTGATAAACGGAACTGCCAAAGCAAAAATGACTAATAAAGACGCTGCAATAGCAAGGGGTTTCCAGGGTATCAGGCGTTTTACGGGTTTTTTATTCTGCTCATTGAGCTGCTGTAAAAAGCGCAAACGGTGCCCGTCTTTGGGTTCCACCTGAGGCAACTCCTGTTCTTGAAAGAGGCTTTTTAAGCGGGTATCTAAGTTTGAATGATCCATAGTTTTATTTTTTTTCGCGTAAGCGTACATTTATATTTTTGTTGGTACTAATCTTTTTCTCAGACTTTCCCGGGCCCTGGAAAGCAAGGTTCTGGTATTTGCATAGCTAATGTTCATTATTTGGGCAATTTCTTCATAATCATAACCTTCTATATAATGCAGGGTCAAAACTGCACTGTAACTGGGTTTCAATTTGTTGATGGCTTGTAAGACTTGGTTTGCTTTTAATTCATTGTAATTCTCGTTTTTATCCTCATAGTATTCTTCAGAGATGTCTTTCATTTTATAGTCTTCCCAGTCTTCATTGTGTTCCATTTTTCTGAATTTAGAGATGCTATGGTTTACCACAATGCGTTTTAACCAGGCACCAAAACTCGCTTCTCCTTTGAAGGTATGTAATTTTTGAAAAGCCGTTAAAAACGCCTCCTGCATAATATCCTCTGCTTCTTCGGTTTGCTTGACAATGCGCAAGGCTGTGTTGTACATCGCCTTGTAAAAGCGGTTGTAAACTTCCATTTGTGCAAACTGGTTTCCTTGAAGGCATAATGCAATCAATTCGTCAATATGTGATTTGGTTAGTGTCAATGAATGGTTGTTTGCAATAAAGATACGTTTAAAACAAAATTGTTACAGTTTTAATGAAAAACCTTTGAAAAAAAAGTGTTTTGTGTTTGCCGGCCAAATCTAAGAAAGATATTTTAGGTCGTTTAGCGTTTAAGATGGATGAAGTCTGTGGTGCATCTTTAAAATTAATCCTATTTATATGCCGGCTGGCATAACTATTGCCTAAATATGTTGGATATTTGCAGGTAAATATCCGAAACAACGCATTTAGTCGTTTAAAAGTTAAATAATACATTCTATAAATCCCTAAATTCACATTGTGTTGTATGACACAATGGCTTAAATATACATATGTCAAATTCAAAAATTATAGATATAGACAGTTTGTCATTTCAAGAACTCAACGAAGAAGCCGAATTGATTCCCTTAATGACTCCTGAAGATGAAGATGCAATCAATAAAGAGGTTTTGCCCGATGAACTTGCCATTTTACCGTTGCGAAATACGGTTTTATTTCCCGGGGTGGTAATCCCCATTACGGCAGGTCGTGATAAGTCTATTAAATTAATCAACGAGGCCAATAAAAAATCAAAAGTAATCGGGGTGGTTTCCCAAAAGGCTGAAGGTGTTGAAGAACCCGAAGAAAAAGATATCAACCGTCTGGGAACGGTAGCTCGAATTTTGCGTGTTTTGAAAATGCCTGATGGCAACGTCACGGTCATACTTCAGGGAAAAAAACGTTTTGAAATCGACGAAATAACGAGTGTTGAGCCTTACTTTAAAGCCAAAGTAAAGGAAGTTGCAGAGGCACGCCCTGCAAAAAACAACAAAGAGTTCAAAGCGGTCATAGAATCCATCAAAGATCTGGCTCTGCAAATCATCAATGAGAGCCCCAACATTCCTTCTGAGGCTTCCTTTGCCATCAAAAACATTGAAAGCACTTCCTTTTTAATCAATTTTGTGTCATCAAATTTAAATATTGATGTAGAGGATAAACAAAAATTACTCGAAATCAATTCGTTGGAAGAGCGCGCCATGGAGACCTTGAAGTTTATGAATATAGAATTTCAGAAACTTGCGTTGAAGAACGATATACAGTCCAAAGTGCGTTATGACCTGGACCAGCAGCAACGAGAGTATTTCTTGCATCAACAAATGAAAACCATTCAGGAAGAATTGGGTGGTGTTTCACACGAAGAGGAACTGGACGAAATGCAGCAACGCGCCAAAAAGAAAAATTGGAGTGAAGCAGTCGGCAAGCACTTTGAAAAAGAACTTGCTAAACTACAACGAATGAATCCCCAGGTGGCAGAATATTCAATTCAGCGCAACTACCTCGATTTATTTCTAGACCTTCCATGGAATCATTTTTCTAAAGATAAATTTGATTTAAAGCGCGCCAAACGCATCCTTGACAGAGACCATTATGGATTGGACGACGTCAAAAAACGCATCATTGAATACCTGGCCGTCTTAAAACTGCGTAACGACATGAAATCGCCCATTCTTTGTTTGTATGGACCTCCGGGTGTGGGTAAAACCTCATTAGGAAAATCCATTGCCGAGGCATTGGGACGCAAATATGTGAGAGTTTCTTTGGGTGGTTTGCGGGATGAATCCGAAATAAGAGGCCATAGAAAAACTTATATTGGTGCGATGCCCGGACGCATTGTGCAAAGCATTAAAAAAGCTGAAACCTCCAATCCGGTTTTCGTTTTAGACGAAATTGACAAACTTTCTCTGGGCAATCAGGGAGATCCTTCTTCAGCTTTGCTGGAAGTGCTGGATCCGGAGCAAAACAATGATTTTCACGACAATTTCCTTGAGGTGGGCTTTGACTTGTCTAAAGTGATGTTTGTCGCCACAGCAAATACTTTAAACACCATACAGCCTGCCTTGCGTGACCGTATGGAAATTATAAATGTAACCGGTTATACCATTGAGGAGAAAGTAGAAATTGCCAAACAACATTTGTTGCCTAAACAACTTAAGGAACATGGACTGGACACTTCACATCTAAAAATTGCCAAACCCCAGCTGGAAAAAATTGTGGAAGGCTACACAAGAGAGTCAGGTGTTCGCGGTCTGGAAAAACAAATTGCTAAAATGGTGCGCCATGCCGCGATGAATATCGCAATGGAAGAAAATTACAATGTAAAAGTTACTAATGAAGACATAATTAAAATATTGGGAGCCCCCAAGCTCGAGCGCGACAAATATGAAAACAATGACGTGGCAGGAGTCGTCACCGGACTCGCCTGGACACAAGTGGGGGGTGATATTTTATTTATTGAATCAACCCTTTCCAAAGGAAAAGGAAACCTCACCATCACCGGAAACCTCGGAAAAGTGATGAAAGAGTCGGCGACCATCGCCATGGAGTTTATCAAATCAAATGCAGACGCTTTAGGTATTGATCCTGATGTATTTGAAAAATACAATGTGCACATCCACGTGCCCGAAGGAGCCACTCCCAAAGACGGTCCCAGTGCCGGAATTACGATGTTAACATCGCTCGTGTCTTTGTTTACCCAGCGCAAAGTAAAGAAAAGCCTTGCGATGACCGGCGAAATCACCCTTAGAGGAAAAGTGTTGCCAGTGGGCGGAATCAAAGAAAAAATTCTTGCGGCCAAACGCGCCAGAATCAAAGAAATTTTACTTTGTGAAGACAACAGAAGCGACATCGCAGAAATCAAAGAAGAGTATCTAAAAGGACTCACATTTCACTATGTAAAAGAGATGAGTGAGGTACTCCAACTGGCATTGACTAAGGAAAAAGTTAAAAACGCTAAGAAACTTTAAAGGCTTCCTTAAACAGACCTGTCATGTTTTTAAAACCTGACAGGTCTCAAATTTAACATATTAGAATTCCACTTTTTTTATTACTTAAAAATAATTTATACTTGCACTCGTTTAGTAGATAAGCTTTTCCTCATGATTGGGAGGATTAAAACCCAGACCTCATTTATGCAAACCAAGATAGTTGTTGCTTTCTTTTTGTTTTTTACAGTTTTGAGTTCGGCTCAAATCGGAGGGAAGGGCACCTACCAATTTTTAAATTTGGTCAATTCGCCACGACAAGCAGCACTGGGTGGTAAAATCATCACAAATTATGATTATGACCCCAGCCAAGCACTCTACAACCCTGCGACCATCAATCCCGAGATGGACAACCAGCTTTCAGTAAATTATATCAATTATTTTGCAGATGTAAATTATGGCACTGCTTCCTATGCCTATCTGTGGGACCGGCGTACTCAGGTTTTTCATACAGGTGTAACCTATATCAACTATGGACGCTTTGATGGCTTTGACGAGCTGGGTGAATCTACCGGCAAATTTGGTGGAGGGGAAGTTGCCTTGTCCTTTGGATATGCTCGCAACATACCCTGGACCGACTTTCATGTGGGTGTGAACGTCAAACTCATCTCCTCAAAACTGGAAGAATACACTTCGCTGGGAGGCGCCATTGACATCGGATTAATTTATGTTTATGAGCCCTGGGATTTGCATATTGCAGCAGTTGCCAGAAATATTGGTACTCAGTTTACACCCTTTGCCGAAACCTATGAAAAACTACCTTTTGAAGTCGATTTTGGAATTTCTCAAAGTCTTCAAAACGTACCGTTGAGGTGGCACTTCACCCTGGAAAATTTGCAAACCTGGAACATTGCTTTTCCTAACCCTGCCCGGGATGAGTTTGACTTGGAAGGCAATGTAAAACAAGAAAATATAAATTTCATAGACAATATTTTTAGACGGGCTATAGTGGGAATTGAGTTGTTTCCAGAAAGTGGATTCAACATTCGTTTGGGATACAATGTGAGACGGTCTGAAGAATTGCGCATTGTTGATCAAAGAGCTTTTGCCGGTTTGAGTGCCGGTTTTGGCATCAAATTGCGAAAAGTTAGAGTGAGTTATGCTTACTCCAGATACAGTACTGCAGCTGCAGCCAGTTTTTTTGGATTGAATATCGATTTACAATAAAAATACAGTAGTGTTCGGTAAAATACCTTACCATTTTATCGAAACTTTACTAGTTTAACAATGACTTTATTTGACTAAAATAAATATCTAAAAAAAAATCAGAAGAGTACCACAACTTTGAATAGAACCCCCGGTAGGGGTTTAATGTTTGCAATAAAAAAACTCTAAGTGGGGATAAGGCTCCGTAGGAGCGACCTGTATGGGTTTTCAGAATATTTTTTGTTTTTTTACCGAACAAAAATGATAAAAATTATATAATTTGAAAAAAATTACCATCGCCATCGACGGCTTTTCATCTACAGGAAAAAGTACCGTAGCCAAACAACTTGCGGCCTACTTAGGCTATGTGTATGTAGATAGTGGAGCGATGTATCGCGCCATAACCCTTTTCGCTTTAAAGCAAAATCTAATAGGAGATGATTATTTAAACCGTGAAGAACTCATCAAACAACTGCCCGATATTCGATTGCACTTTGAGTTTAACGCGCTAACTAAAACAGCTGAAATTCACTTGAATGACACTAATGTTGCAACTGAAATCCGATCTATGGAAGTTTCTGAAAAAGTAAGCCAAATAGCAGAAATACCTCAGGTAAGAAAAAAACTAGTCCAGTTGCAACAACAATTTGGAAAAAATAAAGCGGTGGTAATGGACGGAAGAGATATAGGTACAGTGGTCTTCCCCGATGCCGAACTCAAAATATTTATGACTGCCGATGCCAAAGAACGCGCCCGACGACGCTTTTTGGAATTTCAAGAGCAAGGCAAAGACATTCCTTTTGAAACCATTTATGAAAATGTGATGCAAAGAGACCATATCGATACCACCCGGGCAGATTCCCCACTCATCAAGGCAAAAGATGCCATAGAAATTGATAACACCCACACCAACCGTGAGGACCAATTTCATATACTACTTCAATTAGCAAAAGACCGCATTGCAGGAAGGGTCTAAATAGTTTCTAAAACTTCACTTAGGTTTAAAATAGCCCTTTCAAAAATTAATACATTTTTATTTAGAGCTGTTTAATTCTGCCTGTTTTATGAACTAAACGGCTTACTTCTGGTCATAAAATCACTTAAAATAAATAAAACATTTATATTTGCAACCACGATCAGAAAACCCAAATTTAGAATCATGAAAAAACTAGCGACAGCCTTCGTGGCTTTATTAATGACAACACTACTCTCCGGACAGGAAACCGGCTTTAACAAATTTTCTATCGAAGTTCAAGGAGGTCTTCACTTGCCACTCCAACTTCTAGACAATATCAATTCCTCAGACTATACTGATTTCAGATCGGGACAGATTGGGGTAAGGTATATGTTTAATGAATGTTTTGGTGCCAAAGTCAGTTATGGCTTCAACAGCTTTGAAGACAAAGAAAACAGCGACTTTGGTGTTGATTACCACCGGGTAACACTGGAAGGTGTTTACAATATGCAATTGGCAAATCGCTTTGGAATTTTAGCACACGCCGGTCTGGGTCTTGCTTCTGCAGCTCCTTCCGGAATTGATGAAAATGAAAACACAGCTATTTTTACCCTGGGCTTAACACCACAGGTAAAAGTGTCAAACCGTGTGGCTGTATTTGTAGATGCTACCTACTTAGTAAGTGCCTCTCAGCAGTATTATTTTAACGGTCAACTCATCGAACCTAATTTTGCTTCAAGAACGGCAGCATTTGCAAACTTTAGCATTGGAGCTACAATTTTTCTTGGCAAAAACACCAATCATGCAGATTGGGTAAAAAAATAATAATTAAGAGTTTGCAAGAACAATCCTAAAATCCCAAAGCAATTTGTTTTGGGATTTTTTTATGCTTTAAGCAATTTTATTCATTAATAAACATAGCTGCACTTAACAAAGCCTCATTTCTAAATCACGTAGAAATATATAAACCGCATTTAAAACGCATTTCATTTGTAGTATGGAAAGCAGAATAAATGGTTTCCTCTTTTATAATTTTTAAAAGAGGTTTAAAGAAAATATCTCCCCAAAAGTCACCCAAAGAAGTTGCTGCAGAGGTCTTAAACCTGTTGAGAGACAACAGAAAACTCTAAGTATTAATTTCCCTAAAATCGATATGGAGTCTCCACTTGTATAAAATCATACGACTGCCTTAAGACTGTGCAACCAATTTATTTATTAACACCTCTGGAAACCCCCAAACGCTAACGTAGGTAATGCGTCATGACTCGCTGGGGGCTTCTTTTTTAGGGTTTTATCAATAGGGGAGCGGCAGAAAAGTTGTTGATTAACAACAAGGTTTTAATGTTTTGCTTCACGTGATGTGATTCATTTTTAGTGAATGTTTTTAAAGAATCTTTTAGAAAAGTGGAAAAGCGAAATCACTAAAAGGAAGTTGTTTTTTGTTAGTTTGTTACAAAAGCTGCGACTCTAATACCAAATAAAAGGGAAATTTTTTACGTTTTGAATTTTAATTTTGAATAATAACATTTTCAAGATACGTTGTTTTGATTTTTAAAAAAGAGTTTAAAATTCACAAAGTGAGTATAGGTTAAATCGAAAACTTGAAGATTAGCACAGGCCATTAAATAAGCAAACATAAACCAACCAAAGAATTAAATAAAATAAAAAATGACACTTATTGAACACAATATTCTGAAATTAGAGGAAATAAAAAGTCTATTAAAACAACTTCCATCAGAGTTGTATGTCAAACCAAAAGAAATCCTAAGTCAATCTACAGTTGGACAGCATTTTAGACATATTCTGGAGTTTTATGTTTGTCTTCAAAACGGAATTTATAAACAAACAGTTTGTTATGATGAGCGAAAGAGAGACACGCTAATTGAGACAAATATGGATTATGCTACAGGCATTATTGAAAACCTTCAACTTTTTCTTGAAAAGATAACAACAGATAGTCCACTAACTTTAAATGCGAATTATGCAGTAACGGCAGACGAGGAGCTACAATTAAAAACCTCTATTTATAGGGAATTGGCTTATGCCCTTGACCATACCATTCACCACCTTGCCATCATTAAAATTGCCTTGATTGAAGAAAAAATTGAATTGGATACCAATTTTGGAGTTGCCTTGTCCACCATAAGACACCGGAAAGTATGTGCACAGTAAGTTTTATACCCACTGCGTTTGGGAAGTTTATTATTACATCCAATAGAGATGAACGCATGGCTCGACAAACACTTCCACCTCTGGAGGAGAAAATTGGGAGTTCAAAGGTGACATTTCCTAAAGATAAAGAAGCCGGAGGTACTTGGATTGCCGCCGGAAATCGAGGCCGCATTTGCTGCTTACTCAATGGAGCTTTTGAAAAGCACCAACGAAAACCATTTTATCCAAAAAGCAGGGGCAAAGTCGTCCTTGAGGCATACCAACATGAAAACATCAATGACTTTTTTCAACTCGTTTCACTTCAGGATGTAGAGTCATTCACACTTATTATATCTGATTTTTCATACAAACAAAGATTGTTTGAGTTTCGTTGGGACGAAAAAGAAAAACACCTTAAAGAGCTGGAAACAGATAAGCCACATCTATGGTCCTCAGCCACATTATATAATCAACAAGTTAGAAATCAACGTGAAAATTGGTTTGTGGATTGGCTTAAAAATCATAACCAATACACTGCTGAGAATATCTTTGATTTTCACACATTTTCTCACGGTGAAGACCCCACAAATGATGTTGTTATGAATAGACACAATGGCTTGAAGACCGTGAGCATAACACAAATAGAGTTTGATTCAGCCGGCTTTAATATGCACTATGTTGACTTACTTGAAAATCAAAAAAAAGCGATCACTAAAAAAATAAACAGAAATTTGTATGCATAACGGTTTTGCAATAGCACTCGCTTGGCCAAAAACACTTTGCAAACGTGCAGGTGCTTGGTATGACTATCCGTTGCATTATTTAAAAATAAGCAAAAACGGATACTACAAAGTGGGACATGCTGCGGTGGTTCTCATAAAAGAAGAAACCAAAGAGTGCCTTTATTTTGACTTTGGAAGATATCATGCACCCTACGGTCATGGAAGAGTTAGAAGTGTGAAAACAGATCACGATCTTTTCATTAAGACAAAAGCCTTTATGGCTGAAGATTCAAAAACAATTTTAAATTTAAATGAAATCCTCAAGGAATTGCATTCAAATCCATCAACTCACGGTATTGGTGTCATTTATGGAGCGGTTACGAAAATAAATTTTGATGCGGCATTAAAATTTACGGAAAGCCTGCAACAAAAAGAAAGCATACCTTACGGTCCTTTTATTCCAAACGGCACCAATTGTTCACGATTTGTGAGTCGTGTTATTCAAGCAGGAAATCCTTCGGCTTTAACTAAATTAAGGTTGAAATTTCCACTGACAATCAGTCCGACTCCTATGTGGAATTTAGTAGCGACCGGCAAAACTATAATGCGTTATGATGAAGAAGTTAGAGAAGCTGTTTTTTTTAACGAGCAAAGCGAAAATGAAATGTTGACCCTATGAAAGAATTGCCAAAAATACTGCCACCACCACCACAAAAACCGAGACACTTATCAGACCAAATAAAATGGTTGTCTGGAGAGGGCGCCGGTTCTTGGTTTTTAATTGAAAAAACAAAAACAAACTTAATTTATGAGATTACTCGCTTTTCTCCGGAAGGTAAAACGGAGTGCAAAGGCACTTTTAAAAGTGACAATCAAATTGATCTCAATGAAGAATTTGTGATAGATTACCCATCGCATTGTGCTAGAGTAACACTCTTTCAATTTGAAAAAAAAATAGTGCTTAAAGGATCAAGTTAAAGGAATAGATAAAGCAACTTCAAAAACTAAGTAGAAAGCAATTCTTAAATTTACATTAAAAAACTTTTTCCATCTATTGAATCAAAAATTGTTTAGCAACAAGAGGCTTATTATCCTGAAAAACCTTATAAAAATAAGTACCCGAAGCATAGTCTGAAGCCTGTATGAGATAGTTATTTTTTTGATTGTAAGATTCTTTGAGTAACTTCCCGCTTATGTCATAAATTCTAAGGGTGTAGCCGCTGCTACTCGTTGGAAGTTTGATTTGAGAAGTTTGACTCACGGGGTTGGGATGCAATACAAATTTTTCTATGTCTAAATCTTGTAAAGTCAAGGTAGTATTGTCACAGGAGATTGCATCATTAAAAAAAGTAGTTTGACCATTTTCAGTAAAACAAACCAATTTTGTAGTGTTTATATCTACAGTTTCTCCTATTGGGTCAAATCCACGAATGGAACCAATGCCCTCAATCCAATATTCAACTCCATTTTCAAGTTCTTCAAACTCAATTATTTTTCGGTTGGCACCCGCAATATTTTGAGTATAAGTATCGACGACCACGAGCGTTTGCTCAAAAATATACCAACCATAGATAGAACAATAGCTGTCCATTAAAATGTCGGGCAGTTCAAAGGTGTCATTGATTTCGAGAGTGAAGTCATACATAACATATTCCTGATTGTTAGGTCCCAGTCTGTAAACGATTCCATTTTCTTCTCTAACCAAACAATCGGTTGCTCCACTGTTGTTATTGACCCTAAAATAAGTTTGGCCATTTACTTCAACACCTTCAGTTAAGGTGATTTGTTCAGTGAGTATCGAAGGAGGTGTGCCTCCAAAAGGATCACTAAAAAGCATGTCAACGCTCCATTGCCGGTCTTCTTGCAACATGGGAAGGTATTGTTGCGCTTCGGCATTTAAACAAATCAGGAAAAAGAAAGTAAAAACAACTCTGAAGAACATATTGTTAAAATTTGATGACAAGTAAATTTATTGATATTTTTTCAACAAATAAAATCCCGTGAATGATTTCTTGTTTTTTGCTACTTCTTCTGGAGTCCCTGTAGCAATGAGATTTCCTCCTTTTTCCCCGCCCTCGGGACCAAGGTCAATAACATAGTCGGCACATTTGATCAAATCGATGTTGTGTTCCACCACGATGACCGAGTGCCCTTTTTCAATAAGGGCTTCAAAGGATTTCAATAGTTTTTTTATGTCGTGGAAATGAAGCCCGGTGGTGGGTTCGTCAAAGATAAAAAGCACTTTGTCGTTGGTTTCGCCTTTCACGAGAAAGGAAGCCAGTTTGATGCGCTGTGCCTCCCCGCCTGAAAGGGTAGAGGAGCTTTGCCCCAACTGCACATAGCCCAAGCCCACGTCTTGCAGGGGTTGTAGTTTGGTAAACACTTTCTTTTCATTATGTAATTGAAAAAAAGCGATGGCCTGGTCGATGGTCATGCTGAGGATATCGTCGATATTTTTTCCTTGAAATTGCACTTCAAGTACTTCTTTTTTAAAGCGTTTACCGTTACAGGCTTCACATTCCAGGTGTACATCGGCCATAAATTGCATTTCGATGGTGACCTCGCCTTCTCCCTTACAAACTTCACAGCGCCCACCATCTACATTGAAGGAAAAGTGTTTGGGTTGAAAGTTGCGCAGTTTTGATAGTTTTTGAGAGGAAAACAAATTCCGGATATCGTCATAAGCCTTGATATAAGTTACCGGATTAGAACGACTGGATCGACCAATGGGATTCTGGTCTATGAATTCAACACTTTTTAAATTCCCGAAATTGCCATCCATTTTTGAAAACTGACCGGGCTTTTCGCCGGCTCCTGTGAGATGGCGTTGCAAAGCGGGGTACAGTATTTTTTTTACGAGCGTACTTTTTCCACTTCCGGATACACCGGTAACAGCCACAAATGAAGCCAAGGGAAAGGTAACATCAATGTTTTTTAAATTGTTGTGCCTTGCTCCTGTGATGGAGATGTGATATTTAGAGGTTCGTCTTTTTTGAGGTACTTCGATTTGCAACTTTCCATTAAGGTATTGAGATGTGAGCGATTCACTCTTTAGAATTTCACTAAAGTTTCCTGATGCCACGACCTCACCTCCAAAACTTCCGGCTTCAGGACCCATGTCAATAATTTCATCAGCGGCCTTCATGATGTCTTCGTCATGTTCAACGACAATCACGGTGTTGCCCAAATCACGCAATGATTTTAAGACCTCGATGAGTCTTTCAGTATCTTTGGGGTGGAGCCCAATGCTTGGCTCGTCGAGTATGTACATAGAGCCCACCAGGCTACTTCCCAGCGATGTGGCCAGGTTGATGCGTTGGGATTCCCCTCCTGAAAGCGTGTTTGATTTTCTGTTGAGTGTGAGGTAGGAAAGTCCCACATTGTTGAGAAAACCCAATCTGTTATTGATTTCCAGGAGCAAGCGTTTGGCTACTTGAGTGTCGTGGTCACTGAGTTCCAGTTGGGCAAAAAACAACTGTAGTTTTTCGATGGAAATCTCTACCAAATCTATGATGGATTTTCCTTGTATTTTGACATAGGAGGCTTCGGGCCTTAATCTTTTCCCTTTGCAGGTGCTGCATTTTGTTTTTCCGCGGTAGCGAGAGAGCATGACCCGGTTTTGAATTTTATAACTTTTTTCTTCCAAAAACTTAAAGAAAGTATGGAGCCCTTCAAAATACTGATTTCCATCCCAGACGAGTTGTTTTTCCTCATCTGTGAGTTCAAACCAGGGACGGTGAATAGGGAAATCAAATTTGTAAGCGTTATTCACCAGCTGGTCTCGATACCAGCTCATGCTTTCGCCACGCCAGGCAAATATGGCATTTTCATAAATGGAAAGTGCTGTGTTTGGGATGACTAATTCTTCATCGATACCAATCACATCGCCATACCCTTCACAAGTGGGGCAGGCACCATAAGGGTTGTTAAAGCTAAAAAGATGGATGTTGGGCTCGAGAAAAGTGAGTCCGTCCAGTTCAAAACGGTTGTTGAATTCGGTCGTAGTATTTGTTTCAAGGTCTTCAATAAACAAAGTGCCTTTTCCTTCAAAAAAGGCCATTTCAACAGCATCAGCCAGGCGGTTGTAAAAATCTTCTTCATTTTTGGTAATGATGCGGTCAATGACAATATATACAGTGTCTTTTGCTTCTGTAACGTCAAACTCGTCAATGCGTAAGACGGAATCCTTGTGTTTTATTCGGGCATACCCCTGTTGAGTGAGGGCTTTAATTTTATTCTCTAAAGTTCTACCTTCTTCAAGTGTAATGGGAGCAAGGAGCAACAGTTTTTTTCCTTCTTCCAGAGATTTGAAATGCTTGATAACATCTGAAACAGTATCTTTTTTTACCTCGTTTCCGGAAACCGGCGAATAAGTTTTCCCAATGCGGGCAAAGAGCAATTTCAGGTAGTCGTAAATTTCAGTTGAGGTGCCTACGGTTGAACGCGGGTTTGTGGTGTTTACTTTTTGCTCAATAGCAATGGCGGGTGCAATTCCTTTTATAGAATCAACTTTGGGTTTGTTGAGCCTTCCAAGAAATTGACGTGCATAAGAGGACAGACTTTCTACATAGCGACGTTGTCCCTCTGCATAGAGCGTGTCAAATGCCAGGCTGGATTTTCCTGAACCCGAAAGACCTGTTATTACAACGAGCTTGTTCCTGGGGATGACAACATCAATGTTTTTGAGATTGTGGAGTTTAGCTCCTTTAATGAGGATGTGATGTTTTTGATCGACCGCTTCTATATTCAATTTGATAGATTTTTAATCCACAAATATACAGTTTTAAGAGCAGTTTTTTAGCCTGAAAGGAGGTGATATTTTCTTTTTGAATTAATAATAAACAACTGTAAAACCGGTAGTTTAGTATGTAAATCTGAATATTTTTTTGTTAAAAAATTTAACTTAATTTGGATATGAAAAATAATTGTTGTTATATTTACCACACGTTTACAAACTAAATAAATCAATCGCCTATAGCATAATATTACTTTTTAAGCAAGTTAATTTAGATTTCGTTTGAAATCTGCCCTATTTTAAATTGTAATATTATGAAAACTACTTCATCAGATGCACTTTTGGTTAGTGCATATATAGACGGTAATGAAAAAGCACTTTCAGAGTTAATTGAACGACACAAGCAACGTGTTTACAGTTTTATTTATTCAAAAGTTTCTGACAGAGACACTACGGAAGATATTTTTCAAGACACTTTTATCAAAGTCATAAAAACGCTCAAACGCGGAGCTTATAATGAGGAAGGAAAATTTTTGCCTTGGGTGATGCGCATTTCCCATAATTTAATCATTGATCATTTTAGAAAGAATAACCGTATGCCAAAATTTGCCAATAACGGTGACTTTAATATTTTCTCTGTGCTGAGTGATGATGATTTGAATGCAGAGCGAAAAATTATCAAAGGACAGGTTGAAGATGACTTGAGAAGGTTGATACAGGAATTGCCTGATGATCAAAAAGAAGTACTGGTAATGCGTCTTTACAAGGATATGAGTTTTAAAGAAATATCAGAACAAACAGGAGTAAGTATCAATACTGCATTGGGGAGAATGCGGTATGCACTTATCAATTTACGTAAAGTGATTGAGAAACATAATATTGTTTTAGTAAACTAATACAATAAAAACTTTTTTGTTACGTTAGATTTTAGACACTAACAACAAAATGGTTTTTATATGGAAAAAACTTACTCAAAAACCTCACCCGACAAAGTGAGTAACATGTCCCCAAAAGAAGATACCGTAAGGTTTCTTCTCGATTATTCTAAGGCTTTAAGTGTTATAGATTGTAATAAATGGAAGTTTGAAGCACTTCTAAACTAAACTTTGGAAAAGTCCCGTTAGCTAGCGGGACTTTTTTTTGTAATATGCTTCAATGACCGTTTTTCTTCCAATAGTTTTTGTAATTACATCTTTTTCTAAATCCCAACCTCTTGCCGGTGAGTATTGCCTGCCATACCAGATGATTTGAAGGTGGAGCTTGTTCCATAAATCTTTTGGAAATAAGCGCTTGGCATCTTTTTCAGTTTGAACTACATTCTTTCCGTTTGAAAAACCCCATCGATACATCAACCTGTGAATGTGTGTATCCACAGGAAATGCCGGAACATTAAATGCCTGAGCCATCACCACGCTGGCTGTTTTATGTCCCACGGCAGGTAATTCTTCCAAAGCCTCAAAACTAGCTGGTACCTGCCCGTTATGCTTGTCAATCAATATATGAGAGAGGTTGTAAATTCCCTTTGCTTTCATTGGAGAAAGACCCACGGGTTTAATGATTTCTCTAATCTCTTCTTCAGAGAGTTTAATCATATCGTAAGGGTTGTCTGCAATCTCAAAAAGGATGGGTGTGATTTGGTTGACTCTCACATCTGTACTCTGTGCCGAAAGTAATACAGCTATCAACAGGGTATAAGGGTCTTTATGGTCTAAGGGAATGGGGATCTCAGGATAAATTGTATTTAACGTTTCAATAACAAAGGCAACCTTTTCTTGTTTATTCATTTTACGTAACTTTAGGCTTGTAAATTTAATGGAAACCATGGTTTGAAACAATTGAAAACCATTGGTTTTTCTAATATTAACATAAAAATTGCTATAAAATGAAAACATTGCAAGTGGGGGACAAGGTTCCCAATTTTACATCAACAGATCAGGATGGAAACGCGATTTCTTTAAATGACTATAAAGGCAAAAAGCTGGTTGTGTTTTTTTATCCCAAAGCAAATACTCCAGGCTGTACCGCCGAGGCTTGTGATTTGAGAGATCATTACAACGAACTTCAAAAGAATGGATATGAGCTTTTAGGTGTGAGTGCTGACAGTGAGAAAAAACAAAAAAACTTCAAAGATAAGTATGAGTTTCCATTTCCATTGCTTGCAGATGAGTCTAAGGAAGTAATAAATGCATTTGGAGTCTGGGGTCCCAAAAAATTTATGGGCAAAGAGTATGACGGCATCCACAGAATGACGTTCCTAATTGATGAAAAAGGAATAGTTGACCGAGTGATTGACAAGGTAAAAACCAAAGAACATGCCGCTCAGATTTTAGAAAACTAAAAAAAAAAGCCTCAATTAATTTGAGGCTTTTACTTTTTCTTTATATCCAAACAATTTTTTTTCTTTTATGATATTTGAAACGCCATCGGGAAGTGTTTCTTCCCATCCATCTTCACCATCAGAAATTTTTTGCAGCACTTCTCTGGAGAATATTTGAAGAATTTCGGGGTTGAAATCAACAATATCCACAACTTTACCATTGTACTTAAAGAACTTGTAAAGTTCTTTCATTCGGGGATGAACCTTTAGGTTATCGCTATTTGTTATTTCTCCGGTCTTTTGATCTTGCATAGGGTAGAGATAGACTTTCAAATCTTTAAAAAAGAGCTTGCCGAAAGCTTCAAGAATTCCGCCACTTAAATGACGGTAGTATTTTTCATCAAAAATATCAACAAGATTGTTTACGCCCATCGTGAGTCCCATTCTTGATTTGGTATATTTGGAGTAGAATTCTACAAGCTTGTAGTATTCCTGGAAATTTGAAATTAAAACTGTATGCCCCAAATTACAAAGCAATCTCGCCCTGTCCATAAAGTCCTCTTCATCAATTTCACCTTCGGCTCTCAAGTTTGAAAGTGTAATTTCAAAAATGGTAATGGTGTTGTCTTTGTCAACTTTATTTTCGTTTAAGAACATCTCATGTGAGCGTTCATACATATCGATATTGACCTTAGTAACCGGTCTGAAACTTCCTCTAAGAGTGAGAATGTTCTTTTTGTAAAGTATTGCAGCGGGTAAAATGTTGTTACCGTCCGGACCAAACATAACGGCTTCGGTCATTCCGTTTTTGATTAACTGAAGGCTCATCAAGCGATTATCAACATCTTCAAATTGGGGGCCCGAAAAGTTAATCATATCGATTTCAATTTGGTCTTTGTCGATATGGTCATAGAGGTAACGCAAAAGTTTTCTAGGCTGATCATACTTGTAAAATGCTCCATAAACAAGATTTACACCTAAAACCCCAAGGGTAAGTTGTTGAAGTTTTGCATCGTTTTCTTTGAAACGCACGTGTAAAATAATTTCGTTATAATCTTCCTTAGGATCCACCTGAAAGCGAATGCCCACCCAACCGTGACCTTTGAATTTTTTTGCAAAATCAATGGTAGCAACCGTATTGGCGTAGGTAAAGAAAATTTTATTAGGGTGTTTTTCTCTGGAAATGCGTTCTTCCATTAATTGAGTCTCGTGGCGAAGCATTTTTTTGAGTCTAGACTCAGTCACATACCGGCCATCATCTTCAATACCATATATAGAGTCACTAAAGTCTTTGTCATAAGCAGACATTGCTTTTGCAATTGTGCCTGAAGCACCACCGGCTCTAAAAAAATTTCTTACAGTTTCTTGACCGGCACCAATTTCAGCAAAAGTTCCGTAGATATTTTCATTGAGGTTGATGCGAAGCGATTTGTCTTTAATGGAGGGAATTTGTTCAAATTCTTTGTCTCCTTTTAGGAATTCTGGCATTGTGATTTTAGTATTATAATAATTTATACAAAGGTAGTAAATAGGGAATAAATACAACGGTTAAACAAAAAAATATCTTTAATTTTGTGACCATGTTAAAACCGTTTTCAGTAACATTTTTGGGTACCGGTACATCACAGGGTATTCCGGTGATTGGCAGTGATCATCCGGTTTGTAGGAGTAGAAATCCAAAAGATAAACGTTTTCGTGTTTCTGTCTTAATTTCCTGGGAAGAATTTAATTATGTGATTGATACCGGGCCTGATTTTAGAATGCAAATGCTACAAGCCGAATGCAAACGGCTTGATGGTGTTTTGTTTACTCACGAACATAACGACCATATTGCAGGATTGGATGACATAAGGCCTTACTTCTTTAGACAAGGTGACATTGCAGCTTATGCAAATAAGCGCGTTTTTGATGCATTAAAAAAGCGTTTTGACTATATATTTGTTACCGAAAACAAATATCCGGGAGCTCCAACACTCAAGGAAATCGAAATTGACAAAACAACTCCTTTTAAAATTGCTAATAAGCTAGTCATCCCCATTGAAGTGATGCACAATCGCTTGCCTGTTCTTGGTTTCAGGATTGATGATTTTACTTATATTACCGATGCTAAAACCATTGCAGCAGAAGAGGTTAACAAAATTAAAGGCACTAAAGTACTAGTGATAAACGCCCTTAGGAAAGAAGCTCATTATTCACATTTTAACCTTGAAGAAGCTCTTGAATTTATAGCCCTCATAAAACCTGAACGGGCTTACTTAACGCATATTAGTCATATGTTAGGCTTTCATGAAGAAGTACAAAAAAACCTCCCAAATAATGTATTTCTCGCCTATGACGGTCTAGAAATTACTATTTAAACCCAACTCAATGAAGAATAAAATCATCCTATATTTGTTCATATTTTCAGTCTTGATGCTGCTCTTTATGTTTATGAATCAAAAACGTATCTATGAAGATCAGGAATCAAAAAATAAAGATCTAAAAGAAAAAGCCGATTTTTATAAAGGGCTCAATGAGTCCTTAACCGATGAAAATTTTGACCTTAATTATTTTACACTTCTTGGCAATGACAATGCCATGAGTTATTTTGAAAACTTTGGGCTGGAAGCCGATTTTATGCAGGAGATGGTTACAGAACAAATTTATGCGCAAAACAATGTGGAGGGGGATAACCCTTTAGTGCCTTATGTGGGGATGGAAGGCAAAATGAAAATTAACAAAGTGCGCTTTTTAAACCATCGCTGGGTCATCGCCGATTTTACAGATGGTCGTTATTGGGGAGAGATGATTCTGGAATATGACCTTGATGAAAACGAAAACCTAAATTTAAAAACAATTGCTTCTTTGTTGTATTCTGGGAATTAAAATAGAGATTTTTTTATTTAGTCAATTTTATGTCTATATTTGCTATATATAGACATAAAATTATAGTCATGAATATTAGTTTCACAAAAAAACAAGAGGAATACATTTTAAAACAAGTAGAGTCTGGAGACTATCAAAATAATAGTGAAGTTATTAGGGATGCTCTAAGGCTTCACGGTGTATATCGTGATAAAGTAATTCAAGATTTAAAAAAAGATATTGAAAAAGGTTGGAATGGTCCGGATAGCTCAATGACCCTGGAACAAATAATTGAATCAAAGAAAAAGGGCTAATGAATCACTATGTTTTATCACATAAAACAGAGGAGGATATTGAGGATATATATAATTATGGAATTTACCGATTTGGAAAAGATCAAGCACTTGGCTATTTGATAGCGCTACAATCTTATTTGCAAATACTTGTTAAAAATCCTGAAGTTGGGAAACAGCGCGATGAAATTAAAAAAGGTCTTTATAGCTTTCCTTATGAATCGCATATTATTTTTTATAGAATTTTTAAAAATCACATTCGTACTGTGCGTATCCTTCATGGGAGTCGCGATTTGAAAAAATATTTAAGTTAATTTTTTTTAATATTTCATTAAATCTTTTCCTCCAACCAACCCTTAAACTCAAAAAAGTTTTGTGGTGCCACGCCGTGTCCCACCGGAAATTCACTAAACTGATTTTTGATTTTCAATTTGTCTAGAAAGGGTTTTGCTTTTCGTGCCCATTCAACGGGAATTACCTGATCGACACTTCCGTGAGAGCAGTAAAAATCCAGATTGGAATAGTCTTTTTCTGTAACATCTTCTGGCAATAATTCTTCATTGATATATCCGCTCAAAGCGATTACATTTTTTACTTTTTCAGGATAATTCAAAGCTACTGCATAACTTAATATTGTACCTTGACTAAAACCCAATAAGGTAACATGTTCCTTATCTATATCATAAGCAGCTACCGCTTCATCAATGAAAGTTGCAATTAAATCCCTTGAAGTCTTTGCTTGTTGGGTATCACTAAATTTTCCAGAGGTGTTGTCAAAATAAATGGCATACCATGCATTGCCATAAGGTTGCATAGGGAAAGGAGCACGCACCGAAATAATGAATAACTCTTCCGGCAATTCTGAAGCAAACGAAAATAAATCATTTTCATCGCTTCCATAGCCATGAAGCATAATGAGAAGCGGGGCTTTGGGCGTGTTGCCTTTTGGGGGTCTTGTGATGTGGTATAATGAAAGGTCTTGTTTGTTCATATTTTGGCAATAAAAATACCGCACTGAAAATGCGGTATAAAATTTAATTTGAATAAAGTTACTTTAAAAATTCAAACCATTCATGAAAATTTTCGCCAATAATAGGAATTAATTTTTTTTTGCCCTGTATTGCTCCCACAAAGCCAATAACCCATAAAACCAGCAATAAAACAGTTAATATGGTTCCAAACAATCCTAAATTTATTGTGACATTCAAGACTGAAATCAAAATAGAAAAGAGAACCAGCCCAAACATTTGTCTGAGGTGAAAAAAGGCGTATTCATTTTTTTTACTCGAGTTCATAATGAAAGCCACTATCCACCCAATTAAAGTGATATAAGCTATGTTGCCAATGGTTTTACCACCATTTTCAACTGTATTTTCCATAAATAGCAAGAATTTGTTAGTGTTCTAAAGTTAATGATTTTAATCTAAAAAAGTAAACCAGCTTTGAAATTTTTCACTTAAGTAAGGAATTATGGGTTTTTTTCCTTGAACTGCATATACAATGCATAAAATCCATAAGACAAATGATATGAGCCACAAAATATCTCCCAGTATGATATTTACATAGGCATGTGAAACTTGTGAAACAAACAAAAGTATGACCAACCCAAACATCATTTTTATGTGATATGTAACATAAGAAGATTTATCTTCTTTATTCATGAAGTAGGCTATAATCATTCCTATAAAGGTGATATAAGCAATGATAGAATGATTTTTTTCTTTTTTACTCGGCACCATAAATTTTATTTGTTTAAAAACAATTTTTTCTCAGCATAAATACCCAATGCTTTCCCTTTCAATACCTGATTAAGTAAAGCTGCATTTTTTGACGATGAGAGAATCTCATTTTCGTTAAATGTCCATTGGATTTCAGGGTCAAAGAGTGTGAGGTTTGCTTCAGTTCCTTCTTCGATGGGAGTTTCTTTTACACCAAACCTGGATTTTAATCGGGTTAAAAATAAAACGGTTTCTTCAACAGAAAAAAGAGAATTCAAAGCACCAAAACAACTTTCTAAACCAATGCTTCCAAAATGGGCATTATCAAACTCAACATTTTTATGCTCTATGTCAATGGGGTTGTGATCTGAAGTGACTCCATCTATGGTTCCTTCTTTTAACCCTTTTATGAGTTCTATTTTGTCTTCGTTTGTTCTTAAAGGAGGCATTAGTTTTAAATTGCTGTTGAATTCCTGTAATGCATCATCTGTTAGCATTAAATTGTTGATAGAAACACTACAACTTATATTGAGTCCCTTTTGTTTTGCGTCCCTGACAAGTGCAATACTTTTTTTTGTAGAGAGCGTAGGGAAGTGTAGTTTTCCATTGGTGTATTCCAATAAAAAGAGGTTGCGGTTTACGTGCAATTCTTCTGCCAGAGCAGGAATTCCCTTTAATCCCAACCTTGTTGCACTTTCCTCTTCATTGACCACTCCGTTTTTAGAAACGTCATTTTCATTGCAGTATGCGATGACGAGACCGTCAAAATTTTGTGTGTATTGCAAGGCGATTTTTAAAAGGTTGGGGTTTTTTACCGGTTTTTGATAATCATAAAAAGCAACCGCTCCGGCATTTTTCATATCATAAAGCTCAGCCAAGTCTTCGCCATTGCCCTGATGTGTGAGTGCACCAATGGGATAAAGTCTCACTGGCTGATTTGCTGCCTTTGACCTGAGGTATTGTATATCTGCTTTACTGTCTGTTACCGGATTTGTATTTGCATTGACAGCAACAGCTGTAAAACCGGATAAAGCAGCGGTTTTAAGACCGTTTTCCAGCGTTTCACGCTCTTCAAAACCGGGTTCTCCAAAGCTCACACTACTGTCAAACCAACCTTGCGAAATGTGTAAGTTCTTGATTTTTAACTCTTTTCGATTATCAGGATTGTCAATTTTTGCAGCAATTTTTTCAAATTGACCATTGGTGATGAGCACATCACGTTTTTTCATATGATGCTTGCTGGAGGCATCAACTACTGTAACACATTTTAAGAGGATGTTCATTTTAAAAGTTTTAGTAAAAACATTTCAATAGCGAGAAAAAGCAACGCAAAAATAACAAACCATTTCCAAAAATCACGCACACTGCTGTCTTCTGCAAGTTTCTCAAAAACAGCATCAAGGCTGTTGTAATTTGTGGTTCCGGTCCAGTTTGCAGCGTTTCTGTAAATCAGTTCACTTTCAGACCTGGAGTAATTATAACTCACACTTTTCAGTTTTTTGTTTTTGTCATAAACACCATAAATTCCGGGTGTTTCCGGCTTATCTGTGGTTGAAATTAACACGCTGTTGCTGCTATTTCGCTGTAGCGGAATAAAATCAATCGTTTCATTTTTTAAACTTAAAATATGATCTTGTGGCAATGAAACCAAAACGGCAAATTCATTTTGCTTTCCAATCGTGTAATACAAATCGGGGAGTGGTAAACTTTGCTTGGCAATGCGATAAAATGTGGGGACTACTAAAGGCGAATTGGTAAAATTTGAATTTTCAATAGCTAAAGAGCCCGTAAAAACGTAAATATTTTCGCTTTGTATTAAGAAATCTTTATTGTCACGAAATGAAAGTATCGGAGTCTGTTTCGACAAAGCTTGTCTGCCGGCCGGCAGAAGCGAAAAATGATTTTCTACGGTGGGATATTGAAAGTTTGTTACCCGGTCTTCAAAGACGTTTTGATAAATGGGGTGTGAAAAATGGATGGTTGTAATTTGATTTTCTGAAGAAGAAGTCCCGGAAATTGTACCCAAACCCAACTGTGAGAAAAAGGAATTATAACTTGACAAATTTATTTGCTGATGGGGAATAATAACCAGGCTTCCTCCATTTTCAACAAAAGAATTGAGCGCATTTTGAAGCACCTTATTGATTTCCTCAAGTTCGTTGAGAATGATTGTGTTTTGTTCCTGTAAAATATTGAAATCCAATTGATTAATTTGTTGTGAAATAAAATCAAACTCATCTGATGTATATATTTTTCTGAGAAAAGCATCGCTGCCCTGGTGAATTGATAAGACCTTAATTTTACTTTTTTCATTGATGTTGAAATAGAAGTTATTATCAAATAATACCGACTGGTCTGTGATTGAAATAGTGCCTTCAAAGTTTGTGTCCTCAATCTCAAAAGTGGCTAGCGCAGAAGCGTTTTTTTCAATCGAGCTAGAGGTTCTGGCGATGAGATTATCTTGGTTGTATAATGCAATGGGTACATTTTCAATGGCTTCACCATAACTTGACAATTTAACGCTTAGTTGAAGGTTGCTGGAATTCACTCCGGAAATATACACACTATCGATAGCGAGATTGTTGGTGTTTGAGGGTTGTAATTGCACCGTTGAAATACTGAGATTGCTGTTTTTCAAATCCGGAAAATTTTCCTGCCCTTGAAAATCTGAAATCCACACAAGGTTTTTTAGGATGTTTTGATCCTTAGAGAACAGGCTTTCGGCTTTGAGAAGCACCTCTTGCATTGAGAGCGAATTTGAGCTGTAGTTTAAATCCAGAATTGCGTTTTTAAAATCGGCTGTAGTAGTTTTTTGTGAACTGGAATTGTTTGTAAACCAGCTAAGCTCTTCGGGCAGGTTTGAATTTTTAAACAATTGTTGCGTGGCCGTTTTTAGCATTTCGCCTTGAGCGCCTTTTGCCTGTAAACTCAGTGAGTTATCAATATAAATCACGGTTTCACTTTGGGTGGTAGCATCGGTTTTTGTGGTGGTATAGGGTTGGGTAAAAGCTAAAATAATACAAGCTAAAGCAAAAAGGCGAGTTAAAAGAACAAGCCATTTTTTGAGTTGTGAGCTTTTTCTGGTTTGAAGGGAGACTTCTTTAAGAAATTTTAAGTTTGTAAAGGGTGTTTTTTGAAACTCTCTAAGCTGAAATAAGTGAACAATGATGGGAATTACAAGTAAAAGAAGGGCAAAAAGTAATTCAGGGTTTTTAAATTGCATTTTAAAAATAAAATTTCACCTTGAGAATTTTATAAATTATGGAACCGGTAAGATTTGCTTACAAATTCTATTTTATAAATACCCATTATGGGTTTTCAAAGATAAAAATTGGAGACCAATATGACCTTATTAAACGTAATTATTTTTTTGGAATTTTATTGTCATCAAAAGCGCTGGGTAGCAGTTGGGGAATAAACTTGATTAATAGCGGCAACAGGAGTGTACCGCCGGGAAGCAAAAAAATAGTAAGAGAGGGAATGGTTTTAAAAATATCATACAGTTGGTCTTTAACCACATTTTTTTCTTCAAGACTAAGTTCAGTATGCACTGATTTTCCTAACAATCGCATCAATTCCTTGCTTTGAGAAAGTTCTTTACCCAATCTGTTTTTGTTTCTTAAAATGAGTAACATAACCAGCTTTGAAGATTGTTTGTAAAACTGTTTTACAGGGTGTGTATATTGAAATAAATTGATGGTAGTTTCATTGGTTTGAACAAACTTTTTTAAAACTTCAAAACTCCTGGTGGCATTGCCTTCATCAAGCATCAGCTTGCAACAAAGGGTGTTTAAAAATGCCTTTTCAGATAATTCAAGTTGTAAATCACTCCAAACTGCCAGTGTTGCCAAATCAAGTATGTAGTATTTTTCTAAATTACTGGTAAACAAGCTAAAGTCTATTGTTTCTAAGGATGCATTTGAAGCATTAAAATACTTTGAATAGTGAGTAGAAGTCTCAAACATTTCGATAATTAGCGAGTCATATTTTGTTTGTTTGCTTTTTGTAAGCAATCCAAAAAAACAAGTTTGAAGCAAGGTGGCTTCCAGTTTTTGGGGGTAATTGTTCAATTGTTGGTTTGAATCAATAAATCTTTGAAAAGCCAGCACATCCAGAAACAATAAGGCGTTGGTCATAATGTGGTCAAAGTTTTGCTTTTCAACGCTTTTGCTCATTTCAATACGCTTTGCCAATGTGAGTTCCAGTTTTTTTGACTCACTGGATTTAAAATTAAAATGGGGAAGTAAAGAGCGTTTTTGCTCATTTAATTTTGAGTAAAAAAGATTCAGGTGACTAATACAATTTGTGTAGTCTGTGTTTGGGAAGTGCTTAAAATAAATAAAGAAGAAAGCTTGCAGTAAATTTACTTTGGCTATTTCTTCATCGGTTAATTCAATAGAGGGTTTTTCGAGCTTGATGAGTGTATTTACAGAAAACCCGTAGATAAATCCGTTTTTTCTAAGATTTTCATAAAAATCAGTTTCGTTTCTAAAAGGAAAGTGAGCTTTGGACTTTCCTAAAATAAAAATATATTTGTCAATCCAGCCGGAAGATGAAGGGTTCATACAATAATTTGTTGTGCCATTTTGCAAATTTACATCGAATGTTTATGAATTAGTCTTCAAATATTGTCTATTTTTGGGCGTTATTAGCAGAACAGCTTATTTTAAAAGAATTTCTTTTTAATTATAAATTTAAATATATGAACAAAAAAAGTATCGTTTCAACGGCAGCAATTGTTTGTTTGCTTGTTGTAACCCCTTTTCTAATTTCAGGAGATCATCTGGATGCCCCGGGTGTTACCGGGACCACCTCAGACATAACCGGCTTTTATGCTTTTGAGGGAGAAAACCCAAACAACATCGTCTTGATAGCAAATTTACAAGGACTTTTACCTCCGGGAACAGCCACTCAAAATGCATCTTTTGATGAGGATGTCTTGATTGAATTCAATATAGATACAACAGGAAATTTATCTGAAGATCTGGTAATACAAGCTATCAAAAGAGGTGACACCATGTATTTCTTTGGGCCCACAGTGCCCACAACTACCGGCTTGCAAAGTGAAATTGCCACCTTTGCACCAATGAACAAGGTGTTGATTTCTCAAGGAACCGCAAATGCTGAAGCAATTATTTCTGAAAATAATGGAATGAAATTTTTTGCAGGCCCTCGTGACGACCCTTTCTTTTTTGATTTAAACCGTTTTAACGCCATTGTAAATGGGGAGGTTTCAGGCTTTAATGCAGAAGGGGAAGATGCTTTTGCGGGTACTAATGTGTTGACGATTGCTGTTGAGCTGCCCAAGTCTATGTTGGGCGCAGCTTCTGTAGGTACAAATCCTTTTGAGCCAACAACACCCGTGTATTCAATGTGGGTTGAATCTAAAAGAAAACAATAAAATTTGAAAATGAATACAATGAAGAAAATAGTTTACATAAGTTTTATAGTTTTATCCACTATTCTTTTTGTACAGTGTAGTGAAGATGATAATGACAATATAATTGACCCCGAAGCTACCTGTGAAGACGGAATTCAAAACGGTGACGAAACCGGCATAGATTGTGGCGGCACTTGTGCTCCCTGTCCAGATGGGCCTGTGGGGATTGATTTTTCCGGCATCTATGTTCAAGAAGATCAAGCGGGAAGACCTGCTATATCCAGAGTTTTTGTAACTGAAGGCTTTAGAGATAATTACAACACAACCATTCCTTCTGAACTTACAGCTGCTTTCCAGCAAGACATGATGGCTAACCTAATGACCTTAAACCCTGATTTTACTTCAAATGGTTTGGGTCAAGATGCACAAGCCTTCACTACGTTGTTGTCAAGAGATGTGCTTTGGGTTGCACAAACAGGTGCAGCCACATTTTATGATGGAAATAGAATCTTAACCGGAAGAAAATTAGGCGATGATGTGATGGACTTTCACTTGTTGCTCATTTTTGGAGGTCCCGATTTTGAAAACCCATTGTTTGATGGAACCGGTGATCAACCCCTTCTGATACGTGATGGAGTGAGTGCTAATGACAAGCCGTTTTTAACAAGCTTTCCCTATGTAGCTCCTCCGTTTTAATTAACGATTTAAATACTATTAAAACTGCTTAAATACAATTTTTAAGCAGTTTTTTTTATTTTCAAAAACCAAGACCCAATATGCTTCGTATATAAGGTAGTTAGTTAATTTATGTAAAGGCGTTGTTTCCTTTGCATGATTCGAGTCAGAACCAGTTATGGTAAACTGGTTTTTTCAGAGTTTTTTTGTTAGTGGAAACGCCCGTGATTCATCACGGGCGTTTTGTTTTTCATTGCAAACCAAAATTTATTTAACGTGAGTTCGATTTAATTTTTAATCAGTGAAAATTTACCTAATCTGCGTAATCCACGTGCAATCTTGTGCCCATAAATCGAAAAATAGCACACTAAAAACGCTGATATGACCTACAAACGCTGATTTATCTTGTATTACTTCAAACTATGATTTTTGCCGTTTGCTCAAAAAACGATAAGTTACCTAAGCTTTTTACTTCCTAAGGGTATTTAAATTTGAGCAAAAAAAAAACGCCTCTAAAATTCAAAGACGTTTAGTTTAGATTAAATACTTTTTATTTAAAACATTAACTTGTTTAAATCACACCCAAAGTGTAGAGTTGTTCAAGTGTGGGTGTTGGACTTCCGCCGGCGGGTTCAAGTGTGATTCCAAAACCTTCACTTTCAGGAATATTCTCAAGCACAAATACCTTGTTGTCAATAGTAGTAAAGTCATTCAGAAGTCCTATGCTTGTAGGAGTGAGCGGATCCATTTTAAGCGACCAAACCTGATAAACCATACCCTCAGGAGGATCCGGAAGCCCTCTTGCGTCCAGGTGAACGGTTTGCGTGTTTTGATTGTAAAACACTTTAGCAAAAGCTTCAGGTGCAACTGGTGTATGACCCGGAAGATTAACCGATTTAATGTCTTTGTCTCTTAATATGTTGAGAAGAGTCTCTGTTTCGGCAAGACTTTCTTCTGTTGAGATGATTCTTTCCAGAAGTTCCTGGTTTTCTTTTTGAGTTTCTACCAGTTGGTTTTCTAAGGATGCATTTTGGTTAAACATCCAAAATAAACCGATAATTAATAAAACCGATGCTGCCCATCCCAAAATGGCCGGCCAGTTTGTAGTTTTATCGGTTTCTAAATGCTTGACGGTTCCAACAGAGATTTTGTTGTTGATTGCAATCCATACTTTATCTGAAACAGAAGGAGCTACTCCTTCGGCAAGTGTTTTTAACGTTGCTTCAATTTTCTCAACTTCTTCTTTTACTTCAGGATATTTTTCCATAGCAGCAATAATCTCTTTGTTTTCAGCTTCCGATAGTGTGCCGTAAACAAAGAGCTCTAAATTTCCTGATGCTATGTATTCTTGTGCGTTCATACTATTCTCCCATTGAATTTCTGAGGGATTTTAAACAATTCCTATTTCTTGTTTTGATAGTTCCCAAGGGAATATCAAGTTTCTCTGAGGCTTCAACTTGTGTGTATCCTTTGAAATACAGTAAGTCTATTACTTTTCTACATAATGGCTCAAGTGCTTTAACAAAAGCTTTTAAACCAATAGTATCTGTTGTTTTATTTAAATTTGTTTGATCCTCGAGTATATGTACGAAATTATCTGCGTCTAAGTTTTTCTTAGCGTTTTTAAATGACTTTGACCTGATTTTATCAATAGCAGCATTGCGTGCAATATTCAATATCCACGTAAAAAACCTGCCTTTGCTACTGGAATATGTGGATGATTTTTCCCATATTTTAATAAAAACATCTTGTAAAACTTCATCAGCAAGGTCTTGGTCCAAAACGATATTATAAATAATACCATAAGTGCTCTCAGAGTACATTTCATATAATTTTGAAAAGGCTCTTTGATCTCGTTTTTGTAGTAAAAGTATTAATTCGTCTGGCTGCATTGATATTTTAAAACTTGAAAGCGCTAATCTAACAAAAATAAATTGATTTTCACGAAAATTAAAAATAGGAATCCTTGTAATGCTGAATGTAATAATTTACATTTTATCGAAAAAATATGTTATATGTCGATAAAATAATGATTTTTTGCTATTATTGACCCCAATTCAAATTATTAATTAAATATTTTTTTGAACCACAAAAACAACTATTATATTTGATTAATTGATTTTATCGATGACATTTTAGTTTTATAACGATGTATCCTTAAAAAGTTAATCCCAACCTTAAAAATTACTTTATGAAACAAAAACTTTCCTTTCTATTGCTACTGGCCATTGTGTTTACTAACACTTCTTTTGGTCAAAACTTCAATCAACTCATTGACAAAGAACTTCAAAGACTTTCACACGAAAAACAAATTTCTGAAAGCGATGCCTCTTGGGTTGTAACAAGTGAACACATTAGCCGAACAAGCGGAACACATCACGTTTATTTCAGACAAGTATTGAATGGACTTGAAATTAATGGTTCTGAATCGAGTATGCATATAAATCCTGATGGAAGCATTCTCACTAAACACCTTAATTTTATTGATAACGCCGATCAAAGAAAACAAAGCGGTGTCTCTCCGGGTTTAACAGCAATTCAAGCAGTAGAGGCTGCTGCTTCGCAATTAGGATATAACATTACTGAAAACCTAAATGTTATTGAAAAAAAGGCCGGGATGAATCAAGAAACTCTTATAAGCAAAGGTGGAATATCCATTAGTGATATACCTGCAAAACTCATTTATCACAAACTCGATGATGGAACCATCAAGCTGGTTTGGGATATCTCAATAGAACACATTTCAAAACAAGAATGGTACAGTTTAAAAGTAGATGCACATACCGGCGAAATTTTAAATCAAATCAACTGGACGGTATCTTGTAATTTGACTCATGACCACAATGAACACGAACATCAATCTCATAACTCATATAATGAAATTGAATCAAACTTATATAATGAACCAAATGCACTTCTAACGGGAAGCTATCGTGTTTTTGCAATGCCTATCGAAAGCCCCTATTTTGGAAGTAGAACCCTTGAAACAACAGCGGTAAATACCGTAGCATCCCCTTTTGGTTGGCACGATACAGATGGGGTTGTTGGTCCTGAATTTACCGTTACCAGAGGTAATAATGTAAATGCCTATGAGGATGGTGATAATCCTGGTTTTCAACCTAATGGGGGCGCTTCATTAGTATTTGACTTTCCATTTAATCCTGTATATTCAGGGGGAGACCAGTCTGAAGCAGCTGCAATTACAAATCTATTTTACTGGAGCAACGTCATTCACGATATGATTTATCTCTATGGGTTTGATGAAGCCAGTGGAAATTTTCAAGCCAATAATTATGGCAATGGTGGATTAGGTAGTGACTGGGTGAGAGCAGAGGCCCAAGACGGCAGCGGTACTTGCAATGCAAACTTCAGTACTCCTGTAGACGGAAACCTTCCCAGAATGCAAATGTATGTTTGTGGTAATCAAGATGGAGATTTTGACAACCTTGTGATAGTTCATGAGTATGGACATGGTATTTCGATACGATTAACCGGTGGTGCTGCAAACTCAGGATGTTTAAGCAATCAGGAACAAATGGGTGAAGGCTGGAGTGACTGGTATGGATTGTTAATGACCATGCAACCCGGAGATACATCCACAGATTCCAGAGCAGTGGGAACCTATCTTTTTGGACAAGGACCCGGAGGAAACGGAATAAGACCCTTTCCTTACAATACAGATATGGCTGTGAATCCTCAAACTTATGATGATATTAAAACAGCAGCCGTCCCCCACGGTGTGGGTTCTGTGTGGTCCACCATGTTGTGGGAAATGACCTGGGGACTTATTGATGAATATGGTTTTGACCCCGATATCTATAACGGTACAGGTGGAAATAATATAGCACTAGCTCTGGTAACTGAGGCTTTAAAACTACAACCTTGTAGTCCCGGTTTTGTCGATGGAAGAGATGCTATTTTGGCTGCAGACGTTTCGCTTTATGGAGGTGCAAACCAATGTATAATATGGGATGCTTTTGCTAAAAGAGGATTGGGTGTTAGTGCAGATCAAGGATCTTCGGGTAGTAGAAGTGACGGAACAGAAGCTTTTGACACGCCTTCGGGAGTGGCTGCATTTACTGCCCCGGCAGATGTTTGTGAAGCTGTGGGCGTTTTGACAAACCTTGGCGGCGGATCTCCTCTTGGAGGTGTTTACAGTGGTCCCGGTGTTACAGACGATGGAAATGGAAGTACATTTACTTTTGATCCTGTTGCAGCCGGTGTGGGTGTGCATACAATAACATATGATCTTCCCGCGTCTTCCTGTGCCGTAGCATCTTCAGCATCTGATGATATCGAAGTATTTGAAGCTTTGATTGTAACGTGTCAATCAAATATAATTGTGGATACAGATTCTGGTAGTTGTGGTGCTGTTGTTAACTATGCGATGCCATCGGGAGTTTCAGGATGTAGTTCAGAATTCTTTGAAAACTTTGATAGTGTGAGTACCCCTTTATTACCAACAGACTGGACCTTTACGCAGGATTCCGGTTCTGCGATTACTTGGGCTACTACAAATTCAAGTTCTAGTTCGTCACCCAATGCTGTTTTTGCAAATGACCCAGCAGGAGTTAACCTTTCTTCTTTGATTTCTCCGGAAATTGAAATAGCCAGTACTACAGCACAGCTCCTATTTAAAAACAGATATCAAACCGAAAACAACTTCGATGGAATGGTTTTAGAATATACCATGAACGGTGGCGCAACCTGGCAGGATATTCTTAACGGTGGCGGAACTTTTGCCAGTGGTGGATACAACGGAACATTGAGTACGTGTTGTGGAAACCCTCTACCGGGAAGACAAGCCTGGACAGGAAATTCCGGCGGTTTTATCGATACAGTAGTTAATCTTAGTGCTTCTTTTGATGGCGAAACCGTTCAATTTAGATGGAGAATGGGATCAGATAATATAGTTTCTTCCACAGGAGTATGGCTTGATGATATAACAGTAGTGGGTGTTTTCTCACCGGAACCAACAACAACTCAAATAGCCGGATTGGCTTCTGGAGCTGTTTTCCCGGTGGGAACAACAACCAACACGTTTGAAATTGAAGACGGTGCCGGAAATATTGCAACTTGTTCTTTTGATGTAACCGTTAACGATAACGAAGCACCTGTAGCTTTAGGACAAAACCTGACTGTTCAACTTGATGAAAACGGAACGGCTTCAATTACAGCTTCAGAGGTAGATAATGGTTCTTCTGATAATTGTGGAATTGATTCCATCTCAATCGATGTAACAGAATTTGATTGTGGAGATCTTGGAGAAAACACGGTAAACCTTACAGTAGAAGATACATCTGGAAACATAAGTTCAGTGGCTGTTATTGTCACTGTTGTTGATGAAATAGTTCCAGAACTAACCTGCCCTGCTAATATGACAGTTCAAGTTGACCAGGGAACCACATATAGCTTGCCGGATTATTTTGCTGACGGTGATGCCAGTGCAACAGACAATTGTACAGACCCCATTACAATAACGACACAAATACCCGCTCCGGGAACTGAACTTGGAGATGGAACTTATACCATAGATATTACAGCAACAGATGAATCCGGGAATTTGTCAAGTTGTAGTTTTGAGTTAGTTGTTGAAGAATTGTTGAGCACAAATGATGTGTCACTTTCAACCAACATAGTTATTTACCCAAATCCTACATCTGGAGGTGTAACCTTGTTAAATAATACCAACGCAATGATTCAAACCATCAACATCACCGACGTGAATGGACGTTTGATCAAGTCAATGAATGTATTTGAAAACCAACAACAAATCCTATTTTCGATGCAAGATTTTGCGACAGGTATTTATTTTGTGAACATCGCTACAGAGCAATCAAATATCATAAAGCGAATTGTAAAAAAATAATAGTGTTTTAATTTTTTTTAAAAGGTCTTCTGAAAATCAAACAGAAGGCCTTTTTTATTTTTTACATTTGTCATCTATGAAAAATATTGATTTAATAAATTTTCTGAAGAGTTGTACCCAAAACTTTACGCCGGTTATTGATAAGTCGTTTGTTGAAACTGATTATTTTCCAATTGATTTATCTGCTGCTAATCCCAGTTTGAAACACATAAACTTCAACTCAGCTGATGCTTTTGAAAAGTATATCAACAACTACCTTCAAACAAACAACTCTAAAGTAGCTTATGGTGGTTATTTGGAACATCGGGCTATTTACCAACGCAGCACTCATTTCAATCAGCAAAACCCGGAAACCGAACGCAACATTCATTTGGGAATCGATTTATGGGTTGGGGCAGGTACCGAAGTCTTGGCAATTTTAGACGGAGAGATTCACAGTTTTAATGACAATGCAAATTTTGGTGATTATGGACCCACAATTATTCTAAAACACACATTGGAATCAATTACCTTTTATTCCCTTTATGGTCATTTAAGCCGTGAATCACTCACAAGCATTCAACCGGGTCAAAAGATTAAACAAGGTGAAGTTATTGCCCAATTGGGTGAAGCAGAAGTGAATGGAGATTATGCACCCCATTTGCATTTTCAGATAATTAAGGAAATTGGAAACTTTTTAGGCGATTATCCCGGAGTTTGTTCCAAAAAAGAGGTGAGCTCTTTTTCAGAAAACTGCCCGGATCCAAATTTGCTTTTAAAAATCAAAACTTAAGCCAGTCCTTTTACTAAGCCATTTTAATAATTATTATCCTTATTTTTGAACTCAACTAATATTGGTTGCTTTTCATTTGAGAAGCATAAAGTGAGCTTCCTATAAAATAACAGTAAAGGGATTAATACTATGAGTGAAAACAGAAAAAAATTACAAGACAAAATAGCACAAGCTCTTCAGGGAGGCGGAAAAAACCGCATCGAGAAACAGCACAAAAAAAAGAAACTCACCGCCCGGGAACGAGTTGAATACTTGCTGGACCAAGGCTCCTTTGAAGAAACCGGTATTTTGGTAACACACCGCACAACCGATTTTGAAATGGACAAAGAAATCTATTATGGCGATGGGGTGGTGACTGGTTATGGAACCATTAATGGTCGTCCTGTTTGTTTATTTGCTCAGGATTTTACTGTTTTTGGAGGCGCCCTCTCAGAAACACACGCAGAAAAAATTTGTAAAATAATGGATTTAGCCCTTAAACTGGGAGTGCCCTTAATTGGTTTAAATGATTCCGGTGGAGCACGCATACAGGAAGGAGTTCGATCACTGGGAGGATATGCTGATATTTTTTACCGCAACGTTCAAGCCTCCGGAGTGATCCCCCAGTTATCTGCCATTATGGGGCCTTGTGCAGGTGGTGCGGTTTATTCACCGGCAATGACAGATTTTACTTTAATGGTTCAAGATACCAGCTATATGTTTGTGACCGGACCTAATGTAGTAAAAACAGTAACCAATGAAAATGTAACTTCAGAAGAATTGGGCGGAGCGAGTACCCACGCAACCAAATCGGGCGTAACCCATATAACTTCGGTAAGTGATATTGCTTGTTTGGAAGATTTAAAAACACTTTTGAGTTATTTGCCACAAAATAATAAGAAGACAACCCCAAAATTAGATTTTACAGCCCGGGAAGAGTATTGTGATTCATTGGAATCAATCGTTCCTTCAAGTTCAAACAAACCCTATGATATGAAAGCCGTTATTGAGGGCATCATAGATACAAACAGTTTTTTTGAAATTCACAAAGACTATGCAGACAATATCATCGTGGGCTTTGCCCGCTTGGGCGGAAGAAGTATAGGCGTGGTGGCAAACCAACCCCTGAGCTTAGCAGGTGTACTCGATGTGGATGCTTCAAAAAAAGCAGCTCGTTTTACACGTTTTTGTGATTGTTTCAATATTCCTTTACTGGTTTTGGTAGATGTTCCCGGTTTTCTACCCGGAACAGATCAAGAGTGGAAAGGAATTATTTTACACGGTGCAAAACTGCTTTACGCTTTTAGCGAAGCTACTGTGCCCCGCGTTACTTTAATTACCCGAAAAGCTTATGGCGGTGCTTATGATGTGATGAACTCAAAACACATTGGTGCCGATTTCAACTTTGCCTGGCCCACAGCAGAAATCGCTGTAATGGGCGCAAAAGGAGCAAGCGAAATCATTTTCAGAAAAGAAATCCAAAACGCTCAAAACCCCGAAGAAAAACTCATTGAAAAAGAAAAAGAATATGCTGAAAAATTTGCCAACCCTTTTGAAGCTGCTCAACGTGGATTTATTGATGAGGTTATCCTGCCAAGAGATACCCGAAGAAAACTCTTAAAAGCCTTTAGCCTGCTGGAATCCAAAACAGTCAATCGACCCAAAAGAAAACACGGAAACATTCCGCTTTAAAATTGTAAAAAAGAATTTTTTATCTGTGAGTTTTATTAGTAAAATTTACTTTATTTGATTAAAATCAAAATTTAAAACCAAACCTGTAACAAATCAAACGATGTTTATAGCTCAAGCATTCAAATCATATCATAACTGGTGGCGGTATGCCGTTGGACTCATTATTGTTTTTATTGCAACCCAAATGGGTTCAATACCTTTTATTATTGCAGTTGTTTTGAAAATGATGCAAGATGGCGGGTCAATAAATGATTTTAATAATTTGGATATGACAAACTTGATGACCGTTCTGGATTCAAATTTGACCTTGTTTTTAATGTTGCTCTCCTTTGCTGTGGGACTGGCGGCACTCTTATTTGTTATAAAATACCTTCATAAGCAACCCTTAATAGAGGCAACCACCACCCGAAAAAAAATAGATTGGAATCGGTTTTTTGTAGGCTTTGGGTTAGTAGCTATCACAACGATTGTTCTTACAGCCATTGATTATAATTTAAATCCCCAGGATTATCAAGTGCAATTTCAATTGGGACCATTTTTGATATTGGCATTGGTTGTGATTATTTTTATTCCGTTACAAACAAGCATGGAAGAATATCTCTTTAGAGGTTACTTGATGCAGGGGATAGGGGTTTTAGCAAAAAACAAGTGGCTTCCATTAATCATAACATCGGTGATGTTTGGAGCTTTGCATCTCGCCAATCCCGAAGTTGAAAAACTAGGCAACATCATTATGGTTTATTACATCGGTACCGGTTTTTTGTTAGGAATTATGACATTGATGGATGAAGGACTTGAACTGGCATTGGGATTCCACGCCGGTAACAACATGATTGCTGCTTTGCTAGTAACGGCAGACTGGACCGTGTTTTCTACAAACTCCATCTTAAAGGATATTTCTGAACCTGCTTTAGGGTTTGATGTAGTAATTCCGGTATTGATACTATATCCCATCTATTTGTTGATTCTCGCCCGAAAATACAAATGGAAAAACTGGACCGAAAAATTGTTTGGCAAGGTTGAAAAACCGATTGATTTAGAGAAAATTGAAAAAGAGTATTCATAAAATTAATGCTAAAAATGAATGAGCCTTGGCTACACATACATCCTGATTTTAAATTAAACGGAAAGAATTACTCCCTTTCACAACTCATCAATGTGGCAGAAGCGATGCAGTTTGAAGGTGACGAGGAAGAAAAACTTATGGCCGATTTCTTGTTAAACTGGCTGTACCCAAAAGAGACTATTTTAGCAAATACATCAGGTTCTACCGGAAGTCCAAAAACCATTACACTTGATAAAACAAAAATGATTGCAAGTGCAAAGGCAACCGGGGCTTATTTTGACTTAAAAGAAGGCACAAAAGCACTACACTGTCTTTCGGCAAACTACATAGCCGGAAAAATGATGATGGTAAGGGCTTTGTATTTAGGGTGGGATATTGATGTGGTGATTCCCAATAAATTTCCGCTGAAGCAAACCAAAAAAAATTATGATTTTGCAGCCATGGTACCTCTACAACTTCAGAATTCGTTAAAAGAAATCCATCGTGTCAAAAAACTTATCGTGGGAGGCGCAGCAGTATCCCCGTCATTACAGTCTGAAATTCAGGAAGTTCCCACAGAAATTTATGCCACCTATGCGATGACGGAAACGATTACCCACGTCGCCATAAAAAAACTAAATCACAGAACAGAACAAGACATTTTAAACGACGCTTATGAAGCACTTCCTAATGTGCTATTTGATGAAGATGATAGAAACTGTTTGATTATCAATGCTCCTGATGTCGCATCAAAAAAAGTAGTGACTAACGATGTGGTCAATCTCATTTCACCCACACAGTTTAATTGGCTGGGAAGAGCAGATTTTGTCATTAATACCGGTGGATTTAAAGTTCATCCAGAACAGGTAGAACAAACACTGGCGCTGGTCATTGATGTCCCGTTTTTTGTTACTTCAATTCCCGATGAAGCTCTAGGCGAAAAAGTGATTCTAATTATAGAAGGAAAAGAAGATGCATTTCCGGAGATTGATTATGTGAATTTGCATCCATATGAAATTCCCAAAGAGGTCTATTTTATTGACAAAATGGTTTATACCACCACCGGGAAGATTCAGCGTGACCAATCAAAAGAAAAGGCAATTGATTAATTTTGAGTTTTTTAGTAATTAAAAATACACACAGCATGAGAGCAGCTCTTGTTTTAACACTATTTTTTTTATTTCAACTAGTACAAGCTCAAATTCTTTCAGAAAGAGAGCGAGCTAACATACTAGATGAAATTCTTGCAGATCGATTTGACAACCTTTTACCTTCATTGATGGATAAATCGGGTATTGATATGTGGGTTGTGATTTCTAGAGAATACAATGAGGATCCTGTGATGCGCACCATGTTGCCCGCCACCTGGCTAAATGCAAGAAGACGAACCATCCTGGTTTTTTATCGTAACAAAGCCGCAAATACCATCGAAAAGCTCGCAGTTGCCCGTTATGATGTGGGAAAAAACATTGTCTCTGCTTGGAATCCTGAAACTCAACCCGACCAATGGCAACGGCTTGTTGAAATCATATCTGAACGCAATCCTGAAAAAATTGGTCTCAATTTTTCAACTCATGAAGGCATCGCAGACGGAATCGTAAAAACAGATTATGAAGCGTTTATGGAGGCACTCCCGCAAAGCGAAAAAAACAACGTGGTTTCTGCAGAAAATCTGGCTATTTCTTGGATTGAAACCCGCACGGCTAAGGAGATGGCCCATTATGAAAACCTTGTTAAGATAACTCACGATATTATTGATGAAGCGTTTTCACTAAAAGTGATTACACCCGGTAAAACCACTACCGAAGATGTGGTCTGGTGGATGCGTCAAAAAATCACCGATTTGGGTCTGGATACCTGGTTTCACCCCAGTGTGAATTTTCAGCGAAAAGATGAACCCCTTCAAAATCACATCACAGCTTTTTCTTCCGGGTATGAGGATCAAATCATACGAGCCGGAGATTTGTTACATTGTGATGTGGGGATTAGTTATTTGGGATTAAATACAGACTGTCAGCAACACTCTTATGTGCCGCTTCCGGGAGAAACAGAAGTGCCAGACTTTTTAAACGAGGCCTTTAAAAAAGGAAACCAGGTGCAGGATATTTTTACTGCTAACTTTGAGGAAGGTAAAACCGGAAATCAAATTTTGTTGAAATCACTTTCAGAAGCTAAAGATGCCGGTTTGCGCCCTTCAATTTATACCCATCCTTTGGGAACTTATGGCCATTCTGCCGGTCCCACCATTGGGATGTGGGACGCGCAAGAGGGTGTACCCGGAGCAGGAGATTATCCTTTATACAGAAACACCGTTTATGCCATAGAGCTCAATACTACCGTTTTTGTAAACGAATGGGACAAAGACATCAGAATTATGCTTGAAGAAGCCGGATTTTATGGAGATGAAGGTTTTAGATATGTAAACGGCAGGCAAGAAAAAATAAGACTGGTTAAATAACCAGAGTTTAAAACCCCTCACACAAGGCTTTCATTTCTGCTAAAATGCGTTTTTGTCTGTTTTCAGAAACCCCCAGATGATCTAAGTAAAATTTGTCATTGATGAGTTCTTTACACAAAACAACATCCCGGCTAAGGAGAAATTGTTTTTCGCGTGAGCTGAGTAAGTTAGAAACCGTAATGGGGTATAAACCCGTGTGATCAATGCGATCTCTCAAACCATCACCTTTCGGTAAATCCCAGCTTAGTAAATGCAAGCCAGAGCATCGTGCATAAACTACAGCATCTTCAGTAAATACTGTATTTGTAACTACCCATCCCTCGTCAAATTTTAAAGAGGTATTTAAGTTTTTAATATCCCTGAATCGGGAATGGATGTAAAGCGGTACTTTGACATCTGTTTTTTTGCCTTCAGAAGTGTGAAATTTACACTCCATAATGAGTGTTTTATCGTCTTTAGAGGCCACTACATCCACTTCATGAGTGACACATTTTCCCGGGATTATTTGACCCACTTCGGTTTTAAATCCAGAATTTTTAAAAATGGCAGCTATAAATCGTTCAAAAGGAAAACCGGTGGGCCCAAGCTCATAAATGGCTTTTTTGAGTTTGTAACGAGAAGCTAGAAAGGAGTTATCCTTTTTTAGGAGTTTAAAGGATCTGTTGTATATTTCTGAAGTTGAAATACCGTCATAAAGTTCTTTTTTTACTATAGATATAATCTTGTTGAGAGTCGCCTTGTCTGCACCGGCTCTTTTTAAAGACTCCTCTAATTTCTTTGCGGAGAATTCAGCAATTTCTCCAGACTTTTTTATGATTTTCACAGTTCCTTTTTTAGCGGTCATAATGATTGGGTTTTGGCAAGTGATTAATCATCTCTCGTTCTGTGTAAAACCAAAACAGGAATTTTAGCATAATTTCCTAAATTTTTATACAAAGGTTTGAAAAACAACTTTTCAATAAAGGTGTATTTTTTGTTGACAAAACAAATCAAGTCACTGTTTCTGCTTTCGCTAAAACAATAAATACCCACAGGCACTGTAACGTGTTCCAGCATATGAAAACTGGTTTCACAATCATTTATATACGATTTTAGGGCTTCTTTTTTTTCTTCTTGAGTTTGGTTTAAACCACCTGTTTCTGAAATATGTAAAACCCGAATGGGCGCATTGTTTGATTTTGAGAGTTTTTTCAAATAATTAAAATCCATTGCTTCAAAATGGGTTTTATAGCCATTTGCAAGCACAATTTCTTTAAGACCAGAGAATCGTTCATTTCTGGGTACTGCTAAAATGGGGCAGTTTTTTATATTTTCGAGGATGGCAATGGTATTGCTGCCATAATCGAGTTCATATTTGGTGGTGCTGCCTTGGGTCCCAATAATAATTACTTCAATGGCCTTTTTATTGATTTGCTCGTTGATTGCATCGGTAAGTGCATAATTTTTTGAAATGATTTCAAAGGAGTGATGCGCGTTACCGTTTTGTGCTTCTACCTTGTTTTTTAGATCTTGAAGTTTTTTTTGAGACTGCTTTTTGGCCTCTTCGAGGTGGGAATCGATGGGTTTTGCTTCAAAAGGGCTTCCTTCTACATAATTATTGACATCATACGCATTGAGTAAGAGAAACTCACAGGACTCATGTTTATAAAGTGCCAATCCATATTTGATGGCATTGAAAGCATTCTCTGAAAAGTCTGTAGGAAAAAGAATCGTCTTCATTAGGTTTCATTTTAAATTTTACAAACTACCACTGCCACTGTATTTGCCTGAAGGAATCACTAAAAAAGGTATTTTTACATGAAACCCAATTTTATGAACAACAGGTTTAAAAAACAGGTTCTCAAAGAAAGAATGCTTGTTGTTAATCATTGAGAGCATATCAATATCATGTTCGTTTTGAAACTCATTGATTGCTTGCTGTATGTCGCGGTCTCCAAGAAAATGAAATTTGATAGAGTTGTTCTTGAAGTAATTAGACAAGACTTTTTTACCTTCTTTCTGTAAATCATTCAATTCAGCAGCCTGCATAATGTGAAGAATGTGAATCGTTGAATGGGTTAGGTTAGCGATGTTTTTTAAGATTTCTAATTGATTTTCTTTAAATCCAATACTCAAATCTGAAGGCAATAATATGTTTTTCAAAGATTTGAACTCAGAGTCTGAAGGTATGGCAAGCACCGGGCATTTTGATTTTTTTATGGTATGAATGGTTTGGGTACCAAAGAGAATTTCTTGAGCACCGGTAGCTCCTTTTGTTCCCATTATGACCAGATCGATGTTTTTGTCTTCAATTTGTTGATTGATTTCATCAATGAGGAAGTTGAAAACAGATAATTTTTCAAACTGATGCTTCGGGTTTTTAAACTCTTTGCTGATGCGCTTTTCAAGCCTTTTCAATCCTTTTTTTGAATTATTGCTATAAATTTCATCTAAAGAAACCAGGGGATTGTGATATACATATTCACTGTCATACAAAACCGGAGTGTAAGTGTTTAATAAATAAAAAGTACATGCCTCATCCTTAAACAAGTGTAGTGCATAGGTAATAGCATTGTATGCATTTTCTGAAAAATCGGTGGGTAGGATTATTTTTTTCATGACAGTTGGTATTAATTTCTTCTAAAGTTTTGTAAAATTAAAAAGGGAATTTTAGGTTTTAAACTCAATTTGTCTATGGTTGATTTTTCCAATTGGGCTTCCAAAAATGAATGCCTTGTGTTGACCATAACAAGAAGATCAATCTCCATTTTATCAATGGTTTCATTAAAGATGTTGGTTTTGCTCGATTCCTCAATTTGATGAAAATGAATGGAGTCTGTATCAAGCTGCTTTTTCAAAAATTCCTGATTTATTTTTTGTCTTTTTGAAATCAATCCAAAATTTGATACATAAAGCACGTTTACTTCAGCACCATAATAACTGCATATTTCATCTACAAGTTTTAACTCGCGTTTTTGGTATGGGACCATATAATTGGTGGGGAAAAGTATTTTTTTTGGAGTCTGGTATACATAGTTTTCCGGAATACACAACACAGGGCATTGCACTTGTTTTAATACCTGAAGGGTGTTGCTGCCAAAAGTGAGATTTCGGTCGTTGGTCTTTCCACGAGTTCCCATAACCACTACGTCAATATTTTCAGCGTCTACAAGTTGATTGATTTCTTGTAATAAATAACCACAATTTGTCATCACCTTGAATTGGTGGTTTGATTCGGGAAACTTCTCCCTCATTTCATCGATGAGTTTGTGAATTTCTATTTCACAATTTTCTCTAACTTTCCTTTTTTTGAGTTCAACCTCTTCATTTGGTAAATTCAGAGTATCAGACGAGAAAACCGCATCTGCATAGGCATGTAAAATATAAAAAACAGAGGACTCATTGAACAATGACATCGCATACTCAAAGGCGTTTTTTGAATTATCTGATAAGTCTGTTGGAAGCGCTATTTTTCTCATTTTATTTCTTTATATCCTCAAATTTAAGATTTAAACTTTGTTTTTTGTATGATAATTATCACTTCTTTTCATTCTTTGTATAAACTCTATGATATGTATCATAAATTACTAACTATTATTTGTTTACTTTTAAACATAATACTATTTATTCATTTAAAACACAAGGTAATGAAAACAATTTTTATGATGACTCTTTTGACGTTGATGCCCTTTTTGCTTTTTTCTCAACACATAAAAAATGCAGATTTTGTCTCTCCCATGGAAGATGGCTACGCGGCTGTTAAAGTTCAAAATCAATGGACGTTTATAAATGAACAAGGCTTTGTACAAAGTATCGATGCTTAGAACGACCTCATCAGAGGCAAAGGGGGGAGTAGGATCTTTCTTTTTCATCTGTTAAGATAAAATAAATCTGAAACAAAAACAGCTATAAAATCAATGACAAAAAGCAGCATAGAGGTATATACCACGGCCGAATTGGAAGCCTTACCCACACCGGCAGTTCCTTTTTTGCTGTTATAACCTTTATAACACCCCACAAGCCCAATGGCAAAACCAAAGAAAAAGGTCTTCACCGTTGCAGGCATCAAATCACTAAATTTTAAGGCATCAAACACTTGATTGAAATACAACTGAAAGGAGACATCTCCTTTCAGGTTTTCAATGATAGCCGAGCCAATCAACGCAATAAAATCACCCAGGATAACCAATAGCGGAATCATCAATGTGGTGGCAGCAATGCGCGTAACCACCAAAAACTTAAAGGGATTGGTTCCTGATACCTCCATGGCATCTATTTGCTCGGTCACTTTCATAGAACCCAACTCGGCACCAATGCTGGAGCCTATTCGTCCGGCACAAATAAGGGCAATAATTACAGGTCCAATTTCTCTCACTATCGAAATACTAATCATTGAAGGCATCCATGCTACTGCACCAAAACTCTTCCAACGTAGGTCGCGTTTGCAACGTAAACACAACCCCCAAAATAAAACCGGTTACGGCAACCAGGAAAAACGATTTGTTGCCCATATAGTAACACTGTTTCAGTAACTCCCTGAATTCAAACGGCGGACTCACAGCTTCCCTGAAAAAGCGTCCGGCAAAACGTGACATATCGCCAACCTCTTCAAAGAAAGACCTTATGTTACCAAAAAATGATTTATTATCTGCCATATATTCAGCTTAGTATGTCCAAAGTTAGATAAATTGAGGACAGTTACTATGATTTCCGTCAGTCTTCATGAATTTTGACCATTTAAATTATTCAAAGCCATCTCCTTTAAGTTTCTGCGATTTCACTATTTTTACGTTTTAATAAAATTCTATGTACAAACTGCTCATTCGCCCCATTCTTTTTCTTTTTGATCCTGAAAGTGTGCACCATTTTACCTTTAAAATGATTCGGTTTTTGAGTGCTGTGGGCTTTTCGGGTCTGTTCAGGAGTTGTTATGAAGTGAAGGATAAAAAACTGGAACGAACAGTTTTTGGTTTAACGTTTAAAAACCCCGTGGGTTTGGCCGCCGGATTTGATAAGGATGCGAAGCTTTATCAGGAATTGTCCAATTTTGGTTTTGGTTTTATAGAAATTGGCACCCTCACCCCAAAACCACAAGAAGGAAACCCCAAAACAAGGCTCTTCAGACTCAAAGAAGACAAAGCCATCATCAACCGAATGGGCTTCAATAACGGCGGAGTCGTGACGGCAGTTCAACGGTTGAAGGAAAATAAAAATGTCCTGATTGGCGGTAACATTGGCAAAAACAAAGCAACTCCCAATGAACACGCGGTGGATGACTATTTGATTTGCTTTCATGCCCTGTATGAGCACGTGGATTATTTTGTGGTGAATGTGTCTTCTCCCAATACGCCCAACCTGCGTGAACTCCAGGATAAAGAACCGCTTACCCGCTTATTGCAGCGACTTCAGGATGAAAACAAGCTCAAGCCCAAACAAAAGCCCATTCTTCTAAAAATTGCCCCCGACTTGACTGATAGCCAGCTGCTGGACATCATTGCTATAGTCAATGACACAAAAATTGACGGAGTCATCGCCACAAATACAACCATTTCTCGGGAAGGTCTCATTTCAGAAAACAAAAATGAAATGGGAGGTTTAAGCGGAAAACCACTTTCCAATCGCTCCACAGAAGTCATTAAATTTTTACACACCCATAGCCATGGTTCCTTTCCTATTATTGGTGTGGGGGGGATTCATTCTGCTCAGGATGCGTTGGAAAAAATGGAAGCCGGCGCCAGTTTGGTACAACTCTATACCGGTTTTATTTATGAAGGCCCGCAGTTGATAAAAAAAATCAACAAGGCTATATTGAATGGAGTTTGATTTTTTGGTTGTTTAATTAGATGTGGGTGAGAGGCACAATTCTATTCTTTTTATGGAGCGCTTACACACCCTGATCCAAAGAAAATAGTGCGATTTGATTACAGTCTTTGCCTTGAATAAATTTCATATAACTCGCTATTTTTCAATAGCATGAATTTACAAAAAACCCACTAATTAATCAAGAAATTGGTTGAAAATTATACTGAAAAAGAGAGAGGTTTTTAGACAGTTTGACGGTTCTCAGCTATGAGCAGTTGGGGCTTTTACACCCAAACTTTTCGGTTTAGCACAGACGTTTGATTTATTCATTTACTTTTCGCTTAAGCACCTAAACCCCAACCTGCCCGTCCGGCAGGCGGGTTGCTTATAGGTGATGTTACCCTTTGTTATTTTTCCGCGAGTTTATAATTATTCACTAGTACTGAAGCTGAAATTTGTAGTATTCGCTCCAATTCTCGAATCATATCGACAGTCAATTTCTTTTTTCGGTTTAAAATTTCAGATACTCGGCTTTTACCACCAATTACACCTACTAAATCTTTTTGGCGTAGATTCAATTCTTCCATTCGAATTTTAATCGCTTCGATTGGGTCAGGTGATTCGATTGGATAATGTTCGTTTTCATAATTCTCAATCATTAAGGAAAGAATTTCAGCTTCATCACCTTCTTTTGTGTCAGTTGGAGCGTCAAAAATCATTTCTAAACGCACAAGTGCGTTTCGATAGTCGTTTTCGTTTTTAATAGGTTTTAAATTCATAATCAGTCGTAATTTAAATCGTGTCAGCATTTATTTTATCATATTCAGGGTGCGTTCCAATAAATCGAATAAACGCCCACTGTTTTTCATAGTTAAATTTAACTACTAGCCGATAAGAGTTTCCTTTTATATTGAAAACAACTCGACCATATTTAAGAATACTTACTGAAACATAGGTTTGCTTAACATCGTTTGGTGAAAACCATTTAGCGCTTTTAGCCGTATCATACCAAGTTTTTAAATACTGTTCGGAGTCAGCGTGTTTTTCCCAAAATTCTCTAAGCGTACTTTTCGCAATTATTCGTTTCATTAGTAAAATTAAAAGACAAATATACGATAAGTTCTCAAATATCGAACTAGAGGCAGTTTTTTTTATAATAAAGGGTAACGGTCCGCGCATAACGAAAGTGGCGACTTAAAATGCGCAAATTTTCGGTTTAACTTTAAGTTTCTAAAAATACACAAACCTTTCATTTCAGCACAAATCTCGCCATTTTTGTTATGCGCTGTTGT